>Ga0180121_10001285_pt1 | contig 10633 bp, 8 predicted proteins | sample AntDrymUQ5402106_2_FD_129676 | JGI IMG/M metagenome (GOLD analysis project Ga0180121, IMG submission 129676) | Polar desert sand microbial communities from Dry Valleys, Antarctica - metaG UQ540 (21.06) (version 2) (version 2) | ecosystem: Environmental > Terrestrial > Soil > Desert | place...
GAGACCGCCGGAAACGATCAGAAACATCTCGGAAATGCGAAAGCGCGCGCGGGGCTGATAGTCCAACGTCAGAAGTCCGGCGCCAAGCAACGTCAGCGCGAAGGACGCAATCGACGCCATGCGCCCGGGAAACTGCGTTCTGGCAGCGTAATGTGGAGCCTTGAAGAAAAGCTCGTCGATTCCCAGGCTGAGATTTCCCGCGTATTCCAGACTCGTCAGCAGGCCAATAAGCATCATCAACGCCGCTGGAATCAGGAGAAAGGGCTTCTTGCGGAAGGAGCCAGCGGCCTCGTCCCCCGGGGTAACGCGTGCCATCGCCAGGATCGTGATCGCTCCCAATACCAGTGCCAGCGCTGCGTTTGCCTTGACGGGGACGCTGGTGATGTAAAGCGATTGGAGTCGCGGGAGGTCGAGAGCCCAGCCAACCAGGACGAGGATTCCAGCAACGAGAACGGCGCTGCCGGCAACGGAAGGAACCGTTGCTCCAGGCGAATTCCTTTGCATCAGACCTAAGCTACCGACGCCATGCGTCTCGCGGCGGCCTGGACCTTCATCAAAGCTTCAGCGACCTCGGGGTCAAAATGATTTCCGCGCCGCAGACTGATCGCCGCGACGGTGTCTTCGACGGTCCAGGCGGCGCGATAGGGGCGGTCGTGGGTCAGGGCATCGAAAAAGTCTGCTACCGCAACGATCCGAGCCTCGAGCGGAATGGAAACCCCCTTGATGCCTTCCGGGTACCCAGCGCCATCCCAGTGCTCATGGTGACTCATCGCGATGCGCTCGGCCACTCTCACCAGCTCTGACCGGCCATTGACCAGCATCCGCGCGCCGATCACGGTGTGCGTCTTCATGACCTCGAACTCTTCGGTCGTGAGCGCGCCGGGCTTGAGCAGTATGGAGTCGGGAATTCCAACCTTGCCGATGTCGTGCAGCGGTGCCGCGCGGTGGAGTATGTCGACCCGGTCGCGCGAAAGTCCGAGCCCGGCGCCGATGAGCGCCGACAGCTCCCCAACCCTCCGCGTATGAATGCCGGTCTCATCGTCGCGAAACTCCACGACGGCGGCGAGCCGCTCCAGCACTTCAAGGCGCGATTCCTCCAGCTCCTTCGTCCGCTCGGCAACCTTGGTCTCGAGCAGCGCATTGTTTCCCTGCAACGTCTGGTGAAGAAATCTGGTCTCGAGAAGATTCTGAATTCTGAGCATCACTTCGATCGTGTCGAAGGGCTTGCCGACGAAATCCTTGGCGCCGAGCGCGAGGGCCTGACGCTTGACGTCGGGTGTGTCTTCGCCGGTCAGCATCAGGACAGGGAGGTGCTCCTCACCGCGCGTGAACGGCTCCAGCTCACGGAGAACAGCGAAGCCATCGTGCCCCGGCATGTGCAGGTCGAGCAGCACCAGGTCAGGCTTGAACTCGGCGTACAGCTTCGCGACGCTCGACGGATCCGTCGTCCACTGAAGGCTCTCGTAACCCGCCCGGGCGAGGAGTCGCGTCAACAGGCTTATGTTCTCTTCCTTGTCGTCGACGACGAGGATTCGGCCCCTGCGGGCACCAGCCACGGAAGGCCGGTGAATCATCATGCGCGTATGGGGGCGGCGCGTCCGAGTGCCGCGCGCACAGCGGCGCGCAGCTCCTCCGGGCTGAACGGCTTGCGCAGGAATCTGCTCTCCGCGTAGCGCACGCCACGTCGCAGCAGCTCGTTGTCGGAGTAGCCGGACATGAAGAGCACTTTCAATGTCGGGCTCAGCTCGGTCAGCTCCTCCACCAGGCCGCGTCCGCCAAGAGTGGGCATTTCCAGGTCTGTCACGACGAGGTCGATCTCTCCCACCTCTCCGGCGGCGATTCGGAGGGCCACCGCACCATCCCCCGCGACGAGAATCCGATACCCGTCCTCGGCGAGGACGCGGCGCGCGAGCGAAAGCAGGGCAGGTTCGTCATCGACGAGCAGAATAGTCTCGCCCCCCAACTGCTCCGCGCCGCCATCTGGTGGACTGAGCTGCAGCCGCCCATACCGCTTCTCCGGCTCCTCGGCACTTTCGCCCTCCAGATCGCTCGCAGCCGCGGCGAGGTCGGCGCCGCTACGACCAACTCTCACCGAGTCGAGACCCGTCGGCTGGGGAAGCGTTCGCCGGCTCAAGTTCAGCAGCTCTCTCGTCAGCTCCGCCGCCCTCCTGGCCGCGAGGTTGATCTCGTCGAGGTCGGCGGCCTGAGTGGTTCCCTCGGCGGCGGCCGAGCGGAGCATTTCCGAGGTCATACCGATGACCGTCAGGATGTTGTTGAACGTGTGGGCAGTCCTTCCGGCGAACCGGGCAAACTCTTCCAGCTCCTGCGTTCTCTCGGCCAGAACGTCTCCATCGTGCTTTCTCGCGGTGACGTTCTCGAAGGCAACGAGAATTGTCCGGTCACCCGCTTCTGAAGGCACCAGCGATGCACTCAGCCAGAAGAGGGCGCGCGCCGGATCTTCGCGGTCGGCAATCAGCTCGAAGTGCTCAGTCTCACTGCGGCCCGAGAGAACGTTCCCGAGAAGGTCGGTGAGCCGGGGGTCCCATTTCCTGCCTCCGAGCTCGTCGATCCTTACGCCGATCGTCTCTTCCGGGGCGAGCCGAAAAGTCCGGTAGAAAGCCTGATTGGCGGCGCGTGCTTTCAGCTGGTCGTCGAGGACGACAAGGGCTTCGCTGTCCGACAGCGTCTGATCGATTGTGGTGTTCATGGGGAGGCCGTCCTGTGGCAAACGAAGCGCCTGAGCGAGTATAAGCGAGCCGCACGTTCGGTGCCGCAATGACCCCTCTCTTGCCTCGCGCGTCTAACCGGCAATGACGGTCAGACACCTCCGGCTCGCGGGAGTCGCGCTGCTTGCGGTTTACGGACTCGTTTGCCTCCGGACCCCCGGTTCCGGAGGCTTGCTGGACGGTGTCGATCTGGCAATCCACGAGACCGGACACCTGGTGTTTTCGCCGTTCGGCGAGGTCGTGACCGCGCTCGGCGGGACACTCTTTCAGCTGGTCATCCCGGCCGCCTTCCTCGTCTCGTTCTGGCGGCGCGGTGATCGTTACGCTGCCGCTTTCCCGCTGTGGTGGATCGCCCAGAATCTGTGGAATATCTCGGTCTACGTCGCGGACGCCCGTGCGCAGGATCTGCCGCTGGTCGGCGGCGGCGAGCATGACTGGACGTTTCTGCTCGGCGAGGTCGGGTGGCTGGCGCGCGGTGTCGCGCTTGGCCAGGCACTCCATGCGACCGGCGTCGCCGTTTACGTTCTCTCGCTGTTTCTGGCGGTCAGGTACGCCGCCCCCGCCGCGCCAGTTCAGCCTGCTGAGGAACTGGCCTGAGTGAGCATCGGACGGTCGCTTGCGACCTACCGTCCGCACGCACATCTTCGCACTGTACCCCCAATGAGCGGGAAGGGAGCGAGATGGCAGTAAAACCCCACCAATCGCGCCCGCCGGCGAACGTTTCTTCGGAGCGGGCCGGGCGCGCGAAATACCCGGACGTGCGAAACCACGTTGGCGGCTCGTTCAGCGAGTCCGGCAATGCGTTTCTTGACGTGCACGACCCAAGCGACGGAAGCGTGCTCTCACGCGTACCGCTTTCGACCCAGCGGGATGTCGAAGCGGCGGTCGCGGTCGCGAAGAACGCCGCCCCCGCCTGGGCAGCGACGCCGATCAAGGAGCGCGTGCAGGTCTTTTTCCGTTACAAGACGCTGCTCGAAAAGAACATCGATTCTCTTGCCGCGCTGATCACCGAAGAGAACGGCAAGGTGGCGAGCGAAGCCCGCGCTGAAATCCTCAAGTCGGCGGAGCTCACCGAGTTCGCGTGTTCGCTTCCCCAGATTGCATCTGGAGAGGTGCTCGAGGTCAGCAAGGGTGTCGAGTGCCGAATCGAGCGTTACCCGCTCGGCGTCGTCGCGGCGATCACGCCGTTCAACTTTCCGAACATGGTGCCGAACTGGTCGATCCCCAATGCGATCGCGCTCGGCAACTGCATGATCCTCAAGCCTTCCGAGATGGTGCCGCTCAGCGCGGGGCGAATCGCCGAGCTGCTCAGGGAGGCCGGTCTCCCGGACGGTGTGCTTCAGGTGGTGCACGGCGGCAAGGAAGCGGTTGAAGCGGTGTGCGACAGCCCTGGCATCAGCGCGGTCAGCTTCGTCGGCTCGACTAAGATCGCAAAGGTCGTGTATCGCCGTGCCACTGCAACGCTGAAGCGCTGCCTCGCGCTCGGCGGCGCCAAGAATCACCTCATCGTCATGCCGGACGCAAACGCGGAGATGACATCCGCCAACGTCGTCGCTTCGATGTCAGGGTGCGCGGGGCAGCGGTGCATGGCGGCCTCGGTGATGGTCGCGGTGTCAAAGACGGATCATATCATTCAGAAAATGGTGGAGCACGCAAAGGGCATCGTGCCCGGGCGCGACATCGGTCCGGTCATCTCCGCCGCCGCGAAGGAGCGAATCGAGAGCTTCATCGCCGAGGCAGAGGCGGGAGGCGCAAAGGTGCTTGTTGACGGTCGGAAGGCGACAGTGGCGGGCAAGGAGGGCGGCTACTTCATCGGGCCGACCATCATCGACCATGTCACCGCCGACATGCGGATCGCTCAGGAGGAAGTGTTCGGGCCGGTGCTGGTGATCGTGCGCGCCGAGAGCGTGGACGAAGCGCTGGAGGTGGAAAACGCATCGAGCTACGGTAATGCCGCTTCCGTATTCACGGAGAGCGGCGCCACCGCGCGTTATGTGATGGAGCATGCCAGCGCGGGAATGGTGGGCGTGAACGTCGGCGTGCCGGTGCCGCGGGAGCCGTTCTCGTTCGGCGGCTGGAACGACTCGCGATTCGGCGTCGGCGACATCACCGGGCGGGGCTCGATCGAATTCTGGACGCAGGCGAAGAAGATGACCACCAAGTGGAACCGGGAAGCGGGAACCAACTGGATGTCCTGAGCACCATTGCAGCGACGCGGCTTCGTGTCGAGCCGCGATCATCAGTGAGGAGGATGTATGTGCGCGGATCGTTCGATCGACTTCACGGGAATTCATTTCGAGAATCCCTTTTTGCTGTCCTCGGCTCCTCCGACGGAGTCGGAGAGCAACATCCTCCGCGCGTTCGAGGCGGGCTGGGGCGGCGTAGTGACGAAGACCATCGGCCTGCATCCGGTGGTCAACGTCTATGGCGCGAAGGCGAAGTTCATGCGCACGACACCCGAGGATTCGAATGTCTCGATGAAGAAGCGGCCGGGCGCGGCGCTTCACTCATCCTGGAACTGGGAGCTTATCTCGGACAAGACGCTCGACTGGTGGGCGCCGCGCATCAGGCGCATCAAGGAAGCGTTTCCCAACCGCGTGCTGATCGCTTCGATCATGGCCGGGTCGGGCAGCGACAAGGAGCTGAAGCACTGGCAGGAGCTGGCTGAATCGTGTCAGGCAAATGGCGCCGACGGCCTCGAGCTCAACTTCTCCTGCCCGCACATGGACCGGCGCGACATGGGCTCGAACATCGGTAAGGATTCCGTGCTTTGCTCGTACGTGACGGAAGCGGTGCGCGAAGTCGCAAAAATTCCGGTCTGGTGCAAGCTGACGCCGGCGACGGCTGACATCGTCGTCGAAGCGGGCGCGTGCTTTCGCGGTGGAGCGGACGCGGTCGTGTCGTCAAACACGTTTCCGTCGCTGCCGGTGATCGACCCGGAGACGCTCGAGTTCGAGATCAACGTCGATGGACTCGTCTCCAGCGGCGGACTCGGCGGTCCCGCCATCCTGCCGATGGCGCTAGCGAAGATGGCGCAGCTCACGAAAGGATTTCCCGACAAGAGCTTCTCAGGAATCGGCGGCGTTTCGGACTTTAAGCAGGCGCTCTCGTACTTCCTGCTGGGCTGCGGCACGGTGCAGGTGTGTACCTCGGCGATGCTCGACCAGGCGGTGGGGCCGAACATCATCAAGCGGCTGCTCTCAGGGCTGGACAACTTCATCGATGCGCACGCCGCGGATGGATGGACGAACATCGAGTCGTTCCGCGGGATCAGGAGAGACCGGATCGTGCTCCAGTCCGAGATCCGCCGTCCGGCGGCGGCTGAGTACCACTCGGGGTACGAAGGCGTCGAAGGTTATGCGGCGCCGCAGTCCGACGAGGTCGCCGCGAGATGACGGCCGTCGCCACGCAGCTGGAAATGCCTCCGTGCGATCACAAGCCGCGACGCTACACAGGTCCGTCGCGCGCCGAAGTGATTGCGATGCGGAAGCAGTACACCAACCCGGCCGTGTTCACGCTCTACGGCGAGCCGCTGCTCATCGTCGAGGGCCACATGCAGTACCTGTTCGACGAGACCGGGCGGCGATACCTCGACCTGTTCGCGGGCATCGTGACGGTGTCATGCGGGCACTGCCATCCGAAGATCGTCGGCGCCCTGAAAGCTCAGGCGGAGACCCTTCAGCATGCGACGACGATCTACCTGCACCCGAACTTCCCACTCTTGGCGAAGAAGCTGGCGTCGAAGATGCCCGCCGGGCTCGATGTCACTTACTTCGTGAACAGTGGCAGCGAGGCGAACGATCTCGCGGTGACGATGGCGCGGCTCTACACGGGGAACACGGACGTGGTTGCGCTGCGGAACGGGTATCATGGCGGGAGTCCTAGCGCGATGGGACTGACGTCGCACAACACGTGGAAGTTTCCAGTGGCGGGTGGGACTGGTGTTCATCACGCGGTCAGTCCCGATCCTTACCGCAGCCCGTTCGCGGGAACCGCCGCGGAGATCGCTACCAAGAGCGCTGAAGACATCCTCGGCATCATCCGCTACTCGACGCCGGGAAAGATTGCGGCTTTCATCGCCGAGCCGATTCAGGGCGTCGGCGGGGCGACGCACGGGGCGTCCAATTACCTGAAGGAAGCGTACGCGATCACGCGCGCGAACGGCGGGCTCTGCATCGCGGATGAAGTGCAGACGGGATTCGGCCGCACCGGCGATCATTACTGGGGCTTCGAGAACTTTGGCGTTACCCCCGATTTCGTCACGATGGCAAAGGGGATCGGCAACGGTGTTCCGCTCGGTGCGGTGACGACGAGGATGGATATCGCCAAAACATTGTCGCAGCGCATCCACTTCAACACCTTCGGAGGAAACCCGGTGTGCATGGCGGCGGGCCTCGCCGTTCTCGACGTGATCGACGAGGATGGCCTCCAGGAAAATTCGCGCGTTGTCGGCAAGCGCCTCAAGGATGGATTTCGCGAGCTGATGAAGCACCACCCGCTCATCGGCGACGTGCGCGGCATGGGACTCATGCTTGGGGTCGAGCTGGTGCGCGACCGGAAAACGAAGGAACCGGCGAAGGCCGAGGCTCTGGCTGTGCTCGAGGCGGCCCGCGAGATGGGCGTGCTTCTCGGCAAGGGTGGGCTGGACGGCAACGTGCTGCGTATCAAGCCGCCCATGTGCATCAACGCGGAAGACGCGGACTTCGCGCTTGATGTTCTGGATCGCGCGCTCGGCGCGGTCTCGGCTCGCCGCTAGACCTTACACAGGAGCAACCGCTGGTGCGCTTCGACACAATCGTGCGTGGAGGCAGCGTCGTCACTCCGGCGGGCACGTTCACGGGCGATGTCGGGATCGTCGGCGAGCAGATCGCGGCGCTCGGAAGCGACCTGGGGAAGGGTGACGGTGCGCAGATCATCGATGCGAAGGGGCACCACGTGATCCCCGGCGCGCTCGATGTACACGTCCATCTGGAGCTGCCGTTCTGCGGAACCGTATCAGCCGATGACTACCGCACCGGCACGCGCGCCGCGGCCCGCGGCGGCGTGACGACGGTGATCGACTTCGCAATCCCGTACGCGGGCGAGTCGCTCAACGATGCCGCCGACAACTGGATGAAGAAGGCGGAAGGGAAGTCGCTCATCGATTACACCTTTCACATCTGCATCACCCGCTGGAACGACCACAAGGATCAGATACGCGGCATGGTGGACCGCGGCTTCAGCACGTTCAAGGAGTTTATGATCTACGAGTCGGAGGGCTGGCAGTCCGACGACCGCGCGCTCTACGGGACGCTTGAAAAGATGAAGGAGTACGGGACGATGCTGCTCGTACACGCGGAATCCGCTCGCGTGCTGGACGAGCTCATCGCGCGCTCGCACACGCCAGAGCTGATGAAGCAGTACGGAGCGCGGCTGCACCCGATGACGCGCCCCAACTTCATCGAGGCCGAGGCTATACAGCGGGCGGTGCAGTGGTGCGAGGCGACTGGTGGTCAGCTCTACATCGTCCATATGTCAACCGGTGAAGGGGCCGACATCGTTCGTGCTGCCCAGGCGCGTGGCGTTCCAGTGCTGGCCGAAACGTGCGTGCAGTACCTGGTGCTGGACGACTCTGTGTTCGAGAGAGAGGATGGACACCTGTTCGCATGTTGTCCTCAGCTCAAGAAGCCCGCCGATGTCGAGCGGCTGTGGAAAGGCCTGAAGGGCGGAGAAGTATCCGTCGTATCGACGGATACCTGCACCTTTAGTCGCGAGCAGAAAGCAACGTGGAACGGAGACTGGACGAAGATCCCGATGGGAATGCCGGGACTGGAGACCCTTCTTCCGCTTACGTACACCCACGGCGTGCTCGGCGGGCGCATGTCGCTTGAAGAGATGTGCACGAAGCTGTGCACAAATCCGGCGAAGATCATGGGGCTTTATCCGCGCAAGGGTGCCATCCAGGTCGGTGCGGATGCGGACATCGTGATTCTGCACCCGGACCGCACGCACAAAATCGAGCCCTCGGCGATGGAGACCAACGCCGACTGGTCGCCTTACGAGGGATGGGATCTCGCCGGCTTCGCGCGCACGACGCTATCGCGCGGCGAAGTCATCGTCGACGAATACCGCGTGACTGGCCGCGAGGGGCGCGGCAAATGGCTGGCGCGGAAGACCGCCGGCCTCGCTCATTGAGCCTGTCGATGGCGGCGAGCGACATCTCCGCCAGCCCGCTCTGGAACGAGGACCTGGCGCCGACGCCGCTCTCGCGGCGGACTTGGTCCACCTACAACATCGCCGCGCTATGGATCGGGATGAGCGTCGTCATCACCACCTACACGCTTGCGTCCGGTCTCATGCAGCAGGGAATGAACTGGTGGCAGGCGCTCTCGATCATTCTCCTCGGCAATGTCATCGTGCTGGTGCCGATGATTCTCAACGCCCACGCCGGAACGAAATACGGGATCTCGTTCCCCGTCCTTTGCCGCGCGAGCTTCGGCGTGCGCGGCGCGAACGTCGCGGCAATGCTGCGCGCGATCGTGGCCTGCGGATGGTTCGGCATCCAGACGTGGATCGGCGCGCTGGCGCTCGATACTCTAATGACGGCGGCGTGGAGCGGTTGGGCCTCGGTAACGGGCTCGATCTGGATCGCGTTCGCCGTGTTCTGGCTGATTCAGGTGGCGATCATCCTCAAGGGCACCGAGGGGATCAAGGTGCTCGAGAGCTGGGCGGCGCCGCTCCTGCTGGCCGGCGGCGCGATTCTCCTATGGTGGGCGGTGCGGAATGGCGGCGGGCTCGGCAACATTCTGCGCGAGTCGGAACGGCTGCAGAGTAGCGGAAGCACCGCCAATTTCTGGGCGCTTTTTCCGGCGGCGTTGACGGCGAACGTCGGGTACTGGGCGACGCTCAGTCTCAACATCCCCGACTTCACGCGCTACGCGAAAAGCCAGCGCTCGCAGGCGCTTGGCCAGGCACTGGGCCTGCCGGCGACAATGACGGCGTTCGCGTTCATCGGCGTGGCGGTGACGAGCGCGACGATCGTGATCTTCGGAAAGGCGATCTGGGATCCGGTCGAGCTCGTGGGAAGGATCGGCGGCGCCGGCGTGATCATCTTCGCCGCGCTGATCGTGCTCGCCGCGCAGCTGACCACCAACATGGCGGCGAACGTCGTCTCGCCGTCCAACGACTTCTCCAATCTCAGTCCGCGCCGCATCAGCTACGTGACCGGCGGGCTGATCACCGCCGTGCTCGGCATCGTCATGATGCCCTGGAAGCTCTACTCCGATGCGGCGGCCTACATCTTCACATGGCTGCTCGGCTACTCGAGCCTGATGGGCGCGCTGGGAGGAATTCTCATCGCCGACTACTGGGTGATCCGCAAGCAGCAGCTCGACGTGGACGATCTCTTCCGCGAACGCGGACGGTATACTTACACGAACGGCGTGAATGGGCGCGCGATCGCCGCGCTGGTGCTGGCAGTCGCACCGGTAGTGCCCGGTTTTGTGAACGCAGTCACGACGCCGGGCGGCGCCGTCGCCGATCCGGATTTCTTCGACCGCCTGTATTCATACGCCTGGTTCGTGACGTTCTCGCTGAGCTTTGTGATCTATCTCGTGCTGATGCGCGGGCGAGAGAATGGCGAATCGAAGCACAACCTCTGATTAGCGGAGAAGCTGGATGCCCCGGATAGTGAAATGCGGATTGATTCAGGCTAAGCATGCCTGCTCAACCGATGAATCTCTCGATACGATTCGCGAATCGAACATCGCCAAGCATCTCGAGATCATCGAGCAGGCGGGCCGGGAGGGTGTGCAGATACTCTGCATGCAGGAGATCTTCACCGGCCCGTACTTCTGCGCCGAGCAGAGCACGCGCTGGTACGACTCGACGGAAAAGATTCCCGACGGGCCGACGACGCGCCTCATGCA
>Ga0180121_10001286_pt1 | contig 10632 bp, 7 predicted proteins | sample AntDrymUQ5402106_2_FD_129676 | JGI IMG/M metagenome (GOLD analysis project Ga0180121, IMG submission 129676) | Polar desert sand microbial communities from Dry Valleys, Antarctica - metaG UQ540 (21.06) (version 2) (version 2) | ecosystem: Environmental > Terrestrial > Soil > Desert | place...
CGAGAAGACTGCTGACGGAGCAAAGACCGTAGGCGAGAAGACTGCTGACGGAGCAAAGACCGTAGGCGAGAAGACTGCTGACGGAGCAAAGACCGTAGGCGAGAAGACTGCTGACGGAGCAAAGACGGTTGGCGAAAAGACCGCGAAAGGCGCCAAGACAGTAGGCAAGAAAACTGCCCAGGGAGCCAAAAAGGCCGGCAAAGCAATTAAGGATGTCCTAACCCCATAGAGTCTTTCACAACGAGGGTAAGGAGAAGAGGGGCAGTCTTTCGGGGCTGCCCTTTATCTGTTTTAGCGGATGAGTTAATTAGTTAGTCCAAACTATTTTATTTTGTTCGTAAGAGCGGGGACAGGGTCCGCCTTCCTTACCTGCAAATAAGCGGGCCTTGAGCCGTCCTCCCGACAGTTGAATGCCAGCATCAGGCTCTACTACCGACCGCGTCCCCCACCACTAATCCTGCAACCTAAAGGTTGAACTCCAACTTCCGGCCTCGAAAATGAACCGGTGCCAAGGGATCTTGTCCTCAGCCTCCACCATCCCATGGTGTTATACTGGCGTTGGATTCAGTCTGACTTGGGAAGGCTGCGAGGGAGTTATCCATGGTAGATACGTCACGATTCACAATCATCTGTCCGTGCTGCGAGTCTAAATTGACGGTTGACGCCCAGACAGGAGCACTAATTTCCCACGAGGAGAAGACCAGGCCCTTGGCGTCGTTTGACGAGATGGTTAAAGGCCTGGATAAGCAAAAACAGGTACGTGAACAAATCTTCGCGCAGGAACTTAGCTCGATGAAGGATCGCGATCGGATTCTCGAAGCGAAGTTTCAAGAGGCCATGAAGAGGGCCGAGAAAGAGAAGGACAAACCGTACCTCAACCCCCTTGACCTCGACTGAGGGAGATGCCTCTCGAGCTTCGTCGCCCGCCGAAGAAAGCAACACCCTCCCCGCAATTGATCATCGAAAAGCCTTGCACAGTGCCAGTCTGCGCAAAACTGCCGCGGCCGCGATGAATACAAGAAGGGTGGTCTTATGAAAAGACTCTGTTTAGCTATTGGAATGTTTCTGCTTGCGGGCCCTCCTTTCACGGCGCTGGGCCAAACAGGGACGCTGCCTCAAGATGGCGTTGATGCCCGTGCAGATTCTGCTGAATTCGCGGCCCAACTCGGTCAGGTCAATCCGTTGGTGCGCCAACGCGCTGCCGAGGCTTTAGCCCGACTCGCGGCCGGCGATCAAAGGAAAGTGGTTGAGGGCTATCAGCTTCAGGAGAAGAACAAGGAGGTTCGCCTTGCTCTCGATTGGGCACTCCACCGCATGGGCAAAGCGGAAACGCTATTTCGGATTGTGCGTGAACTGAATTCCTCCCGCCACGATCAGGCAGCGGGCTATCTCAAGCAACTCGATAGCGCCAATCTCCTGTATCCTTTTCTAAAGCAGAATGGCAATCCCGCGAGGGTCACGGTGGGGCTGCTGGAAGCTCTGGGCGAACTCGGTAATGGCGAGACTCTGGAAATGATAAAGCCCCTCCGTGATTCGTTCGTTCCCAGAGTAGCGGAAGCAGCCGAAGTCGCTATCGAGCGGCTTGAAACACGAATCGCGCAAACAGAGACAATTACACCTTCACGTCCGCGCACCGTGAGCACAGCAGAAAGACCATCCCCCTAACAAGCTTCGGGGCGGGGCAGTAGCCCGACTGAGCGTTCATTTTCCATTTTTGATTTCTCATTATTTCTCATTTCTCATTTCTTCGACGCGTAGCGGCGGTGTGAATTTAGCCCGGTCTTTGAAGGCCGGGGTCCAAGACCACCACACACCTCGTCGCTTTAGCGACGCTTGAGTGATCCGTTCAGTCGTCGCTGACGCGACGGATACCTCCTCAGCTCCACTTTCCCGGCCTTGAAAGACCGGGCTAAATTCACACCGCCGCTACGCGTCGAAGAGCCAGTGAGAAATGGAAATTGAAAAATGAAAAACGAACTGGGTTATACTTCCCATTAAACGCATGCATCGAAACCTCCGCACATTCCTCGATCTGCTTCGTAAAGAAAACGAGATCGTCCCAATCGAAGCGGAAGTGGATCCGTATCTTGAAGCTGCGGAAATCCACCGGCGTGTGATTGATCAGGGGGGACCAGCACTATTGTTTAAACGAGTGAAGGGAAGCGCCTACCCCGTCGTAACAAACTTATTTGGTACAGCCCGTCGAATCGAACTTGCTTTTGGTCCGAAACCGGAAGCGCTCGTGCGCGAGTTTGTGCATCTGGCTGAGTCGCTCCTGCCGCCTCGCAGCTCTGAGTTGTGGAAACACCGGTCACTCGCACTTGATGCTTTAAGGCTCGGGACGCGAAACACTCGCCGCGCACCAGTAACCGAAGTTCTCGACCGGCCAGCCAAATTGAATGAGTTGCCGGTGCTGACGACCTGGCAGGAAGATGGCGGTCCCTTTATCACCCTCCCCCTGGTTTATACTGAGAATCCGCTCACGAAAAAACACAACCTCGGGATTTATCGTTTGCAAGTTTATGACTCGCATTCCACAGGTCTGCACTGGCAGATTCAAAAGGGCGGCGGCTTTCACTATCAGGAAGCTGAGGCACAGGGGAAACCGCTGCCGGTTACGGTTTTCCTGGGCGGCCCACCAGCTTTGATTCTTGCGGCAATAGCACCGCTCCCCGAAGACGTTCCGGAATTGGTTCTGGCTTCGCTCCTGGCCGGCGAGAAATTGAGGATGACCGGAAATCCGCTGGGCGGTCATCGGTTGGCAGCGGAAGCTGAGTTTGCGCTGGTGGGCTTCGCTCCGCCCAACGAAAGAAGATCGGAAGGACCATTCGGCGACCACTACGGTTACTACTCTCTGCAACACGCTTATCCTGTCTTTCACGTTGAGAGTGTTTTTCACCGGCCTGACGCCATCTATCCCGCGACCGTTGTCGGCAAGCCGCGCCAGGAAGACTTCATCATTGGCGACTACCTCCAGCGGTTGCTGTCGCCACTCTTCCCCCTGGTGATGCCTGGTGTCCGCGATCTATGGACTTATGGAGAGACAGGGTTTCATTCGTTGGCCGCCGCCGTCGTGCGGGAACGTTACGGACGCGAGGCACTCGTCTCAGGATTCCGCATTCTTGGAGAGGGCCAGCTCTCTTTGACGAAGTTTCTTATTCTCACTGACACGCCCCAGGACCTCCCCGATTTCCCTAAACTCTTCGAGCATATGCTGGCGCGCGTGCGTTGGGAAACTGATCTATTTGTTTTCTCGAATGTATCGATGGACACACTCGACTACACCAGCGGCGAAGTGAACGAAGGCAGCAAGGCAATCATGTTGGGGTTGGGCCAACCCGTGCGTGATCTGCCACGCGAATTTCGAGGAGAGCTGCCTCGCGATGTAGTGTATGCCGAGGTCTTCTGTGGCGGATGTCTGGTTATCCAGGGGGTGCCATATGAAAGGGAGCCTGAACAGGCCGGTCGGCTTGCGCGTGAGCCAATCTTTTCAGAGTGGCCGCTCATCGTGCTGCACGATGATGTAGAGGTTGCGCGCTCAGCCCCCCTCTTCCTCTGGGCGACGTGGACCCGCTTCGAGCCCGCAGCTGATATTTATGCGGCCCAAACCAAAGTCGAGCGACATCATCTGAGTTACCACGGGCCGATTGTTTTTGACGCGCGCACTAAGCCGGGTTTTCCGGCGGAGTTGGTGGTCCGTGATGATGTTTCAGCCATGGTGGATAAACGCTGGCGTGAATATTTTCCACGTGGTCTATAGCGAGACCATGGGAGTTGCCGGAGAAAGAGCGAAGAGAAGAACCGTGAACAGAGTCGCCAGCAGGAATAGTGCTGTTAGCAACGAGAGGCCGAATTGTATGCGGTTCCCTCGCATATCGATATTTCCAATTGCCAATTGCCAATTACCGATTGGCGTTCTTTTCTACCTGACGAGCAAACGAGAGCAAATTGCCTTTCACACAAGAAAGGTCAAACCCAAATTAGCAATTGGCATCGAAAATTGGCAATGTTTCAAATCGGCAATCGGCAATCGGCAATTGGAAATCACTTAAACTGTCCGGCGTACCACTCGACGATTTGCGGGCCTGTAAGGAGAGCCAGGATTGATCCAATCCCTAAGAAGATGCCGAAGGGCAAAAGCATCTGCATGTCTTTCTTGCCTTGTCGCATCATCAAAACAATGCCAATAAGCGAACCGGAAAAAACGCCGAGGAAGATGGTGAGGATGGTGAGCCGCCAACCGAAATAGGCCCCTACCATAAACATCATCTTCACATCTCCCAGGCCCATGGCTTCAACGCCGCGAAGTTTTTCCCAGGTCCAGCCCATGAGCCATAGCGACCCGCCGCCAATCAAAACTCCGATAAAGGCGCCGCCGAGTGATGCCGCCCAAACTGGCCGACCGGCAAACGTGCCGTTCATGAGTCCGGGAAGATCATCGAAGTGAGGTGCTCCGACGAGATACGGAATTGCCAGCCGCGCCACGAGCGCAAAAACGATTCCCGGATAGGTAATAGCGTTAGGCAGGATCATGTGCTCGGCGTCGATAAAAACGAGCGCGAGGAGTGCGCTAACAAATATGAGGTCGAAAGGCAGCGCCGGCGTCATACCAGTACGCCAGGTCACGGCGACAAAGAGAAGCGCAGTCAGTATTTCAACTGCGGGATAGCGAGCGGAAATACGAGTCTGACAGGACCTACAACGCCGGCCTAATAAGAAGTAGCTAAGCACCGGGACATTGTCGTAAAAAGCAATTGCCGCCGCACAGGAAGGACACTTAGAGTTTGGAAATGCGACGGACTCGTCGAGCGGCAGCCGGTAAATTACTACGTTAAGGAAGCTTCCGATAATTCCGCCGAGAGCGCCGGCGATGATGTAACTAAAAGGTGGAGGTATGAGTTGGTTGAGGTCTGGAAGAGCCGCTATCAAGGGAACATTCATCGTCACGCATTGTATATTGCCTCGCGCTTACTGCATACAATAATGGTAAATGGATACTGGTTCAGTTTGCGTTTCTGGAACTTTCATTCACACCGCGGCTTCAGCCCGGTGACTACGTGGGTTTGCAAATCTCCTGAACCATTTCAACGGTTTGCTCTTCGGGTTGAAGTCCTATTGGGCGCCGGGAAACCGTTCAAACGGTTCAGGGTATTGTAAGAGCGTAACCCCACCGGGCTGAAACCGGGTGGGTGAAAACTGAAAACAGAGTGGCCGCGAAATCATTACCCTCTGACGATATGCACTCAACTACAGAACAGGAAGCGGTAGCGACCTGGCCGTCTCGGTACCACTAACACAGTTTGAGTCTGTCGCAACGGCCAGGTCGCTACCGCTTCCTGTTCTGTAGTTGAGTGATACTCTCATTGGTTCTGTAGTCAGGTCGCTGCGTTACCCGCGTCTCAGGCTTAACGGTCTCAATTTGGTTTTCACAGAGTCTCTGAAGCCGCGGTGTGAATGGGAGTCATAGTCCTTAACCAAGGCGAAGGATACGTGCTCAACTGAACCAGTACCGGTAGATGGTAAATGGCAACTCGCTAGCTTCTGCGCCCACTGCCGTCACTGCTTGTTTTTCTGCATTTCGGAGAGCATCAGATGCTTTAGAAAGGCATGATGCGCTGCAAAGCTGGCAATGCTAAACCCCGCGAGCCCGTCTCGAAAGCCGGCCTTCAGAACATAACTGCGCAAGAAGGCCAATGGGGCCGCGGTGGCAATTTTCAGCGTAGACGTGCGCCGACCAGCTTCAAACATTTGACGGGCAGCGAGTGGGGCATAACGCTCGCCAATCATGCGATGGTGGTGAGCAGCGTCGCGTACGCTGTAGTGCAGGAGATCGCCAGGTAGTTTTTCAATACGACCGTCACTAATCTCCACCGATTCGTGAATGTGCTTTCCCTCCCAGCGTCCCTGAGACTTCTTGTAGAGGCGCAACTGCCGATCGGGATACCAGCCACCTCCGCCAATCCAACGTCCCTGGTAAAAAGACCGCCGCGAAATCAGATACCCATCCGCAAGTTGATCGGCCGGCTTTGTGCGCAGTGTCTCAATGGATGCTCTCAACTGGTCCGACACGCGTTCATCAGCATCGAGACTAAAGATCCAGTCGTGAGAAGCAGCATCACTTGCAAATTGCTTCTGTGCCGCAAACCCAGGCCACTCCCGACTGATAACTCGCGCTCCGGATTGGGAAGCGAGCTGAGCAGTTTGGTCAGTTGATTGTGAGTCAACTACAACGATCTCGTCGGCCCAGGCGAGGGATTTGCAGGCCTCTCGTATGTTCGCTTCTTCGTTGAAGGTGATTATGGTGGCGGAGATCTTCATCCTCTAGGGAGCAGGAGTTTCAACTACAACGTTGTTAGCGCGAAGTGTTGAGGAGGTCGCGCGCTGAAGCCCGGCGAGCGCCTTGTTGTAGTCGGTCTCCGCCCTTAGTTCGGCATTGCGCGCGTTCGTTAGAGCATTTTGGCGTTGAAACAAGAGGAAGGTGGTTGAGCGGCCCACTTGATAGAGTCGCTGTTCGCCTTCTAGTTGGAGTTCCGCATTGACCCTTGCTTCCCTTGCTGACAGCACACGCAGCCGGGAAGTTTCTACGGCCTGAGCCGAATTGCGGACGTCAACTTCAATTATTTGATCCTGCAAGCGTGTCGACGCTTCAAGTCGCTCTTTTTGAATGCGTGTGCCTGCTAGATTCGCTTCCGCGGTTTTGTTCTTGAACGGGATCTGAATCGCCACGCCGACGCTGACGTTATAGGTATTAAGGCCAAACAGATTGCTAAGGGTTTTCCCATAGCCGCCTACCAGATCCGACGGAGCAAGATTGAGCGTTTCGACAAGAGGAGACGAGGCAACCGGAAAGCCGGCCCGGCGCTGAACGTCCTGGATCTGACTTAGTAGGAACGCATTTGCAACGAAATTTGGATCACCCGAGATCAAAGGAACAAGTATACCGGGGGCAATGGTTGCGGCCGCAGTTCCCGCCAGCCCGGTAGTTGCGAGCGTCGTCTGAAGATCAATCTGCGGTTTCGTCTGGTTTTTGAAGTACTGAATGTCAATACTATTAATATCATTGTCCAAACGCAGCCGGCGAAGCTCGGGCCTATTCTCGCGCGCCTCTTTCAAAGCCTCGTTCAGGTTTACCGGCAAAGCATCGAAGCTCGGTGCATCAGTGGGCGTGACTTGTGCCATCCACTCAGGAGCGAGCGAATCTCTGAAAATGAGTTGCTTGAGGTTATTCTCAGCCAGCGAGACACTCTGTACGGCCAGAAGCAGCGCTGACTCGCGGTTGGCGAGTTCGGTCTGCACTTCGGCTCTCTCCAGCGGCGCCTTCGCACCGGCAGAGATCTGAGCTTCTACATTTCTCAGGTTTTCTCGAGAGAGATTGAGATTTTCAAGCTGGTTCTGCTGATCGCGCAGGGCAAAGACCAGTTCCCAATAAGCTTGCTGCACTCGCGAGATCACATCAATGGTGCGCAGTCGAAAGTCGGCGTCTGACTGCTCCAGGCGCTTCTTCTGAATTCGAATCTGCCGGCGGTTGTTGTCAATCGAGCGGTTACGCAGCAAAGGCTGCGTGAAGGTCAAGGCAAGATTCGAGGAATAGAATGGGTTCAGGGTACTGTTGGTAGCACTCGTGGTTGTCTTGTTGTTGCTAAAGCTAAGTTCATAACTTCCGCCACCCCTTGAGAACTGTTTGTTGACTGAGGGACTCAAGGTAAAGACCGTGTTGGAAACCTGGCCGGAAGTGCCGGCTCCAGCAAAGACGTTCTGCACTGGAGTAATGCGCTTGTCGATTTGCGGCGTTATGCTAAAAATCGGATCAAAGATTCCCTCGAGCGAGTGCAACTGCGTCTCCGCAAACCGCACATCATCGCGAGCAACTTCGATATCGTTGTTGTTCAGGAGAGCTCGCTTCACCGCATCGTTGAGCGATAGGGTTAACGTGTTGTCGCTGGTCACACCCAGACGGGTCATGTTGGGCATGGGCGGCAATGGCCTTCGCTCCACGGTGGGGAAGACGGGGTCGACCGGGTCCTGAATCGGCGGATTCTCGGTTGGGGGAGTTGTAACCTCAGGAGACGGTGCGGCAGTTGGGGTACCTGGCGTTGACGGGTTATCTGGAGTGGGCGGTGTTGGACGCGTTATGGGAGCCGTAGGAATTCCCGGCGGCGCTTTCGGCGGCGGCTGTTGAGTCCCGGGAGGTGCCTTTGGCGGGGCCTGCTGTGTGCCCGGCGGCGTGTTTGGATTCTGCGTTTCGGAGCCGGGAGGACGCGTAGCGTCACGCTGTGCAGGTTTCGGCGTAGCTGCCGGAGTTTGCGCCAAAGCGTTGGCGCCGGCCACGAGCAGCACCGCACACAAAAACGCACCGCTAGTTAAACCATTCATCTTTATTGTAAGCATCGACCAAAGCTCCTTCACATTTAATCCCCAAATCTCGGCTTCCAGCGACTTAGACCGCTGGCAAACAGACTCCGCCGGCTCAGGTTTGTCTACGTTGTATAAACTACAGAGGTTTCAAAAAGATGTACATTGCCCAAGCTTTACAGCCTTTGAGACCTCCCTGACAGTCGCTTGACAGTGAAAGCGACGCCGCATAATCTGAGTACTCTTTTCCCAGCACGTCCAGCATGAGTTCATACGATCTCCCGCGATGACGTGTGCGCCCGAACCGAAATGGCCGGCGCATTCAAAGAAGAGCCCGCTCTAACAATCGTGATGGAGGTCACTAACGAAATGGCAGTCAAGGTTGGCATCAACGGTTTTGGTCGGATCGGACGAAATATCTTTCGTACTTCGCTAGGGGACCCTGATATCGATTTTGTGGCAGTTAATGATCTTACGGACACGAAGACACTTGCACACCTGCTGAAGTACGACTCCGTGCTTGGCAACCTCGATCACGATATTTCGTCGACTGAAAACGGAATCAAGGTTGAAGGCGAAGAGTTTCGCGTGTTTTCGCAGAGAGATCCGGCGGCCATCGATTGGGAATCGGTTGGCGCCGAGATCGTAGTCGAATCCACCGGGATATTCACCAAGGCTGAAGATGCGAAGAAGCACCTCCGCGGTACCGTCAAGAAAGTGATCATCTCTGCGCCCGCCAAAAATGAAGACATCACAATCGTGCTGGGCGTGAATGAAGATAAATACAGCCCGTCCGATCACCACGTAATTTCCAATGCTTCCTGCACCACCAACTGCCTGGCCCCGGTGGCTAAGGTAATCAACGAAAAGTTTGGTATCCGTTCGGCACAGATGACGACGATCCACTCTTACACAAACGATCAGCAGCTGCTCGACTTGCCGCACAAGGATCTGCGTCGCGCTCGCGCTGCCGCGCTCTCCATGATTCCGACCTCGACCGGAGCCGCGAAAGCCGTCGCGCTTGTGCTGCCTGAGTTGAAGGGGAAATTTGACGGCATCTCAGTGCGGGTCCCCACCCCTAATGTTTCCCTCGTCGATGTGGTGATCGAGGTAGAAAGAGACACGACGGCGGAAGAGGTCAATCGCGCTTTGAAGGATGCGGCGAATGAAGAGCTCTCCGGGATACTTTCGTTTTGCGAAGAACCTCTGGTTTCAAGTGATTTCAAGAAGAACTCTAACTCGTCGATAGTTGACGCTGAGTACACCAAAGTAATTGGCGGCCGACTGGTAAAGGTGCTCTCCTGGTACGACAACGAATGGGGTTATTCCTGCCGCGTCCGCGATCTCATCAAGTACATAGCAGGCAAAGGCCTGTAAGAACAAGTGATGAGTGATGAGTGATGAGCAAAAGCAAAAACGCGGAGGTTCTCCTTTCACTCATCAACTCATCACTCACCACTCATCACTCATCACTTATTTCTCATGGCAAAGCTTTCCATTAAAGACCTCAACCTGAAAAGCAAACGCGTATTTATTCGCGTTGACTTCAACGTACCCATCAAAGAGGGAAAGGTTGAGGACGACACGCGAATTCGCGCAGCGCTTCCCACTATCCAACATGCCATCGACCAGGGTGGCCGTCTGATTCTGGCTTCGCATCTGGGCCGGCCCAAGGGTGAGCGTGTTGAGAAGTACAGCTTGAAGCCAGTAGCCGAGCGTCTCTCAGCACTGGTTGGCAAGCAAGCCGGCTTTGCGGAGAACTGTGTCGGCGAAGCAGCGCAGTCCAAAGCGCAGGCACTGCAAGATGGGGATCTCCTGTTACTTGAGAATCTCCGGTTTCACAAGGAAGAGGAGCAGAACGACGATCGGTTTTCTAAGCAGCTAGCCAGTCTCTGCGACGGCGTTTATGTCAATGACGCCTTTGGCGCGGCGCATCGGGCGCACGCTTCCACCGTGGGCATTACGAAACACGTCGCCGAAGCCGCAGCCGGCTTATTAATGCAGAAAGAGTTGGATTACCTGGGACTAGTGATCACGAATCCTGAACATCCGTTCGTGGCGGTGCTGGGCGGAGCAAAGGTTTCAGACAAGATTCCCGTCATCAAAGCACTTATTGATCGGGGCGTAGACAAGATTTTAATAGGCGGCGCCATGGCCTACACATTCTTAAAGGCCGAGGGCTTTACCGTGGGCAAGTCGCTGGTCGAAGACGAGATGCTTCAGACGGCCCTCGACGTCAAGAGACGAGCGGAACAGAAGGGAATCGAGCTGTTGCTGCCG
>Ga0180121_10001287_pt1 | contig 10629 bp, 9 predicted proteins | sample AntDrymUQ5402106_2_FD_129676 | JGI IMG/M metagenome (GOLD analysis project Ga0180121, IMG submission 129676) | Polar desert sand microbial communities from Dry Valleys, Antarctica - metaG UQ540 (21.06) (version 2) (version 2) | ecosystem: Environmental > Terrestrial > Soil > Desert | place...
ATCGCCCCCTGCTCAGGGTTCCCCAGCTGGCCATCCACCTCGACCGAGAGATCAACACCAATGGCCTGCTCCTGAACGCCCAGCAGCACCTCAGCCCGATCTGGGGCCTCGGGGACCTGTCTCCCGGTGGCTTCACCGTCTTCGTGGCCGGCCAGGTCGCCGTGGCCCCGGACGCGGTCCTGGCGTGGGACCTCATGCTCCACGACGTCGGGCCGAGCACCTTCCTGGGCGTCGACCAGGAGCTCATCAGCGCCCCCCGCCTTGACAACCTCTGCTCCTCCTGGGCCGGACTCGAAGCCCTCGTTGCGGTGGCTGCCGCCGACGCCCCTGCACCGCCGCAGGTCCCCCTGCTCGTGCTCTTCGACCACGAGGAGATCGGCTCCACCTCCGACCGCGGCGCCGCATCCACGCTGCTGCCAGCCATCACAGAGCGGATCGTGCTGGGACTGGGCGGCTCCCGCGACGACCACCTGCGGGCCCTCGCCGCCTCCACGTGCTGCTCGGCTGACATGGCGCACGCCACCCACCCCAACTACACCGACCGACACGAACCCGGGCACCTCATCGCGCTGAACGGCGGGCCGGTGCTGAAGGTGAACAGCAGCGTCCGCTACGCCACAGATGCCCACAGCGCGGCCTCCTTCGTGCTGGCCTGCGAGCAGGCCGGCGTGCCGCTCCAGCGCTATGCCCATCGCAGCGACCTGCCCTGCGGCTCCACCATCGGCCCCATCACGGCCGCCCAGATGGGCGTGCCCACGTTCGACATCGGGGCCCCGCAGCTGGCGATGCACTCGGCGCGCGAGCTGTGCGGCGCCGCCGACCCGGCCCGCTACGCCCTCGCCATGGCCGCCTTCCTCGCGCCGCAAGCCTGACCGTGGAGGTGGAGGCCGCCCGCGCCTGGCTCGGGCTCGGGCCTGCGCCCACGTGGATCGAGGTGCGGGTGGCCTACCGCGCTCAGATCGCCGCCGCCCACCCCGACCGCGCCGGGGGTGACACCCACCGGGCGGCGCTGGTCAACGAGGCCTACGCCACCCTCGACCGTGCCCACCGGGAGGGCCGGCTCCACCAGGTGCCCTCCCCTCCGCTGGCACCCAACCCGCCGCCCCGGCCGCGTCCGCCGGGCCCTGGGCCGCTCGGCGAGCCACCTGAGGTGCTCGATGGCGACACGATCCACATCCAGGCGCCGCCCGACGTAGCCTTCGCCCGAGTGCTCGAGGCCTGCCACCACATCGGCGACGTCACCTACGTCGACCGGTCCTGCGCCATCCTCGAGACCCTCGTACGGGTGGAGGGCGAAGGCGTGTGCAGCTTGGTGATCACCCTGCAGGGCCGGGCCGACTGCACCGAAGCGTTCTGCACCCTCGAGGCCATCGAGCACGTGGCGTCTCCACCCGTGCGCCAGGTTGTTCACCACCTTGTCACCGCCCTCCGCCACCCCTGAGCCGTTGGGGGCGGCAGACTGGTGACATGCCTGACGAGCCCACCACCAAGGTCCCCACCGATGACGAGCTGCGCGAACGGCTGACGCCCGAGCAGTACGAGGTCACCCAGCACGCGGGCACCGAGCGCGCGTTCTCCGGCGCCTACTGCAACACCAAGGACCCGGGCACGTACCGGTGCATCGTCTGCGACGCCGAGCTGTTCCGCTCGGACACGAAGTACGACTCCGGCAGCGGCTGGCCCAGCTTCACGGAACCGACCGCCGACGGCGCCGTCCGCACCATCACCGACTCGAGCCACGGGATGGAGCGCACGGAGGTCCGCTGCGCCCGCTGCGACGCCCACCTGGGCCACGTCTTCCCCGACGGCCCTGGCCCCACCGGCGAGCGCTACTGCATGAACTCCGCCTCGCTTGCCCTGGAGCCTGACACGGCCTGACCCTGCGGCTATCGTCGAACGCATGTTCGACGACCGGACGGGGCCACTGCACCTCACCGACGAGCAGTCGGCGGCCGCCCACCACCGCGGTGGGCACCTCCTGATCGTGGCGGGGGCGGGCACCGGCAAGACCACCACCCTCGCCGCCCGCCTGGCCCACCTCGTCGACGACGGGGTGCCACCGGAGCGCATCCTCCTCCTCACGTTCAGCCGCCGTGCTGCCGCCGAGCTCACACAGCGGGCCGAGGTGGTCACCGGCCAACGCATCGCGGCCGCCGTCTGGAGCGGCACGTTCCACGCCATGGCCAACCGGTTCCTGCGCCGCTATGGCCGAGCGATCGGCCTTGACCCCTCGTTCACCGTCCTCGACCAGACCGACGCCTGTGACCTGCTCGCGCTCCTGCGGGATGAGGAACGACCCGCGGGAGCCGAACGACGCCGACGGACCAACAAGGACGCGCTGGCCGCCATCTGGAGCAGGTGCGTCAACACCCGCCGCCCGCTCGTGGAGGTGCTGGAGCGGTGGTACCCGTGGTGCCGCGACGACGCCGACGATCTGCGGGGGATCTACGCCGCCTACGTGGCGCGCAAGCAGCGCGACCACGTCCTCGACTACGACGACCTCCTCCTGCAGTGGTGGGCCCTCCTGCGCACGTCCGCCGTCGCCCCACTCATCGGCGAGCAGCTGCGCCACGTCCTCGTCGACGAGGTGCAGGACACCAACGCCCTACAGGGTGACCTCCTGGCCGAGCTGGCCGGACTGGGCGCCACGCTCACCGCCGTGGGCGACGACGCCCAGGCCATCTATGGTTTCCGGGCCGCCACCGTGCGCAACATCCTCGAGTTCCCGGAGCGCTTCGACGCCGAGGTGGTCACCCTCACCCGCAACCACCGCTCCACCCCGGAGGTGCTGGCCGCCGCCAACGCCGTCATGGCCGAGGCCATCGAGCGCCACCCGAAGGAGCTTCGCTCGCAGCGCGGCTCCGGAGCCCGGCCTCGGCTCGTGACCGCCCACGACGAGCACGCCCAGGCCATCGCCGTCTGCGATGGCGTGCTGGAGCGCAAGGAGGCGGGCGTGCCCCTCCGCCAGCAGGCGGTGCTCTTCCGCACCACGCACCACAGCCAGGTGTTGCAGGTGGAGCTGACCGTGCGCGACATCCCATTCGTGCTCTACGGCGGACTCCGCTTCCTCGAGGCCGCCCACGTCAAGGATCTCGTCTGTGCCCTTCGGCTCGTCGAGAACCCCGCCGACGACCTTGCCTGGTTCCGTGTGCTCCAGCTGATCGACGGGGTGGGCCCCTCCACCGCCCGACGTCTCTCGGCCGCCCTCCGCACCCAGCAGGCGCTCGACGATGCCCGGCTCGACGCCCTCCTCGGGGCCTTGGCCGCCGCCCGGGCCCCCGTGCTCCGCGACCAGCCCGGTGCGCAGGTGGCCGAGGTGCGCCGCTGGCTCGACAGCAAGGTGGAGCGCCGCCACCGCAACGCCGAGGCTCGCCGGGCGGACCTCGACCGCCTCGAACATGCCGCCAGCGTCGCCCCCACCCTGGAGCGGTTCCTCACCGAGCTCACCCTCGACCCCCCGGCGTCCACTGGTGAGCTGGCCGGCCCCCCACACCTCGACGATGACTTCCTGACGCTGTCCACCGTGCATGGGGCCAAGGGGGCGGAGTGGGACGTCGTGCACGTCATCCACCTGGCTGATGGCTGCTTCCCGTCCGACCTCGCAACCGGCCGCCCCGAGGAGGTGGAGGAGGAGCGCCGCCTCCTGCACGTGGCCATGACGCGCGCACGCGACGACCTCTGGCTCCACGTGCCGCTCCGCTACCACCACCACCACCGCCAGAACAGCCGCGGCCGCGACGCCCACGGCTATGCCCAGCGCTCCCGGTTCCTGTCGCCTGCCGTGTCCGGCCTGTGCGACCACGTGGTGGCCCAGGCGCCCGCCGCCCCCGACCTCCGGGTCGACGTCGAGCCAGCGCCGGCCGCGGCCGAGGTGCGTGACTTCCTCGCCGGCCTGCTCGAGTAGCTCCCATGGTGCCCCGGCCGACGGGGCGCCACGCAATAGCGTCGTGATCCTGTGACCTCCACCAGGCAGGACGTGCTGCGGGCCGCCGGTTCGGGGACTGGGTCATGAGCGACCGCACCCCTCGGCGCGACCCGCGCAAGATCTACATCCCGGCCCCCGATCCGGCCACGCCGGCCGGTCCCCCGCCACGGCCCGGAACACCTCCGCCACGGCCTGCCACACCCCCGCCGGCTCGATCGCCCCGCCCCACCACCAACCAGGCCAAGCCGTCGAGGTCGGCGGCGGCCCGCACCGCACCAGCTCCCGAGCCGTCGCCGAGCCGACGGCGAGGCCGTCTCCTTCCCAAGCGTCCCAGGCTTCGCCGGCTGCTGCTGCTGACGTCGATCTTCCTGCCCCTGCTCCTGCTCCTGGCCGCCGTGGGCGGCTTCCTGTACGCCCGATCGATCTTCGACCGCATCGAGAAGATCCCGCTGGCCGACGTGCTCAGCTCGGATGGCTCCGGCACCAACTACCTCATCGTCGGCTCCGACTCGCGTGACATCGAGGACATTGTCGACGCCGGGCTCGATCCCGGCGCCTTCGCCGACGGCGGCGGTCAGCGGTCCGACACGATGCTCCTGCTCCGCTTCGTCGACGGCGGCGCGAAGATGATGTCGATCCCGCGCGACCTCTACGTGCCGATCGCCGAGACGGACGGGTCGAACAAGGTCAACGCCGCGTACAACGGCGGCCCGCGCCGGCTGGTCCTCACCATCCGGGAGGCCCTCGGGGTGCCCATCCACCAATACATGGAGGTGGACTTCGTCAGCTTCGCCAAGCTGGTCGACTCTCTGGGTGGGATCACCATCGACTTCCCGCATCCCGCGTTCGACACCAACTCCGGCCTCGATGTGCCCCAGGCCGGACCGAACCAGCTCGACGGACCGCAGGCGCTGGCCTTCGTGCGGTCTCGCAACTACGTGGAGGTGATCGACGACCAGCCGCGGCCCGATCCCACCGCCGACCTCGGCCGGGTGCAGCGCCAGCAGCAGTTCCTGAAGGCTGTGTTCGGCGAGCTGGGATCATCCAAGAACCCCCTCACGCTGGCCAACGCGGCCAGCGCCACCACCGGCGGCCTCCGCGTCGACGACACCCTCGGGCTCACCGAGGCCATCCGCTTCGCCTGGCGCCTCCGCTCCCTCGAACCGACGCCCGTGGAGCTCCCGGTGGAGTTCGGCCGCAACAGCGCCGGGTCCGTCCTGTTCCTCGTGGAGCCGGACGCCGACGCCGCCCTCGCCCAGTTCCGCTAGGGCTCGCGGCTAGGCCGGGTAGGCGCTCACCTCGGTGGCCTTGAGGCTGATCCAGATGCGCTCCCCCACCACCAGTCCGAGGTCGGCGACGGCGGCCGTGGTGACCTCGGCCACGAGCGGCACCTGGCCCTCGACTCGCACTCGTACCCGTTCTCCGAAGCCCTCGACGGCGGCGACGGTCCCTTCCCACACGTTGCGTGGGCTTCCCTCCGGCCGGGTTCGGTGCAACGCCACCGCGGCGGGCCGGATGGCCACCAGCACCGGACCATTGCCTGGCGGCTCGGCAGCGATGATGGCGCCGCCGTCGTTCAGCGCAAGGGTCGACCCCCGCGCCTGGGCGGGGAGGAGGTTCGTGCCACCCAGCTCAGCGGCCCAGGCCGTCCGGGGCCGGGCCACGAGGTCGGCTAGCGCGCCGGTAGCCGTGATGCGACCGCCCTCCAGCACCACCACTCGGTCCGCCAGGACGGCGGCATCGAGCGGATCGTGGGTGATCAGCACACACGGGCCAGCGTGGATGGCGAGGTGATCGCGCAGCTCGCGGCGCACCGTGCCGCGCACCTCCACGTCGAGCGCGGCCAGCGGTTCATCGAGGAGCAGAGCACGCGGACCCGGTGCCAGCGCTCGTGAAAGGGCGACGCGCTGGGATTCGCCTCCTGAGAGGTCACGGACGTCGGCACCCGCCCGGTCGGCCAGTCCCACCCGGTCGAGCCACGCCACCGCCTGAGATCGAGCCTCCGCTCGTCGCACGCGGGACGCCCGCAGCCCGAAGGCCACGTTGTCGGCCACATCGAGCGTCGAGAACAGCAGGAGGTCCTGGAACACCACCCCGATCGAGCGTGCCTCGGTGGGCACGAACATGCGGCGGGCCGGATCGTCTAGCACCCGGCCATCGAGCTCCACCCGCCCCGTCTCGAGGGGGAGCAGCCCGCAGAGCGCCCGCAACAGGGTGGTCTTGCCCGCGCCGTTCGGACCGAGGACCGCCACCGTCTCCCCCGCCTCAGCGGCCAGCTCGACCTGGAGGATGAAGTCCCCTGCCCGGGCTCGCCCCGCCAGCGAGAGCGTCACGCCGCTCCCAGCCAGCGGTCGCGCAACGACGCGAGCACGGTCACCGACACACCGAGCAGCACGAGGCTGAGCAGGATGGCGTCCCGCACGTCGGTGTCCAGGGCCTTGTTGATGGCCAGGGGCATCGTTTGGGTGCGGCCCGCGAAGCTCCCCGCGAACGTGATCGTCGCGCCGAACTCCCCAAGAGCCCGGGCCCACGCCAGCGCGCTCCCTGCCGCCAACGCCCCCCGGATCGACGGCAGGGTGACCCGGCGCAGCACCGTTCCGGGCGACGCGCCCAGCGTGCGGGCGGCGTCCTCGTAACGCCGGTCAACACCCCGCAGGGCCGCCTCGACGGTGACGACGAAGAACGGGAGGCTCACGAAGGTCGCGGCCAGGACCGCTGCGGTTGTCGTGTAGGCGAGCTGGATGTCGAACCACCGGTTGAGCCACTGGCCGACCAGCCCCCGGCGGCCGAAGGCCACGAGCAGGGCTACACCCCCCACCACGGGGGGCACCACCATCGGCAGGGTGATGAGGGCCCGCACCACCCGCCGTCCCGGGAAGGGCACGCGGGCGAGGACCCACGCGATCGGGAACCCCAGCGCCACGCTCAGCACCAGGGCCCACAACGAAACCTGCACGGAGAGGCGCAGGGCGGTGCGGTTGGCAGGTTCCCCGAGGATGTCAGCCGCGGAGGACCACGGTGCGCGCGTGATGAGGGCGAGGACAGGGATCACCACCAGGAGCGCCAGCGCCAGGCCTCCCACCGCGGCCAGCGCCGTCGCGGTGGGCCCGCGAGGTCGGCTCACGGAAGGCCGAAGCCGAAGTCCTCCAAGATCGACTGCGCCTCTTCGGCCCTGAGGAAGGCGAGGAAGGCGACAGCAGCCTCGGGGTTCGACGCGTCGGCGAGCACTGCCGCAGGGTACGCGGCCTGGACCAGCTGATCAGTGGCGAGGTCGATGCCGTCCACGTCCTCGGCTGCCAGCACGTCGGTGACGTAGACGATCCCGGCGTCAGCCTCACCGAGCTGCACCTGGGTCAGGACGCCCTTCACGTTCTCCTGGTCGCCGGCCGCTGGCACCTCCAGGCCCGCCTTCTCGAAGGCCTGGGCGGCGTACGTTCCGCACGGCACCTCGTCCCCGCACAAGGACAGCTCGACGTCGGCCCCGACGAGGTCGTCCAGGGAGTCGATACCCATGGGGTTCCCGGCCGGGACGACGATCTTAAGCACGTTGGTGGCGAAGATCGAAGACTCTCCGGCGACGAGGCCGGCATCGAGGACCTTGGTCAGGTTGGCCTCGTCCGCCGAGGCGAACAGGTCGGCGGGTGCCCCTTCGATGATGGCCGTGGCCAGCTTGGAGGAGGCGTCGAACGAGGGCTCGATGTCGACACCCCCGTGCTCGGCCTCGAAGGCCTTGGCGATCGCCTCGAACGCGTCCGTGAGAGATGCTGCCGCCAACACGGTGACGGTCCCGTCAAGATCGTCGACGGAGTCTGCCGTAGTGGTCGTGTCGGCGGCAGCGGTCTTGTCCTCATCCCCGCAGGCAGCGAGGGCGAGCACCACGGTGGCGAGGACAGGGGCGAGGCGGTGTCGATGCATCGTCGCACAGTAGTCACTCGCTGACTACCCCGCAGGCGTGGTTGCATGGCGGGGTGCCGAAGGAGGTCGCATCCCGCACCCTCACCGAGTGGGTGGTCCTCGGCCTCCTCGCCGAAGGTGCCAACCACGGGTTCGCGCTGGCCCGTCTGCTGGCACCCGGCGGAGAGGTCGGTCGAGTGTGGTCGGCCAGCCGCCCGCTCACCTACCGCGCCATCGACCAGCTGGCCGACGACGACTGGATATCCCCCGTTCGCACCGAGGCGGGCCGTGGCCCGCAGCGGACCGTGCACGAGGTCACCCCGTCGGGCCGGCGCGCCCTGCAGGCGTGGCTGCAAACACCAGTGCCCCGCTTCCGCGACGTACGGGCGATCCTCCTGGTGAAGCTCCACCTCCTGGAGCGCTCGCGTCGCTCCATCAGGGGTCTGCTGACTGCGCAGCGGCGCGTCTTCGAACCGCTCCTGGTCGAGGTGCGAGATACACCAGTGGTCGACTCGGTCACCCGGTGGCGCCGCACGCAGGCGGAGGCCATCGCGGAGTTCGTGGACCTCCGGTGACGGTCCCCCCCACGACGAACCTGCCCATGAAGTTCGCTGTTCCCGCCCAACAACGTGGGCAGGTTGGCGCGGTCACGGGAGCAGCACGCCTGGGTTGAGGATGCCGTCGGGATCGAGGGCTGCCTTGACGGCCCGCATGGCGTGGACCGCCGCGGCACCTCGCTGCCGCACGAGCCAGTCCCGCTTGGCCGAGCCGATGCCGTGCTCGGCGCTCACGCTGCCGCCGTGGCGCAGCACGAGCTCGAGCACGGACTCAATGGGGCCTTCGTCGTCGGGGGGCGGCCCCACCACGTTCACGTGGAGGTTCCCATCCGCCAGGTGGCCGTAGACGAGGGTGGTGGCGCCGGGCCACACGGCCTCCACGGCCGGACCCACCTCGGCCACGAACGCGGCCATGGCGCCCAAGGGAAGCGTGACGTCGCCCTTGTGCACGAGACCCAGTGCGGCAGCCGCCTCGGTGTGTGCCTCCCGCCAGCGCCAGAGGCGGGCCATCCCGGCAACATCGTCGGCCGCCGCGCTCGACAGCACACTCGCACCGAGGCGGTCGAGCCCGGCGCCCAGCTCGTCGAGCAACCCGTCGGCGTCGCCCACCAGCTCCACCAGCAGGGCGCACGTGGGCGTCGGGTCAAGCGGCACAGGCTGCCCGAGGTGCTGACCAACGAGCTCGAGGCCGTCGCCCAGTACGATCTCCACGGCCTGCAGGGCAGGCATCGCCCGCAACGTGGGCAACGCGGCCACCGCCGCCTCGACCGACGGCAGGCCGAGCAGCGCCACCACCCGGGCGGCGGGCACAGGCACGAGGCGCAGGCGCGCGGCGGTGACGATGCCAAGCGTGCCCTCGCTGCCACACAGCAGGCCGGGGAGGTCGTAACCGGTGTTGTCCTTCACGAGGCCGGCCAGGTTGGCCCCCACCAGCGCGCCGGTGCCGAGGACGGCCTCCACGCCAAGCACCTGAGCCCGCATCGACCCGTGGCGTACCACGTGGAGCCCGCCCGCGTTGGTGGCCACCATCCCGCCGATCGTCGCGGTGTCGCGCGCCGCCAAGTCGAGCCCGAGCACGAGCCCATGCGGTCGGACGTGCGCCTGGAGGGCGGCGAGGGTCACGCCCGCCCCCACCGTCACCTGCCCGGCGGCGGTGTCCACCAAGTCGAGGGTGTCGAGGCGACGGAGGTCGACCACCACCTCACCGGCAAGGGGCACCGATCCCCCCACCAGCCCGGTGTTGCCGCCCTGCGGGACGAGCGCGACTCGGTGACGGCGAGCCAGCCCGACGACGACCGCGACCTCCTCGACCGTCCGGGGGCGGAGCACGCCCGGGCTCGCCCCCCTCCAGCGGCCGGTCCAGTCCACGACGTGGCCGGACACCAGGTCCGGATCGGTGATCACCCGGTCGTCTCCGATGGCTGCCGCGAGGTCATCCAGGAACGAGGTGATGTTGCCCATCACGCCGGACTGAGGTGCACCTTGCGGGTCACGGGGTCGGCGCCATCGATGCGAACCGGCACGACCGCGCCCAAGGGCAGCCGATGGCCCTCCACGTCGGCCTGCACGGCGGGTTCTGCGATCACCACGGTCGACCGCTCGTCGCCCGTGGCCACCACCGTCGCCTCCACCACCTGGCCCACTCGAGGCGCCAGCAGCAGCACCTCCACGAGGTCGATGACGGCCCGGGCCGCGCCGCCCTCTCGTGCCGTCGCCCGCGCCATGGCCTGGGGGACCTCCTCCAACGTGTTCACCAGGGCTTCCGAGGGGCGCCCGCGGGCGAAGAGGGCCAGGCAGGCCTCGATGGCGAAGCGGTCGCACAGCCTCCGCAGCGGCGCCGTCACGTGGGCGTAGGGCGCGGCCACCGCGGCATGCTCCACGAGGTCGTCCTTCTCTGGCGCCGTGTCCCCGAGTGCGAGGTACCCCGCCCCGCGCAGGCCGCGCGCGGCAAGGAGCAAGAGTGCGGCCTCGGCGGGCACTGCGCTGTCGAGGCCGCGAAGCACCGCGGCGTACCCGGCTCCGTCGGGCCAGTCGACCCCGAGGGCCTCGGCGGTGTTGCGCACCGTGCGCACCACTTCACGCGGCGGGGGCGGCAGCGTGCGCAGGAGGCCGACACCGGCGTCGAGCATGGCCAGTCCCGCCGTCATGCCTGTCAGCAGCGAGATCTGGGCGTTCCACCCCATGGCGGGCACCACGGCCTCGCGCTCGAGGTGATAGGCGTCGCCGTCCCGGACCACGCGTTGCGTGGGTAGG
>Ga0180121_10001288_pt1 | contig 10622 bp, 11 predicted proteins | sample AntDrymUQ5402106_2_FD_129676 | JGI IMG/M metagenome (GOLD analysis project Ga0180121, IMG submission 129676) | Polar desert sand microbial communities from Dry Valleys, Antarctica - metaG UQ540 (21.06) (version 2) (version 2) | ecosystem: Environmental > Terrestrial > Soil > Desert | place...
CGTTTCTTTGCGCCTATGTTGCGGTCTTTTTGGTTTTCCCCTGTTTCGATAACCGCAAGCCCGCAAAGTAGTCGCAAAGAGCCCAAAGGAACTAAGGGCCGACCAGGCAAACTGCACCGGTGAATATCAAGTACGCCTCCTGGAAAAAACGTTTTCCGGCTGCTATGATGGCTCAAGTATCCCCAACGGCAGACAGCGTTACATCGTCCCCAGGACCTCAGCGGGACAAAACTAACTGAGCAGATCTGAAACCGAAACCAAATCCAGTTCAGTCGCGTAAAAGCTCTCGCAGCTCTCCATCCGACTTTGCTTTCGTCCGCTTTACTGAAAGTTTGCTTTTGAATCCCAATTGACTATTAACCCAATCAGATAAACGAGGATTTGCAGAATGAAAAAAATCTCTCTTAGCCTTCTGGCTCTACTCCTGTGCGTGCAGTTCGCCGCTGCGCAGAAAGTGCCCGTCCAGGAAATTGTACTGGACAACGGGATGCGCCTGCTGCTGGTACCCCGCAAGGGCGATCCCAATGTTGCCGCCGGGTGGGTAGCTCGCGTCGGTTCGGTAAATGAGCGTCCGGGGATTACTGGTCTCTCACATCTTTTTGAACACATGATGTTCAAAGGTACGCACGCGATCGGCACAAAGGACATCGCCGCGAATCTAAAACTTATAAAAGAAATGGATGACGTGCGCGCCGAACTCCGCCAGGAACAGCAGACGCTTATCCTAAAAGCACGTCACGGCGAAATCTCCGACGTCAACGATCCGAAACATCGTACGGAGCGCTACAAGGAACTCCTGGCCAAGTTTGAAGATCTGACCAAACGCGAAAAAGAATTGATGGTCAAGGACGAATTTGACCGTATTTACACTACAGCGGGCGGCTCCGGCATGAACGCCGGCACCAGCAACGATTTCACGGTCTATTTCATTAACGTCCCGGCTAATAAGCTCGAACTCTGGTTCTGGATGGAATCAGATCGTTTGCGCAATCCCGTCTTCCGTGAGTTTTATTCGGAGCGTGACGTGGTCCACGAAGAACGGCGCTTGCGCACCGACAGCACGCCGATCGGCAAGTTTAATGAACAATACGAGTCGATGTTCTGGCAGTCGTCACCATACGGTTGGCCTGTTGTCGGTTGGCCCAGCGATCTCGAAGGCATTACTCGGGAAGAGGCGCTCGAGTATTTTGCCATCAACTACGCCCCCAACAATCTGACCGCTTGCCTCGTCGGCGACATCGATCCGGTGCGCGCCAAAGAACTCGCTCAGCAATACTTCGGGCGTCTTCCTCGCGGACCGCGCCCACCAGAGCCGGTGCGCACCAGCGAAATGCCCCAGCTCGCCGAGAAGCGCATGGTCGCCTGGGCCGACACCAACCCCCAGGTACGGATCCGTTATCACACGGTGGCGGAAGGTCATCCGGATGATTTCACGCTGGATATCCTGGGCAGCCTGCTCAGCGGTCGCACGGGACGACTCTACAAGGCCCTGGTGCTGGGACAGGCCGTTGCCAACAGCGCAGGCGGCGGCCAGGACGGGCGCAAGTATGAAGGGCTTTTTGAGTTGAACGGAGTTGCCAAACCCGGCAAGACGCCGGAGGAAGTGGAGCAGGCGCTCTACAAAGAGATCGAACGAATTCAGACGGAGCTGGTTGATGCGAGGGAGCTGCAGAAGGTGAAGAACCAGTATGCCGCGAACATCTTTCGCGGTATCCAATCCAACTTCGGGTTGATGGTCCAACTCCTGCTGCGCGACAACAACCGCGGGTGGGACACGATTAATAACGACCCCGCGCGCCACCAGGCGGTGACGGCGGAAGATATCCGTCGCGTTGCAAACACTTACTTCAAACCTGAGAATCGCACCATCGCCATCTACTACACGAAGAAAAAGGCCGAAGGTGCAGTGGAAGATCCCGCACTCGCCGGTTTGACCGATCAGGAAAAGGCCCAAATCCAGGGAATGAAACCCATGCTCGCTCAGGCTAAAGCTGAACAGATCAAAGCGATGCTGTCCCAGTTCGAACAGCGGGCTGGGTCTGCTCCCGCCGACAAACAGAATTTCGTCAAGGTGGTCAAGAAGATGCTGGAAGATCGCCTCAAGCAACTCGAAGGAGGTAATAAGTAATTATGAGAAACCGCATGAGGATTTCCCGGAGGCATCTCAAGCCGCTTTCCGCATTGCTGGCCCTGGTCCTGCTGACGCTCTCGCCCACAAGTGTGCTGGCGCAGACCCAGCAAATTCCCGCGCATCCGCGCGAATTAAAGTATTCAACTTTGAGTTACACGCCGCCGAAGCGAGAACAATACCGGCATGTGTTATCCAACGGCGTGGTTGCTTACCTGGTCGAAGATCACGATCTGCCGTTGGTAAATGTCTCCACTACCGTTCGCACCGGATCATATCTCGATCCTGCGGGCAAGGAAGGACTCGCGGCGCTTACGGGCAGCCAGATCCGCATTGGAGGCACGACCTCGAAGACTGCAGAAGAGTTTGACGAAGCCGCTGCTTTTCTTGCGGCAAACATAGGAAGCTCTATAAGCGCGACGCAAGGCACCGCCACTCTCAATCTGCTGGCGAAAGATGTCGATCAAGGCCTGGCTCTCTATTTCGAGATGCTCCGGAGTCCACGGTTTCAAGAGGACCGTATCAAGCTGGCGAAGAGTCAGATGCTTCAGAATATGGAGCGGCGCAACGATAGCACCGAAGACATCGAGGAACGCGAATGGAGCCGGTTGGGCTTCGGCCCTGATCACTTCTCGACGAAAGAACCAACCAAAGCCTCGGTCGAAGGCATTACGCGGGAAGACATGCTTGCCCTCCATCAGAGGTATTACCAACCTGCCGGCTTCATTCTCGCCGTCTCTGGCGATTTTAATTCGAAAGAGATGCTGGCCAAACTCGAAGCGGCGACCAAGGGCTGGACCGCCAACAAGCAGGCCGTGCCAGCAGTTCCAAAACCGACGAATACGCTTGTGGCTGGCCTCTATGCGGTCCACAAGGCTGACGTCAATCAGGGTCGCGTCACGTTAGGACACACCAGCGCCCAACGGGATTCGCCGGACGCTTATGCGCTTGAGATCATGAACGATATCCTCGGCGGTGGTGGTTTTACCTCGCGCATCATGTCGCGCGTGCGCTCGGATGAGGGACTTGCCTATAGCGCATATTCAAATTTCGATTTAGGCGTTTACTACCCCGGCGACTTCCGCGCGTCATTTCAGTCGAAAAATCCTACGACGTCGCAGGCGATCGACATCATCATGGAAGAGATTAACCGCCTGCGTACGAGCAAGGTCACCGTGGAAGAACTGGAGACGGCGAAGAACTCGGCCATCGAAGTTTTCCCGCGCCGTTTCGCCACCGCAGCTCAGGTTGCCAGCACCTTCGCAGAAGACGAGTATACGAAGCGTCCAGCTGACTATTGGGCAACTTATCGCGATCGCATCCGTGCGATCACGGCTGAAGAAGTGCAGCGCGTGGCTCAGAAACACCTACATCCGGACCAACTGGTCGTGCTTGTCGTCGGCAACATTGACGAGATTAGTAAAGGCAATCCGGACAAGCCCCAACACTCGCTGTTGAAGATTTCGAAGGATGGACAGATTCGGCGCATTCCCTTGCCCGATCCGTTAACCATGGTCTATCCGAGCAATCCGTAAGGCGCGACTCGGAGCGAACAAAGTTAATCAGGCGGCGGAATCAGATACTGATTTCGCTGCCTGACTCTGTCAGGCCGCAAGCGGTCAGCAAGAGCGGGTGCAAGCCCGACTCACCAACCTGAGGTTGTCACCGTTGCCCATTCTCTTCGCTAGTAGACCTTTTCAAACTCAGATAAACACTCAAGAGGTCGTAGGGGTTGACCCTCTTCTTTCCTTGAAGACCTTCAAATTCAGATAAAGCACGCAGGAGAGTGAAGCTCTTAATTAGGAAGGTGGGCTTGCCCCCGCTCTAAGCATTGCGAAAGGACACGAATCAGATTCTCAAGGAGATAGTTACTTCCTAGGATCCACTTATCCGTTCGTCTAAAATTCCGGACGGAGGCAGTCATGATCATATTGCCGGAATCGGATGAAGAACTATTGTGTGAATGTGAGGTCGACACGTTCCGTTCCAGCGGACCGGGCGGCCAGCACGTCAACAAGACGGAAAGCGCCGTCCGTCTCCGTCATCTGCCTTCAGGCGTGGTCGTAACCTCACAAAAGGAACGCAGCCAGTACCGGAACAAATCGCTCTGCCTGCAAAAGCTTCGCGAGAAAATTGAGAAACTAAACTACCAGGCGCCAAAGCGCGTCCCAACCCGCGTCCCTCGCAGCGTAAAGAACCAGACACTTGAGGAGAAAGCACGTCGTTCTCAGATCAAGCGGTTACGCTCGAAGCCATCGCCGGACGAATGAGCAGTAACAGGATTCGAGCGAAGGAGATTGGTGGAAGCTATTGGATCAGCGCCAAAGGCGCGAGATGTGACAGCCTGGGCCATCGGCCCAGGTCAGGGCGGTTGAAGCCCCTAAGCGCTGAAGGCGCGAAATGATCTTCAAGCTCGCGCAACCCTGACGTCCCGGTCACACGTCCCAATTTCGCGCCTCAGCGCTTTCGAGAGGTTGGACGCTCCACCTGGGGCGTTGCCCCAGGCTGTCACATTGCGCGCCTTTGGCGCTTGGAAACGGTTCGCCCTACAGCTGCCGGGTGTTCCTACCGATTCCGGCTAACTGATATCATGCAGCGTCGGTCAAAAGACAAAGGGAGACTTCCAGAATGATCACCGTCGCCAATCGCATCTACGTCACACCGGAATATGCCGAAGCCTTCGAGGAGAGGTTCCGGCAGCGCGCCGGACTCGTGGATGGCATGCCCGGATTTATTTCCAATCAGGTCCTGCGACCGGTCAACGACGGCGATCCTTATGTAGTTTTCACCGTCTGGAGCAGCCGGCAAAACTTTCTTGACTGGGTGCGCTCTGACGAATTCGTGAAGGGCCATGCGCAATCCGGGTCGCTCCCAAAAGAAGCTTTTGCCGCGCCGAATGTGCTCGAGCTACATGAAGTGGTGCAGGATTCGAGCCGGCCTGAGCTGGCCCCCGAACCAAAGGGCGGTCCCTTCAAAATGCACTAGCGGGCAGTAGCCCGACCGTCTGGGAGGGCTCACTCAATCCTGAGCCCTCCCTGACGATCGAGCTACTGCCGAGGCTTCTTTTTTGCGACCGGCTTCGTCGGACGCTTCTTTGGCAGACGCTTGGTTGTCTTCCGTTTTGGGCTGCCGCCTCTCGCACGCCCCATGTCCTCCAGCACATCAGCAAAATCAAATCCAAACAGTTCTTTAATCTTTATATTTAACGTGGGCATCACTAGTGTCTTGCCGACCGTGGACAGTTCACCAGCCAGGCCGTCGGCAAACGCTGCTATCTGTGAATGCCTGGCTTTTGAGCTCTTTGTGTTTTTGTGCGCGTAACCCAGTGTGTAACCCAGCGCAAATCCTGCCGAGAGTGCCCCAAGGCTCCACACCACTGGTTCATTCTGAAACTGCTCGCGATAGTCCATCACGCCAGTGACCGTATCTCGAACCGCTTCGTATTGTCCGGTTACGGTCTCCTTAATCTCGTTCACTGTTTGAGACAATGATTCTCGAGTCTCTGCAAGCTGCCGCTCAAGCTCGGCCTTGCCTGGTTCGCCCTCTTTTTGGCTTGCGGCCTCCGCCCCTTTTCGTGCGGTAACATTTTTCGTAGTGGTCATTCGATGCTCCTCCTGGTAGTCCGCCCATTCGTTCGTAGTCTCGTTTTTTGATTCAGTCGAAATAGTTGTAGGAGCGTCACCCTGGACACCCCTGCCACCGTATCGCGGCGCCCACGGAGTGACGCCCCATACAATATCTGGGCCGTTTTGTATGAAAGCGATTCGAGGATATATTTAGGTCCACATTTATCGCGGCTGAAGTCTACTACCACTTTTACTCGGAGGGAATAATCTGAATGGCCATGATTGGTGCCAATGAACTAAAACGAAAAGTGCTGATCGCAGTAGATGGCCAGCCTTACGTCGTGTTGGACGTATTCTTCGCCTCGCCCACAGCCCGGGGCGCGGCGACAATGGTCCGCACGAGGCTACGTCATTTGTTGACGGGTGCGGCCATGGAAAAGAGTTTCCGCGCCACGGAGAAGTTTGCGGAGCCGGATGTGGAGTTTGCGCCCGCATCATTTCTTTACAGCGACGCGGAAGGTTGTCACTTCATGGATGAGAAGTCTTATGAACAGTTTGTTTTCTCCACCGAAGACGTCGGCAGCGACCGCAGCTATCTCAAAGAAGGTGGCTCGCTTCAGGTTCTCAAATACAACGGCACACCCGTTTCGTTGCAACTGCCGCAGTACGTCGAGCTAGCAGTCGTCTCTACGGAATTAGGCGCGCGAGGTGATACCGCCGCAGGCGGAGCAAGCAAGCAGGCTACCGTGGAGACGGGCCTGGTGGTGCGCGTCCCACTCTTCATAAAAGAGGGCGAAGTCATCCGCGTCAACACGCAAACTGGCGAAGTGGCGGGCAGAGCGTGATGCAGGACAGACTTTCCAGTCTGTCCTTTTGCAGGGTGGCTATCGGCAGTCTGTCGAAATGGTTCGATGGACAGACAGGATGTATGTCCTACCCCAATGAAAAAGGGGACCAAATGGTCCCCTTTTCCGTCTGTCAACGAGTTCTTTCTTAGGCGCTCGCCCCGACGACGTGCTTTTCGATCATGCGTGCGATGGATTCCTTGCTGGTCGCGCCGACTACGCGTTCAACTTCTTTTCCTTCGCTAAAAAGGATCAGCGTCGGAATTCCCTTTATTCCATAGCGTTGCGCGGTGGCAGTGTTATCGTCGACATTTACTTTCACGACACCAGCGGTCTCGCCAAACTGTTCGGCAATGGCGTCAATGGTCGGCCCTAACATCCGGCATGGGGCGCACCACTCTGCCCAAAAATCAACCAGCACGGGCTTGCTCGATTGCAGCACGTCTTTTTCAAAAGAACTGTCGCTCACTTGCGTAACTTTCTCACTCATTTAGGTTCTCCTAATCCTTAATGCTTTGATAGAACAGGCGTTCCTGCCTGTACATTGCTCGGAAGAGAGACAGACTGGAAAGTCTGTCCTACTATTGCCGCTGCCCTTCTATGAAACTCTTCAGCACACGAGCCCGCGAAGGGTGCCGAAGTTTTCTAAGGGCCTTGGCTTCAATCTGCCGGATGCGTTCCCTCGTGACATTGAAGTCCTGTCCCACTTCTTCAAGGGTCCGCTCGTGGCCTTCCCTGTCCAGCCCGAAACGCATGCGGATTACTCGCTCCTCGCGCGGACTCAAGGTCTGGAGCACGTCCCCGGTAATCTCGCGAAGGTTAGAGGTGATCACTCTCTCAGCTGGACTCGTGCTTGATTTGTCTTCAATCAAATCTCCGAGTTGTGAATCTCCACTCTCGCCGATCGGAGTTTCCAGCGAGACGGGCTGCTGCACAAGCTTCCGTGCTTTACTTACCTTCTCAACAGACATGCCCATTTTCTTCGCGATCTCCTCGGTGGTGGGTTCACGTCCCAGCTCCCTTACCAGTTCGCGCGAAGTGTTCCTGAGCTTATTAATCACTTCAATCATGTGAACCGGAATGCGGATCGTGCGCGCCTGATCGGCAATCGCACGAGTTATCGCCTGCCGAATCCACCAGGTCGCATAGGTTGAGAATTTGTAACCACGCCGCCATTCAAACTTGTCGACGCCCTTCATCAACCCGAGGTTGCCCTCCTGAATGAGGTCGAGAAACTGAAGCCCGCGGTTTTGATACTTTTTCGCAATCGAAACTACCAGCCGCAGGTTGGCCTCGGTTAGCTCGTGTTTCGCCTGCGCAGCCTGGGCCTCACCGGTAACAATCATCTGGTGTGACCGTTTGATTTCGAGAGGCGACACATGGTGTTCAGCTTCGATTTCCTTGAGACGCTTCTTCGACACGGAAATCTGGCGCTTAAAGTCTTTTATGTCGTCAGCCTTTAGGCGCTTCTTGGCCAGCTTCGCATTATTAGCTTCGATTTCCCGCTCCAGCGTCCGTGTCTCCCGGTGAAGCCTGGCAATTGCGCCGATGAGACGTTGACGGACCGCCTCCTTCAAATGAAGGCCGCCAATCTCGTGAGCGATGTCCAGGCGCGTACGCGCCACCTTACGTCGCAGACGAATCAGTTTACGCGACCCTTTGGCGCGTTTCTGCTTCATCTCCGCGCTCATTTGCCCTAACTCTTTAAGCCCTCGCTTGTAGAGTTTGCGAATGTTTTGGATACCCTCGATGGTCCACTGCAGATACTCTTCCGTCTTATCTTCGTGCTCTTCCGTCTCCATCTGATCCGAGAAATTAACTACGTCGCGAATACCGATGGTTCCTGCTTCCAATTCACTGCCTATTTGCAGCAACTCCGCAACCGCCATCGGAGAACGCGTAATTCCTTTTTGCGCGCGCTTCTGTCCCCACTCGATTCTTTTCGCAATCGAGACCTCCTGCTCGCGCTTGAGCAGCGGCACGACACCCATTTCGCGCATGTAGACGCGGACTGGATCCGACGTCTTATCCAGCTCGCCCGCAGAAAGGTCCAACTCCATTTCTTCCGGCGCGTTGTCATCGTCTTCCGCATGCGCAGCGGACGACGCTTCACCGATCACGGGTTCATCCGTGTCGACGCCGCTGACGCCGGCGGTCGCGAGTTTCTCCAGGACCTCGTCTATGTCCTCGATCGACACCGCGTCCTCGAGTGATTCCTCGTGAGCGTCTGAAAAATTGGGCTTAACCGAATCCATCGGCTCAACCCCATCCTGATCTTTCTGAATCCTGGTCAATTGATGATCCTTTGATGCGAGATCTCATTCAACTGTAGAGAGCGTCTCGCAACGGCAACTCTCTACTTAAGTTTTTCGTCCCTGCCACCCGCTTGATAATACGAACGTAACTAACTACTAGGTTCTTGCAGACAAAGGGTGCCCTTTGCCGTTCTTTCTTTTGATGCCGGCGGGGGTGCTCAGGTTCCTGACGCCCACCAAACTCACGCTTTTAGCGCCCGCAGCAGGAACGCACGGCCTTAACCGCTTAACTGCGTCTTCCAGGGTGATATTCGCGAGCACTCGTTCCACCGCCGAATCGACCTCGTCCAACACATCGTTGAGTACGGTTCCAATATTCACTCCCACCGGGCAATCGGGATTCGGAGGATGCCGATGTAAGGAGAAAACACCACGAGATTCAACCGCCTGGTAAATCTCCAGCAACGTGATTTCTTCGGGCTGCCGGGCTAATCTGGATCCGCCCATCGCTCCAGTCTGCGAAACCACCAGCTTGGACTCGGCCAACTCACACAGCATTCGCCGGATCACCACAGGGTTGGTGTTAACGCTCTCGGCGACATGATCTGACTTAAGGGGTTCGTCATCCGCCCACGCCATAAGCGTTAGGACATGGACCGCCACAGCAAATCGGCTACTGGTCGACATATCGTAAATAAAGCATCGGACACGTTAATCGTCTGTAACCAATATAGTTACAGTTAGCGATTCTGTCAATACAAGAAGCAAGCATGCTCGAGGGCTGAGCGATAAGCCGATCGAGAACTGATTGGGTTAAGTTTACAGAGAAATATAGGTCGAATCGACCGGAGTTTTCAACCTACCAGTTTTACTGCGGTTCGGCGATCAAACTTGAACCGAATTCGCACAACCGCATGACTGGTCCAAAACAGGAAACGACCGGTTCTAATGCAGGATAGAACCAAGCCAGCCTTTGTCCACCCCCTCCTCCGAGGGAAGAGGCGCCGTCCATCCTCCTGAGTGTCCGGTTTTTATGGCAAATTTAGCTGTCATCTTTCATCTTCGCGAAAAATGGCATGAGCATTGCTCCGCACCGAGTTGTTCCAAATGATGTAAAGACTTTGGTTAGTAAAAAAAGGAGACAGACAACTATGTTGTGGACGATTCTTGTGATTTTGCTTGTGCTTTGGTTGGTTGGATTTCTTGGCAATATTGGCGGTGGAGTCATTCACCTCTTGCTGGTCGTTGCCTTAGTGGTGTTCATCATCAATCTCGTTTCAGGCCGGCGAGCGGTATAGGCCCGTTTTCCGACTCAGTAACGGAGCGTCGGCGGCAAACTGCCGGAAGCTCAATCTTGCAAGGGGGAAACTGGATTCGATTGTTGGACTCGAGAAGACGAACCGCGGCATAGTGCAGACTGCGGTCTACATCATGCAGACTGCGGTCTAAGGAGCTTGGTGGGTACACACCAGTGCAACGTCCACAGCAAGCAACGCTTCTTCATTGATTGAGGGAGCGTTGCTTCATGTGGACCTCAACCCAAACTAAAGGAGCAAATCGTGGTAGCAAAAAAGAAAGCCAAGAAATCCGGGAAAACAACTACAAAGAAGGCCGGCTCGAAGAAGTCTGCCCCAACTGCCAGGAAGGGCTCAGCTCGAAAGTCCTCTACAAAGAAAAGCGGCAAGAAAGCTTCCTCGGGCAGCATACTGACTAAAGCGAAAACAGCGCTGAAAGCTGTGCTGACTGGTGCAGCAGCCGGAGCAGCCCAGGGCGCGGTTTCGGGCGCGGCAGAGGCAGGAAGCAAGGCTACCGGCATTGGCAAACCAGA
>Ga0180121_10001289_pt1 | contig 10620 bp, 8 predicted proteins | sample AntDrymUQ5402106_2_FD_129676 | JGI IMG/M metagenome (GOLD analysis project Ga0180121, IMG submission 129676) | Polar desert sand microbial communities from Dry Valleys, Antarctica - metaG UQ540 (21.06) (version 2) (version 2) | ecosystem: Environmental > Terrestrial > Soil > Desert | place...
AGAATATCTACTGGGGGGTTGCCGCTGCGGCCGTGGCAACAATAGTGGGCCACGTGTTTCCTGTCTGGCTCCGGTTTCGTGGTGGAAAGGGGGTGGCTACAGGTGTGGGAGTATTTCTCGTGCTGGCGCCGATCGCTGTTGCGCTGACGGGGGTCATTTTTATTTTGGTTGTGGTCTCAACCCGTTACGTTTCGCTGAGCTCGATTTTGGCGGCAGCTGCTATTCCGTTCCTGGTCCTGGCGCAGGATGAATACATTCGACCGAATTCGCACTTGCTTCCCAGAATGGCTGCGGCGGGCGCCAGCGCCTTGCTAGTAATATTCGCGCATCGGGAAAATATTGGACGTTTGATGGCGGGCACAGAAAGTAAGTTTAGGTGACCCGTGGCAAATCGTTCGCGCTCGCGTCAGCTTTTGATGCTTAACCTTTTCGCTGAATGAAACGCATTTCCATTATCGGGGCGGGCAGCTGGGGGACGGCGCTCGCGATTATCGCGGCGCGGGCGGGTCACGATGTTCGGATCTGGTCACGCAATACGGCGGTCGTCGATTCGATAAATTTAGAGCACCTTAATTCGATTTATGTACCTGATGCGCCACTCCCACACAGCGTTCGCGCGACTCTGCAAATTCCCGAGGCCCTTGAAGGCGCAGACTTCGCCATACTTGCGGCGCCGTCTCATGCAATCCGCGGGCTACTGAGTATCATGGCTCCCGCATTGCGCTCTGAAATGATAATCATCAGTGCGACTAAGGGAATTGAAATCGATACTGGCAAACGAATCTCACAGGTCGTTTCCGAGGTAGTTTCCAATGCAGCCCGACCACGGTTTGTTTGTTTGTCAGGACCTTCGTTCGCAAAGGAAGTAGTTGAAAAGCATCCCACGGCCATCGTGGCAGCTAGCGAAGACGCCGAGACAAGTCGGATAGTTCAGTCGGCATTGAGTTTTCAGAATTTGCGCATCTACACCAACGATGACCTGATAGGCGCTGAACTCGGGGGCTCGATCAAGAATGTCATGGCCATTGCCGCGGGAATGGTGGCAGGGCTGGGTTTTGGATCAAATAGCATTGCCGCTTTAATAACCCGAGGACTTGCCGAGATGACGCGGCTCGCGTTGCGCGAAGGCGCGAGACTTGAAACACTGATGGGTCTGGCTGGGCTGGGAGATCTGGTCCTCACCTGCAACGGAACCCTATCGCGCAACCGCTTCGTAGGCCAGGAATTAGGCAGAGGCCGCAGCCTGGAAGATATTGAAGCTGGGATGAACGAAATTGCCGAAGGGGTCAAGACAACGCTTGCCGTCAAAGGTCTAGCCGACCGCAAAGGTGTCGAGATGCCGATTACAAATGAGGTTCATGCCGTGCTCTATGAAGAAAAACCGGCACTCGAGGCCGCAAATGCGCTTATGAGCCGGCCTTTAAAAGACGAGGGGAATTGGTATGATGCTGGCTCAGGCAGCGTCTGACAAAACTTTAGCAAATGGCTGTTGAGAAAGAAGAAAAATTACTTGCCTCAAACAGGGCCGCGTATCACGAGTATCACATTCTCGAAAAATACGAAGCTGGTATTGCCTTGACTGGCACGGAGGTGAAGAGCGTTCTAGACGGTCGCGTTCAACTAAAGGAAGGCTATGTAGCCGTCCGGGATGGTGAGGCATGGTTGTTTAATGCGCACATTTCGCCGTATGCTCATGGTAACCGCGAAAACCACGAGCCGCTCAGAACGCGCAAGTTGCTATTGCACCGAAAAGAGATCGAGCAACTGGGGGAGGCGACCGTCAAACAGGGAATGACCCTGGTTGCTACGCGGGTTTATCTAAAACACCGCCGGATCAAGATTGAAGTGGCCGTGGCGCGCGGTAAAAAGATGTACGACAAGCGAGAGACTGAAATGAGGCGCACCGTGGATAGGGAGACGCGCGCACAACTCAAAGAGCGTAATCGGTAGAAATTCAAAGCGATTCATAATAGATAGAGCGGGAGCAACCATTAGACATGCATGTTGAAAGTTCAAATGAGCGTTATCAGGATATAGACGTCCAGGCGCTGGCGATCGCAATTTTCAAAGACGAAAAAGCGGATGACGGATTTCTTATGGATCTTGACGCGATCACTGGCGGAGTAATCAAGTCCGTGATCGATTCGGGAGAGTTGAAGGGGAAGGAGGCGGAAACCGTCTACCTTCACCTGGTTGGGAATCATGAAGTCAAGGCACAGCGCATACTGCTGGTGGGTGTTGGCGAGCGGGAGGAGTATACCGCGTCGCAAGTAGCTCAAATGGCGGGCACGGCTGTGCGGGTGTTGCGGGGAAAGAATTCCAAGTCAATAGCCGTTGTCCCGAGGCTCGAAGGAAAAGCCGAAGAGGTCGTAGCGGCGGCGGTTGAAGGTTCCGTCACGGGGTTGTTTGAATTGGACAAATATCGCACCTCGGACAAGGAAGAGAGGGAAATCGATCGCCTGGTTGTAGCGATAGATGGCGCGGATGATGGCGCTCTCAAACGTGGGGCTGAACGCGGCCGGATCATTGGAGAATCTGTAAATTTCACCCGGGACCTCGCGAACGAGCCTGGCGGATATATGACTCCCACGATCATGGCTGAACGTGCGCGTGAGGTAGCTAATGAATTCAATCTAAGCATAGACGTGCTTGATGAAGCACGCATGGAACAAGAAGGAATGGGTTCATTGCTGAGTGTGACCAGGGGGTCGGAAGAACCTGCCAAGCTGATCGTGTTGAAGTACACACCACCTAACGCCGACGAGGTGAAGAATGGATTGCTGGCATTTGTCGGCAAAGGGGTCACATTCGATTCCGGAGGAATCTCTCTCAAGCCCGGCGAGAACATGGAGTTGATGAAGTATGACATGACCGGCGGCGCGACAGTAATTGGAGCTATGCGTGCTCTCGGACAGTTGAAGCCCTCTATACCTATACTCGGAGTCATACCCTGTACTGAGAATCTTCCTTCCGGTAAAGCGACAAAACCTGGAGACGTGGTGCGAGCGATGACTGGAAAAACCATTGAGGTCATCAACACCGATGCCGAGGGCAGACTAATTCTTGCCGATGCCATCGCCTATGCGAAAAAACTTGGGGCCACAAAAATTATCGATATGGCCACGCTCACCGGGGCAGTATCAATCGCCCTGGGCGATGTGAATACGGCTGTAATGGGCACCGATCAAGAACTCATCGATGAGTTGATCGCGGCGGGAAAAGAGGCTGGAGAAAAGTTTTGGCAGCTACCTCTGGATAAGGAGTACTCCAAGCAAATCAAGTCGGACATTGCGGACATCAAGAATGTAGGTGGACGCCGGGCCGGTGCGATCACTGCCGCTGCATTCCTCAAAGAGTTTGCAGATGGGGTTTCCTGGGCGCACGTGGATTTCGCGGGTACAGCGTGGGGAGACGAAGTGAAGCCTTATAGAGCAAAAGGACCCACAGGAGTAGCAGTGCGAACGTTGATCAGAATCGTTACGCGGGCTGCACTCAGATGTGAGGGAGGCTCATAGGTTCTAAGACTTTTGCTCCTTTTAGACACCCAACCGGCTTTCCACATGCCGACGGATCCTGGCCCCCGAAAGCTACCCGAGGAATTAATAAATACCGCCGTTTTTGGTTGGGTTAGCGGCTTCCCTCTCCCTCGGGTCCATATCTTCCCGCCAGTCACAAAAATGATATAATTGGGCAAGTTATTGGATACGACCAATAACTTTTCAACCCCTCTCTTAAAGGGAGTCACAAAAGCGCAGTGACTGATTACTACAAAGTTCTGGGAGTAAGACGAACGGCCTCGAAGTCGGAGGTTAGATCCGCCTACCGGAAACTTGCGAGGCTGCGTCATCCCGATGTCAATGGGGGTTCCGAAGGCGCCGCGCGCGAATTCGATCTTCTCTCAAAGGCCTATCGCGTCCTTATAGATCCCCAGGAAAGAGCCTACTACGACAATCAACTTACCACCGCGTTATCACGCGGAGGAGATTCGATCCTTCATTCAAACAATCCTCATGCGCGCAGGGCACGAAACGTTGGGGTTCAGGCCCGCTGGGATCGGGTCGTCGATGAAGTTTTGGAGCGCGACCGGCAAGAAACGCGCGAACGTCAGCGCGCCGTATTTACCACCGTCTCATTGTTTCTCTCCACTTTTTTTGTCGCCATGATTCGACCCCACTTCTGGGGAAACTTTAATTATGCGGGGCGGGCAATTGTGCTTACTCTTTTTGTCATAGGGGTTTGGCACCTGGCTACCCGCCTGCGAGAATATTTCCAACATTACACCTATAGACCGAAGTCAATTCAGGATTCCCTCATGACTGAGGACGAAAAACCTGAACAACCATACACCCGCTTTTCCGCTTACACTTTCCTATTGGTTGGATACGGTATCAGTGTGGGTGTGGGTCTCATCCTCGGCTGGCATGCGCAGGAGTTTTTCGACGGCTTGCAAATGCTGTTTCCTCATCGCGCTGAGTTGGCACAGGCTAATATGCTTTTTTCCTTGTCAACAGTACTATTAATTCCCGATCTGGTGATTTACCCGCCGATTGCAGTTTTGATTGTAGATACGATGCACTCGGTTACTTCGCGTATTGATTAGGTCCCCATGTGTCTTTCCTGCCGGTTAGAAGAAACGAAATGCAGACTCAAAAAAACAAAAATCTCAGGGCTTTGGTTGCTACAGCACTGGTGGTGGCGGTTGTAGGGATCTTTCCGGTAGATGCGGCTGCGATTGCAATCGTTAGGCAGGATCAGCCAGGCACGGGATCGTTAACCCCGCTCCAGTTGAAAATTGAAAAACAGCGAGTGCGGTTAGGTTCCGCAGAACAGGAAGAGCGACGTGATGCCGTATCGCAGTTAGGTGCGATGCACCATCCTGATGCTTCGCGTGCAGCCGTATTTGCGTTAAAGGATTCGTCGGCGAGTGTTCGAGCGACGGCGGCATCTTCGATACTTGCCTTGCCGCGCGATGAGAGCGTCATAAACTTGATTCCGCTATTGAGTGACAAAGACGAATTTGTTCGCCGGGAGGCGGCGTACGCCCTCGGTAAGACGCGCGGTAACAATGCCGTGGGACCTCTGATTGACCGGCTCCTAACTGACAAGCAGGATGCTGTGAGGGGTGCGGCGGCAGTTGCGCTGGGTGAGATTTCGGATGCAAGCGCAGTGGCGGCATTGGCCGCGGTAATCAGCTCTCAAGCTGGAGTAGCGGGTTCAAAGAAGAATCAAAAGAGTAAGAAAGAGAAGAATCCTTTTGTGCTACGGGCTGCGGCCCGCTCGCTGGGTCAGATTGGGAGCCCCGGTGCTGTGCCGGCTCTAATTGCCGTGTTACAGGACGAAAAAGCCGACGATGACGTTAGACGCGAATCAGCAGTGGCTCTGGGTCTTATCGGCGAACCCTCGTCGCTTCCCGCTCTTCGGAATGTACTAACCGCCCGCGACCCATATCTGTCCCGGGCGGCTCACGAGGCCGTCCAAAAGATTCTAAAATCGAGCATAAACAACGGCAGATGAACGTAGTGGGTTGCTTTTTGAGTCCAGCGTTTTCAACCAGCGGGTCAAGTTTCGCCCCCAGCTGATTCCGCTAAAAGTGCGACGGAACGATCCACGAAGTCAAACGAAACTGCACGAAAAGGGGCTGGGTTTGGTGACCTTCGTTTGTTATTTCGTGGATCGGATACTGACCGCCGAAACAAAGGACTTCTAATCTGAAAAAAGCGCCGCACACTTTGAAGTGGGCGGCGCTTTCTAATTAAAGGGTGAGGCTGTCTTTTAGCTTTCTGTCTTCTCTCCGCGGCTTTGCCCCTTCTTCGCGGCTTTTGTGGCTTGGGGAATTGGTAGGCCGACCCCTCCTGAGAGTGACTCAAGTGCTTGCGGCTCTTCCTTCGGCGCGGGCATGTCGTGAATTAGCGCACCGCCTGAACTCTTCGAGAAGATCAGTTTGTGCGTGTACTCGTCCAGATCGACGTGCACGAGGTCACCAAGTCCGATCTGATTAGTCGCTACCAGATTCGAAAGAGGGTAGACCAGGAAACGCTCCACAGATCTCTTGAGATGCCGTGCGCCGTATTTGAAATCCAAACCCTCTTTCAAGAGAGTTTCTTTGGCTGCGACGGAACATTGGAAAACGAACTTCGTTCCGGCGGACTGCATGATCCGGTCCTGGACTGCCTGGAGTTCGAGCTCCAGGATCTGCCGGAGGTGATGTTCCTTTAGTGAACGGAAGACAACGACCTTGTCAATACGGTTCATGAATTCCGGTGAAAACTTCCGTCGCGCGGCTTCGACCGCGGTCCGGTAGATCTTCTGGTCAACTTCCGTATCGTTGGGGTTCTTGTTTGCCTTGCCCGACTGAAACCCAATGCCCCCGGAAATCAATTCTGACATCTCTCTGGCACCGAGGTTCGACGTCATTATCACCATGCAGCGCGAGAAATCCACGCGCCGGTTGTCACCCAGCGTCAGAGTTGCCTTATCGAGAATGCCCAAGAGTAACTGCCACAAGCTATCCGACGCTTTTTCGATCTCGTCAAACAGGATGAGCGACAGCTTCACGTCGTCCGTGTGCATGCGGTCAAGATTTTCCTGCGTTAGCATCGGAGAAGTCTCGCGATGGCCCAGATATCCCGGAGGCGAGCCAATCAGTTTCGCGATTTCATGCGAATGCTGAAACTCGGCGCAGTCGATCTTAACAATAGCATTCGGATCGCCGTACAAAACTTCCGCTGCGGCTTCGATAACCCTGGTTTTTCCGGAGCCCGTTGGACCCAGAAACAGCATGGTGCCAATAGGCCGGTTAAGCGGGTTCATGCCGGCGAGAAATATTTGGTAAAGGCCGCTCATGCGGCGCACGGCGCGCTCCTGGCCTACGATGCGAGCGGAGAGCCGCTCCTCGAAGTCTTGGGCGCGAGGACTTTTTTGATCAGGATCCAGGAAAACTGTTCCCATGGTTTCGTTTAGTTTCTGTATCTCCATCTCCGTAATCATGCTCGTCCTCCTTGCATGCGCGAGAGCTTATTACCTTGCTTGATCCCGCTCTTCTGTGGCTCGGCCCCTATTGGCCTAGCCCCTACCTTGCAAAGGACGATCCGCTAATGTGATAGATGTGTCGGTTTGCTGCTAGGTTCGCTTTTATCAGTGCGTTTGCCCACCTAGCCCCAACTTGACCGTGGCTATATATACGACACCAGCCGAAAAGTCATCACAAAATATTGCTGAAGAATAAAAAGTGATTTCCCTTTTAGGGCAGGCGAGGTTCCGGCGGTGACAAGTGATGTCATTTCACAACTGCCAATAAGTGTTTCCTGGAAAGGCATCGGCCTCCTTCCAGAACGTGGCGGGAGCACCTTTTGCCGCGGATAATTACCAAAAGGGTTCAGACGTCTTCACGAAACCTGACCAGGCCGGAGCAAGAATATTTTGCGAGTTTCGCGTCAGTCGTAATATTCCAACCCCAGGTGAGTTATCAACTCCGCGCCGCCCAGATACCGCAGTGTGTTTTTGAGTTTCATGAGTTGGATGAAGACATCATGCTCGGGATAAAGCCCGGGGGCTGTTTGGGGCGACTTGAAATAAAAGGACAACCACTCCTGGATCCCCTTCATACCTGCTCGCTGGGCGAGGTCGAGAAATAGGGCGAGATCAAGAACAATTGGGGCTGCCAGGATTGAATCCCGGCAAAGGAAATCGATCTTGATCTGCATTGGATAGCCCAACCAGCCGAAGATATCGATATTGTCCCAGCCCTCTTTGTTGTCGCCGCGCGGAGGGTAGTAGTTAATGCGAACTACGTGCGAGAAGTCCTTGTACAGTTGAGGATAAACATCCGGCTGAAGAATATATTCCAGCACCGATAGTTTCGATTCTTCTTTTGTTTTAAACGACTCCGGATCGTCCAACACCTCGCCGTCGCGGTTGCCAAGAATGTTGGTTGAATACCACCCATTCAATCCCAGCATCCGCGCCTTCAGACCCGGAGCAATGATGGTCTTCATCAGCGTCTGCCCGGTTTTAAAATCCTTACCGCAGATAGCCAGGCCTTTTTGCTCAGCCAATACTCTAAGCGCCGGCACGTCTACCGTCAGATTGGGCGCGCCATTGGCGAATGGAATTCCCGACTTCAGCGCGGCGTAGGCATAAATCATCGATGGTGCGATCGCCTTGTGATTGTCGCGCATCGCTTGTTCGAAAGATTCAAGGGTCTTGTGAACCGCGTGGGGCTTGAGAAATATCTCAGTCGAGGCTGCCCAGATCATTACCAGCCGCGTGCAGCGGTTCTTCTTCTTCCACTCCGCGATCTCTGCGATGAGCTGTTGGGCTAACTTTAATTTGTTAGCGCCGGTCTTGACGTTGGTGCCATTGAGACGTTTCACGTAGCTCTGATCGAAGACGGCCTTCATTGGCTTGATCTTCTGTAGCTGGGACTTCAATTGTTTCAATAAATCTTTCTCGAGCACACCTGCATGCATTGCAGCCTCGTATGCTGAATCTTCAAAGATGTCCCAGGCGCCAAACACTAAATCCTCGAGCTTTGCCAGGGGCAAGAAGTCCTTGATTAGGGGAACACGGTTGTCGGTTCGCTTGCCGAGTCGAATGGTTCCCATTTGCGTCAGGCTGCCAATCGGCTCTCCTATTCCTTTCTTTACTGCTTCAACGCCTGCGATAAAAGTGGTGGTAACTGCGCCGAGTCCAACCAGCAGCACTCCCAGTCTGCCTTTTGGCTCGATAATCTCGGCACCTTGTCTAACTGGCATTAATCTATATTCTCCTGTCCAACGAGTTGTGCTGCGAATGATACAGATGTGCGCGGTTGCTGTCATCTGGAGCCATTTTGCAGGGTGATGGTTCAGATTCTTGAAAGTTTGGCAAACGGTCAGGAACCTGTGCTTAAGTGTCTTCGACGCGTAGCGTCGGTATGAATTTAGCCCGGCGTTTTAACGCCGGGATTCAGGTGAGTCTTCGTTATCGTCGCGTAGCGACGATTGAATCCACTCTCAGCCGTCGCGACGCGACGCGCCCGCCTCGTTTCACTACCCGGCCTTGAAAGGCGGGGCTAAATTCATACCTACGCTACGCGTCGAAAGTAGGTAACCGGCGGATTTCACGCCAGGCCATTTCGGTGGCGCACCATCAGAGCGGGATTGTTTGCGATCAGTGCCTTAATGCCCATGGAACGAGCTCTTGAAATCCACCCAGGATCGTCAACGGTCCAAACTACTGTTTCCAGTCCCTCTGCTTTAGCTTTTTCTATTAGACGGGCACTCACAAGAGTGTGATTAAGCGCCATCTCCTCCGCGCCACATTCCCGGGCAAGATCCACTAACCTGAGCCGTCGCAGCGTTGAAATTGGACGTGAGAGTTTAGGTTCGAAGAGTGCCGCAGTCCGAATCTTGGCGTCGATCCTTTTAACCGCGGCAACGGCGGAAAGATCGAAGCTTTCTACCACGACTCGGTCCGCCATTTGGGATTCGTGCGTGGCCCGAACCACTTCGCCTGCGAGGGCAGCTCCCTCTTGCAGCCCACATTTCATCTCGACATAAAGCAGTCCATTGTTATCGCGAAAAAGTTCCAGGATCTGCGCGAGGGTAGGCACGCTTTCGCCCGAGTAAGAAACTGGGGGTGCGTGCGCGCTCTTTTTTGAACCACTCCCAAACCAATGCCCAACATCGATTCTTTGCAACTCTTTGGCGGTTAGTTCCCCAACTAGTTTATCTGTCAATCCCGTCCGCCTAAGACTGGCGTCATGAATCACGATGGGTACCTGGTCACGCGAGAGACGGACATCGAATTCGATCCCGTCTGCGCCGTCGCGCATGGCGCGTGAGAATGCGGCCACTGTATTTTCAGGAGCAACCGCAGAGGCGCCCCGGTGGCCAAGTATCAATGGTTTGGAATTCATGATCGCTTGTAGAGAAGAAACACAAGGATCGCAACTTAATGAAGTGAAGTGAAGGGAAGGGAAAACTAAGGGTTAACCCAAACTGTTAGTTTGCGATGTGGGTTGACAGGTTATGGACCGTCCACAAACTAACAGTTTGCGTTACAGTGGCTTCTGAGTCACGTATCCTCTGGTAGAAGGATTAGAGACTTTTCGCAGAGTTATATCAAAGGCGCCAAAGTCGGTTTTGATCCGGGCGCTCACGGGAATCCGCCTGCTGTCGTTAGTCATCCAGATCGTGAACTGTCCTTTGCCTCCAACCATTCCATTCGGGCCATACAGCTGGGGTTCGACGCGGAGCACCTCGACCCTTCCCAGCACGGTCTTCATCCGTTTCTTCTCGATAACTCGAACTGGGACTTGAAAGACACGCCCAGAGTCGCTGAGAGTGAGCTCAAGGCTTTTCCCAACTTCTAACGGTTGGGTCCGCAGATAGTAAATCGCAGACAAGACGTCCTGGACCTGTCCGGTAAAAGAGGCGGTAGTCGTCCTGGGGACGCGTGCCGGGTTGTTTGGGTCGCGCTCAATCCAAAAGAGCTTGCCCCGGTCATAAACCGTTTCGCTTATGCGCACGCGTTTGCCCTGTTCGTCTGTCCGCTTGGTTTTTTGAACCGTGAAAGAGGAGGGGTCAACGACTGACTCAAGACGTTCTCGAAAGGTCAGATTGAAGAGCTTACTAAAAA
>Ga0180121_10001290_pt1 | contig 10618 bp, 12 predicted proteins | sample AntDrymUQ5402106_2_FD_129676 | JGI IMG/M metagenome (GOLD analysis project Ga0180121, IMG submission 129676) | Polar desert sand microbial communities from Dry Valleys, Antarctica - metaG UQ540 (21.06) (version 2) (version 2) | ecosystem: Environmental > Terrestrial > Soil > Desert | place...
GAACCGTCGCATTCGTCGCTTGCATGCTGGGCTCCGTCGCCTTCGACGGCATCAGCCGTGCTACCTGGTGGCAGGACCGGCTCTACGACCTTGAGTCGCGCTACATCGTCGAGTCGCCGACAAAGGCGGACTTCGTCTCGTTCGGCTTCAGCTTGCTGGGGCTGCTTGTCGCGGTAGCCGCCATCGGACTGATCTACGCAGTCGCGGTTGTGGCGGCGAGGGCGATCGGCCAGACGGATCGTCCGCTGGCGGGCGCGTTCATCGGGAGCCTGATTCCGATCGCGCTGGCGTACGCGGTCGCCCACTACTTCACCCTGCTCGTGGACCAAGGGCAAGCGGCGATCGCCATCGCCTCGGACCCCTTCGGCAAGGGCTGGGATCTTTTCGGCACCGCCGACTTCACTCAGCAGGCCAACGTGTTCTCTCCGAACACGATCTGGTACATCCAGGTGGGTGTACTGGTGGCGGGCCATGTGCTCGGCCTCGTGGTGGCACACGATCGCGCGATCTCCCTCTTTGCCTCCGCGAAGGCAGCGGTCCGAACGCAGTACGCCATGCTTGCGCTGATGGTCCTCTACACCTGCACCGGGCTGTGGCTGCTTTCCTCGTGATCTACGGCCACGGCGGGATCAGCGGGGCGATCGTCGAGCTCTCCGCGGCTCTGCTGATCGTCGCGATCGCGCTCGCGGTTTGGGTCGGCGGGCGACGGGATCGCAACAAGACCTGATTCGGCCTCGCTGCTATCCTTCTGCGCCTGGCGGGCCCGTGGTCCGCCGCTTTTCCGTAGAGATGCAAAAGACCTGGAACGCAAAGCCGGGCGAGATCGATCGCCACTGGTACGTCGTCGACGCCGAGGGCCAGACCCTGGGGCGTCTCGCCACGCGCATCGCCGACACGATCCGCGGCAAGAACAAGCCGCAGTACACGCCTCACATCGACACCGGCGACTTCGTGGTCGTCGTGAACGCGGAGAAGATCGCGGTCACCGGGAAGAAGCTCGACGCGAAGCTGTACCACCGGCACTCTGGGTACCCGGGCGGCCTGCGGACGCGAACGCTGCGTGAGCAGCTCGACCGGCGTCCCACCGAGGTGCTGCGGAAAGCCGTCAAGGGGATGCTTCCGAGGAACCGCCTCGCCCGCACGCAGATCACGAAGCTCAAGATCTACGCCGGGCCCAACCATCCGCATGAGGCCCAGGATCCGAAGCCGCTTCCGGAAGGCAAGGGCTCGTAGTGGCTGCAGCTGCCCAGTACAGAGGCACGGGTAAGCGCAAGACGTCGATCGCCCGCGTGATCCTGCGGCCAGGAGATGGCGCAACGTGGATAAACGGCCGGACGATCGAGGACTACTTTCCGCGCGCCACGCACCGCACGGCCCTGATGGCGCCGTTCAAGGTCGCCGGCGCCGAGGCCACGTACGACCTTCGCGTTCGAGTCGAGGGCGGGGGGCCGACCGGACAGGCCGAAGCGATCCGCCACGGCATCGCGAGGGCGCTCGTCGAGGCCGATCCCGAGTTGCGGACGGTCTTGAAGCGCGAGGGCTTTCTCACGCGTGACGCTCGGATCGTCGAGCGCAAGAAGGCGGGCCTCCACAAGGCGCGCAAGGCGCCTCAGTTCTCCAAGCGCTAGCGCCCGCTTAGAGTTCGCGCGTGACCCGCCGCTACTTCGGCACGGATGGCGTCCGCGGCGTCGTGGGCGAGGACCTCACGACCGATCTCGTCGAACGGCTCGGCCGTGCTTCGGCGCTCTGGTCGGACGGTGGCCGGGTCTTCGTCGGACGGGACACGCGCGGGTCCGGCCCCATGCTGGAGGACGCCTTCGCTGAGGGTGTCGCGTCCGCCGGCGGGAGCGCGCTCCTCGGTGGCGTGCTGCCGACACCGGCCGTCGCCCTCCTGGCGCTCGACCTCGGCGCCGTCGTCTCGGCGTCGCACAATCCGCCGGAGTACAACGGCGTGAAGCTCTTCGACTCCAGGGGTCAGAAGCTGACCGACGCGTCCGAGGAGGAGATCGAGGCGCTGCTCGACGAGCCTCCACGCGGCGAGCGCGGTTCGATCGACCGCATCAGCGTCGCCGCGGACAGCTACATGGAGCACGTCATCGACCGGTTCGGGTCGCCGCTCGACGGGCGCAAGATCGCAGTCGACTGCGCCAACGGGTCGTACTCGGAGATCGCTCCTGGCGCGTTCAGGCGGCTCGGCGCGGAGGTCTTTGCGTTCGCCGACCAGCCGGACGGGTCGAACATCAACGTGGCCTGCGGCGCAACCGACCTGGCGGCGCTGCAGGCAAAGGTCGTTGCGACGGGAGCTGACTTCGGGATCGCGTTCGACGGCGACGGGGACCGCATGCTCGCCGTGGACGGCGACGGCCGAGTCGTCGACGGAGACCAGATCATCGCGATCCTGGCGCTCCACCTCGACGTCGAGACGGTGGTGGTCACCGTGATGACGAACCTCGGGTTCCACCGGTTGATGAACGAGAACGGGATCCGGGTCGTGACCACCGACGTCGGCGACCGCTACGTGCTCGAAGGGTTGCGCCGAGAGGGTGCGATTCTGGGCGGCGAGCAGTCGGGCCACGTCATCTGCCTCGACGGTCACGTGACGGGCGACGGTCTCGCCGCGGCAATGCTCCTCTGCCGTGCCCTCGAGGGCCGCACGCTCGCTGAGGCCGCCGCCCAGATGCCCAAGTTCGCGCAGGCGCAGGAGAACGTTCCGGCCCGCGTCCGATCGCTTCCGGTCGGCCTGCTCGAAGAGATCGAGCGAGTGAACGACGAGCTCGACGGAGGGGCTCGAGTGCTCGTCCGTACATCGGGGACCGAACCTTTGGTCAGGGTTCTCGCAGAGGCCGAAAACGAGCAGGAAGCGGCGAATCTCTGTGCTAGCATCACAGCTCTCGTTCGGCGAGAGCTCGGCTAATCGACCGCAAAGAGGGGGTCGTTCGCAGCCGGGCTCTTGTGCGTTTTTCGAGGGAAAGTGTCCACGAGAGGCGTCAGAGGAGGTCCCGAGTGTGCGGCATCATCGGATACGTCGGGCCTAGAGCGGCGAAGCCGCTTCTGATCCAGGGTCTCGAGCGCCTCGAGTACCGGGGCTACGACTCGGCCGGGATCGCGCTGATCGAGGACGAGGGGCTCGATTACGTGCGCGCGGTCGGGAACCTCCAGTTCCTGAAAGACGCCGCGTCGTCCAACGGATCTCAATCGAGCACCGGGCTCGGCCACACCCGCTGGGCCACGCACGGCTCGGTCACCGAGGCCAATGCCCATCCGCTCGTCGCCTGCGACGACGGCCTCGCGATCGTCCTCAACGGGATCGTCGAGAACTACCGCGAGCTCAAGGCGCGCCTCCAGGAGGCAGGCCACACGTTCACATCCGAGACCGACGCGGAGACCGTGGCGCACCTGATCGAGGGGCACTACGACGGCGACTTGACGGACGCCGTCGTCAAGACCTTCCGGGAGCTGGAGGGCCACTTCACCTTCGTCGTGATCCACCGCGACCATCCGGACCTCCTTGTCGGCGCCCGTCATCAGACGCCCCTCGTCGTCGGGCTCGGCGACGGCGAGAACTTCCTGGCGTCCAACGCGGCGGCATTCCTCAGCGAGACGCGCCAGGTCGTCTTCCCGGACGACGGCGACATCGTCTCGATCACGCCCGACAGCGTGGAGTTCGTCCGGGCGGACGGCGAGCCCGTCGACCACGAGCCCCTCGAGCTGGACTGGGACGACGAGAGCGCCGAAAAGGGCGGCTACGAGACGTTCATGCTGAAGGAGATCTACGAGCAGCCCGATGCCGTTGCGGAGACGATCGGCGACCGGGCGCGGCACGGGAAGCTCGTCCTCGAGGGGCTGGGCATGACCGACGAGCAGCTTCGGCGGCTGAAGCGCGTCGTCATCCTCGCCTGTGGCACGGCGTACCACGCGGGCGTCGTCGGCCGCTACGTGATCGAGGAGTGGGCGCGCGTCCCGGTCGAGCCGGACATCGCCTCCGAGTGGATCTACCGCAACCCGGTGATCGACGAGGACACGCTCGTGATCGGGATCTCGCAGTCGGGCGAGACGCGGGACACGGTCGGCGCCATGCGCCTGGCCCGCGAGAAGGGCGCTCACACGGTGGCGATCACGAACATGATGGGCTCGCACATCACGCGCGAGGTGGACTCGTCCCTCTACACGCGCTGCGGGCTCGAGGTCGGTGTCGCTGCCTCCAAGACCTTCACCGCGCAGGTCGCGCTCCTCTACCTGATCGGGCTGAAGCTGGCCGAGATCCGCGGGACGCTGCCGCCGGAGGAGATCTCCTACATCGTCGATCAGGTCTACACGCTCCCCGGCAAGATCGCGGCGTTCCTCGACGGCCACCATCCCATCGACGACATCGCCCAGCGCTTCTACGAGCAGCCTTTCTTCCTCTACCTCGGGCGGCACATCGGCCTCCCGGTAGCGCTCGAGGGCGCACTGAAGCTGAAGGAGATCTCCTACATCCCGTCCGAGGCGTACTCAGCCGGCGAGATGAAGCACGGCCCGATCGCGTTGCTCGAGGAGGGCACGCCCGTCGTCGTCGTCGCCACGAAGATCCACGTCTACGACAAGATCGTCTCGAACATCCAGGAGACCCGGGCGCGCGGCGCGCACGTGATCGCGATCGCGACGGACGGGAACGAGGACATCCAGCACCACGCCGACGACGTCATCTACGTTCCGCGCACGCCGGCATTCCTCCAGGCGGCCCTCGCCGTCGTCCCGCTTCAGCTCCTCGCCTACCGGATCGCGCGGTTGCGCGGCCTGAACGTCGACCAGCCGCGGAACTTGGCAAAAACGGTCACGGTCGAGTAACTCACTCCTTCGAGGGATGCCGCCGGCGGCGGCAGCGGTGAAGGTGAGTAGGTGCCCGCGGCCCTTTCCGGGCGCCAGTTGCTGCTCGCAGCATCGGGCGCCTCATACGTCGTTGTCTTCCTCGCCTTTCTGCTCTACGAGCGGCCCGGCCTCGGCCTCGGGCACTTCTTCTACCTCTCGATCGCGACGACCGCGATCGCCACCGGCCCCCTGATCGGCGCTCTCGCAGGGCTCGGCGCAACCGTGCTGTACGTCTCGGCGGTGCTTCTGAACCCCCTGATCCCTTCGAACGAGATCCTCACCGCGAGCACGGCGATCCGCTTCATCACGTTCGTCTCGATCGGGTTCGTGATCGGCTGGTTCGCCGGGCGGAACCGCGTCATGGTGGAGGAGCTGAGGATCCTCGCCGAGCGGGACATCCTCACCGGGCTCCCCAACACGCGTGCTTTCGAAGCCGCGATCACGAAGCGGCTGGAGACGGGCCGCCCGTTCGCGCTGCTGCTCGCCGACATGGACGCCCTCCAAGTGCTCAACCACGAAGGCGGCCCGTCGGCGGGCAACGAGGCACTTCGTCGAGTCGCCGACAGGCTCTCGAAGTCGCTCTCGAACGAGGACCAGGTTGCGCGGGTCGGGAGCGACGAGTTCGCGATCCTGGCTTCGTGCCAGACGCTAGACGAGGCGTCCGAGCTCAGCGGTCGTCTCGAATGGATCCTCTCCTCGCAGGGCACCAAGGCCACCTTCGGCTGGGCTGTGCACCCACAGGAGGGCGACAACGCGCTCGCCGTCTACCGGGCAGCAAGCGAACGGCTCTACGCGCGCAAGGTGATGCGCGGCTACGTTCGAGGCCAGGAGCCGCCCGCCCGCCCCCGCGCCGTCTCCTAGAGGAACCCCAACCGCGCGTTATGCGTACATGGGGCATGCGTCTTGCTCTCGTCGTGCTGCTCCTCGCGCCTGCCGCGCTCGCAGCGGTGCCGCCCGGCGCCGAGCCAGTGCCGCGAGATCCATACGTCGCCATCCTGGAGGAGTTCGAACGGCGGCCCCTCATCGCGTTCCTCGAGACGCACGGCTCGCCGGATCAGCATCGTTTTCTCCGCACACTCGTCTCGCGACCGGACTTCCGGGTCGACTCGATCGTCGTGGAGTTCGGAAACGCTCGCTACCAGGTCACGATCGACCGTTACCTCCGCGGCGAACGCGTGTCGTCGGCGAGCCTCTCGATGGTTTGGCGGAAGACCACGCAGACCTCGGGAGTCTGGGACGATCCGGTCTACGCCGAGTTCTTCCGCACCGTTCGGTCTGCGAACCTCCGGCGCCCGGGGGGCGAAAGAGTCCGCGTGCTCCTCGGCGACCCGCCCATCGACTGGCGCCGGATTCGCACCTCCACATGCCCTCGCCGCCCGGGCCCGACCTGTCTCGAGTACTGGATCTCCCGCCGAGGCGAGCACTTCGCAGATGTCGTGCTGAGGAAGGTGCTGGCCCGCGGCCGGCGAGCTCTCCTTGTCGCCGGTGCGTTCCACCTGGTTCGGCCGCCGGCCGGGCGACCGTGGAACGAGACCGGGATGATCGAGCGGCGGCATCCGGGAAGCGTCTTCACCGTCAAGCCTCATGACTTCTTCGGCGGCGCCGATCGCGCGGAGCTCGAGCGGCGGGTGGGCGCGTGGCCGCGACCGTCGCTCGCGCTTACCCGCGGCACCTGGCTCGGGGCGTTGCCACCCGGCGTCGCGTTCGGCGAGACCGGCGCGCATCCGATGCTGACCGGCCGGCTCGAGGATCGACTAGACAGCTATCTAGTCCTCGGGTCGACGCCGTAGCTGCTTCGTCTCGCCCCGGCGGCGCTTGGCCTCCAGGCGTCGCTTGCGCGAGGCGGCGGTCGGCTTCGTCGGACGGCGGCGCCGCTCCACCCGCAGTGCCTGTCTGAGCACCTCGACCACGCGCTGGACGGCGAGCTCGCGGTTCCGCGCCTGGCTCCGCTCGTCCTGGGCAATCGCACGGAGCACCGGCCCGGCCTTGCGCACGACACGGGCCTTCTGCGTCGCGCTCAATGCGGACGAGGCCTCCACGTCGAAGATCGCCTCCACTCGCGTCTCCGACTTCTGAGCATGCTGGCCGCCAGGCCCGCTCGACCTCGAGAAGCGCAGATCGATCTCCGAAACGGGGAGCCTCACCGATCGGGTCACCTGAATAGACTCGCCGTCCATGACCGCCATTCTGCTGGACATCGACGGTGTGCTCCACGTCTCGGGCGAGGCGATCAGAGGCGCGCCCGAGGCCGTTCGACAGCTGCGTGACAACGGGCACCGGCTCCGCTTCATCACCAACAGCACGACGCACTCGCGCAGCATGCTGGCGGAGGAGCTGCGGGCGCTCGGCGTCGAGCTGGAGGACGACGAGCTGCAGACGACCGCCGTCGCCGCCGCGCGGGTACTGGCCGGGAGACGCGTGCTCGCGATGACGATGCCGGCCGTGCTGGAGGATCTCGGAGACGTCCAGCTCGTCGGGGAGGATGCCGAGGCCGTGTTGATCGGAGGCGCTGACGAGACGGAGGAGACGAACCGCGTCTTCTCGTACATGAACCTCGCGCGCGCATTCCACGAGCTCGAAGGCGGCGCCGAGCTCTACTGCCTGCACAAGAATCGCTGGTGGCAGACCTCCCGCGGGCCGCTGCTCGACTCAGGGTGTTTCGTCGCCGGGCTCGAGTACGCGGCCGACGTCGTCGCGACGGTGGTGGGCAAGCCGAGTGCGCCCTACTTCGCGGCCGCTCTCGAGGCGCTCGATGCCGACGCGGAGATGACCTGGATGGTCGGCGACGACATCGAGGCCGACGTGGAGGGCGCCCAGAGGCACGGGCTCAAGACCGCGCTCGTCCGGACGGGGAAGTTCCGCCCCGACGCCGTCGAGCGGGCGCGGGTTCGGCCCGACGCGATCCTCTCGTCGATCGCCGACTTCCCGCATTGGCTGGAGGAGAACGGTTGACCCGCGTCGGCGTCGACATGATCGAGATCGGGCGGATCCGCGACGCGCTCGATCGCTACTCGGGGTTCCGGGATCGCTGCTTCACGGCGGCCGAGCAGGCGTACTGCGACGGACGGGTCAACCCGGCTCAGCACTACGCGGCGCGGTTCGCCGGGAAGGAGGCGGTCGGCAAAGCGCTCGGCCTCGGCGTCGCCCGGCTCTTCGCGTGGCGCGACATCGAGATCGCAGGCCGGCCCAAGCCGTCCGTGGAGCTCTCCGGCCGGGTGGCGAGATGGGCCGAGCGGGTCGAGGCCGGGGCGATCGACCTTTCGATGTCGCACTCCCGCGAGCTCGCAAGCGCGGTCTGCGTGGTCGCCGACCCGGAGGCCTGATGCTCGAGCCGCTCTATACCGCGGCGGAGATAGAGGCTGCGGAGGAGGGTCACGACGTGGACGAGCTGATGCGTCGGGCGGGAACGGCCGTCGCCGAGGAAATTCTGCGGCGCTACCCCGACGCCCGCTCCTTCTCGGCCGTCTGCGGAGGCGGGGCGAACGGCGGAGACGGACGGATCGCGGCCGACCTGCTCCGCGCCGCGGGCTGGGAGGAGCAGTCGGTCGGAGTGGGGGAGGTCGTGATCGACGCGCTCTTCGGCACCGGGTTCCGGCCGCCGCCGCGGGACGAGGCGGTTGCGCAGATCAGGGCGATGAACGAGTCGGGCCGGCCGGTGGTTGCCGTTGACATCCCGTCGGGCGTGGACGCGTCCACCGGCGAGGTGCCCGGCGATGCCGTCAAGGCCTCGCAGACGATCACATTCCACGGCCTAAAGGTCGGGCACGAAGTGGCTCCGGGCCGATTCCATGCGGGCGATGTCGTCGTCGCCGGGATCGGCCTCATGCACAGGGAGACGGCCGCTGCGCGCGTCGGCGCGGACGTGGCCAAGCTCGTCCCGCGGCGCAAGCCGAGCGACTCGAAGTACACGTCGGGCTCGGTTCTCGTCGTCGGCGGCTCGCCAGGCATGTCAGGCGCGGTGTGCCTGACCGCCGAGGCGGCGTTTCGGGCGGATGCGGGGTACGTGACGGTCGCCGCCCCACCCGACGTGCTGCCCGTCGTGGAGTCGCGGTTGCTCGAGGCCGTGAAGCGGCCGTTGGAGGAGGTGTGGGACGCCGTCGAGCGCGCGGGCGCACTGGCGGTCGGTCCGGGCTTGGGGCGCGAGCGGAAGGACCTCGTGCGGCGATTGCTGCTCGAGACCGAGCTCCCGGCGGTCGTCGATGCGGACGCCCTCCACGAGCTCGAGCCCTTCGATCGCGAGGCACCGACGGTGCTCACGCCGCACTCCGGCGAGCTCGGGCGCCTGATCGGTCGCGAATCGGCCTGGGTCGACGCCCACCGGCTCGAAGCGTTGCGGGTGGCGGTCGAGCAGTTCGGCTGCGTCGTCATCCTCAAAGGCGCAGGGACCCTCGTAGGCTCGCCGGGCGAAGGGCCGCTCGTGGCCAGTGGCTCGGCCGCTTCACTCGCGACCGCGGGGACCGGCGATGTCCTCACAGGAGTGGTCGCCGCGTTCCTCGCCAAGGGCATGGACGCGCGGCTCGCGGCAGCCGCCGCCGTCCGCGTGCACACGGACGCCGTGGACGCGTCGGGCTGGCGGGCGGGAATGATTGCGAGCGACCTTCTCGAGGCGATCCCGCGCGTGCTGGATGCACAGGTCTGAGCTCACGATCGACCTCGGAGCCGTGCGCCGAAACGCCCGCCGGCTGATCGAGGTTCTCGAAGGATCGGCCCTGTGGGCGGTCGTCAAGGCCGACGGTTATGGCCACGGCGCGGTCGACGTCGCCGGCGCCGTGCTGGGAGAGGGCGCCACGGCGCTCTGCGTCGCGACGGTTGCCGAGGGACTCGACCTGCGGGACGAGTTCTCCTCGGCGCGCGTCGTCGTCATGGGCCCCTCCTCGGGACGCGAGATCGCGCTCGCCCGCGACGCCGACATCGAGCTGACGATTGCCAACGGCCCGATCCCCGAGGGCGTCCGCGTCCATCTCAAGCTCGAGACCGGGATGGGGCGCTGGGGCCTCGCCGAGCTGCCGAAGCCCACGGTCGAGGTCGTCGGCCTGATGACGCACCTCGCAACCGCTGACTGCGACCGTGACTTCGCCCTCGAGCAGCTCGGCCGGTTCGAGGAGGCCACGAGCCGCCACTCGCATCTCGTCCGCCACGCCGCGAACAGCGCCGCCGCCCTCCGCATCCCGGAGTCGCGCCTCGACGCCGCACGGTGCGGGATCGCGCTCTACGGCCTCTCGCCGTTCGGCACCGACCCCGCTGAAGACGGCCTGGAGCCTGCGCTGCGTTGGGAGAGCGCGCTCGGGCAGGTCAAGCGCCTTGCCCCGGGCGAGTCCACGGGGTACGGCCGCCGGTTCTCCGCCGACGAGGAGACGTGGATCGGCATCGTCCCGGTCGGGTATGCCGACGGGTTCCGCCGGGACATGACCGGAACGGAGGTCGTCGTCGAGGGGCAGCGGCGGGCCGTCGTGGGGACCGTGTCGATGGACGCGATCGCCGTCCACCTCGAGGGCGAGCTCCCGGCCGGGACGCCGGTGACGCTGATCGGCGACGGCGTCCTCGCCGAGGATCACGCCCGGGTTGCGGACACGGTCAACTACGAGCTCGTGAGCCGAATCGAGTCCGGCCCGACCCGCGCGCGGCGGACGGTCATAGATGCTTGAGAGGGCTCGGGAGGTGCTGGCCGGCGAGGAAGCCTGGGTCGTCGGAGGAGCGGTCCGCGACGAGCTGCTCGGCAGGCCGATGGTCGACCTCGACATCGCATGTGCCGACCCCGAGCAGGCGGCCC
>Ga0180121_10001291_pt1 | contig 10617 bp, 13 predicted proteins | sample AntDrymUQ5402106_2_FD_129676 | JGI IMG/M metagenome (GOLD analysis project Ga0180121, IMG submission 129676) | Polar desert sand microbial communities from Dry Valleys, Antarctica - metaG UQ540 (21.06) (version 2) (version 2) | ecosystem: Environmental > Terrestrial > Soil > Desert | place...
GCGGTCGGCTTCCGCACCCGATTGATGGGCGATGGCACCGCCACCACCGAGAGCTTCACCGTCACCGTCGACGGGGACACAAACGGACCGTTTCTAGCCGGCCCCTCCCCCACACGGGTGTCCTTCCGCGGCCAGATCCTGACATTTGAGGTGGCCGAATCCACCGGAGGCAACACGGGGGCAGTCGAAATAGAGGTCTATCCAAATAGGTGATAGTCGTCAGGGACTGCCTCCTGACGAGGTCGATGTTTTGGCTTCTTCGGCTCGGACCTGAAGAACAGGCCACGTTCTACCTTCAAATCGCCCAGGCCAGGGGCTCACCGCAGAGGATCTGAACCGCTCTACTCGCGCCGCCCAGATCACTTGGTATGAGCAATAACGAACATGCCGATCAACGGAGCAGATCGGCACTTATTGCTCGAGTCGACCGACGGAACGAAGGCCAACGGAACCTGCTCGGTCGACCGCCCAGCCGCTATGCCTGATTGAAAGCTAATAGATGCACCTTGTCCCGGACATCACCAATGGTGCAGTGCATCATCTTGGCGAATCAAGCTATGCCTCTTCCAATGGCCCGAAGTCAACCCCTTCGGTTCATGGTCTACGCAGTGTCGACCTTCACATCCGTGGCGTAGTTGACCCATGGCGATCGTTGGGCGAAGGTCGGTGGCGGCCCGGGCTCTCGTTTCCGGTAGCACATGAGCGGGCAGAAGCGATTTGCGCGACCTAATGGAACCTGACACCAAAGAACGCGCAAAAAGGTGCCCCTAGACGCCTTCCTTAGACCCGCCTGAAGGCGCTCCAGTACTGGCTCGCGCATTCAGGTAGACGCCGAGTCGCAGGTTTGCTAGCTCTCGTTGCTACGACCAAAACTCGTCAGTAGCGGCCTGGTCGCCCGGATGGAACCAGGTCTCGACAACTTTCCCACCCCGGATGTGGAACACCTGCACTGCATGGTTGTCGAGGCTCTTACCGCCGCGCTGGGCGGTGTTGCGAACTAGGGCAACGCCGTGCTCGTCGTTGGCCAGAATGTCGTGCACCTCCACCTTCAAAGTGCCGCCGCTGAGTTCGGCTCCCTTGGCGAAGAGCGCCAGGACGCTGTCCCGGCCCTTGAAGTCCCCGGAGAGCGGACTGTTCCCGGGAGCGTGCCAAACGATGTCATCGGCGAATAGCCCGGCGATCGTCGCCATGTCACCTTTCCCAAAAGCCTCGTAACCGCGACGCAACAAGTCCTCGTTGGGGTGCGCCATGCTCGTTCCTCCTTTGGTCCGATCGGCCGAGCCTAGCTACCACCCACCACAGCAGTCGGGGCCAAAGGGCGGTGCGGTAGAGATCGAACGATCGCCTCCTCTCGAGACGGGCCTTGACGGCCTCGTATATCCGCCCGTTCAGCCGGACGTTACCCTTGCACGGGCGGGATCCCGTACAGGCGACGCTACGTTTGAGCGCGGTTAGTGGCGGGTGCGGCCAGGCAAATTCGGTCATTCTTGAGCGTTGTTCTGAGCGGATGGCTGTGCGCTGGGCGAGCCTGGCGAACGTCTTGGCGGGTAGCTGCTGCATCAGCCTGTGCGCCGGTTGGGGCTTCTTCCCTGCCGGCTGGTCGTCGGCGGCACTACGGTTGGCGCGGGTAAAGCCTTTGGGAGAAGCAGTGGTCGAAGCTTACGTTCTTATCCAAACCGAGATCGCGAAACAGACACGGGTAGCCGCCGAGCTCGGCCGTATCCCCGGCGTTGGCACCGCCTACGTCCTGACCGGCCCCTACGACGTGATTGTGCGAGTGGAGGCCGCAGACGTTGATGCTCTCGGGAAGCTTGTCGTTACCAAGATCCAGGCCGTCAAGGGCGTCACCCGCACCCTGACCTGCCCCGTGCTCCATCTCTAGTGCGACCGAAAGATCGCCGAGGGCATTGCCGAGGCTAACGGGAGGCCGGCTCCTCTGGCTTGGTTAGGGGACGAAGCAGAGCCCCAGTGACACTTGACACGTGGCCATCGTCCCACCGCACCTCCACCGAGTCGCTGCGGATGTCGATGATCATGCCCACACGGGGTCGCTGTCCCGTCTTCTTGGTGAGTTCCTCGACTCTTTCGCCCTTCTTCAACATGGCTATTTGCTCCTCGCGGGCTCTTGGCCGGAATCTAACGCGCGGCTACTCCCGCTGCCGCTCCCACATCTGGCCAGTCTGCGAACTGGCAACAAGCGCTTGGGGAGGCGAACGGGGTGGCGAAGAGCTTGTCCAGCCGATCAAGGTGCGCCGATGCTTTTCGGCATGTGAACAGCACCGGTCACGCGGACTTCTCGAGCCCCACAGGATGGTGGTGCGCACGTTCCCGAGCGACGACACCTTCACCGACAAACGAAGCGGCTGCCCGGTTGGTTGGCTAGAGCTCCTCGTCGAGAAACCGATCGATCGCAGTCAAGAGAGGTTGGTCAAAGGAGAGGGCGGGGTCGTTGTGATCGGCGTTCTCGATCAGAGCCCAATGAGCATCGGCAGACGCCGCCTCGTATACGGCCCGGCTGAGGTGGGTCGGGACGATCGAGTCGGCTGAGCCGGCCACCACCAGGATGGGGACCTTGATCATGCTTACCTGCTGGAGCGTGTCGTAGCGGTCCCGGAGCAGCAGCCGGGTGGGGAGGTATGGGTAATGAACCGCCGCTACCGCCTGAAGCGAAGGAAAGGGCGATCTCAACACCAGGGCGGACGGGGATGACTCGACCGCTGGCCGGGCCGTCACCGATGCCCCCAACGATTCGCCAAGAGGATCAAGCGGTCGGCGGTGGTGACCTCCGCCAGTGCTGCGATTGCGGCGGCGGCATCCAGTGCCAGCCCCTCTTCGGATGGCGACCCCTCATTTCCCCCATAACCCCGGTAGTCGAAGAGAAGCACCTCATAGCCATGATCGGCCAGGCCCTGGCCAGGGGAGCGCGGTCGGCTCGGTTGCCGGCATTCCCGTTGAGAACCAGCAATGCCGCGATTGGCATGGGAGGAGCCAGGAACCATCCGGTCAACGTGAGCCCATCTTCGGTGCTGATCGTGACGATCCGAGCGCCGGGGAGAATCGCCGAAAGCGGCGGCACCTCAGCCCCCGGGAAATAGATCAGCCGTCGTTGAAACAACCAGAGACCAGCATTGCGGCGGTCGCCAGGGTTATCAGAAATTCCAGCACCGGTCTTCTCCGACGAACCGGCCGATCAGCAGGTGACATGGAGGATGGCGTTGACCTCCTTGCGCCGGGCCGAGCGCAGCAACCGGCAAGCCTCGGAGGTGGGCAGCTCGATTAGCTCCACTCCCCGCGCCTCGGCCAGGTCGCGCACCTCCTGCATGACCGGCAGGCGGCCGTCGGCTCCGGTACCGATCACCAGCCTCCGAGCCGACCATGGGATCTCTTCATTGGCGGCCAGCGGGGTGTGTCCAAACTGGTCCCGGTAAGCCTTGGAGGGGCCATTCTTCCGGCGACGTGCTCGCCCCCTCTCCACGATCAGGTCGTGGTCAAATCGGACCCCTGCGATGACGATCTCCCCGAACCGGGGATACTCCACATCCACCCGACCAACCCTACGCCGATCCGGCCGGCCGAGTCTCGGCGCGGGTGCATCGTGATGAGGACAGCAAGAAAGCCGTTCGACTGGATTCCCTGGACGGGTCGATACCCTTTGAGCCGACGCCAGCAAGCATCGAGCTGGCCAACCCCCAAGCCCAGGAGAGCTTGAAGCCGCGTTGCGCCAAGCATGGTCATACACGAACGGCAAGAGGTAACGCAGATCAACCGATCTGGGCTTGTAACGCACATTCCATGGAGTGTCCGGTATCGGCACGTCGTGCTCGGCTCTGACAAGCCATCCGGTCACTCCCCGCCCGGCTTCTCGGCCGGGTGCCCACCACAAAGGAAATCCCATCCCCGGGCGGCCGCAGTCGTTGTCCGACTAGTGGGTTCGCGTGAGCGAACTGGAGAGGCTCTCTCGCACGTTGGCTATCCCCCATCCCTTCGAGGGCGGGTAGGAAAACTGGGAGTGGCAAGGTAAGACACCCATCGGTACCTCCACCGATCTGTTGGGCTTCTAAACGGACACGATTGTCGACACGTCTAAGACGATGGCAACGGTGAGCAGCACGAGCATCACACCTATGAAGGTGGTGTAGGACCAGCGAGCCGGGTGGTCGGCGATCCAGAAGCGACGGACCCCGGCGATGCCCATCATCATGGCAAACGCGGAGAGTGCGATGCTGATCGGGGCACCGAGCGTGTCGAGCAACCCGACAATAGGTGCAAGGATCGGAATCAGCAGATAGGTGATGGTGCACCGGACGCCGGACACCACGATGGCGGTGGTCGTCGACCGACGCGCACCGACGATGGCGTTCTTATCGACGACATCGCCCACACGCAGCAGCCGACGGATGAGCCGGTCGACAGGGGTGCGCTCCGGGTGAAGGTGCAGAGCGCCGCTAATTGCTCCTCCAAACTCGGGAATGGAGATGGACTGAGACGCGTGACGTCCCTAGCGCGGTGCGAGCGGCAAGCACAGTCTCCGCCGCTCTTCGACCCGACTCGACGCATTCGTTGAGGCCAATCCCATGAAAGGCTGCTCCAGCCAGGGCCAACCCTGGGTAAGCGGCCAAGGCTGATTCCGCTCTGATCACGCGGTCGAGGTGACCGAGTGTGTACTGATGGAGCCCCCCTTCCCAGGAGTGGGTTCTCACCAGTAGCGGACGAGCTGTGATCCCGATCAGAGCAGCCAGCTCCTCCCTTACTGCCGCTACCACCCGGTCCTCTCCACCCATAGCCAATTCTTGACCGTTCGGCCCTCCAACGAACGCCCGCACCAGTGCGGATTGCTGATCGGGAACCCTTCCCTCCCACTTCTGGGATAGGTACGACACCCCCATGATCCGTCGTCGCTCTGCCGATGGCACCACAAAACCCGAACCGAACAATCTGGGGATCTCGTCGGCACGATATGCCAAGCTGACCGTGGCGGTTGCGACCTGGTGAATGCCGGCAATGGCGGCGGCTGCCTCCGGCACCACCTCCGACAGAAGTGCAGCCGTGTCCTGGGCCGGCGTGGCGAATACCACGCCTTGGGTTTCAAGTTCGGTCCCGTCGTCCAAAGCCAACCGAAAGTCGCCAGCGACGCCACTGCTGAGACGGGTCACCGCTACGGCTGTTTTGATGTCAACGCCGTTCAACCCTCCTACTAGGGCCGCGGGCAGTTCTCCCATCCCTTCCTTGAAGCTGGCGAAATAGCTCAGGCCGTTCCCCGATGCTGGCTTTGATGCGGCGGACCTGGCGGCGAGGATCAGGCTTCGATGCTCACGCTCCATTTCGAGGAAGCGCGGGAAGCTCGCGAGGAGGCTCATCGTGTCGGGCTCGGCGGCGTGGATGCCTGCAATCAGTGGCTCGGCGATCCGTTCGAGTATTTCGCGGCCGAGCCGGCGGACTACGAATGACTCGAGGCTCTCGTCTCCGCCGTGGCGTCGCCGGGGCAGGACCAGGTCGCCGAGTACCCGGACCTTTCCGTTCCACGACAGAAGCTCTGAACGCAGAAGCGGCGACAGCCGCGAGGGCGCCATCAGCAACAGGCCCTCGGGAAGCGGATGCAGGCGGCCTCGCCACCAGACGTACGATCCTTTGTGCTCGGGGCGGCTCGAGATGATTCGACTGGTGAGGCCGAGCTCGCTGGCCAACTCGACCACCCACTCCTTGCTGGACACGAAGCTGTCCGGGCCGCCCTCGATAAGGAAACCGTCTGAGTGTTCGGTCAGCACCTTCCCGCCGAGAACGGGCGACTTCTCGACGACCGTTACTTTGGCTCCGGCAGTCGACAGGCGGTGGGCGGCGACTAGGCCGGAGATCCCTCCACCGACCACGGCGATCGTCGGTGCGGCTCGGAGGTCAACCATGATCGACGGCGGCGAGGGCCAGGTCGATGAGGGTGTCGATCAGTCCGGGGTGGTCGTTGAGACACCGGCACCTGTAGAAGCCAAGTCCTAGTGCTTTGGCACGGGCTTGGTGTTCGATGTCGTTGTCGTACAGGGTTTCGACGTGGTCGGATATGAACCCGATCGGGTCGACCAGCACCGAGGTGGCACCGCCGGCCGCCAGTCGTTCCATGACTTGTTCGACTGATGGGCCGAGCCACGGTTCCCGAGCAGCGGCGCTGACGCTCTGATAGGCGAGATGCCAATCGCTGAGGCCGAGATGTCCAGCGACCTTCCCGGCAGTGGCCAAGAGCTGGTCGGCGTAGGGATCACCCTGTCTGATCATCCGGACGGGGAGGCTGTGGGCGGTGAAGACCACCGGGGTGTCCAAAGGCGCCTGTTCGAGTGTCTTCGCCAGCGTGCCGGCCAGCGCCCTTATGTAGGCGGGTTCGAGGTTCCAATCCGGAGCGAAGCGGAGTGAGGGCATCCTTCCGTCCAATGCCTTCTCGACCGCAGCCTCATAGGCGTCGGTTGACACTTCGCAGCGGTAAGGGGCGAGGCTGATCACGGTGAGATCCTTCACACCGTTAACCACTATCTGGGCCACGGCCTCGTCGATCGTGGGTCGCGCATGCAGCATGCCGACATGAACATCCGCTTGGAGCCCGCGTCTTGACAACTCCTCGGCGACCAGAGCGGCTTGGCGCCGGGTGGTGGCAGGAAGGGGCGACTGGCCACCAATCGTCGCGTACCGGTTGATCGCGGAGGAGATGACATGCTCGGGGGGTTTTCGGCCGAGCACACTCTCGACGAAGGCGGGCACCTCGTCGAGTGATTCCGGACCACCGAAGCCGACGAGGAGTACCCCCGAGTGCAGGTCGTCACTCACCTAGATACCTGCCAAGGCCTTCCGGAGGGACGCGACGACCCACATAGAAGGGACCGAATTCGGCGAAGCGGGCGCTCACCTCGTCGAAGCGCATCTCGTAGACCAGCTTCTTGAACTGAAGTGGGTCATCCGAAAAAAGGGTCACCCCCCATTCCCAGTCGTCGAGGCCCATTGAGCCGGTGACGATCTGGGTCACCTTCCCTGCATATCGTCGGCCAGTCCGGCCATGGGCTCGCATCAGCTCGCCCCGCTCGGGTGCGGACAGGGTGTACCAGTTGTCTGTTCCTTGGCGCTTCTTGCTCATCGGGTAAAAGCACAAGTAGGTGCTGTGAGGCGGAACCGCGGGGTGGAGGCGAGCTTGAACGTAGGGACTGTCCTCGATGTTCTCGGCGGTCCCTTCGGGAGACCCGTGGCGGCTCATCTCGATCACCGAGAGATAGGAGTAAGGACGGGTGGTGTATGAGGCCAGCATCGTGTGGTCGAAGGCTCGTTCCAGCTCGTGAAGGTGGCGGACCTCTCCTCGGAGATGGAACATGAGCAGGTCGGCCTTGTGCCCCACCACGCCGTAGGTGACGCTTCGCCCCTCGGGAGCGTCCTCCACCCGCTCGAAGGAGGCGAGGAGGTCGGCCGCCTCGGTCAACGCCTTTTCCCGCTCGGCCGGCGGAAGCCCGTTCCAGGCCAGCCGGTCGAGCCGGCGGAGGTCGTGGAGGGCGAACCATCCGTCGAGAGTCTCTGGGGCCGTCATCTTTCGTGATGTGCTTCGCTCAAGGCGCCGGCGCTGTCTGAGCCACCCCAGCTCACGACCGTTTTCACCATCGCCTCGACGCTGACGAGGGGGGTTCCGGGCAGAACGCCGTGCCCGAGGTTGAAGATGTGACCGGGCCGGCCACCCGCCTCATTGAGTACCCGGAGGGTGCCGGCCAGCACCGTTTCGGAATCACAGAGGAGCAGCGCCGGATCGAGGTTGCCCTGTAGCGGCGTGCCTTCTCCCAGCCGCCGCCACGCCTCTCCGAGCGGAAGCCGCCAATCGACCCCGTATGCGGTAGAGCCGACCAGATGGAATAGCTCGAGCAGATGGGCCGCGCCCGGGGCGAAGTAGACGGATGGCACTCCCAGCCCGGCCAGGGTCTGATGGGCGGCAGGGACCGCCAACAGCTCAAACTGGTCGGTGGAGAGGAGGCCAGCCCAGGTGTCGAAGAGCTGGACCACGTCGGCGCCTGCTTGCACCTGTGCCGCCAAGTAAGTGCGCGTCGCCTGTGTCAAAACGGCCAACGCCTCAGCGGCCGCGTCGCTGTGAATGCCTCGACGAAAGTTGGCGAACTGCTGGGATCCTCCTCCCTCCAGCAAGTAGGCGAGCAGGGTGGTGGGCCCACCGGCGAAACCGATAACCGCCACCTCCTTATCAACGGCGGCCCGCACCGCGGCGATGGTCTCGGCGACGAAGTCCACTTTGGCCGGGTCTAGCTCCCCCAACCGGGCCACATCTTCCACCGTGAGCGGTGTCAGCCGGGGTCCGGGATCGAACTCGATCGCAACCCCCATCGCGGTAAGTGGCGTCATGATGTCCGAGAAGACGATGGCGGCGTCGAGGGCGAAGCGGCGCAGCGGCTGGAGGGTGATCTCGGCCGCCAACGCCGGGGTGCGCATCGCTTCGTCGAAGGAATAGCGACCCCGCAACTCACGGTATTCGGGGAGGTAGCGACCTGCCTGGCGCATAAACCAGATGGGAGGCCGGTCGAGAGGCTCCCGCCGCAGCGCCCTAATCAATCTCATCAGGTAAGCCTCATCGGGCGGTCTCCTCGATGGCGTCGGCCAAAGTGTCAAGCGCGGTTTCGAGAGTCCCGTCGAGGTGGGCTTCCATCAAGAACCAGGTCTCGAAGGGAGAGGGAGGGAGAAGGACGCCCCGTTTGAGGGCGGCGTGGAAGAAGCGACGGAACAAGCCCTGGTCGAGATCGGCGACGTCTTCCCAGTTCTGCGCACGCTCGAGGCCGATGAACATCCCCACCATCCCGCCGACGTGGTTGACCACGCCGGGGAGACCGGCGGATTGCAAGGCCGCCCCCAGCCTCAAGGAGATCCTCTCGCCGGCATCATCGAATCGCTGATACAGGTCGGAATGAGCCGCGAGGTAACGCAGGGTGGCCAGCCCCGCCGCGGTGACGATCGGGTTGCCGGCCAACGTGCCGGCCTGATATACGGGGCCGTCGGGGGCGATCATCCGCATCAGATCCGCCCGCCCCCCATAGGCGGCACCCGGGGTCCCACCCGCCAGGACCTTTCCCAAGGCGGTGAGATCCGGACCGACTCCATAACGCTCTTGAGCACCGCCCAGCGCTACCCGGAACCCGGTCATCACTTCGTCGAAGATCAATAGCGCACCATTGCTGTCGCATAGGCGGCGCAGGCCGGGGAGGAACCCGGGGGCAGGGGGAACACATCCCATGTTCCCTGCAACCGGCTCCACGATCACGGCAGCCACCTGCCCGTCGGCCAAGAGCACGGCAACAGAGTCGATATCGTTGTACCGAGCAACTCGGGTGTCCGAAGCGGTACCCAGAGGAACACCGGGACTAGAAGGCTCCCCGAAGGTGGCCAAACCCGATCCGGCCTTGACCAGGAAGGCGTCGACGTGGCCGTGGTAGCACCCTTCAAACTTGATCACCGCCGGGCGACCGGTGGCCGCTCGGGCCAGCCGAAGGGCAGAAGCTGTGGCCTCTGTACCAGAGTTGACCATCCGCACTACCTCGACTGAGGGGACGAGGGAGCAGATCAGCTCGGCCAGCTCCACCTCGGCGACGGTAGGCACCCCAAAAGAGGTGCCCCTGCCAACGGCGTCCCGGATGGGTTCGACCACTTCGGGGTGGGCATGGCCGAGGATGAGCGCCCCCCAGGAGGCGATGAAGTCGATCAGGTCGTCGCCCTCGACCGTCCGCAGGTAAGCGCCGCGACCCGACGCGATAAACGGCGGGGTGCCACCCACCGCCAGGAAGGCCCGGACCGGCGAGTTGACCCCACCCGGCATCACCTCGCTGGCCCGCCGGTACCACTGGTCGGAGCGATACAGGTCAGCGAGGGTCTTCGGGTGACTTGAGAGATCGGCGGTCATTTCACCTCCTCGAGCAGCCGGGCGGCTTCCAACGCGAAGTAGGTGAAGACGATTCCCGCCCCGGCCCGGACGATGCCGGTGAGGGACTCCAACATCACGCGGTCTCGATCAATCCACCCCTGGGCGGCTGCAGCCTCGATCATGGCGAACTCCCCCGACACCTGATAGGCGACGACCGGCACGTCGACCCGCTCCCGTACCGCCCGGACGATGTCAAGGTACGGTCCGGCCGGTTTCACCATCACCATGTCGGCGCCCTCCTCTACGTCGAGGCGCGCCTCGCGGATAGCCTCGCGAGCGTTGGGGGGATCCATCTGATGGGAACGACGGTCACCAAACGCCGGAGCCGATCCGGCCGCCTCACGGAAGGGCCCGTAGTAGCCCGAGGCGTATTTGACTGCATAAGAACAGATCACGCTGTCGGTGTGCCCACTCACGTCGAGTGCGGCTCTGATCGCTCCCACCCGACCGTCCATCATGTCGGAAGGTGCGATCACATCGGCGCCGGCATCGGCATAGACGACCGCGGCCCGTGCGAGAAGCGGGAGGGCGGCGTCGTTGTCGACTATCTCGCCTCGGAGTGGCCCACAGTGCCCGTGGCTGGTGTACTCGCACAGGCATACGTCAGCCCAGCGGACGAGTTCAGGTGCAGCGACGGCCACCGCTTCGATCGCCTGCGGCACCGGCCCGGTCGGATCCCAAGC
>Ga0180121_10001292_pt1 | contig 10606 bp, 9 predicted proteins | sample AntDrymUQ5402106_2_FD_129676 | JGI IMG/M metagenome (GOLD analysis project Ga0180121, IMG submission 129676) | Polar desert sand microbial communities from Dry Valleys, Antarctica - metaG UQ540 (21.06) (version 2) (version 2) | ecosystem: Environmental > Terrestrial > Soil > Desert | place...
GCCCGCGCGACATTGCCGGGGAGCAGTTGCGACAACCCGAACACGATCACGCTGAGCAGGAACAGCGTGATCGTGGCGAGGCCCAGGCGCTTGAGGATGTAACGGAGCATGGGAGCTCGGGGGTCGAACGGGCCGGCGCCCCTCGACGCCGGCCCGCCCTGCCTAGTAGCCGGCTTTCTCTAGGCCAGCCAGGTCTTGGCCAGCCTGACGTGGTTGATGCTCTCGAGCTGGAAGTTCCGCACCTTGGCCGCGACCGGGGTCACGGAAACGAAGTGGTACGCGGTCACGATCGGAACGTCGCGCTGGGTGATCGCGCTGATCTCCTTCGAGTACTTGCGCTGGGTCTTGACGTCCACCGCGGACAGGTACGACTTGATCGCGGCGTCGAGCTTGGCGCTCTTGAAGTGCGGCGCGTTCCAGATCCCGTTCGAGGCGTACGCGGCGGTGAGATACACGTTCGGCACCGCCCGGTGGCCCCACTCGGTGATCGTGGCCGGCTTGTTGATCCACGGGGTGGTGGCGTAGTAGTCGTCCCCGCCACCGTAGTACTCCGCGTCCGACTGCACCTCGATCTTGATGTCGATCCCGGCATCCTTGCCGTACCGCTGGATCGCGGCGGCGTAGTCCGGGAGCTCTTGCAACCGGTGAGTCGTGATCGTGAACCCGAGGTTCTGCGCTCCGGCGGCCGACAGCAGTTGCTTGGCGGTGGCGATGTTGCGCTGCCGCTTGGCAACCGAAGCGGCCGACGGGTACCGCGTCCAGAACGGCGTGTCGTTGCCGAGCGTGGCGGCGCCCCTGAGCAGGCCCTCGATCACTTGCGGGCGGTTGATCGTGAGCGCGACCGCGCGGCGGACCCGTGGGTCCTTGAGCGCCGGGTCGTCGGCCCGCATCGTGAACTGCCGGTGGGCCGCTGTCGGAAGCTGAAGGATACGGAACTTCCTGTTGCCGATGAACGGCTGGGCCTCCAGCCTCGACACCGCCGAGACGATGTCGAGCTGCCCGGCACGAAGCGCGAGCGCCATCGCGGTGGAGGTCTCGTACGCCGTCACCTTGACGCCGTCGAGCGGCGGCCTGCCGCCCCAGTAGGCGTCGTGGCGGACGAGGTTGTACTGCCGCTTCTCGGTGAAGTTCTTGAGCTTGAACGGCCCCGTTCCGATCATGCCGCTCTTCACCCACGTGTCGGGCTTGATCGACTTCGGGACGATGATCAGCTGGTAGCCCGTCTGCGAGACGAGGTAGGGGAACGCACCGGTCGCCTGCTTGAGCCGGAACTCGACCGTATACCGCCCCTTCTTAACCACGCCCGCCGGGCCGAGGATGCCCTCGAAGATCGAAAGCGCCTGCGACTGCTTGTTGCCCGTATACAGCTTGAAGTTCGCGACCACGTCGTCGGCGGTCATCTCCTGGCCGTTGTGGAACCGGACGCCCTTGCGCAGCTGGAACGTCCAGACGGTAGCGCCCTTGCTCGCCTTCCAGCTCGTCGCGAGCCAAGGCTTGATCTGGTTCGAGTTGTCCGAGTAGGTCAGGTACTCGCCAGGAATTCCCGACATGCCGAGCGATCCTGCCTCGGCGAGCTTGTAGGGCTCGAGCGAGCCGCCCCATTTGGCCAGGCCGACGCGTGCGGTGCCGCCGACCTTGACGGTCTCGGCTGCCCCCGCGAACGAGCCGTGCGGCGCCGCTGAAGCTTCGCCGACCAGGCCGAGCGCGCTCGACATGACGCCGACCGAAAGACCGAACATCGCGCCGCGCCGTAGAAACTCTGTGCGGTCGAGCTCGCCGTCGACGAGCTCGTCGATCAGGTTGTTCTCGATCGGTGTCGCCTCGTTGCGGCGAAACTCCTCGAGGAACCTCCGTGTATCACGATCCATGCTGCTCCCTTCGCTGCTCAATCGAACAGTCAGATGGATTTCTCAACACGCCGTCGTCCCCGGTCCCCGGTGCGGACCCCCAGCCAGTCGATCCCGACTGGCTCCTCGACTTCCATTTCGTGGCTCACGAACCGCCAACGGCGAGCATAAGCAGCCCCTCCGTGTAAAGCAAGAACCCCAGCGAGACCGCTTTCAACTCGCCCCGTCAAGTTCTTCGACGTCAGCGAGAGCAGAAAGTCGGGCTCCCCTACCGCCGACAGCGTCGGTCTCGAGGTTCAGCCAACGCCATTCCTCCGGCATCAGCTTGATCTCGAGCGCAGTGACGCTGCGAAGCAGCTCGTCGACCGTTCTGGGGCCGATGATCGCGTGCGTCGGAAACGGGTGCGCGAGCACCCAAGCGAGCGCGACCGCGTTGGCGGTGTGCCCGATTCGTGCGCCGAGCTCCGTCGCGCGGCGCAGGCGTTCCACGTTCGCCTCGCTGCCGTACACCCGGACGACATCGGGCCCGGCGACACCCGCGAAGAAGCCGGCCGCCTGAGACGACCACGCGAACACCGGCATCCCCATTCGCTCGTACCACGCGCGCGAGCGCGCGTCGTCGGCGGCCAAGCAGTCCAGCCAGGGCGGCTCGAGCTGCTGTGCGAGGCTCAGGCCTGGGCTGCTGCACGTTAAGGCTTCTAGGTCGTGGGCCTGCGCATAGGCGTTCGCCTCTTCGAGGCGCTGCGTGGTCCAGTTCGACGCGCCGAAGGCGCCGATCCGCCCGGCGCGCCGATGCTCGTTCAGGGCCTCGACGAGCGGGCCGACCGGCTGCGACGGATCATCGCGATGCAGCATGTAGATCCCGACCTGCCGGCAGCCGAGGACGCTGAGGCTCTCGAGCAGGTCGGTCGAGATGTCGGCAGGTGTCACGCGCCGGCGACCCTCGATCGGATGGGCGCCCTTCGTGAGGACGACGACGTCGTCGCGCCGGCCGCTGTGGCGCAGCCAGCGGCCGAGCACCCGCTCGCTGTCGCCGTACTCGCGGCCGCAGTCGACGATGTTCCCCCCGAGCTCGAACCAGGCGTCGAGCAGCTCCGTCGAGACGTCCTCCCCCGGAGTGCGGTACAGCGCCGTGCCGAGCACGAGGACGGAGAGATCTCGACCTAAGGGGGCGAAGAGCCGGTACCTCATCGCCGCCCTATCCGGGCCTCGAATTGGTCACTTGTGTGTACCAATGGCTTTCACTACGTTTACCACAGTGTCGGACTGGCCTGGAAGCAGCGGAGCGGGGTGAGGCCGGCGACGATTCCGGCCACGCGGCTGTCACGCGCCGTGGCGCCGACGACCGGGCTCGAGTTCGTTTCCGGCGAGGGAGTCGAGCTGGTGTCGTCCGACGGCACCAGCTACCTGGACTTCATCTCCGGCTACGGCGTGGTCAACACCGGCCACTGCCATCCCCGGGTCGTCGCGGCGATCCGCGAGCAGGCGGCGAAGCTGATCCACGTTTCGACGATGGGCTCGACCGCCCCCGCTACCGCGTACACGGATCGGCTCTGCGGCTTGGCGCCGATCGAGGACGCGAAGCTCTTCTTCACGAACAGCGGCACCGAGGCGGTCGAGGCGGCTTTGAAGCTCGTGCGGTACGCGAGCGGGCGGCCGAATGTCGTCGCTTTCGCCGGCGGCTTCCATGGGCGCACGCTCGGGTCTCTCTCGGTCAGCACGTCGAAGGCCGCCTTCCGCGCACGGCACGAGCCGCTCGTGGGCGGCGTCTACGTCGTCCCGTATCCGCGCACCGAGCTCGCACCCACCCTTGCTGCGCTCACGCGCCTCTTCCTCGAGCAGGTCGAGCCGGAGCGGGTGGCCGCGTTCATCGTCGAGCCGGTGCTGGGGGAGGGCGGCTACGTCGTGCCGCCCGACGACTTCCTCCCGGCTCTTCGCGGGCTCTGCGACGAGTTCGGGATCGTCCTGATCGTGGACGAGGTGCAGTCGGGTTTCGGGCGCACCGGAAGGCTCTTCGCCTGCCAGCACGTCGGGGTGGCGCCTGACCTGATGACGGTCGGGAAGGGCATCGCCTCGGGCTTTCCGATGGGGGCCTTGATCGGCAGCGCCGCCCTCATGGACGCCTGGGCGCCTGGGGCGCACGGAACGACGTTCGCCGGCGGCCCGCTCGCCTGCGCGGCGGCCGAAGCCACGCTGGACGTGCTCGAGGACGAGGGCCTGCTCGAGAACGCGACGGTAAGAGGGGCGCAGCTCCTTGCGGGCCTGCGCGAGCTCGCCGAGGCCCATCCGGAACTCGTCACCGACGTTCGCGGCCGCGGTCTCATGATCGGCGTCGGGCTCGCCTCGGCGGAGGTCGCGGGCCGGCTCAGGACCGAGCTGCTCGACCGGTTTGTGATCGTCTCGACCTGCGGGCCCGACAGCAGCTCGGTTCGCCTCTCGCCGCCGCTGCTCCTCGGCGAGGAGCACGTCAAGCGTTGTCTTGATGCCTGTCGGGACGCGCTGCACCGGTGGTAACGCCGCCGCTGCGGCTCGGTCTGCTCTCGACCGCGAAGATCAATGACGCGTTGCTCGCCGGCCTGCCGGCGAGCGTCGAGGTCGTCGTAGTCGCGAGCCGTGATCAGAAGCGGGCGCAGGCATATGCGCGGGACCGCGGAATCGAGCGTTCGCACGGCAGCTACGAGGCGCTGCTCGCCGATCCCGACGTCGAAGCCGTGTACATCTCGCTCCCGAACGGCCTCCATCACGAGTGGACGATGCGGGCGCTCACGGCCGGCAAGCACGTGCTCTGCGAGAAGCCGTACTCGCGCCGGCCGGCCGAGGTCGAGGAGGCGTGGGCGCTGGCAGCGGGCGGCGGGCTTGTTGTCGCGGAGGCGTTCATGTACCGCCACCACCCGCAGGTGCGCCGCGCCAAGGAGCTCGTCGAAGCCGGTGCGATCGGGCGTCTGCGGGTGATCCGCTCGTCCTTCAGCGTACGGCTGCTGGACCTCGACGACCATCGGATGAAACCTGAGCTCGACGGGGGTGCGCTGATGGACATCGGCTGTTACTGCGTCAACGCGTCGCGCCTGCTCGGGGGCGAGCCCGAGCGCGTCCTCGGCGAACAGGTGCTCGCTCCGAGCGGCGTGGACGTCGACTTCCACGGGACGCTTCGCTTTCCCGGCGACGTCGTCGCCCGGTTCGACGCGTCCTTCTCGCTCCCGTCGTGGCAGCGAGTCGAGGCGGTGGGCGAGGAGGGAACGCTCGTGCTCGACGCGCCCTTTCGCTCCGACTGGGGGTTCGCGCTCTCGCTCGTGCGCGGCGAGGAGGTCGAGATCGTTGACGTCCCGCAGGCCGACTCCTACCGGCTCGAGCTCGAGGACTTCTCGGCTGCCGTGCGAGGCGAGCGGGAGCCGCTGCTCGGGCGCGACGACGCTCTCGGCCAGGCTCGCACGATCGCGGCGCTCTACAGCTCGGCAGAGACCAAGGCGGCCGTCGCGCCCTGAACAACATGTACATACCCACCGACTTCGACGTAACGGATGTCGGATCTCCGCGGTCAGTTCAAACTGAGCCAGAACCACTCGCGCGAATCGGCTCGGCGTGATCCAGGGTCTCAAGCAGGTGGCCGACGACGGGTCTCGGGAGGTCGCCCGGCTCATGGAGCTCCGTACACGGCCTTGAGCATCGTCACGCCGCTGTAGGCGTACGCACCTCCATCCGGAAACCCGTTGCCCGAGGACTTCGCGCCGCCGAACGGCGCCTCGAGCTCGGCCGAGTCGCAGCGCCGGTTCACAGCCAAGACGCCGACCTCGAGCCGGTCGCACGCCGCCCCTGCTCGCGCCGCTGAGGACGTGTAGACGGCTGCGGCAAGCCCGTAGGGCGTGTCGTTCGCGATCTCCCAGGCCTCGTCGTCGCGATCGAAGCTCTCGACCGTGAGCACCGGCGCGAAGAGCTCTCGCCGCCGTAGCGGGTCCCCGGCCGGGACGCCACGGACGAGTGCGGCCCGGAAGAACCCGGCCTCGTCGAGGCCAAGATCGTCGAGTGCCGGTGCGCGGGCGACGATCTCGGCGCCGGCGCCGACGACTCGCTCCAGCTCGGCATCGGCTCGCGCCCGGGCGGCTGGGGTGATCAGCGGACCGAGCGTGGTGGCGGGATCGGCTGGATCGCCGAGACGCAGACCTTCGATCCGGGCGGTCAGAGCCGCCAGCAGCTCCGCTTCGACGGAGCGCTCGACGAGCGCCCGCCGCGCCGAGGTGCACTTCTGCCCATTGACGGCGACCGCGGCCGCGACGATGCAATCCGCGGCGAGCTCCAGATCTGCGTCGGCGAAGACGATCGCCGAATTGAGACCGCCGAGCTCGAGGACGCAGCGGGCCGAGCGTGCCGCGGCGACCCCAGCCACCGCCCGGCCGGTCTCGGTCGAGCCCGTGAAGTGGACGGCGTCGACGCTTGGGGCCTCGCACAGCATCCGCCCCGTCGCCGCTCCGCCCGCCACGAGCTCGAGCACCCCGTCGGGAAGGCCTGCCTCGTGCCAGAGCTCCGCAGCGGCGAGCGCAGTCCCGGTCGACAACTCAGACGGCTTCCAGACGACGGTGTTGCCGGCCGCGAGCGCCGGCAGCCACTTCCACGCCGGCGTGATCAGCGGCGAGTTCCACGGCGTGATCGCAGCGACGACGCCGAGCGGGCGCCGGACGACTGTTGCTGTCCCGCGAAGCTCGGCCTCCGGGAGGTTCTCTGCGTACCAGCGTGCTGAGGCTGCGGTCCACTCCACCTCGCCCTCCGCGTCCGCGCGGAGCTTCCCCATCTCCGCGACGATCATTCCGGCGAGCTGATTCCGGTCGCCTTCGACGAGCTGAGCGAAACGCACGAGCAGCGGAGCGCGATCTTGGGCCGACAGCAGTGACCACCGGCCGAAGGCGTCGGCGGCGCGCCGGATCGCGTCCGCGACCTCCACCGGCGTCGAGGCGGGAACCTCGGCCACCAGCGCTCCTGTCGCAGGGTTGCGGCTTGTGACGACGCTGTTCTTCGCATCGGCCATGATCGCGACGATACTGCCCCAATGCTCAGCTACGACCTGCACCAGCACCTGTGGCCGGAGGCGTTGATCGAGGGACTACGCGCCCGGCGGGAGCTACCGCGGCTAAAGGGCAGCCTGCTCGAGCTTCCGTCGGGAGACTCGGAAATCGATCTCGCCGCGCACACGCTGGAGGCGCGACTTGCGCTGCTCGACCGGGACGAGATCGACGTTGCCGTGGTCTCGTTGCCGCCGACGCTGGAGCTCGACGAGGAGCTCGTCGAGGCCTACCACGAGGGGATCGCCGAGGTTGTCGACGCTTCGGGCGGCCGTCTGCGCGCGCTCGCATCCGGTTCGTTCCGCGAGGGGTTCGCGGGCTCGTGCGTCCCAGCCTGGGACCTCGCGGGCCTGGTGGCGCTCGAACCACTGCTCGGCGAGCTCGAGCGGCACGGCTCGCTGCTCTTCGTGCACCCCGGTCCCGCGGCGGTTCCCGCAGACGGGCCTGAATGGTGGCCCGCAGTCGTCGACTACACCACGCAGATGCAGGCTGCTTACGCGGCGTGGATCGCGCTCTATGCCGACCGTTGGCCCGACCTGCGCGTCGTCTTCGCGATTCTCGCGGGCGGGGCTCCGTTCCAACTCGAGCGGCTCGCCTCCCGCGGGGTCGACACCCGGGGGGTGGTGCGCCCGAACGTCTTTCTCGACACGGCCTCGTATGGAGAGCGTGCGCTGGAGCTCTCGCTCGCGACGTACGGCGTCGCCCAACTCGTATACGGCAGCGACGCCCCGGTGATCGATTCGGAGCCGACCTTGCGCTCCATCCGGGGCTTCGGTCAGGCTGTTGCGGATGTCGTCTGCCGGGAGAACCCGGCGCGGCTCCTGCAATGACCGAACTGCGTGACTGGATCCACGAACGCGCCCCGGCCGGCGAGAATCTGCTCCGGCCGCAGCTCACCGCGCTTGCGGTGGCGCTCGGATCCGAGCCGCGGTTCTGGAGCGAGCTCGTCCGGCACGATCCCGACACGCGCTACTTCAATCACCTTTACCGGGACGTCAACCTCGACGTCTGGCTGATCTGCTGGCTTGACGCCCAGGACACCGGCTATCACGACCACGACCTCTCCTCGGGCGCCGTCTACGTCGTCGAGGGGGCTCTCAGCGAGGACTATTTCTATCGCGACGCCGCCGGCTGGATCGGCGTGCGGACACGCGAGCGCCACGCCGGCGACGTCTTCGACTTCGACGGTTCTTCCATCCACGGGCTGCGTCACGCCGGCGGGCCACCGGTCACGTCGATCCACGCCTACTCGCCTGCGCTCTGGCGCATGGGCTACTACGAGCCCGGCGAGGGCGGGTTGCGGCGGAGCTCGATTACGTATGCCGACGAGATGGCTGGCAGCGCCCCGCCGTCGACGTACGGCGGCGCCGGCTGACCGACCGCGCCACAGCGGACCGGAGATGACCGTCATCCTCACGGGCTCGGCGCTGTCGCTGGAGCAGGTTCTCGCGGTCGCTCGCGCCGGAGCCGCGGTCGAGCTCGACCCCGGTGCGCTCGAACGAATGCAACGTGCCCGAGTCGTGACCGAGCACGCGCTGGCCGCCGGCGAGACGGTCTACGGCCTCTCGACCGGGGTCGGCGTACGCAAGCGCGCGCGCGTCTCAGCAGCCGAGCAGGCGGCCTTCAACACGCGCCTGATCCAGAACCATCTCGTCGGTCAGGGCGACGCCGCTCCCGAGGACGCCGTGCGCGCGACGCTGCTCGTGCTCGCCAATGGGTTCGCTCGCGGAGCCGGGCTGGCCGGTCCCGGCCTCGCGCAGCGGGTCGTCGAGGCACTGAACGAGCGGCGGCACCCACAGGTGCGGATGCTCGGCTCGCTCGGCCAGGCCGATCTCGCCCCGATGGCGGATCTCGCCGACGGGCTCGTCGGCGCGGACGGGCGGCTCGAGCCTGGAGAGGGGCTCGCGCTGCTGAACAACAACGCTTTCGCGACCGGTCTGGCGGCGCTGGCGATCGCCGACTACGACCGCCTGCTCGACGCCGCGCTGGTTGCCGGCGCCCTCGACCTCGAGGGCTTTGCGGCGAATCTCACCGTCCTGGATCCGGCGGTGGCCCGCGAGCGCCCGTACCCCGGGATCGGCGCAGCGGTCGCCGGGTTGCGGGACCTGCTCGACGGCAGCGCGCTCTTCGAGCCCGGTGTGCCTCGCAACCTCCAGGATCCGCTCACGTTCCGCTGTCTGCCCCAGGTACACGGCGCCGCCCTGGACGTGCTCGCGTTCGGCCGCTCGCAGCTCGAGACCGAGCTGAACGCCGCTCAGAGCAACCCGCTCGTCGACGTCGAGAGCGGACGCATCCTCTCCGTCGGCAACTTCGACGCGCTGCCGCTGGCGGCGGCGCTCGACTTCCTCCGGATCGCGCTGGCGCCGGTGCTGACGAGCGCGAACGAGCGGATGGTCAAGCTCCTGCAGGCACCGCTCAGCGGTCTCGCGGAGGGGCTCGCGCCGCGGCCGGGTCAGGCCGAGGACTCCCTGAGCGAGTTCGGGCCGGCCGGGCAGGCGCTCACTGCCGAGGCCCGGCTCCTCGCTCAGCCCGTTTCCTTCGAGCTCGCGAGCTCCGCGCACGCGGAGGGCATCGAGGATCGCGCGACGATGGCTTCGCTCGCCGCCCGCCGGCTCGCGGAGATGACGTCGCTCGGAGAGCGCATCGTCGCGATCGAGCTGCTCATCGCCTGCCAAGCGATCGACCTGCGCGGCAACCGCCTCGGCGTCGGCACGCACCGAGCCCACGAGCTCGTGCGGGCGCGGCTGCCGTTCAAGCGCGAGGAGGATCCGATCCCGGCGAGCCTCGAGCCGCTGCGCGAGCTCGTGCGCTCCGGCGAGCTTCGCCCCCTCTAGCCAGGCGGCTGCGAGCCGAGCTTCACCGAGATCGCGTCAGCCCGCTCCCGCAGCGATTCCAGCGCCGCGTGCATCGCAGCGGCGTCGAAGCGGAAGGCCGGGCCCTGGAGCCCGAGGATCGCCGCGAGACCGCCTCGATCGTCGCGGATCGGAGCGGCGATCGCGTTCAGGTCGTCCTCGCGCTCCCCGAGCGATTCCGCCCAGCCGCGCTCGCACACTCGCTCGAGCTCGGCGCCGAGCTTGGTCGGGTCGACGATCGTCCGGGTGGTGTACGCCTCGAGCGGCATGTCCGGCAGCGCGGTCTCGGTGAACGCCAGCATCACCTTGCCGGTCGCCGTCGCGTGGGCGACGCTCGGCCGGCCGATCTGCGCGACACCCTGGACGGAGGACGGCCCCGGGACGAAGTCGATCGTGATCGCCACGCCCTCTCCCGGCGCGGACAGCGTCGCCGTCTCCTCGGTCGCTGCAACGAGCGATTCAAGCTCGGCTCGGGCGAGGCCGCGCAAGTCGAGCCGCGCGAGCACGGCGTTGCCGAGCTGGACGAGGCGGAGGCCGAGCCGGTAGCGCCCGGTCGCGTGGACGTGCTCGACGAGGCCGGCGTCCGCGAGCGTCGCGAGCAGCCGCGAGACCGTGCTCGCGTTGATCCCGGTCCGGCGAGCGATGTCGTTCGTCCCGAGCTCCGCGGGCCCCTCGGCCAATGCATCGAGAACGGCGAGCGCGCGGGCGACGGCGGCGACTTGGCGGGTGGCTGGTTGACCGGTACGGGCCATGATACGCTTGAGCTGAATTTTGACACAGAGTTGCCCAGTGGGCAATTAGGGCCACGAATGCTGCCTTCCTCCGCTCCTTACGTCGTCATCGGCGCCGGCATCCA
>Ga0180121_10001293_pt1 | contig 10606 bp, 10 predicted proteins | sample AntDrymUQ5402106_2_FD_129676 | JGI IMG/M metagenome (GOLD analysis project Ga0180121, IMG submission 129676) | Polar desert sand microbial communities from Dry Valleys, Antarctica - metaG UQ540 (21.06) (version 2) (version 2) | ecosystem: Environmental > Terrestrial > Soil > Desert | place...
CTGGCGGGGATCGAAGGCGTAGTCATTGGAAGGATCCTGCGGGCGTGGACGGCCGCCTCCTCCTCCGCCGGGAGGGAACCGTGGGGGACCTCCGGGTCGCGGGCCGGGTGTCCGCTCGCGAGCCTCGGTTACATTCAGTCGACGGCCCTCGAACTCGTAGCCGTTGAACTTGGTGATCGCTGCCGTCGCTTCTTCGCCGCTGGACATCTCCACGAAGGCAAATCCGCGAGAGCGTCCGGTCTCACGTTCGGTCATGACGGTGGCCGAGGTGCAAGTGCCAACCTGGCCGAAAAGCTGTTTGAGATCATCGCCCGTCGTCTTGAACGAGAGATTCCCGACAAAAAGTTTGCTCCCCATTCGCTTCAGCTCCTTGAAACACACTTTAACCGCGACAACGATTGGGAATTCCCAGGAAAATTTCAGAACATGAGCACGCTCATAACATCATGACGATCAGAACATGAGCACGCTCATAACATCATGACGATAAGGACCGGACCACGCAATCCGGGATCGGCCCGGACCCGATGGCAGGGGACCCAATCTGGTGACCGGGAATGTTCGGGAGTCTCGTGTTATTTTGTCTGACCGTATCCTCGACTCTCCATCAACCCACCGTGGCCCCTGAAATAACAGGCAGCGAACCCGCATCCCAGGCTAGAGAATCAAACCGGAGGCTTCATGAGTGCTAACGTCCGCCCCCACGAGCAAGAGAAAGACTGGCTCAACATCGTCTTTCTGACGCTCACACCGATCATCGGCATCTTCGGGACGGCTCTTTATACCTGGCGAGTCGGGTTTCAGCCGTGGATGGCGGTACTGGGGCTGGTCATGTACCTCCTGGTCGGGATTTCCATCTGCGCCGGCTACCACCGGTTTTTCTCCCATAAGAGCTACGAAGCGTCGCCGATCGTCCAGGCCTTCTTCGCGTTCTTCGGAGCGATGTCGGCTGAGAATTCGATTCTATGGTGGTCCTCCGCTCATCGTGTGCATCACAAGCACGTCGATCAGGATTGGGATCCTTACAACATCAAGCGCGGTTTCTGGTGGGCGCACATCCTCTGGATTTTTCACAAGAATCCCAACTCCGGAAACTTCGACAATTCTCCTGATCTTCTGGCCAACCCGATTGTCCGGTGGCAGGATCGCTGGCACAAAGTCATCCTGATCGTGGGGGGCTTTGGTATCCCCACTGCCATTGGCGCGATGTTCGGGGACCCCGTCGCCGGCCTGCTCTGGGGTGGATTCCTCCGCATCGCCGTCATTCATCACACGACATTCTTCGTAAACTCACTGGCTCATCAGCTGGGCGATCCCGTTTTCAATGCCGAAGTTTCGGCTCGGGACAACTGGATGGTTGCGCTGGTCACGCTGGGCGAGGGCTATCACAGCTTTCATCACCGTTTTCCGGCCGACTTCCGAAATGGAATCCGATGGTTTCACTGGGATCCGGCGAAATGGTTCATTCGCGGCCTGAAATCTGTTGGACTCGCCTCCGACCTTCGCTCGACCCCTCCTCCCATGATCGAGCAGGCCAAGTTGCAGGCGGCAATCAAGAAGGTCGAGTCAACAATCGAAAGCTCAGGGGTTCTGCAGGATGAGATTCGGACCAGACTGGCCGGCGCCCGGGAGTCTCTCGAGCATTCATGGACGCTCTGGCGTCAGTATGTCGAGGAGCGGGCAGACGGGGCATCGAAAGCCTGGAAGACCAAGCGCCGCGAGTCCATGCTGCGGTTGAAGGAAGCCCGTCGCGAGTGGCGTCATGCCATGCGCATGATCCGCCAGGGCCGCGAAACCGCCTAGGTCAACTCACGAAAGCCTCGAACACGATCTGTTTAAGGTCCCTCTTGATGTCCGTGACATCTTCTGTCGGCTCCTCGTATACGTGGGGGAGGTAGCGATGAAGATGATGCCAAGATTTATCAGTCTGGTTTCCCTCGTGCTGCTTACGGTGTTCCCTCTTTCTGCGCAGGAGCGAAATCCTCAGCGTCCGAACCAGCTGCACTTCGCGGTTGACGCCTACATGCATTCGATTCGTGAAACCTCCGAACGGGCAGCGCGGTTCAGCGAGCTTGCTGAGCGCGTACATTCGGCGCGGCGCGAACTCGACGATTTTCAGGTTTCCATCGCACTGCAGAAGGCCAAAGCGTGGATGGAGCAGGCCCTGCGCATCAACGACGAATTGCAGAGACGGCCGGGGCCGGGAAGGAACTCGGTCCGGGCTGCGCTGATCCTCGGCGACGGCATGCTCAAGGACGCGCTCATGAATCCCCACGGTACGGACATGGTCGCGCTCAAGGAAAATTTCCATCATCAGGTCGGCCATCCCGTCCTGCACGAGCAGTTGACCCTCATTCAACAGCTGCAGCAGCAGCGCAACGATCTCCGGCCGTTGATCCGCGCGCTGGAAAGCGGCGAGCAGCAGATCGATTCGGCCGCGGCCAAACTTCTGGCCAGTGCCGGTTTTCCGGTGACCGAGCCTCCCCTGGATCCGAGATCCGAGCGGCGGGACCGATGAACTCACCCCGAGTACGCCGGGTACAATGCGCCGTCATGACCAGAGACATGAGGCGGTGGAAAACCTGCCTACTTTGGGTGGTGACGACGATGACATTGACTCAGGCAGGAACAGCGGCAGGTCAGGCCGGCAGCGATCGAATCGATTCGCAGGTGCGGGGAGTCATGGATGACGTCATCCGCTGGCGGCGCGACATTCATGAGAATCCTGAACTCGGAAACCGCGAGTTTCGAACCGCAAAACTCGTCGAGGAGCATCTCCGCAAGCTGGGGCTGGAGGTTCAGACGGGTGTGGCCCACACCGGCGTGGTGGGACTCCTCAAGGGCGGTAAGCCGGGACCGGTGGTCGCCCTTCGCGCCGATATGGACGCCCTGCCCGTCACTGAACAGGTCGAGCTTCCCTTCGCCTCGAAAGTCCGGGCCACCTACAACGATCAGCAAGTCGGCGTGATGCATGCCTGCGGGCATGACACGCATGTGGCCATCCTGATGGGAGTCGCCGAGATCCTGGCAGGGATGAAAAAGTCTCTGCCCGGTTCCGTGAAGTTCATCTTCCAGCCCGCAGAGGAAGGGGCGCCAACCGGCGAAGAAGGTGGAGCAAAGTTGATGGTCAAAGAGGGAGTTCTGGAGAACCCCAGACCCGCTGCCATTTTCGGCCTCCACGTGACCTCCAGACTCGAAACAGGATTCATCTCCACGAGGCCGCACGGTCTTCTGGCCTCGGTTGACTCGCTGAAGGTCAAAGTCAAAGGCCGCCAGACTCATGGTGCCTATCCCTGGCTCGGGGTGGATCCCATTGTGGTCTCCTCGCAGATCATTCTCGGGCTGCAGACCATTCCCAGCCGGCAGCTGGACGTAACCGTGGCGCCGTCGATCGTGACCATCGGCAGCATTCATGGCGGAGTAAGGAGCAACATCATTCCCGATGAGGTGGAGATGCTGGGGACCCTTCGTTCACTCGACAACAGCATGAGGCTCGATATGCACAGGCGCGTGCGCCAGACCATCGAGAAGATCGCCGAAAGCGCCGGGGCCACCGTTGAGATTACGATTGAGGAAGGCTACCCAATCACCAGGAACGACCCGGCTCTGACCGCCCGGATGCTGCCGACCCTGGAGAGAGTGGCCGGCACTGGGCGGCTGGAGCTGGCCAATCCGGTTCTTGGGGCCGAAGACTTTGCTTTTTTCCAGGAGAAGATTCCGGGACTGTTCTATTTTGTAGGGACGCGTCCTCGGGGCGTTTCGGCGGAAGAAGCGCCTTCGAATCATTCCCCGAAATTTTACGTAGACGAGAGTGGATTGGAGCTGGGCGTGCGGTCCATGATTCATCTGACACTTGATTACCTGAACTACAAGTAAGCCGAGGAGAACTTTGTCTATCAAGAGCTGGGGTCAGTCGCTGTGGCAGGAATGGATCCGGCCGCTCATCATCATGATCATCGTGATCGGTTCCATGCGCTCGGCGCTGGCCGATTGGAACGACGTTCCGACCGGATCCATGAAGCCGACCATCGTCGAAGGCGATCGGGTCATCGTCAACAAGCTCGCCTATGACCTGAAGATCCCTTTCACCACAGTGCACGTCGCGGAATGGGACAACCCGGAGCGGGGGGACATCGTCGTCTTCTTCTCACCGGCCGACGAGAAGCGTCTGGTCAAGCGGGTGGTGGGGCTTCCAGGGGATCTGGTCGAGCTTCGCGACAATTCACTGTTGATCAATGGCAATCCCGCGGCGTATGCACCGGTCGAGGATTCGCTGCCCTCGAGTTTCTCCAACCCCCATATGATTTCAAAGGAGACGCTGGGTGCAATGTCCCACCCCATCATGACCTCTCCGCTGTTGCCCGCGGTTCGGACCTTCGGGCCGCTGGTCATCCCGGACGGCCACTACTTCGTCATGGGCGACAACCGGGACAACAGCTACGACAGCCGGTTCATCGGGCCCATCGCCCGGAAGCGAATTGTCGGAAAAGCAGTCGGTGTGGCGTTCTCCCTGGATCGGGAACGCTACTTCAAGCCGCGCGCGCAGAGATTTTTCCGGTCGCTCCTGTAGGGACGCGCGGGGTGCGCGTCCTGCACCGCGTGATCGGCCGAGGTTCTCGCGACGAATGACGGGGTACCGGACGCGCAGCGGCGGGTGCCGACGCTACTTCTGTCCGGCGATCCACCGATCGATTTTCAGCTCAAGGACATCGAGCGGGAGTGCGCCGTCTTCCAGGATCTCCCGATGAAATGCCTTGACGTTGAACTTCGGTCCGAGAGCCTTCTCGGCTCGCGCGCGAAGCTCGGTGAGTTTCAACTGTCCGATCTTGTAGGCCAGAGCCTGGCTGGGGATGGCGATGAAGCGCTCGACCTCCGAGATGGTTCGTGTCTCTCCGTTCGATGAGTTGAGGAGGGCGTAGTCGATGGCCTGCTCCCGAGTCCAACCCTTGTGATGGATCCCGGTGTCGAGGACCAGGCGGATCGCGCGCCAGAGCTCGGCGTCGAGCTTTCCGTAGTACTGATAAGGATCGGTGTAGACCCCCAGTTCCTTACCGAGCGATTCTGCGTAGAGTCCCCAGCCTTCGATGTAGGCGGTGTAACCTCCAAACCTTCGGAATCGGGGCAACTCCTCGAGAGCCTGCTGGATGGAGATCTGAAAGTGATGACCGGGAGCGCCTTCATGGAGTGACAGAGCCTCCATGGCGTACTTGGGCCTTGATTTCATGTCGTAGGTGTTCGCGTAAAAAATACCGGGCCGTGAGCCGTCCGGAGTGGCCGCCGTGTACGATCCTCCCGCCGCTGACCGTTCGCGAAAGGGCTCGACGGCACGGACTTCGTAATCCTGCTTCGGGATCATGTCGAACAACCGGGGAGTGAGTGCATCGACCTTCCGTTTGATTCCGCGATAGCCCTCCAGCAGTTCCTCGCGATCGGTGAAGTAAAAGCGGGAATCCGTTTCCAGGTACTTGAAGAAGGCCTGGAGATCACCCTCGAATCCGACCTCCTTCTTGACCTTCTCCATTTCCGAATGAATCCGGGCCACTTCTCGAAGGCCGGTCTCATGGATCTGATCCGGTGTCAGCTCGGTCGTGGTCGTACCCTTGACCAGGTAGGAGTACCAGCTGCGGCCATTCGGCTGAGCGGACAAACCGACCGTGGACCGCGTCTTCGGCAGGTACTCGTCCCTGACAAAACGGTGCAGGCGAGAATACGCGGGGACTACCCGGTCCCGAATGGCCAGTTCGTAAGCAGACGTCAATCGTTGTTTCTCGGCATCGGTGAACGAGGCCGGAAAGCTTTGAACAGGTTTGTGAAAGATGCTGGTCTTCACGTCGGTTACGACATGAGCTTCCAGCTGAGGAAGTGTCTTCTCCATGAGAACCCGCGGCTGTACCACTCCGGCGGCCACACCTTCCCTCATTCGACTGATGGCCGTGTCGACCCATTTCTCGAAGCCGGACATACGGGCCAGGAAGTCGTCATAGTCCTTGACCGTCTTGAAGGGGTGAATGCCGGTTCCCGAACCCAGCTGGGCGAACGAAGAGGGCGTGCTGAAGAATTGATTGAGAGGGACCAGATGACCCGGGTACTTGTAGCCCTCCAGGGTGTTGTCGAGGTTTCGAATGAAAATCTCACGCGACAGCCGATTCTGGTCAGTCAGACCCTCCGGCTGAATTCCGGAGACCAGCGAGCGGTATCGCTCAGTCACCGAGCGGTTCTCGGCGCGGTATTCGTCTGAGATGGTGATGGCGAAACGGTCGTTGTAGCGGTTATCGCCTATGGACGTGGCCTGAACCGGATTGAGCTTCAACGATTCTTCAAAATACTCCTCGAGGACGCGGGTCAGCCTCTGGTTGGAGGTCTCCCCTTGCGGCAACGTGCTGGAAGTGGTGCCGGCGCAGCCCAGCGATGCGACGATGACAACGATCAGGATGAGTTTTCTCAATGGGTATCCTCCGATTCGGGCGCGATTGTAATCAATCCCGGCGGTTCCGCAACCCGCGGAGCCGTTCATGGCATTCTCCGTTCGTCGATCGGCTCGACATTCCACCCGGAACTATCTGCGCCATCCGGGTGATCCTCCACGACCAGGGCACCCGGCTCTGATCGGCACTCTCGGCAGGCGTCTCGCGCTGGCTCCGTGCCGCAGACGCTCAGCGGATGAGACTCGATTCGCAATTCAGGGAGTGTCGTTTTTCGGCTCCCTGAGGGCTCCGAATGTGGTGCGATCGTACAAAAGGTGTCAGGCCGGTCCCTTCCGCAGGCCGGAACTCAGCCGGCCGAGAACATTTTCCCGACCTGCTCAAGAATGTCTATGTAACCAAGAACTCATTTATTTGGAGTCGGACATTACGGTTTATTTGTATCAGAGGACAATCAGACTGGTTCATTTTTTGCCCTATTAGGAATCCCGTGAGTACCAGGATGGCGACAGACGGGAGTCGAAAACGGAGGCCGCGGGTCAATGCCGCGGACTTCCGGACGATTTGTTCCTGCCAGCATCATCATTCTTCCTGGGCCGGGCGGCTCACCGGTGCCGCGGCGCGAAGACTTCGGATCGTAAAGAGGTGCGGTGGTGCTCTCATGGTCGCGCTCCCGCTCACGTTCGCGTTCGAGGCCATCCCCATCAAGGCCATGAGTTATTTCGAGACGCCGCCGTTGGCAACGGCTCAAACCGGGATCGATCCGATCGAGGAGATCACGCTAGACCTTCGCGAACGTCGTGCGGTTTCAATCCTGCGCAGCGAACGGCGCGAAAGATTGATCCGTGATTTCTTCCAGACCGAGGTGCCGTACGGCGGAATCATCTATGTGGAAGCCCGGCGCTACCATCTCCCCCCCGAGCTGGTCGCCGCGGTGGTCCAGTCGGAGTCGGACTTTCGTCCCCAGCTGCGATCCCACAAGAACGCCCTCGGTCTGATGCAGCTGATCCCGAGCACGGGGGCCCTCATGGGGGCGCAGAACCTGATGGATCCTGCCGATAACGTTCGAGCGGGCGTGAAATACCTCCGTTACCTGCACGACCGCTTCGGAGGTGACCTTCCAATCGTTCTGGCCGCCTACAACGCGGGAGAAGGGAACGTCCGGCGGTTTGGCGGAATCCCTCCCTTCGCAGAAACGCGGACCTACCTGAAGCGAGTCGTACGCTCTCGGGACGAGTATCAGCGGCGTTTGACCTCGAGACTCGGCCAGTGGACCGTACTGCCGACGACTCCCGGGTTGGCCACGGTAAGCCCGTAATATCGACTCTTGGCTCGACTTCAGCTTTCATTTGACCTGATCCCGGCGAAGTTCTCCGTGGTGCGTTTTCAACCTGGCGCGCCGGTTCCCGCCTGGGCCTCAACCGGTGTCTTCTACTCGATCACCAGAAGCCCAACCGAGCTCTCGGTCATTTGCGAAACTTCGATGATTCCGTCGGAGATGGGGGCCGATCACGGCTGGCTTTGCCTGCAACTGCGGGGAACATTCGCTTTCAGCGAGGTCGGGATCGCTGCGGAGATGGCAGGATGTCTGGCCCGGTCGGGGGTAGGAATTCTGATTGTCTCAACCTTTGACACCGACTATCTGCTGATCAAGGAGGGCCAGCTTCCTCAGGCCGCAGAGGCCTTGCGAGGGTGCGGACATGCAGTTTTCCCGTGAGTTTCCGAGGCGTCTCTATCTTTCGGTATATATCCTCGACAGTGACTTTCTGTAGACTCGATCGATGGCATACACGGAACGACGGGCGCTGCAGAGGCTCCCGCTGGCCAAGCCGATCAAAGCCTACCTCGATGGAGTGCACGTCCTGGTCCTCGACCTCGGTGTACTCGGGGCCCTCGTGGAGCATGACGATCAGGTGGAGACGGGTCAGAAACGGACCCTGTCTTTCAGCTGGGAGACCAAGCGGGTCGAGGTCCGCTGTGAAGTGGTTCGCTCTCTGGTCAAGCGGGTCGTCGCGGAGGGAGAGCGCAAACTGGTGTTCCATTCCGGTCTGCGCTTTCTGGAGGCGGAAGAGGGTTCAGACAACATTCTGCGAAGGATCATTGCAGCACACGTGACCCGCATCATTGCCGCGCAGGAGGCGAACGCTCAGGGCATCCGGGAGCGCAATCGGATCGACGGAGACGCGACCATTACCAGCCTGGGCGCTGCCAAGCGGGCCCGGGAAGACGGTTACCTGTCCTTCCGGCTCGATGCTGACGGGTGGAAGAAATCCCGCACTCAGGACCTTGAACAACCGACGGACGGATTTACGGTGGCTGCATTCGAAGACAGCGACCAGCTTCAGTCGCTTTGTCGAGCCTATGAGCAGGCCGACGAGCAGGGACGACAGCTGATCCGGATGTCGGCGGAACTCAGCCTCACCGATCCATCGATCGACCAACTCGATCCGCTCTGATCGGACAGGGCAGGTTGCAGGTTCGAACGTCATAAGTTGAAGCCTCCGCAACCTTCAGGCTCTGCCTTCGACGGACATTTTCTTTGATGGAGTACAAGGGGGCCTTGATCATCACACCTGCTCTGCACTTTTTGCTGCTGGCCCTCTCCGACGACGCCGGCGAGTTTCGCGCCATCGTGTTCCGAACCATGGCCATCGGTATCCCGGCGTTGATGGGCGTGGGCGCCGTGCTTTATCTTTTCTGGAGAAGTCTCGCCGCAGAGTCGGCGACTGAGTCGGCGGTGGATGCCAGCCGTCGTACGAAAGCTATTCTGATTTTACTCGTGGTGGTGCTGGTGGTGGAATGCGTTCTTCTCGCGCAGATGGACTTCTGACGGGGGTAGGCTCGTCCGGCGAGGCCACGACTCGAGTCGACCTAATACTGATGCGGGGTGTGGTGGGGGGGAGGGAGTTCTCTTTGCGCGCTGGATTTCCCGCGACTCGGAATCCGTGGATCATCTCGTGAAGGCTGAGCACCAGCAACAGCGAGAAATGCCGGAGAAAATCAGCCGCGGAAGACTTTGCAAACAGAATATCGGCACGCTTCTGAACATCGGTAAGGTGGAAGGCAGGCTTTTCCCAACGGATACTGCCATCAAGAATGGGTCGGGAGATGTCGCTGAGCAGCTCTGTGAGAATGTCCAGCCCCTCTAATGTTGCGGCCACGACCGGGTCGGAGTGTCTGGGTTTTGCGCGTAAGGACTTCCACTCCTCGAGCCAGGACGTGATCAACTTCGCACGGGGAGCCGGACCGTTGAGCTCTACGAACACCTTGATCAGAAAGTCGCCGCGCCCTTTGGCTCGCACTGAAACAAACTTCTCAACTTCGCCTCGCATGTCGATGAGCGCACTGCCAAGAAGGCCGGAAGCGCAGAGACGGAAGGCGAGCAGCAGGTCGCTTCGCAGGAGATCCATTTCCAGGCCGCCACGGAAGTGGGTGATCTCGTCGCCGGCTCCCCTTCCCGGGCGCTCCAGGTTTCCTTTGGAGGCCTTGGCGAATTGGGTCCAGGCCTGAAAAGCCTCGAAGAAATTTACCCGTCCCTGATTGAGATCGTCAGCAGCGTCGGAGCGAAGGCAGCCGCGAAGAAGCCGGGTTCCCTCCTGCTCGTACAGGTAACCAAATTCGGCCCAGGATGTGGTGGTGGACATGGATTGTGGGATTTCCACACACATCATGTGCCCTTCGCGTCACGGATCCGTCACTGAACCCGTCAAATTCGGGTCAAGTTCCGCCGCCGGCCGCCCGGCGAACCGCCCGGCGCCGGCCCGTGTCAAAGGTGAGCTCTACAATCCGTATCTTCAGGGTGGAGTTGGAAAGAAGGCCGATCAGCACACGACCGATCGCATCTTCATGGAGAAATACAGCCGTGTCGAAGCCCGGCCAGCGAATCAGAGCACTCTGGTCCACCCACGTCCTTCCTCCGTCCCGTGACAGCGAAAGCCACGGCTCGAGGTTCACTTTATCGAAGCCTGACACGAGTATGAAGTCCGAGCGTCGGCTGGGTATGACGAGGTGGCTGATATAGGGATATTTCGGGTCGTCCTGAGTGTAGCGGAGGGCGAAGTCGAAGCTGGCCCCTCCGTCAGTACTTTTCAGGATGGCGCCTTCGATTCCCGCGTAGACGATTGAAGATCCGGGTACTGCCTGGATGAACTGAACGTTGCGGTTCTCGAGATCGGGTGTGAGCA
>Ga0180121_10001294_pt1 | contig 10606 bp, 6 predicted proteins | sample AntDrymUQ5402106_2_FD_129676 | JGI IMG/M metagenome (GOLD analysis project Ga0180121, IMG submission 129676) | Polar desert sand microbial communities from Dry Valleys, Antarctica - metaG UQ540 (21.06) (version 2) (version 2) | ecosystem: Environmental > Terrestrial > Soil > Desert | place...
GTCGCGATCGCGCGTGGGGGCTTCGAGTATCAGGGACAGAAATGCTCTGCCGCCAGCCGCATCTACGTGCCGGCCTCGCTCTGGGACGACGTGCGCGACCGCACCGTCGCGATGATCGAGGAGATGAAGATGGGCGATGTCACCGACTTCCGGAATTTCGTCGGGGCGGTGATCGACAAGCGGTCGTTCGGCAAGATCAGCGAATACATCGCCGACGCGAAGAAGAGCGCGAAGATCGTCGCCGGCGGGAAGGTCGATGGGGGCAGTGGCTATTTCGTGTCGCCGACACTCGTGGAGACATCGGACCCGGGATATCGCCTGCTGTGCGAGGAGATCTTCGGTCCGGTCGTCACCGCCTACGTCTATCCCGATGCGCGCTGGTCGGAGACACTCGACCTGGTCGATCGGACATCGCCGTATGCGCTCACCGGCGCGATCTTCGCGCGCGACCGTGGCGCCGTCCGCGAGGCGATGCAGACGCTGCGCAATGCGGCGGGCAACTTCTACATCAACGACAAACCCACCGGCGCCGTCGTCGGGCAGCAGCCGTTCGGGGGCGCGCGCGCCTCGGGAACGAACGACAAGGCGGGGTCGAAGCTGAATCTGGTGCGCTGGGTGAGCGCCCGGGCGATCAAGGAGACTTTCTCTCCGCCGCTCGACTATCGATACCCATTCATGGGCGAGAAGTAGCCCAGCGGCGCTGCGCGCGTCCTTTCATGTTCTTCTGCACGCTCGACGTCTTCACCGACAAGCTGTTCGGCGGCAACCAGCTCGCCGTCTTCCCCGATGCACGCGGGCTGGACGCCGAGCAGATGCACATCATCGCCCGGGAGTTCAATCTCTCGGAGACGGTGTTCGTCCTCCCGCCGGAGGATTCCGCTCACGCCCGCCGACTGCGGATCTTCACACCGGCGGGCGAGCTGCCGTTCGCCGGCCATCCGACCATCGGGGCGGCGCACGCACTCGCCGCACTTGGTCATATCCCGCTCACCGGTGACGAGACGCATGTCGTGTTCGAGGAAGGGGTCGGCCCGATTCCGGTGAAGATCCGGAGTCGCGGGGGAGCGCCGGTATTCGCCGAGCTGAGCGTGGCGAAGCTACCCGAGACGGGCGCCCAGCCGCCCTCACGCAACGTGCTCGCCGACCTGTTGTCGATCGAGGTCGCCGATCTCACCGGGGGAACGTGGTCACCGCAGTCGGTGTCCTGCGGCGTGCCGTTCCTGTTCATCCCCGTGCGCGATCGCAACGTCCTGAAGCGCGCGCGCGTGCGACCCGACAAGTGGGAGGCGACGCTCAAGAACGCATGGGCCCCGGAGGTGTTCGTCTTCTCGCGCGACCCCGAGCGCGAGGGCTCGAACATTCGGGCGCGGATGTTCGCGCCCGGGCTTGGCATCGGTGAGGACGCGGCGACCGGGAGCGCCTGCGCGGCGCTCGGCGGCTACCTCGCCGCGCGCGACCCGATCAAGGAGGGCACGCTGCGCTGGGTCGTGGAGCAGGGCTTCGAGATGGGACGTCCGAGCATCCTCGAGGTCGAGGCTGACAAGTCCGACGGCAGGATCACGGCGATCCGGGTCGGCGGCGCGTCGGTGATGGTCAGCAGTGGCGAGATGCAGGTGGGATCGCAGACCGCCGACGCAGCGCGGGAGACGTCAGCGGTCAGGTGAGACCCGTCCCGGCGACCGCCCTGAGTCCCTGAGTCCAGACGCAGACGCGATCGCGACCGCCGCGCTTCGCGGCGTACAGCGCTTCGTCGGCGCGGGCGCGGAGCCCTTCGGCGATGTCGGCGTCCATCGCATTGTCGGCGACGACCCCGATGCTGACGGTGATTCGTCGCTTTCCGCCAATGCACCTGAAGTCGGCGTGACGGAAGGCAGCGGCGATGCGCTCGGCGAGCTGCGTCGCACCGTCGATGTCCGTATCGGGCGCGAGGAGCATGAATTCCTCGCCCCCCGTGCGCGCAACGATGTCGTTGAGGCGGGCCGATGCGCGCAGGAGCGCGCCGCACTCGCGGATCGCCGCGTCGCCCGCGAGGTGGCCGAACGTATCGTTGATCGCCTTGAAGTGATCGATGTCCATCGCGATCAGCGCGATGTCACTCGCCGAGCGCGAGCCGCGCGCGACCTCGCGGAGGAGCTGCTGCTCGAAGCCGCGCCGGTTCAGGCAGCCACTCAGGGGGTCGGTCAGCACGATCGTCGAGAGCTGGGTGCGCATGCGATTGTAGGCGCGGCCAACCGTCGTGATGCCATCGGGCTGGTCATCGGCACTCACGTTGTACGCCTGGGCGAAGTCGCCCTCCTGCGCACGCTCGAACAGCGCCGCGATGTGATCGAGTCGTGTCCGCAGGTTGCCGTAGAGGCGGACGAAGATGGCGGAGCCGAGCGTGAAGAGGTAGAGCGTCCACAGCTCCTCGACCACCGTCACCGTCGCGCCGTTCGCGATCGCCGCGCCGAGCAGGGCGAGGTAGCCCGCGACGATGGCGATGAGCGTGGCCAGCGCGGCGCGGATGCCGAAGTTGAGCTGGGTGAGCTGCAGGGTGAAGAACGAGAGGAGGAGCGCGCGCTCGTAGGACTCGGGCGGCGTCACGAGGTACACCGTCGAGAAGATGAGAATCAGGTCGGCGGAGATCGTGAGGCCGATGGCGAACGATCCGGCGTGGTGCGTGCGCCGTGCCCACGCCATGACACCGCCGATGATCGCCACGTAGCCGGCGACGAGCAGGAGCAGCGTGGCCAGCGTCCCGCTGACGCCAAACGTGCGCGCGCCGAGCGACCCGCTCCCCAGCGCGCCGGCCATTCGCAGGAGGAAGCCCGAGGCGCCGATGAGCGCTACAATGCGCAGCCGGTAGCGGCTCTGCCAAAGCAGAACCTCCGAGTTCGATTCGACGGCGCGAAGGGCCGTGGAATGGACTTCGTGGTTCGTCATGCCCCGCTATAAAGCGACCGCCATGCCGCCGGGGACCGCAGAGCGAAGTGCTTGCGGGGCTTGGATTTACCCTGTGTATTGTGACGGCGCACACTTGCACGCGGGTTGCAGTCTGCGCCGGTGCACGCGGTCTGCCAACCGGTTGCCGGGATTCACGTTGCGGATGCATCTCTTCGTTAGAATCGTGCGGAGGGACGGCGGGATGAGGCGACTCCTGAACGAAAAAACTTCGAGGTAGCCAATGAACGAAGTGCCACTGCATGGTGACCTGCAGATCGACCAGGATCTCGCTTTCTCGCATCGAGAGTGGCGGGTGCAGCGCCTCGGGTGGCTGCTGATGGTCCTCTTCATCGTCGGCGCGGCGCTCGGGCTGTTCGGCGGCGGTCCGCTCTCGATGGCGCGCACTGGAACGGCGGACGGTCGCCTCGCGATCGAGTACGACCGGATCGCCCGACACGAGGGTCCCGATCTGCTGCGTCTGGAAATCGCGCCTGAAGCCGTCATCAACGGAACGGTGCGCCTCTGGTTCGACCGCGCGTACATGCTGGACAGGACGATCGCGTCGATCTCCCCGGAGCCCGAGCGGTCAGTCGCGGCCGATGACCGTCTCGTGTTCGAGTTTCACGTCGCCGATCCCGCGGGACGGACACTGATCGAATTCCACACGAAGCCGGGCGCCATCTGGCGACAGTCGGGGAGCGCCGGAATCGTCGGCGGTGATTCCCTCCGCTTCAGCCAATTCGTCCTCCCCTGACCCGCCCGCACCCCGCCGAGGCATACTCATGGATACCGTTCTCCGCGCCGTGTCCGTCTACGCGATGCTGCTCATCATCTTCCGCATCTCGGGGAAGCGCTCGCTCGCGCAGATCACCACGTTCGACCTCGTCCTCACGCTCATCATCAGCGAGGCCATCCAGCAGGCACTGGTCATCGATGACAACTCGATCACGAACGCGTTCATCCTCGTCGTCACACTCGTGACCGTCGATATCGGCCTCTCGCTCGCCAAGCAGCGCTGGACGCGCTTCGAGAAGATCGTCGAAGGAACGCCGGTGATCCTGCTCGAGAACGGCCGACTGCACGAAGACCGCATGCGAAGCGAGCGCGTCGGGTGCGAGGAGATCCTCGGCGCGGCCCGCGAGTGTCACGGGCTCGAGCGGCTCGACCAGATCAAGTACGCGATCGTCGAGCAGAACGGGAAGATCACGGTCGTTCCGCGTCCTGCATCGTGAAGTTCAAGAGCCTGAACATGAAGAGATGAAGGGGTCCATGAAGGTGCATGAAGAACTTCAACTGCCTTTGTTGGCATCTCTCGTTACAGATCGAGGCGCCGGGGAGACACCCTCGACCCCGAGATGCCCATCAAGTCGGTTGCCCCTCTTCATGAATCTTCATGCACCCTTCATGCTCTTCATGTTCAGGCTTTTCTCGGCGGACTAGAACCTCGCCTCGAGCGTGAGATCGGCTCGCACACCTCGTGAGGGACGAAGGCCGGTCGCGACATCCAGGCGAATGAGCCCGTCGAGGAACGAGACGCCGACGCCTGCACCGCTAAGCGGGCGGCCCTGGTCGCGCCAGGAGCGTCGATCGCCTGCCCAGCCGACGTCGTAGAAGATCGACGGACGAATGCCGGGAATACCGTAGCCCAGCTCGGCGCGCCCCATCCAGAAGGAGTTTCCGACAGTGGCGGCGAGAGGCTGGCCGCGAATCGTGTGGACGCCGCCGAGATACCACAGCTTCTGCGTGGGGAGCTCACCGGACGAGCTTCCCGCTGCCGCGGTGAGTGAGCCATCGAACTTCCCGATGAGGCCGCGCGAGACGGTGGCGTCGAACATCGCGCGCGCGTACTCGAAGTCGCCGGTCGCGCCCTCGGCGCGAAGGTCGCCGAGCAGGCGGAAGGCGCGCGGCTCGTCACCGCGGGATCCCTGAAGACGCACTCCGACGCCGAGCTGGTCGGCACGGTCGGCGACGATGTTGTCGCGGAATCGAAGCCCGTTGACGACGTTCGGCAGGGAGAAATTCGTCTCGACATCGACCGACCGGTGCTGCTCGCCGAAGACGCGCCAGGAAAAGCGGGAGCCCTCGACACCGCGCCCCGCGAGCTCGATGCCCCGCGCCCCGAAGTACAGTCCTTCGTCGCGACCGAAGAGCAACCCGTTGAGCGACGCACCGAGATCGAGCGGCGAGCCCCAGTCAGTGGCGACGGCAAGTCGTTCGTATGCCGAGAGCGAGACGGTGCGGAACGCGTCGGACCGCGACACCGTCACCTCTCCGCGCGGCCGCAGGTCCGCGACACCGAGGCGCCCGACGAGCGAGCCGGTGAATCCTTTCCCCACCTCCTGGCGAACCATCGCTCCGACGGAAAGGCCCTCGATCCGATTGTATCGGACGAGATCGACGCCATAATGGAACGTCGGGCTCGCGAATCCCCAGTCTGCCTGCGACGCCCAGCCGAGCGCGCGCTCGATCAGCCGACGATCGGTGGCGGCAAATGGGTCATCGGTTTCGTCGAAGATGGATGCCGGAAGCGCTGCGGAGTGCACGAGTGTCGCGGAATCGCAGGGGACGTGGACCTGCACCGCAACCGAGTCGAGCGTGGTCGTCGTCGTGGTGAACCCCGCGGTGGCGCAGGTTTCCTTCCGGCGACGGATGCGCTCTTCCTCCCCTGCCGTTCGAAGCCGGTCGCGCTCCTCGGGTGTCAGCGCACGCCACGCGCTGTCGCCCCTGGCGCGGCGGGGCTGGGTCACCGAATCCGGAGCGACCTGAGGAAAGGGCGTCAAGGGATCGAGGGCGTTCACCGAGCTGTAGGTGAACTTCTGGTCGACGACGATCGGCAACCGGATGAACGTCGCCTGCACCTCGCCCTCGGCAGAGTGACGGCGCGGCAGCCACCAGCGACCCTCGTGCAGCCCGAACTCCACGCTCACCGAGCGCATGGTGATGATCAGTGGCCGCAGCCACGCCGGTGCGTTGTTTCCCCTCCCGCCGCTGTTGAACGTCGCCTGGAGATCGATCGGGACTGCCGGTCGGTAGATCGCGCGCACGAGCTGCGCCGACTCCGTGTCGAACCAGAATGACCCGGCGACGAGATCGGCTCGCGCGTGACGCGGCTCGAGACGGATCTCGCGCAGGTGGATGGTGCGCCCGTCGGAGAGCGCGAACGCGATCGAGTCACCGGCCGCATAGCGGTAATACGCTTCGCTCTCCGGAGCGAGCGGATGCTTCCACAGCTTCGCGTCGCCCATGGGCCAGAGCGACTCACGACCCGGATAGTACGGAATGGACGACGGGGCGCCGATCATCGAGCCGTACTCGGGTTCCACGGCCGAGGACGCGATGGGAACGGTGAATCGCGCGCCCTCGATCTCGATGCGCGCACCGACGCCGCGCTGCCACTGGATCTTCGTCGCGCTCTCTCCGCGGGCCGCGAGGCGGTCACGGCCGGTGGCCTTGACTCGTGCCCCCACCGACATCCGCTCGACGCTATGGGCTTCGTAGCTCTGGAGCAGTGAATCCTGCGTCGAGCGAGCGATCCGTGCGCGGGCGACCAGGGCACGCGCATCACTGTCGCGGTAGGCATTCGCCAGCAGCTCCGCGGTGAGCGGGATGACTTTGCCGACGCCGACCACCCCGACTCCGATGCCGACGCTCCGGTCGCGCGTCGAGTCGGACACGCCTGCTTGCACACCGACGCCGGGACTTCGGGTCGAATCCCTTGGCGTCGAATCCCGGCCGGTCTTGGGCGGTTGTTGCACCGCGAGGGTGAGCGCGGCGAGCGCGAGCGCGATCATCGGGGCGGCGCGGTGCGTCCCACCGAATCCTCAGCCGCACGGATGCGCACCGGAGCGGAGCGCCGAGCATCCCTGTCCGCCTCCGCTCCGCGGATCTCCACGTCCCTGTCGTTCGTGACCGCGCGGTCTCCGGGAATCGACATCACCATCATGATGAAAGAGAAGACGATGAGCATCGCCGGGGTGAGGTATCCCGCTGGCAGCCAGGGACGCGGATCGGACAGCCCTGCATTGACACGGGCGACGATGCGCGGGTACGACCGTTGTACCCAGACCGCGGCGAGAATGATCGAGAGACCGAGTGTCGCGAGTACGATGGGGAAGAACGTCGACGACCGGAACAGGTCGAAGGCGAGCCAGGCGAGGTAGGCGTAGACAAGTACACCGCCAAACGCGAGGAGGATCACCCGCCGAAGCGTCAGCGACGCGATGATGATCATCAGGCCGGCGATGGGCGCGAGGTGGCGCATCGCCGGATAGCGGTCCCAGAGCTGGGCCATGCTGACGAGCGACACGATCACGCCGACGAGATAGAACCAGTACGCAAAGTCCGCGCGGTCATGGTCACGCCGGTCGATCGCGAACGCGAGGGTGAGCAATCCCGCGCCGGTGGCGGCAAAGATCCACGCTTCCGCATGTCGTCCGAGCTCCTCGCCGAGCACCAGCTCGACGAGCATTCGCGGCAGCAGCGCCAACGCGATGGCGGCGGGCGCGAGAAGGAATCCGAAGCGCAGGCGCCGGAAGGCCGCCGCCGCAGCCACCACCGTGGCGAGGTCGATCACGATGAGGTTCGACATCAGGCGCGTTACGCGGCCGCGCCCCACCCCGTCGAAGGGCCCGCCCGGGCTCCCGAGCTCGTCGGGCCAGAGCCCGAGGTTCTTCTGGATCGCCCACACGACCAGCGGAACCATGCCCACGGCGAGCGCCGTGACCAGCGCGCCGGCAACCCGATAGCCCTGGCGTCGCAGGTATTCGCCGGTGACGACGAACAGCGCCGCGTAGATGCTCGTCACCGCGAGAATCCCGACGGGCCCGAGCGCTTCCCATCGATCGATGAGGAACCAGCCGAACGCGAACATCACGGTGAGCGCGCCGAGATAGTAGGCGATCGTGATCCACGTGAACCCGCGCGGCGATTCGCGAGCGCCCGCCATCTCGACGGTCGCCGCGATGTCGAGAATTCCGCCGCCCGGCGCCGCATGCGGTGACAGCTCGGCGGGCTCCATCTGCAGCAGCGCGTCGTACTGTGCGGGGGTGATGATCTTCCGCCGCACGGCGTCGACGAGCTGCTGCTCGGTCAGGTAGCGCATTGCCGGTTCGATCGGCCGAGGCTCAATCCCCGGTTGGTTCCAGCATGGCACCCACGGGCACGCGGTGCTCCGCGGTCATCTGCGTGGGACGAATGCCGAACCAGCCCGCGATTGCCGACCGCCAATCGTCGAGAATCTCGTAGAACGTCGGGATCACGAGCAGCGTGAGCAGCGTCGACGTGACGACGCCGCCGATCACCGCGATGCCGAGCGGCGCGCGGAACTGCGCACCCTCACCGTGGCCCATCGCCACGGGGATCATGCCGGCGATCAGCGCAAACGTCGTCATGAGAATCGGACGCAGCCGGATCGCGCCGGCCTCGATCAGTGCGTCCCGCAGCGGCATGCCCTGCTTCTCGCGCGCCCACTTGGCGAAGTCGATGAGGAGAATCGCGTTCTTCGCGACGATCCCCGCCAGCAGGATCACGCCGATCAGGCTCATGATGTTGATCGTGTTGCCGCTGACCGACAGCGCGAGCATCACGCCGACGAGCGAGAGCGGCAGCGAGAGCAGGATCGCGAGGGGATCGAGGAACGATCCGAACTGCATCACGAGGATCAGGTACATGAGCAGCACGGCGATGCCGAGTGCCGCGAAGATCCGGCCGAACACTTCGTTCTGGCTCTCGACCTCCCCGCCCTGGGTGATCACGACGCCGGGCGGGATCTGCAGGGTGGCGATCCTCGCATCGATGTCGGCCATGACCTCGCCAAGCGAGCGACCCTGGGTATTCGCCTGCACGGTGACCACGCGATCGCCATCGAGATGGTTGATCGCCGCGGGACCAACGCTCTGCTGGATGGTCGCAACCTGGTCGAGCGGAACAGTCGTCGGCCCATCGAGGCCGTTGATGACGAGCGGCAACTGCCGCAGGTCGGCGATGCGCTCGCGCGCCTCTGGTGCGAGTCGAATGACGACGTCGCGCGTCTCGCCGGTGGGATCGACCCAGTCGCCGGCATCGATGCCGGCGAATGCCGGACGCAGCGACTGGGCGACCTGCCCGACGGTCACGCCCAATGATCCCGCGAGGCCACGGTTGAGCTGCACATCGAGCTCGGGCTTCTGGCCCTTGCTCGACAATCCGACGTCGACGGCATTCGGAACCTGCTTCACCTCGGCCATCACCATCTCCGCCGCGCGCTGCAGCGCGACGCCGTCCTCACCGCGGAGCTGGAGCTGGATCTGCTTCTGGTTCCCGCCGAAGGTGCTCGTGAACACCGAGGTGGTGACGCCGCCGACCCGCACGACCTCTCCGCGGACCATCTGCGCGATCTCCTCGACGTCCCGCGACCGATCGCTCATCGGCACCAGCCGCACGTAGATGTTGCCGACGTCGACGGTGCCGGATTCGCCGCCGCCGAGCGTCGAGTAGGTGTACTGCACCTCCTCGTGTGCACTGATGATCCGGAGCAACTCCTCGGTCTTGATCCGCATGTACTCGAGGTTCGACCCCGGCGGTGTCTCGACGGCGATGTTGAACTCCGAGTTGTCATCCTTGCCGAAGAAGCCGAAGCCGACGAGCAGTTTCTTCGGAACGACCAGGATCAGCGCAAACACGACGACCGACAGGCCAAGCAGCGCGAGGCCACGGACGGGTACCCGAGGCTTCTTCGGGCCGAGGACGTTGCGCACGACGATGGCGATGCCGATCACTGCCTGGATCACCGGGCTCCACGCGAACGCCGCACCGGGGTTGAGGAGCTGCTGGACGATGCCAGCCAGACCCACCAGCGTCAGGATGGAACCGATCACCGTCCACATCCCGCGCCCGTTCCAACCGGCGACGGCGAACGCCCATGCGATGACCCCGATTCCCGCGGCGATCACGAAGAAGCGGAGCAGCCCCTGCGCCGGCATGAAGAGCGCGGCGACCAGCGATCCCAACGCGACGATCACCATCGGCAGCCGGTGATCGAGCGCCCACGCAATCACACCCTTGTAGCGCGTCGCGAGCCCGTTGAACCAGCGGTTGAACCGGTCGAGCTTCCGCGTGATCCAATACTTCTTGTCCTCGGGCACATGCGGATCCGCCCAGTAGGCGGAGAGCATCGGATCGAGGGAGAACGAGACGAACAGCGATACGAGCACCGAGCACGCGATCGTCAGCGCGAACGGCTTGAACCACTGCCCGGCCACACCGTACATGAAGCCGACCGGCACAAATACCGCGACGATCGAGAATGTCGTCGCCGCAACGGCGAGGCCGATCTCGTCCGTCCCATCGTGGGCCGCCCGGAAATGGTCTTTCCCCAGCTCGACGTGTCGCACGATGTTCTCGCGTACCACAATGGCATCATCGATCAGGATGCCGATCGCCAGCGAGAGGCCGAGCAGGGACATCGTCTCGAGCTGGAAGCCGAGCACCCACACCGCGATGAACGACGCAAGCACCGACACGGGCAGCGCGAGGCCGGTGATCACCGTCGAGCGCCACGAGTTGAGGAACAGGAAGACGACGAGCACCGTGAGGACGGCGCCCTCGAGCAGCGCGAGCTGCACGTTCTTGACGGCGGTGCTGACGCGAGGACCGGCGTCTCGCACGAGCTTCAGCGTCGTGCCTGCCGGGAGCGTGGGCTCGAGCA
>Ga0180121_10001295_pt1 | contig 10605 bp, 8 predicted proteins | sample AntDrymUQ5402106_2_FD_129676 | JGI IMG/M metagenome (GOLD analysis project Ga0180121, IMG submission 129676) | Polar desert sand microbial communities from Dry Valleys, Antarctica - metaG UQ540 (21.06) (version 2) (version 2) | ecosystem: Environmental > Terrestrial > Soil > Desert | place...
ACGCTGATACCCCCGAAGAACACCTGGCGGCCGCTGACATTGTTCTCATCCGTCCGAGTCGGCGTGTACACCGGCGTGAGCAGGACGTCGTGTCCCCGTGCGAGCAGTTCGGCCGCGAGCGCGTTGTCGCGCAGGCAACTCCCGCAGTACATCGTTCCCGCGCCGCCGGTGAAGGTGAGAATCCGCAAACGCGCTCAGGCTCCGGAGGCGGCCGTCGTCAGCTCCTGTCCGAGTCCGGAGGCCGCCTGGTACGAGCGGCGCGCGTAGAGATGCTCGAACAGGTTGCCCTCGTGCGGCTGATCCCAGCTGATGCGGTTGGTTGGAATCGGGCCGACATTCAGCCTGTCGACGAGCGGCGATGCAAGGAGGTGCTCGAGAAGCAAAGGATCTGAGGTCAGGGCCGTGAGCACGAGCGTCTTTCCAAGAGGCTGCGGCATGCTCGCCATGTCGTCGGGCGTGACCTTCACGACCGCCACGAAGGGAAACAGAAACTCGCGGTTTGCGAGCGGGTGGTCCGGCGAGTCACACAACACGACGGTCGGCTGAAGGTAGGTGCAGCCGTCGAGAACCGCCACACGAGGCCCCTTCCGGAACGAGGCGGTCACATCCCTGGCGCCAGGGCTCTGCAGGCCCGCGTCGATCTGCTGCGAGATGCGCTCGGCGACCTTCGGGTCCGCGAACGGCGCAAGCAGCGCCTGCTCATCGTCGGCGCGCCGCGGGACGATGCGGGCGAGTTCGGCGGCGACGGATTCCGCGATCTGCTCCGCGTCCGGGGCCTGTGCCCAGATGCCCGACGCGTTGACGCAGGAGCGGCCCCCGTTTTCGGCGACGGACGCGACGAGCAAATCCACGTGCGGCCTCCAGTCGACACCGGGCGCGACGAGGACCTTGCTGTAGCCCGGTCCATGCAGCTCCACGCGCGGATCGCCTTCCCAGCCGCCGACCGCGGAGACATCGCCGAAGAACATGCTCCTCCCCGTGCGGCGGAGAATTTCCCCCGCCCCCGCGTGATCGCACGGGTAATAGCTGAAAGCTTCCGGCGGACACCCGGCCCTGATGAACGCCTGCGCAATCCGGAACGGGGACCACGGCTCCGCGCTCCCAGGCTTCAGCACGAGCGGCATCTTCAGCGCGATCGCCGGCACCCAGAGGGAGTGCACGCCGGGAGAATTGCTCGGCAGGACTACGCCGAGCCCGTTCGTGCGCGGATAGAAGCTCAGCACCTGCCCGTCGTGGTCTCCATGGCCGCGATCGAGCAGCGACAGATCGAGCCCGCGCGTGAGGCCGCGGAGGACCGAACGCATCTCCTTCATGACGCCGGCAATCTTGGCCATGTTCCGGCGCACCAGGACGTGGGGCATGCCGGTCGTCGCCGACAGCTGCAGGACGTAATCGTCCGGCGACTGCGCCGTGTCGCCCAGCGGAAGCGTCGCGGTCAGAAAGTGATCCGCCGCCTCCGCACTGATCTCGAGGAGTGTCTCGAAGGGGATTGCGGCCAGCGCGAGCCGGGCCGCCGCCTGCGAATTCTCGCGCAGGTCGCGGCGGATGAGCCCGCCGTTCGCCTGGCTGATCTCGACAAATGGCTCGCGCGTCCGATGGTGGGGCACACGCACGACGTCGAGGCTCTTGTAAACGGCGCCCTGCCGCAGAATCGGAATGTGGAGCATTGGTCTCACGTCCTCCCGTCTTTCATTCGTCAGTTTAGCAGTCCCGGTGGTCGTCCGCGGCGTCCGGCCTCCGGACGAAGATGGCGGGACGGTTGCAGGCCCATGGAGCATGGCTGGAGCGCGGGGCTCGCTGTTCGAAATGGAGGTGCTGCCGGACGGTTTCCGGCATGTGGAGGAGTTTCTGGACGCCGGTGAAGAGGCGGCGCTGGTCGAGCGATTTCGGGCGCTCGAGTTCCACGAAGTGCGGATGCGCGGCGTGGCCGCCCGACGCCGTGTGATTCAGTACGGGTGGAAGTACAGCTTCGAGTCGTTCCGGATGACACAGGGTCCCGACATGCCCGAATACCTCGAACGGGTTCGTGACCGCGCCGCGGACCTTGCCGGCAAGGCGGCTGTGGAGCTTTCAGAAGCGCTCGTTACGGAGTACTCACCAGGTGCCGCCATTGGGTGGCACCGGGATGCTCCCGGGTTCGGGTTGGTGGTGGGTATCTCGCTTCTGTCGAGCTGCCGCTTTCGATTCCGGCGTGGCGCGACCCGGGCGTGGGAAACCGCCGAGCTCCTGCTGAGGCCCCGATCGCTCTACGTGCTGACCGGGGCGGCGCGCAGCCAGTGGCAGCACAGTATCCCCGCCGTGAGCGAACTGCGCTATTCGATCACCTTCAGGACGATGACGAAGGCCCCCGCCGAAAAGTAAAGTCCCTTATCAGTACACGCCCTCGACCACCGTCGTCGCAAAGCGCGAAAACGGCCGGACGTTGCGGACGCCGTCCCAGGGGTAGCGCGCGGAGGGGCGCTCACGCTCTGCCTCGTCGCGCTCGAGGAACCGCGGCATGAAGAACTCCTTCGTGAGCGTGGTGAGCCGCACGCGGCCCGTCTCGCCATACCCGACGATCCGGTCGGGCTTGTCGGGGTCGACAACCTCGATCATCGCGCGCGGGGCGGGCGGGTAGTAGATGACGGCGAAGTTGTCCGCGGGATCGCGCGGGTCCTTGTGCGTGGCGAGTCCCATGAGCGTGTTGCCGTAGGTCGGGGCGAAGTACACGCCGTCGAGAAGCTCCTCCACCGCGAACCGGTGGAACTGGGGCGTCATTTCCGTGCCGCCGCAGAACACGCTGCGTATCCCCATTTTCTTCAAGGACACTTTTTCGCAGAGCGCCTCGAGCAGCTTCGGGGTCGTAAAGAGGCACCGGATATTGTCGTGGGCGCGCATCAGGGTGAGCGCCTGATCGATCACGTGGCGCTTGTAGGCTTCGACCTGGTCCATCTGGCGGGCTTTGATCAGCTTGATCACCCACCGGGGGTCGAGGTCGACCATGAAGCAGATGCCCCCGCGGTGCTGCGCGAGATGTTCCACCGCAAGCCGCAGACGTCTCGGGCCGGTCGGCCCCACCATGAGCCAGTCCGCGCCCTTGGGAAACGACACATCGGGAAGCGTCTCGCTGAAATTCTCGTAGTCGATGCGGAAATCGTTCACCGCGATGCGGGACTTCGGCACGCCGGTGCTGCCGCCTGTCTCGAACGTGTAGACGGGAGAGTTCGCGTAGGCCTTCGGGACCCAGCGGCGGACAGGCCCGCCGCGGAGCCACTCGTCCTCGAAGGGTCCGAACCGGTCGAGATCTTCGTACGTCTTGATCGCGGCCACCGGGTCGAAGTCGAGGGTCGCGGCCCGCTCGAGCCAGAAGGGACAGCCTGTGGCCGGATCGAAGTGCCAGCGCACGGTCTCCCGCACGTGGGCGTCGAGCCGTTCCCGGGCGGCGGCGATCGCGGAAGCAGTCATGGCGTGGGATCTTATCGCACGCGCAACTTCCCCCCAAAATTACGCACCAACACGCGCGAGCAGACGGCGCACCCCTTCGGTGAACACGGCCGGTTCCGGCAGCAGACTCAGGACCAGAAATGCTTCCTGCAGGAAGTCGAAGAAGAATCCCGGGTGCACGAGCACGCCGTCCCGTCCGAGGAGCTCCAGGACGAGCTCCTCCTCTGTCCGGGTCGCCGGTACGCGCAGGACGGACGCCCACCCCGCTTCCGAACGCAGCGGCTGAACGGACGGAAACGGCTCCGCAGCGCGCCGCAGCGCGGCGTCGTTGGCTCGAACACGCGCAAGGATCTGTGCGCGCACGCCGGCGCCCGCTTCCAGCAGGTGCGCAGCGGCAAGCTGCACAGGGGTAGACACGGAGAGATACGTGTCGCAGATCAACTCGAGCCGCTGAAGCGCGTCCGCCACGAGCGCGTCCGGACCGCTCACCGCGATCCACCCGAGCTTGACCTGAGGGAGTCCGATCGACTTCGACAGCCCGCCCAGCCGGAAGGTCAGTGGCTGGGACGAACCGCACGCAGCCGGGACGGGCTCGTCCTGCAGAAGATAGTCCGCGAAGACTTCGTCGAGGATGAGCGCCGCCCGATGCTCGACGCACCGGCGCGCCAGCTGATCGTACTCGTCCGGAGTGAGCACCGATCCGGTAGGATTGTTCGGGCTCACTGCAAGGACGGCGCGCACGCGTGGCGTCCAGCGGTCGTCGAGCGTTTCGAAGTCGACCATCCAGCGGCCGTGATACTCGAGGGGGTACGTGGACACGGACACTCCGTCGAGCGAGGCCAGATGCTCGAAGAGCGGGTAGCTCGGTGCGGGCGCCAGCACGGAATCGCCTGCCGGTTCGCACAGCAGCTTGAATAGAATGGAGTACGCCTCGCTCGTGCTGGCCGTCAGCACGACATGGTCGGGCAGCACGGTGATCCCTCGTCGAGCATAGTCGTGAGCGACCGCCTCGCGCGCGCCCCATGCGCCGAGCGGCTGCGGGTCGTAGGTCGCGGCTCCGGGATCCGCCAGGGCGGCGAGAAGGCCGGGGGGATACGCGAACCCGCAGGTGGTCGGGTTCGTGACGGTGAGATCGATCACGTGTCGTCCGGACGCACGCGCCTTTCGAATCTCCAGCGTCAGGAGGTTCGGCTGCAGTTCGCCGGTCGTGCGGGACGAGAACATCTCGGTTGATTAGACTATAGGAACCAGAGAGGTGTCGGGATGAGTCGTGCCTGCCGCGTCGGACCCTTCGTTCTCGCATTCGCGGTGGCCACCATCACGACCGCGGGCGCCCAGCCCACGGACCGGCCGGCCAGCACGCCCGGTCCTGCACCGCTCACGGTGCCGTTCACCCGGTTCACTCTGCCGAACGGCCTCCACGTGATCCTCCACGAGGACCACACGGTGCCGCTCGCGACGGTGAACATGTGGTACCACGTCGGCTCGGCCCGTGAGAAACCGGGCCGCACGGGGTTTGCGCACCTGTTCGAACACCTGATGTTCGAGGGCTCGGCCCACGTCAAGGAGGGAGAGTTCGACTCGCTGCTCGAAGGGGCGGGGGCCACGAACAACGGCTCGACAAACGGGGACCGCACGAATTACTACATCGACAATCCCTCCAACGCTCTGGAGCTGGCGCTCTTCCTCGAATCGGACCGCATGGGCTACCTGCTCGAATCGATGACGCCGCAGCGCGTGGACGGCCAGCGCGACGTCGTGAAGAACGAGCGCCGCCAGGGCGTCGAGAACGCGCCGTACGGGATGGCGTCCATCGAGCTCGACGCGCTGCTGTATCCGGAAGGGCACCCTTATCGATGGCCCACCATCGGCTACATGGAAGACCTCACGGCGGCGAGCTACGAGGACGTCGTCGAGTTCTTCCGCAAGTACTACCAGCCTTCCAACGCGAGTCTGGTCATCGCCGGGGACATCGATCCGGTCAAGACGCGCACCATGGTCGAGAAGTGGTTCAGCGACGTGAAGCCCGGCACGGGAGCCGTGCCGCCGATCGACTATCCCCGCGCCCAGCTGACCGAAGTGAAGCGCAAGACCATCGAGGACCGTGTCCAGCTGCCCCGCCTCTACATCTCGTGGCTCACGCCGGCCTTGTACACGCCGGGGGATTCGGAGCTGGACATCGTCTCGCAGATCCTGGCGGGCGGCAAGAACTCGCGTCTCTACAAGCGGCTCGTCTACGACATGCAGATCGCGCAGGATGTGAGCGCCTTTCAGGCCTCGGCGGCACTCGGCTCGCAATTTCAGATCGTCGTCACGGCGCGGCCGCCGGATGCGAACACGACGTCAGAGGCGCTGCTGAATCGGATCCGATCGATCGTGGACGAGGAGATTGCCACCCTGCAGACCACGCCTCCTTCGGCTCGCGAGTTCGAGCGGGCTATCAACCAGGTGGAGGCGTCGTTCTACAACCGGATGGAGAGCGTCGGGGGGTTCAACGGCAAGGGCAACCAGTTGAATGCGTACTACTTTGCCACTGGCAACCCTGATTATTTCCACGAAGATCTGACCCGGTATCGCGCGCTCACCGCCGCCGATGTCCAGACCGCCGCGGCCTTCTGGCTTCCCGCAGCCCGGCGAGCCGAGCTGTCGGTGCACCCGCTGAAGGCCGCGGCCTCACCCGGAGCTCCCGCGCCTCCCGGATCCGGTAACCGCAGCGGCGACGACGATGACGAGGAAAGATAGCGCGATGCGAAACTACCTGCTGACTGTCGCGGGCGCGGCCGCCATCATCGCCGGCGCCGGTAGCGTCCTCACGTCCTTGAACGCTCAACAGGCGCCAGACCGATCAACCGCGCCAAAACCGGGACCGGCCCCTTCGCTGAAGCTCCCGGCCATCCAGAAGCAGACCCTCTCCAACGGTCTGCAGGTCTGGATTGTAGAACTGCACGACGTGCCGGTCGCGCACGTCACGCTGGCGGTCAGGGCCGGGACAGCCGCCGACCCGGCGAAAAAATTCGGACTCGCCAATCTCACGGCGGAAATGCTCGACGAAGGAGCCGCCGGTCGCGACGCGCTGCAGGTCTCCGACGCGGTCGATTACCTCGGGGCGAACCTCTCCACGTCGAGCTCGTCCGACGCTGCGTTCGTCGACCTCCACGTGCCGGTTGCGCGGCTCGGCGACGCGCTGCCGATCATGGCTGACGTGGCGCTGCGCCCGACCTTCCCGGAGGGTGAGCTGAAGCGCGTCCGCGAAGAGCTCCTCACCTCGATACTGCAGGCGGCGGACGACCCCGCGTCCCTGGTGCAGTTCGCATTTCCGCGGCTCGTCTACGGATCGGCCCATCGGTACGGCACCGTTTCGATGGGGACCGCAGCCGCGATCAAGGGATTCACCGTCGCCGACCTTCGGCAGTTCCACGCCGCGCGTTTCGTCCCTTCGAACGCCGTACTGATCGTCACCGGGGACGTGTCGTCCGCCGCGGTCGTCTCCCAGCTCGAAAGCGCATTTGGATCGTGGAAAGGGGGCACGGTGGCGCCCTCGGACGTGCCGCAGGCGCCGCAGCTCACCGCGCGCAGGGTGTATCTCGTCGATCGGCCCGGCGCCGCCCAGTCACAGATCCGGATCGGCTGGATCGGCGTGCCGCGTTCGACGTCGGACTATTTCGCGCTCCGCGTGCTCAACACGGTCCTTGGCGGCTCGTTCACCTCCCGATTGAATCAGAACCTGAGAGAACAGCATGGGTACGCTTACGGCGCGAGCTCGGCGTTCGACATGCGCTCAGCGGCTGGTCCTTTCTACGCAGGGGCCGGCGTACAGACCGACAAGACCGCGGAAGCGCTGTCCGAGTTCTTCAAGGAGCTGGAAGCCATCCGCAAGCCGATCCCGGCGGAGGAACTGGACAAGGCCAGAAATTTCGTCGCGCTGCTGCTCCCCCGCGGCTTCGAAACGACCCAGAGCCTGGCGGCTTCCCTCGCACAGATGTTCGTCTTCAACCTGCCAGCCGATTACTACGAAACCTTCACGAGCCGCGTTCGGGCGGTGACAGATGCGGACGTGCAGCGCGCGGCCGAACGCTACATCCGGCCCGACAAGTTCGCGGTGGTGGTGGTCGGCGATCTCAAGACCATCGAGCCGCGCATCCGGGCCCTGAACCTCGGGCCGGTGAGCACGGTGACGATCGACGACGTGATGAAATAGACTGGAATTGGGATCGGGGATCGGGGATTAGGGATCGGGGATTAGGGATCGGCGATCGGAGACTGTGACGCATGGCGCTTTCGCTCCAGTTCCCGGAGCTGCTCCGGTACTCGAATGCAGAGCGTGAGAAATGGCGGGGCTGGCTGGCCCTCCAGCCAGCCGCGATGGACCTGCCCGTTCAGCCCGGGAATCGGCACGCGACGGTCGGCAAACTCATCGACCACATCTTCCTCGTGGAACGGCGGCACCTTCAACGCCTGATGGAAATGCCGGTGGCGGCCCTCACGGGGCTCACCGGGAACAACGCCCCGCCACTTTTCGACTATGGCGCGTCCGTGCGGCGCGAGCTCGAGCAGTACGTCGCCGATCTGGACGACGACATGGCCGACCAGATGCGGCAGTTCGAGGTTCGGGAGCAGCAGTGGTCGATGTCGCCGCGCAAGCTGCTGTTTCACATCCTGCTGCACGAGATCCGGCACTGGGCGCAGATCGCACTGGCGGTGAGGGTCGCGGGGCTCGAGCCGCCCGGCGATCACGACCTGTTCTACAGCAAGGCGCTTCGCTGAGGCGCGGCACACGATCACGTACCGGGTGCAGCGTGCAGCCTGTTTCGTGCGAGGTGCGACGTGCTACCGGAGGCGCTTGCCGCGAACGAGCACGAGGACGTCACGCGCGGCGAACGCGCGCCTGTAGGTCGGGCCCGAAGGGGACTGCACGAAGCTGACAGCTGCGCCGGTTTCCAGGTTCTGCCAGATGGCCTCAGGTACGTCAGGCGCAAAGGCGAGCGTCACGGTTCGCGGCGTCGGGCCGTGGTTGATCGCGACGAGCACCAGCGCATCTGCCGACTCGAGAAATCGCGCTTCCACCAGCCCGCCCATCGGTTCGATGCCAATCTCCGGCCGGACGCGGCGTGGCGCGTCCGGCTCACCCGTCGGGGCGGCGAGCAGAGTGCCGCCCGCAGCCACGAACCCTTTGAGCGCGTCGGACAGAGGCCTGCTCGCAAGCGCGGCACGCGGCGTGTAGACGACGTCGTAGCTCGCGGCGGCCCCCGCGAGGACTTCGTCCGCATGGATGAAGTCCACCACGATGTTTCGATCCACGAGCGCTCGGTACACCCCACCCAGGCGATTCGATTCCACGCCGACGGCCTTTCCCGTCGGTCCCGGGAAATCAGCGTCTTGAAGCATCGCCACTCTCGCGGGATGCGGACGCAGGCGGCTGAACAGCCCGCTGTTGCGTCCGACCACGCCGGCAAACTCACCGGCCGCACGCAGGGCGCTCGAGGCACCGTGAAGCCCGCCTCCACCCCCGTTCAATGCCGCCCAGTCGTCGAAGCTGATCGCTCCAGCGCCGCGGGAGATCGCGGCCCACGACCAGACGCGCAGGTCCTCATCAGTTGCCGGATGCGCCTCCCCCTTCGTTCTGCCGGCCGGCAGCGCTCCCAACCACCACGACCGATCGCGCGCCGCCGAGCGGGTGAGATCGAGCAGGGCGAACGCGCTGTAGGGGGCCGGGTGCCTCCGAACGTCGGCTCGCTGCAGCGATGCACCGAAGTGATCGACGGCCGAGTTCATCAACCACGCATCACCTTGAAGCGCTGACTCGGAGTGGCTGGACACGGGCCGCGTCCCACGAGGTGCGGATGCATCCGCGCGGAACTTCAGATCCTGCTGCAGCTTTCGCGCAATGAACTGCCGCCAGTCAGCCATCGCTGTCGTCTGCGGCGCGGGTCCCGACGGCGCGGTCGGTGGATGAACAGCGCTCCACACCGGGAAGGCCCGTCCCCATGCGCCATTCATCACGCCGAGAGTGCCGTACTTCTGCTGGAGCGCGGTCCTGAATCGGGCGAGGGTATGCGGGCAGTAGCACGAACGGGCCGATGTCGAGGAGGAGATGCCAGGATTGCGCCAGACGTCGACGGCGTAGAAAGAGTCGTGGGACGCAGCCGCGGTCGCGGCGGCACCGATGAAGCTCGCGAGGTCGGCCCTGACACCAGGATGGTCCTGGCAGTACCCGGCGGTCGAAATCGGCGCGTGCCTTCCAGGCTGGGTCACCACGGCTGCGTCCGCGTAACGCCGCGCCAACCAGCCAGGTGCCGCCGCGGCCTCGATCTGGACGATCACTTTGAGTCCGGTCCCGGCGGCCGCGGAGAGGATCTCCTGGAGCGGCCCGAACGTGTACTTGCCGCGCTCAGCCTCGACAGCCGACCAGTGAACGGCGGTTCTGATGCTGTTGAACCCGGCCGCCTTGATGGCGCCCAGATCCGCGATCCGCCGGGCACGTACTGACGGCGACGCGTCCCCGTCAGTCGGAACCAGCCCACCCGCCGGACCAGCAGGGTACCAGACGGCGACCGCGACAAAGGGAGCTGACTGCTGAATCCTCCGACCGTCGGTGCCCGACGCCCCCAACACGATCGCCAACGTGACGATGCGCACCACTCGCATTGAACGATTCTAGCGTCACGGGCCCTGCCCGTTGCGAGCGGTCAGTACGACGCGTGGGCCACGCGCTCGTGCGACGCCGGGCTGCATGCACCGGTATACTTCGCGTTCCTGTCCGAATCAGATCGCAACCACGGGCGCGGTTCGCGTACCGCGCGAACGGGGACGCTATGAAGCTTTCGACGTACTTCTTCGCCGCCGCCCTACTGGGGTCCGGCGCCAGGCTCGCCGCCGTTCAAACCAGGCAGGTCGAGGGCACGGACAAGCTGCCGGCCATCGCTGAACGGACCAGAGGGATGCAGAAGCTGAACGGCCTGATCCCGCTGTACTGGCAAGCGTCGAATGGCACCCTGTTCATGGAGATCCGCCGGTTCCAGCATGAGCTGCTCTATCAGGTTTCGCTACCCGCCGGACTCGGCTCCAATCCGGTCGGGCTCGACCGGGGTCAGCTCGGCACATCGGCCGTCGTCTACTTCGATCGCGTCGGGCGGAAGGTGCTGATGACGGAGCCGAACTACCGCTATCGGGCGATCACCGCGG
>Ga0180121_10001296_pt1 | contig 10602 bp, 4 predicted proteins | sample AntDrymUQ5402106_2_FD_129676 | JGI IMG/M metagenome (GOLD analysis project Ga0180121, IMG submission 129676) | Polar desert sand microbial communities from Dry Valleys, Antarctica - metaG UQ540 (21.06) (version 2) (version 2) | ecosystem: Environmental > Terrestrial > Soil > Desert | place...
GCTGCGGGGAGCGTTGAGCGCGATGTCCTGCACACCACCGATCTCCGCGCGAGGAAAGAAATCCTTGTTCACGTGCGACAGCGTGCCAGCGAGCGAGAACCGCTCCGCGATCAGCAACTCGGCCCCGAGGTCGGCCCCCCACACGGTAAGGTTGCCGAAGTTCCGATAGGTGACGATCACATCAGAGGCGCTCGAGAGCGGGTGGTCGAAGTTAACGACGCCGAGCGGGACGCCCCTGGCGGTGGAGCTGCCGGAGATGCCGGCGAGCGCCGGAGCGATGCTGGCGGCGAGACCTGCTGCCGTCGCGGCCCCAGTGACCGGCGTCAGGCTCGCCGTGAGATACGCCTGCAGCGACGCCCGATCCAGAAATACGTTTGGCGTCTCGACGATGAGCGGTCCGACGAAGTTCTGTTTCCGCTCGTTCCAGTAGTCGACGGAGAGCCGCACCCTTCGTGCAATATCGGCCTTGTATCCAATCTCGAAGGTGTTGTTGGTCGTTGGCCCGATCGGCGCCACATCGCGGAGATCGGTCGGCGCGACGTCGGTGAACGATCCGTTGGCCGTATTTAGGATGCGCAGCTGTGTCGAGACCTGCGCCGAAGTGGGCTGCAGAGTTCCGAGGAAGCCCACCAGCGAGGCCGGTACTCCACCGGCGACGAGGCTCGGTGCAGCGGCGCCGATCGCCGCCTTGTACAGAAGCGCCGCGTTGGCCGGAATCTGAGAGCCCGTGCCCCCGAACGCCGTCGGCACCCGCATGCAGAGCGAGCCGATTCCGCCCGCGCAATCACGCTTGAACGTCAGACCCCCTGACGGAACTCCCAGCGCGCGTACGCCGTACAGCTGCGTGCCGGAGGTGGGGATGCGACCTGCGACAAGATCCAGAAAAAGATTGTTGGTGCTCGGCGTGGAGAAGGCGCGGTTGAAGGTCGCGCGCAGGTTCTGCTCCTCGGTCGGCTTGAAGACCAGCGCGATACGGGGCGAGAAGATGCTCTTCTCAAGCCGGCTGTGCTTGTCCACCCGCGCCGCCGAGACGATCTCGAACTTGGGCGAGAAGCGGGTGATCGAATGCAGATACCCGCCTACCTCCCTGATGTCGTCATCATCCTCATTGCGGCCGTTGATCGACCCCTCGGTTTTTGGAGTCGTGTTCTGGTAGTCCAATCCGTAGATGAAGCTCTGGCGCCAGCCAAAGTCGAGACCGTGCTGAGCCTGACCAACGAACTGCGTGGATCTGTCGATGATCGGCTGAAGGGTGCGGAGGAGGAACGTATTGCCGGCCTCACTCCTGTTCAGGAAAGTCTGAGCGAAGAGGCGGCCCATGCGGCCGCGCAGGTGGAAGGTCTCGAAGCTGAAGTCGCGAATCTGGGCGGGACCGAGACCCGTAGGCTCGACGGCGTTCCCGGCGATGGCCCGACCGTAAGTCGCAGTGATCTCGCTTCCCGTCACCGGGCGGAAGTCGAGCCGCGCCTCGCCGCCCTGGCGCCGCAGGCGAAAATCGCGCGGTACCCGCTCGAGCGTATCACGCACCGCAGGCTGCCAATCGTTGCCGCGGAAGGAGTCGTAGGAAAGCTTGTAGCCGAGCTTGTCCCCCATTGTGCCGGCAGTGCGAATTCCACCGCGGAAGACATTGCGCTCGCCGCCGTCCAGAGTGACGGTCGTTCCCTGCGATGTGAAGGGCGATTTGGTGATGACGTGAAGCACTCCGCCGGCGGCGTTGGGTCCATACAGTGCAGCGCCCGGCCCGAGCACGACCTCGATGCGCTCGATGTCTTCGTTGTTGGTCGGAATGAGATACGGAATGTTGACGCGGAGGGAAGGGACGTAGGCGAACCGATTGTCGGTCAGCGTGAGAAGCGCCCCGGAGAAAATGTTGTTGAACCCACGGGCGACGACGTTCGCCTGCATCAGGCCCCCGCGCGCCACGTCGATGCCGGGTAGCGCCGCGATATGGTCGGTCACCGTGATCGATGGTCGCTCATTAATCTCCTTTTCCGTGACCACCGAGACCGACGCCGGCGCGTCGAGCACCTTCTCCGGAGCGCGCGAAGCTGTCGTCACGACCTGGTCGAGAATGGATGCAAGGCCACCCATCGCCAGGTCGGCGGTCGCAATACCCGTCCCCACCTGAACCGCCTCGAGGCGCCGCAGCTGGTAGCCGATCCGGGTTGCCGTGACGATGTAGGTGCCTTCGGCGAGGTTGACGATACGGAACTGGCCGTTTTCGTCGGTCGTGGCATTCCCGGCGGTGGCACCGCCGAGGCTCGCCTCGACTCTCGCTCCGGCGATCGGACGCCCGCCGTCGGCAGCGGTTATCCGTCCGGTGATGGAGCCAGACTGCGCGGACGCTGAAGCTGAAAAAAGCGTGAGAGTCAGAGCGATGAACAGACGATAGAGCCGGGAGGGATACATCAGCTACCTCTTGGTTACGCGGTTGGTGGCTGGCAATGGCAGGACGAGATTCTTCGGGAATCCTTGAGCCATTAGGTATTGCCGCGGACCCTCAGCGTCAAGAGGGACATCGTGCCGCGGGCCCCGTTCTGGCGATCAGTCCCTGCCTGGTACCGGGGGCGCGGCTTTGCCCACCTGCGTGACGTAGCTCCCCTTTACATCGGTGTCGCGCACCGACCCACTGAGACTCTGCTCGCCGGTCCTCGTACCGGTGAGCCACGTCAGGGCAACACGTCCGCGGGAGTCCGTGACTGCGCGCGAAGGGGTCACCGTGCCCGCGCTTGCAGCGAAGCTGACCTTTCGATCAGGAACGGGATTGCCGTAGATGTCGGTGACGAGAGCATAGACTTTCTTGCCGCGCGCCGCGCGCTTCCCGCGCTTGTCCGGCGCGGCGACATCGTCGAAGGAAAGGTTCGCCGGCTCGGCGGCCGCGGCGCGCGCGCTCAGCTTGGTGAGCTTTTTCACGCCGTCGGTGTGCGCGGCCACCGTGTACCTGCCTGCCGAGCGGCCGAGCGTCCACCGCAGCTCGGCGAGTCCCAGCGAGTCGGTGCGCACTATCGTATCGGGAAGGGAGCCGCCCGAAGGCGAGAGGAGGATGGTCGCCGCGTCCACTCCGCTGCCGTTCGAATCAACGACGCGAATGACGAGAGGGCTGGGAAGCAGCAGCCCAACGGCGCCCTGCTGACCGTCACCACCGATGACGACGATGGCGGCGGGAGATCCCGCCACCGCCCGGGCCGTGACAGTGACTGGGGGCACGGCTCTCTCGCTCAGCACTCCTCCGACTTGCGCGATAAGGCGCTGCGTGCCGGTCCGCTTGCTGAGCGTCCAGCGAACGCTCGATAGACCGGCCGAGTCGGTGCGGTTGGAGGAAACCGAAAGTGTACCGCCGTCGAGCGCAGACCAGTGGACCGGCACGCCGGCGAGCACGCGGCCCAGCGTGTCGGTGAGGCGAATTCCGGCCTGCTCGCCGAGCTGCGTATTGGTGCGGCCGTTCTGCTTGTCGTTCAGCACCGCCACGCGGGTGTTCTCCAGCACAGGATCCGCGTCCGCCGCAATGGGTACCGCGCTGTCAACATTCTCGACCGCGGCGAGCAGTGTCTGCTGTCCGGCGAAATCACCGAGCGTCCACGAAGCGCGCGCGCGGCCATCGGCATCGGTAATCGAAGTACGCGGATTGACCGAACCCTGGCCGGGGCGCAGCCGGAACGTCACCGTCTGTCCGCTCGAAGGCAGGCCGCGCCGGTCCGTTGCGCGTACGACGACGGTCTGTGGCAGTACCGCTCCGGCCAGAGAGCGCTGGGCGGCACCGGCAACCACATCGAGCTTCGCCGCGACGGTCACCACCGAGACCATAGAGCGACCAGATACGCCGTCCACGTCAGCAGTTACGACCGTTCGGCCGGCGTTTCGGCCGGTGACGACGCCGAGTGTGTCAACCGCGACAACACTTGTGTCGTCGGCATGCCATTTCACCGTGGGGCTGACAATGGGGTGGCCGCGCGAGTCGAGCGCGCGAACGAGGAAGCGCGTTTTCCTCCCTTCGAGCGCCACCACTGCCGTATCACCCGACGGTCCGGTAACGACCACGTCGGCGACGACCGGTCTTACGAGGATGCGTGAGCTGGCGACGAGCGTTCCGACGACCACGCTCACCGATGTCATTCCCGGCCCGCGCGCGACGACCGAGCCGTCCGCAAGAACGGTTGCCACCTTCGCATCTCCCGTTGTCCAGGTCGGCCTCGCGCCGACGAGCACACTGCCGCTCCGGTCGGCGATCGTCGCGGCGAAGTGCAGTGTGTCACCGACGGCAACGGCCGTATCGACGGACGGACGTACTTTCACCCACGCCGCGCCCATGTTGCCGAGCGACTGATGCGATTCCGACTCGCCGAGAACGCCGTAGGAGAATAGCGCCGACAAGATCGTCATCAGCGCCGCACCGGTGGAAGCGGCGAGCGCGACGATTTTGCCGGTTCGGCTGAACCAGGAAGTTTTTTCCGCGAGATTGAGAGTTGAATTCATTCACCATTCAGACGGCAGTGTTGAAAGAGCGGTCACGCTTTATCGCTGCAAAAGCATCTGCCTAAATGGCGGGCAACAGCGTATCCTCTTTGTTCCTCAACGTTTCGGAAGCGATCTCCAAAAAATCCGGAGTGTTATCGAATCTGCCCGCGGCACGGCGCGACATGGAATTTTCTCGGGAGCGGTCAAAAACCTCGGGACGAGGGAACGGGCAGACGGAGATTTCACTTGAGGTCGAGTCCTTAACCCGAAGTGTCGCCAGCGATTAACGGCGAAGACTGCCACTTTGACTCAGGTCGGAAAAGCAAAAGTAGTGACCCTTGAGAGACTGGGAATGTCTCTCTTGAAACGTACGCCCGAGCTTTTTCCGGGCACCTCCGATAACCGGCAAAGCCATCGAAAGCTGGCGACGCAAAGCCCCGAGGCTACCGCGAACTGACCACCGTTTGCCAAGCCAGTCGAGCCGCCGAAGAGGGTTGCCGAATGACAATCAATCCCGAACGACGCGGCTACGCCGTCAGGCTTTTTGTACTACTAGGTGCTCTTTCGATCCCCGCCAGGGCGGGCGCCCAGCTGCATCGCGCGACGGACACTACCATCCCCTGGTTTGCGAGTCAGCAGTCAGAATCCCCGCTCGCTGACCTGGACACGGCCGAAGGCAATGGCCTTCCTGGTTTCAGCCCCGCGGCCCCGCTTTCCCCGCTGAATTCAGCCGTCCGCGGAATGGGCCACAGCGGAAAGATCTTTGCCCGCTTCATGCTGCCTGAGGAAAAGGCGGTCCTCGCCTATTTCTCGAGTGGGAACGCGGCGCCGGATTCCAGCTCGCATCCGGCGGCAGAGCCTGCCAGGAACGCCGAAGTCGTCTTTACGATGCGATCGTTTGCCCAGAAAGTTCGCACCCACCTGAACGGCTACCGTCTCGGCTACTGGCCCGCCGAGCGCGGCAGGCGCCGCTCGAACACCTATAGAAACCCGGACGGGTTCATCGAGGTGACGCGTGAGAACCAGGACACGCGAATCTCGGAGCACTTTCGCCTCAGGGATTTCCTTACGCACGACCAGCCCAACGTCTGGCCGAAATACGTCGTTCTCCGCGAGCCGCTGCTCGACAAGCTGGAGCTGGTGATCGACGACATGCGCGCCCACGGTTACAATGCCGAAGGGATGCGCGTGATGTCCGGCTTCCGGACTCCGCACCACAACGGGTCCAGGCGGCGCGAGGGAAGCGCGCGCGACAGCCGTCATCAGTTCGGCGACGCCGCTGACGTCATCATCGATAATGATGGCAACGGCAAGATGGCCGATCTCAACGGCGACAAGCGCGTGAACTCGGCCGACGTGAAGATCATCCTTGCATCTGTCAATCGCGTCGAGAAGAGGTATCCCGAGCTGGTGGGCGGAACGGGCCTGTATTCGTCCTCGAGGAGCGGCGCGTTCGCGCACATCGACGTGCGCGGGACACGCGCGCGCTGGGTTCTGTTTCGCGGGCCGCACTCCAGACGCGCTTCGGCGCGCCGCGCATCCTCGAAGAAGGGTGCTGTCAGCGGGAAAGCCACCGGCAAAACGCTTCCCAAAGTGAAACAGGTGAGCGCACGGGAACCCTAGTCGGCCCCGGAGCTTGACGAAAGTCAGCGTGAAACCTGCAGCTCGAGCGGCTGTGGTTAATTTTCCGGGACCGATGAGATATTCCAGACTGATGGCGATTCTGCTCGTGCTCGGAGGTTGCGTGTCCCCGCGGCGCGAGGCCTCGCCCGGCACGGGCGTTCGACCCGAGCGCGGTGAGAGCCACCTCCGAAACATCCGCCAGCTCACGGACGGGGGTGAGAACGCCGAGGCTTATTTCAGCGCCAGCGGCGACAAGCTGATCTTCCAAAGTACGCGCGACGGACGCACCTGCGACCAGCAGTTCATCATGAACACTGACGGGTCCGCGCTGAGGCGCGTGTCGAACGGCGCCGGCAAGACGACGTGCGGCTATTTCATGGACGGAGATCGCCGCGTCCTGTTCGGCTCGAGCCACGCCGTCCAGCCGGAATGTCCGCCCCGACCCGATCCGTCCAAGGGCTACGTCTGGCGGCTGGATCCATTCGACATCTACGTCGCGGGTGCCGACGGGCGAGGCCTCTCCCGCCTGACGAACTACGGCGTGTACACCGCCGAGGCGGTCGTTTCGCCCGATGGCAGGAAGATCGTTTTCACATCGCTCAAGGATGGCGACCTCGACATCTATGTCATGAACCGCGACGGCAGCGGCGTGCGCCGCCTCACGAGCCAGCTTGGATACGACGGCGGCCCATGGTGGTCGCCTGATGGAAAGCGAATCGTGTATCGAGCCAACCATCCGCGGACGGCGGCCGAGGTGGCAACGTACCGGTCGTTGCTCGCGGAGCGACTGGTCAGGCCCAGCAAAATGGACCTATGGGTAATGGACGCCGATGGATCGAACCAGCGTCAGGTCACCTCGCTGGGTGCGGCGAGCTTCGGTCCGTCGTGGACCGCCGATGGGAAAAGCATCGTGTTCTCCTCGAACCATCACACCGATCCGCGCGCCGGGAACTTCGACCTCTTCCTGGTGAAGCCGGACGGTACCGGTCTGGAGCAGATCACCACGTCCACGACCTTCGACGGCTTCCCGATGTTCAGCCCGGACGGCAGGAAGATCGTCTGGGCCTCGAACAGGCACGCGCGCAACCCTCGCGAGACCAACGTCTTCATTGCCGACTGGATCCAGTAGCATTGAGCTAAGGCGCATGGAGCGTTGACGGCGGGCCCGTGTAACATCCTTGGCACCCATGCCGCGTCCTTTGGCGCTCTGGCGCCCCCGCGTCCGACTTTCCGCAAACTCACATCTCAGAGTGCCGACAACGTGAAAAGAATCATCTTCGCACTTTCGCTTTTCGCTGCCGTTCCGCTGATCGCGCAGTCACCCGCGGCTGCGCGACGTCCCTCGCGGCCGACTGTCGCCGAGGCGGAGCGCTTCATCGCCGGGTCCGAGCGCGATCTGGCGGAGAAAAGCCTGAAATCGTCGCGGGCGGGCTGGGTTGCGGCCAACTTCATCACCGACGACACCGAGGAGATGTCGGCCGACGCGCAACGTGAATACAGCGTCGCGGTGCAGCAGTACGCGTTGCAGGCGAGTCGTTTCGATCGGCTGAAATTGCCCGCGATGCTGGGCAGAAAGCTGATGCTCCTCAAGCTCGCTCTCTCCGCCCCCCCGCCGTCCAACCCGACGGAGGCTACTGAGCTCGTTCGGCTCGGCGTCGGCCTCGAGGCCGAGTACGGCAAGGGCCGTTACTGCCGCGCGGGGAAGGAAGCAGGCAAGCCAGAGGAGTGCCTGCAGATCAACGATCTGTCCCGCATTCTGGCGACGAGCAGAGATCCGAACGAGCTGCTCGAGGCCTGGACCGGCTGGCACACCATCTCGCGACAGATGCGGCCCCGCTACGCCCGGTTCGTCGAGCTGTCGAACAAGGGATCGCGCGAGCTCGGCTTCGCGAACACGGGCGCGATGTGGCGCGCCGGGTACGACATGGATCCCGATGCATTCTCCGCCGAGCTCGAGCGCATCTGGAAACAGGTCGAGCCGCTGTACCTCTCGCTTCATGCGTACACGAGAGCGAAGCTCGTCGAGAAGTATGGTGCTTCCGTGGTTCCGCCAAATGGCATGATTCCCGGCCATCTGCTCGGCAACATGTGGGCGCAGGAATGGGGCAACATCTACGACATCGTCGCTCCGGCCGGCGTGCCGCGCGGCTACGATGTCACCGAGCTGCTCAAGGCGCGAAACGTGGACGCGCGCGGAATGGTGAAGTACGGCGAGAGCTTTTTCACGTCGCTGGGCTTTGCGCCGCTCCCGGAGACGTTCTGGAAGCGGTCGCTGCTGGTCAAGCCGCGGGACCGCGACGTCGTGTGCCACGCCAGCGCGTGGGACATCGACAGCAGGGACGACATCCGCATCAAGGCGTGCTTCGAGCCGAACGCAGAGGATTTTGTTACCGCCCATCACGAGCTCGGCCACAGCTTCTACCAGCGCGCTTACAAGAACCAACCCTTCCTGCTCCAGAACGGCGCCAACGATGGCTTCCACGAGGCGATCGGCGATGCCGTCGCGCTCTCGATCAACTCCACTTACCTGAAGCAGGTGGGTCTGCTCGACAATCCGCCGAGCTCCGCTGGGGATACGGCTTTCCTGCTCAGGCAGGCAATGGACAAGGTCGCCTTTCTGCCGTTCGGCCTGCTCATCGACCAATGGCGCTGGAAGGTATTCAGCGGCGAAGTGAAGCCCGCCGACTACAACAAGGCGTGGTGGGATTTGCGCAACAGGTATCAGGGTGTGGCCGCTCCCGTCGCGCGCACCGAGGCGGACTTCGACCCGGGCGCCAAGTTTCACATCCCCGGCAACACGCCCTACACGCGTTACTTCCTCGCGCGCGTGCTGCAATTCCAGTTCTATCGCGCGATGTGCCGCGAGGCGGGTCACACCGGGCCGCTATACACATGCTCGTTCTACAACAGCAAGGCGGCCGGCGCGCGGCTGGCGCGAATGCTCGAGTCAGGCCAGAGCGTGCCCTGGCAGGAGACGCTCTTCACGATGACGGGGGAGCGCCAAATGGATGGAAACGCGCTGCTCGAGTATTTCCAGCCGCTGAAGGTCTGGCTCGACCGCCAGAACCAGGGCAAGCCGGTCGGCTGGAGTGTCGCCGCCGGCCGCTAAACCGCCGCGGTTCCCCTCGCCGCCGCGGCGGCGAGCTGGAGCCCTCGCATGCTCGCCCGCTCCGCCTTGTCGACGAGCCTGTTGACGACTTCGACCACGTTGTCGAGCGTCGGTTGCAATGCGGGCGTGGTCTTTTCCGTGAGAACGGCACACAACTGATCGCGGAGCAGCACGAATTCCTGGCGCAGGTCTTCGTCTGCCCACCCGACTGACTGCCGCTCGGCGCCGTGACGTTCGGCGATGAGCCGCTGGATGTCGCCGCCATCGCGGATCAGGCCGGATGCTGCTCCCCCCGCCTCGCCGATCAGGATGAGCGATTGCGCCAGATCGGCCACAAAACTTGCGACGTGACTCTCGAGATGCGTGTCGCTGAGCGCGGCGGTCTGCGCCGGCATTTTCTCGCGCAGCTTCAGGGTGTGGCGTTGTATCAGCTCGTTGACATTGGAGAGCAGCAGCATGCCGCCCTCCGCCAGGCCCGTTGCATTGCGCGTGCGGCTGCGCCGTTCCGGGAGTGGTACCGCCGCGCCGTCCTCGGCGGCTACCGGGGACGCGGCCGGGAGCCAGAGCGTGAACTGGGCACCCGTCCCAACCTCGGTGTTCACGCTCACGTCACCGCCCATCAGGCGCGCAAGGCGCCGGCTGATGGTCAGCCCCAGTCCGGTTCCACCCGCTACACGCGTACGCGTGTTGTCCAGCTGGACGAACGGCTCGAACACGGCATCCGCCTGGGCCGAAGAGATTCCCGGTCCCGTGTCCGTGATCCGGACGAACGCCCAGTCATCGCTGCCCTTAAGCTGCACCGAATCAGCAGGCCTCGGCGTTGTGCCGCTCTCAAGGGTGATCGTGCCCCCCTCGGGCGTGAACTTCACGGCATTCGAGATGAGGTTGAGCAGGATCTGCTCGACGCGGCGCGAGTCGCCGACATAGAGAACGATCTTCTTCGCAATGTCGCCCCGCGCGACGGTGATCTTCTTCGCTGCCGCCTGCGGATAGGTGAGGGAGAGTGCGGCCGCCGCCGCGTCGCTCACTCTCGATACCACGTTCTGCACCTGAAGCTGGCGTGCCTCGATCTTTGCGAGGTCGAGGAGCTCGTTCACCAGCGAAAGAAGATGCTGGCTGCTGGCTCGCACGCGCTGTATGTAACCCTTCTGCTCGTCGTTGAGCGGTCCCTTCAGCTCGAGCTCGAGCAGCTCCGCGTACCCGGATATGGAGTTGAGCGGCGTCCGAATCTCGTGGCTCATCGTGGCGAGGAATTGCGATTTGGCGCGGTTGGCATCTTCCGCCGCTTCCTTCGCCGCGAGCACTGCCTGTTCGGCGCGCTTCCGCTCGGTCAGATCGCGCGTCACGTTGGCGAAGCCGACGAGCCGCCCATCGGTGTCGTCCCGGACGGCGGTGATCACGCTGCTGCCCCAGAA
>Ga0180121_10001298_pt1 | contig 10598 bp, 9 predicted proteins | sample AntDrymUQ5402106_2_FD_129676 | JGI IMG/M metagenome (GOLD analysis project Ga0180121, IMG submission 129676) | Polar desert sand microbial communities from Dry Valleys, Antarctica - metaG UQ540 (21.06) (version 2) (version 2) | ecosystem: Environmental > Terrestrial > Soil > Desert | place...
CAGGAGCATCACCAGCAGCAGTTGCACCCGGCTCACGCGGTTGGAGCTCATGGGACCGAGTCCTTTGGCGCCGGTGGGGGGCCGCTGGTAGTGCCGCCCTGCATTGGCGATGACGGGGTGCCACCCTGGCCTGCAGAGGGTGGAATGCGGCTTTGAGCCGGAGTGGTTCTGACCAACGAGTCCCGCTTAGCAGCTCGGGCCGCCTTGACGGCCTGAGCCACGGAGTCAATCCGGCGCAGCCGGGCGATTGAATCCAGCCGCACCGCGTCCAGCAGGGAGTCGCTGGGGAAAGCGGCGGCCAGATCGCGCGTCTGAGAAGTGCCCGCCAGCACGAGGACGTGAGCCGCGGATCCCGGGTTGGCGGCGGGGCGGAGCCGGTAGACCCGCTCCCACCCCGCTTCCTCGCGCACTGTGCCGATCACAGTGCCGACCGGGATTCCCTTGGGAAACACACCACCGAGACCGGAGGAGAGCACCAGGGTACCAAGCGGCACCGAGTCCCGGTAGGGCACCCCCCGGAACTCGAGGGCTCCCTCCCCGTTGCGGCCTTCGTTGGATGGCGCCACAACTCCGAACGCGTTGCCGCTCACGGTAAAGGCGCTGACCCGAAACTCGGGGTGAGCCCAGGACATGGCGACGCTGCTGTTCCCCGAGACGCTGGAAACCATACCGATCAGTCCCTCGGGGGCAATCACCGGGCTGAACAGCACCACCCCCTGCCGCGACCCCACGCTCAGCAGCAGCGTCCGTCCATCCATCGCCTGCGGCTGGTGCAGCACCTCGGCGGAGAGGTAGCCGGTATTGAGCCTGCGGCTCAGTCGCAGAAGCTGGCGCAACCGTTCGTTCTCGGCCCGCAGCGACGGCAGGAATTGGGAAAGGTAGGCGGTGGAATCGCGCTCGAGAGTGACTTGACGGAAACGGACCCGGCTGGTGCGTCCTTCTTCCGCCCGGGTCTGCAGCCAGACCAGCGGGAACAGTACGCTCTCACGGAGCGTGTCGGCCACTCCGCGACCCCAGGTAACCGGCGAGAACAGCCCAAAGAACGAGAGGCCGAGACAGAGCAGAAATAGCAATGTGTCCCGGCGCGAGTAACGGCGATCTGACGTGCTGATCATGCTCAGGAAGACAGCACGCTGCGGTATTTCTCGAAGTCGTCCAGGATCCGGCCGGTTCCGCGGACGACGCAGGTCAGCGGATCCTCGTCAACATGGATGGGAAGTCCGGTCTCCTGCGCGAGCAGCAGATCCAAACCTCGAATGAGCGCCCCGCCACCGGTCATCACGATGCCGCGATCGACGATGTCACTGGCAAGCTCCGGGGGCGTGATCTCCAACGCACGCCGCACCGCATCCACGATCTGTTGAATGGGCTCCTGGATCGCTTCCCGGATCTCGGTCGAGTGCACCCGCACGGTTTTTGGAATGCCGGACACGAGGTCCCGGCCCTTCACTTCCATCTCGCGCTCGTCTCCGGTAGGAGCAGCGGAGCCGATCTTGATCTTGATGGCTTCCGCGGTGGGCTCTCCGACCAGGAGGTTGTAGTTCTTGCGCATGAACTGGACAATGGCCTGGTCGAGCTCATCACCCCCGGTACGGATCGAGGTGTCGGAGACGATACCCGACAGGGCGATCACCGCGATCTCCGTGGTACCCCCACCGATATCGATGACCATGTTTCCGGTCGGCGTCTCCACCGGCAGGCCGACCCCGATTGCGGCCGCCATCGGCTCAGCAACCATGAGCACCTGCTTGGCGCCCGCGGTCTCCGCCGAGTCCCGCACCGCGCGCCGCTCTACCTCGGTGATCCCGGAGGGGACGCAGACGATCACCTTCGGCTTTACCCGGAAAACGTGCTTGTCGATGATCGTCTTAAGGAAGTACCGGAGCATCTTTTCGGTGACATCGAAATCGGCGATGACCCCGTCCTTCAGAGGCCGGACCGCCAGGATCCCGTCGGGAGTCCGACCCAGCATCCGCTTGGCCTCGAGTCCGATCCCCTTGATCTTGCCCGTGGCCTTCTCGATCGCGACAACCGAAGGCTCGTTGAGCACGATGCCTTCGCCTTTGACGTAGATGAGAGTGTTGGCCGTGCCGAGATCCACCGCTATTTCATTGGCGGGCAGCCAGGACATCAGATTCAAACCGGGAAATTTCATCGAGGAGCCGCTGGACACATAGGTTGAGAAGGTACTCGGGCGCTTTACCGACTGGTAGCGGATCGTGTCCCCATTACGTGCCGCTGCTTCCGAATCCACCTGTGCCTCGTGCGGTAGGGGGCAACTTTTCAACAGTTTGGAATGCCACTCGCTCTACTCGTGCCACGATCATCTGGGCAATGCGCATGCCCCGGGTGACCTGAAAGGTTTCGGACCCAAGGTTAACCAGCGCCACCATCAGCTCGCCCCGGTAGTCGCTGTCGATCGTGGCCGGGGTGTTCGGCAGGGTGATGCCGTGCCGCAGTGCCAGGCCAGATCGGGGCCGCAACTGACACTCGAACCCCACAGGAACCGCGATGCTGAAACCGGTCCGAAAGAGCTTCCGCTCGAACGGCGCCAGTTGCCCGTCCTCCGCGCTGGCCAGGTCATAGCCGGCGGAGCCCGGGGTGGCTGGACTGGGAAGCGGGAGCCCCTCGGCATGGGGGAGGCGGGCGATGAGGACGTCAACCGCAGCCTCGGACAGTACCCGCTCAGACAACGGTGGCTACGTCGGTCAGGGGGAGACGGAAGGCTTCGGCCACCCCTGGGTACACCACTTTGCCCTCCACGACATTCAGGCCGAGCCGTAACGCAGTGTCGGACCTGCACGCGGCACGCCAACCGAGCTTGGCGAGCTTAAGTCCGTATGGCAGCGTAGCATTGGTGAGAGCGAGGGTGGAGGTCCGGGGGACGCCGCCCGGCATATTTGCGACGGCGTAGTGCAGAATGCCGTCTACGAAGTAGGTGGGGTTCTCGTGGGTGGTGGGCTTGATGGTCTCGACGCACCCGCCCTGGTCGACCGCCACGTCCACAATGACAGACCCCGGCTTCATCAGCTTGAGGTCGGCCCGCTTGACCAGATGGGGGGCTTTGGCACCCGGCAGAAGGACAGCTCCCACCACCAGATCGGCCCGGCGGATCGCGTCCAGGATGTTATGGCGGTTGGAGTACACGGTATCGACGTTGGCCGGAAGGACGTCGTTGAGGTAGCGCAGCCGGTCCAGGGAAATGTCGAGGATCGTCACGTGGGCTCCGAGCCCGGCGGCCATTTTGGCGGCGTTGATCCCGACCACCCCACCTCCAATGATCGCGACCTCCCCCGGCGCAACGCCGGGCACTCCGCCTAACAGAATACCGCTGCCGCCAAAGACCTTCTCGAGATACTTGGCACCTTCCTGCACCGCCATGCGGCCCGCCACTTCGGACATCGGGGTGAGCAGTGGCAGCTCCCCGCTGTCGAGCTGGACGGTCTCGTAGGCCACGGCCACAGCGCCCGAATCGATGACCGCACGCGTGAGGTCCTCGGCAGCGGCGAAGTGGAAGTAGGTGTAGATGACCTGCCCCCGGCGCATCCGGGGCCACTCGACGGCGATCGGCTCCTTGACCTTCATGACCATCTCGGCCTGCTGCCACACCGCGTCGGCCGTAGGCAGAATTGCGGCACCAACCCCGCGATAGGCCTCGTCGGAAAATCCGCTTCCCTCCCCCGCTCCCTGTTCCACGAACACTGAGTGTCCCGCCGCGATCAGAGCCTCGGCTCCTGCCGGCACCAGCGCAATGCGATTCTCGTTGGTCTTGATCTCCTTGGGGACGCCGATCTTCATGGATGATCTCTTGGTCGCGGTGATTGTCGTGCCGGTAGGGGCGCACCGTGGTGCGCCCGCGAACCGGGACGGAGGGGAATGGGCGCACCACGGTGCGCCCCTACAGCTCTACGCTCCGGGTCCCAAACGTACTACCGTCTGGCGCTCGGGGGCGAAGAACTCGCCGGCGACCTCCGTAACCTCCTCGGAGGTCACCGCATCGATCTCCCGCAACATCTCATCCAGAGGCCGGTACCGGTCATCGTGCAGGATGAACCCGGCCAGCCGGCCCATCCGGGCGGCGGGACTCTCCAGCGAGAGCATCACCTGTCCCTTAAGCTGCTGCTTCCCATTGATCAGCTCGGTCATCGGGAGGCCTTCAGCCGCCAGGCGCGCATATTCGGCATTGATGGCCGCCACAGCGCGGTCGGCCGTCGCCGGCTGGGTACCGACGTATACTCCCAACTGACCGGAGCCCTGATAGAAGTGCTTGTAGGCGAAGATTGCGTAGGCGAGCCCCAACTCCTCGCGGACCCGCTGAAAGAGGCGGCTGGACATGCCGCCACCGAATACGTTGGTGAGAATGGCCAGCGGAAAGCGCCGAGGGTCGCGCAGTGGGAAGGTATCGGTGCCAAAGACGATATGGGTCTGGGCGGTATCCCGCTCCTCGGCGCGGCACGCACCCTGAACGGCAGGGGCCGAGGCAACGGCCTCACGAGGCAGCTCTCGCTGATCACCCTCGAACCAGTCTTCCCGCTCGAGCACGGTCAGGAGCTGATCGTGATTCACCTGACCCGCCGCGGCAATCACGCAATTTCCCGGGTAATAGCCACGCCGGTGCAGGACCTTGAGATCCTCGGCCGTGAGGGCGGCGAGAGATTCGGGCGTGCCGAGAATGGAGTATCCGTAGGGATGGTCCGGCCAGAGCGTTTCCGCGTGCAGCTCGAACACGAGGTCGTCCGGCGTGTCGGCGACGCCGCTGATCTCCTCCAGGATCACATTGCGCTCCGGCTCCAGATCGCTCGCGCGAAGGAGCGGATGCCGCACCAGGTCGGTAAGGATCTCGACCGCTAAAGGCAGGTCGGCGTCCAGAACGTGCGCTTGATAGCTGGTGTAATCCCGGCCGGTAAAGGCATCCAGCCCGCCGCCCCGGATTTCCAGACCCAGGGCCAGCTCCTGGGCGGTCCGGCGCTCGGTGCCCTTGAAGACCATGTGCTCCAGCAGGTGGGAGATTCCCAGCTGTCGGCGAGGCTCATGGGCGCTGGCGGTGCGAACGTAAATACCCGCCGCCACCGAACGGACCCCTGGTAACGTCTCACTGAGAACGACCAGTCCGTTCGGCGCAGTGGTCCGGCGCAACCCTTCGTCGAGTTCAACCGTTTCCACGAAGGGCTATTCCCTTGGCAGGAGCGCCTTCCGGGAGAGCTTCATGCGGCCGCGATCGTCCACCTCGAGCAGCTTGACCTGGACGATGTCGCCCTTCTTGACCACGTCCTCGGTCTTCTCGGTACGGCCGTGTTGGAGCTCGCTGATGTGGAGCAGCCCCTCGACCCCGGGCATGATCTCCACGAAGGCGCCGAAGGCGGTGGTGCTCTTGACCGGCCCTTCGTAGGTCCGGCCCACCTCGGGCTCCGTAGTAATGGCAGCGACCATGGCCCGCGCCTTCTCGCCAGCTTCCCCGCCGACCGCCGAGATTGTCACGACGCCGGTATCCTCGATGCTGATCTTGGCCCCGGTGGCGTCCTGAATGCCGCGGATCGTCTTGCCCTTCGGCCCGATCACGTCGCCGATCTTGTCCGGCTTGATCTGCATCGTGAAGATGCGGGGCGCGTACTTGGAAAGCTCGGTGCGTGCTTCCGGCAACGCCTTGGCCATTTCTTTCAGGATGTGCAGCCGGCCCTTCCGCGCCCGCTCCAGCGCCTGCTCCATGATCTTGAGCTCGAGGCCCATGATCTTGATGTCCATCTGGATCGAGGTGATCCCCTTCTCGGTGCCGGCCACCTTGAAGTCCATGTCGCCGAGATGGTCCTCCGAGCCGAGAATGTCGGTGAGGATCGCCACCTTGTCGCCTTCCTTGATCAGCCCCATGGCGACACCCGCGCAGGGGGCCTTCATCGGCACGCCTGCATCCATCAGGGCGAGTGACCCGCCGCAGACGGTGGCCATCGAGGACGAGCCGTTGGACTCCAGAATCTCGGAGACGATGCGCAGGGTATAGGGGAACTCCTCGTAGTGCGGCAGCAGCGGCTGCAAGGCCCGCTCGGCCAGGGCCCCATGGCCTACTTCGCGGCGGCTGGTACCACGCATCATCTTGACCTCGCCGGTGGCATACGGCGGGAAATTGTAGTGCAGCATGAACGACTTGGTCGTCTCTCCGGCCACGTCGATGCTGTCGATCCGCTGCTCGTCATCCGCGGTTCCGAGGGTGGCCGAGACCAGCGCCTGGGTCTGACCGCGGGTGAATAACGCCGACCCGTGGGTGCGGGGGAGGACGCCGGTCTCGATCGAGATCGGCCGGATGGTGTCGAGGTCGCGCCCATCGACCCGCTCGGAGCGCTCCAGCACCTGCTTCCGCATGACCCGGTACTCGATCTCTTCCAGCTCTTCGTTGATGTCGCGTCCCCGATCCGCATACTCCAGCAGGAGGGTCTGGAGAATCTTTTCCTTGATCGCCTTGACCCCTGAGGAGCGACCCGCCTTGTCCTTGGCGTTGATAGCCTGACCCATGGACTCTTCCGCCAGCTGGCGCACCTTGGCCAGCAGGGCCTGATCGGGCTCTGCCTTGGTCCACTTCATCTTCTGAACCGAGCCGGCCTTGTCGATCAGCTGTTTCTGGAGGCCGAGAAGCTCGCGAATGCCCTTCTGGGCCACCTTCAGCGCCTCGATGATCTCGGCTTCGGAGATCTCGAGCGAGCCGCCTTCGACCATGACGATCGAGTCGGCCGATCCGCTCACCACCAGATCGACGCTGGAGAACTCGAGCTGCTGAAACGTGGGGTTCAGAATCCAGTTACCGTCCATCCGGCCGACCCGCACTGCGGCCAATGGGCCGCTCCACGGCACCGACGAGAGGCCCAGCGCGGTAGCGGCCGCAACCACGCCCAACACGTCGGCATCGTTTTCCTGGTCGGCCGACAGCACCGTCACGAACACCTGCACCTCGTTCTTGAAGCCCTCCGGAAAGAGCGGCCGGATCGAGCGGTCGATCAGCCGGCTGGCCAGAATTTCCTTGTCCGACGGACGCCCCTCGCGCTTGAGAAACCCACCGGGGATTTTCCCGGCGGCGTAGGTCTTCTCGCGATATTCGACGGTCAGGGGGAAGAACGGGAGGGTGGAGACATTCTGCGAGGCGGTCACGGCGGCTAGAACCACGCTGTCGCCGTAGCGAAGGACCACGGAGCCGGCGGCTTGTCTTGCCATGCGGCCGGTCTCGAGGACCAGCGGGCGTCCGGCAAACTCGGTTTCAATCTTCTGTGCGGTCAATTCTTGCTCTCTCTCTCTCTGTTAGTGGCTTCTTTGCTGCTTCTCATGAAACGTCCAGGATGAAGGTCTACCCCTAGACGTCAGTTCCTAGACCCTTAAAGCAGAAAGGGCGCCCCGATAGTGGATCAGGACGCCCCTGGTCGGCGCGCGGCGACTAGTGCCGGAGTCCGAGCTGTTCGATCAGCGTCCGGTAGGTCGGCAGATCGCTTCGCTTGAGGTACGTGAGGAGCCGGCGGCGGGTCCCGACCATCTTCAGCAGCCCGCGGCGGCTGTGATGATCCTTGGAGTGGGTGCGGAAATGATCGGTAAGGGAGTTAATCCGCTCGGTGAGCAGCGCCACCTGTACCTTGGTCGATCCCGTGTCGCTTGCGTGGGCCTGGTGCTTGGCCGTCACCGCCTGCTTGTCATAGCTCATGCCGCCTGGTGTCCTCTTCTGAACGATGTGCGCGTCGTAATCCGTTGTAGCACGGAAGTATAAGGGGGTATCCGAGGGTGAGGCAAGGGTGGCTGGACGGCCGCTCAACCCCCCAATACCCGCCTGATGTCGTTGGAGAAAGCGAGTCCCATGAGCAGGATTATGAGCACCAGGCCCACCGTCGTGAGCCGCTCCCGGAGCTTCATGGGCAAGGGCCGGCGGATGATGGCCTCGGCCAGCAGAAAGAGAAACTGCCCCCCATCCAGCACGGGAATCGGCAGCAGGTTCAGGATGGCCAGGTTGATCGAGATCAGGGCCATGAACCCGAGGAAGGTGTCGAGCCCCAGGCGGGCGCTCTGCCCCGCCAGCTGGCCGATGAGAATGGGGCCGCCGACGGTGCGCCCCGAGATCCGTCCGCTGAACAATCCCCTTACCGTACGAAAGATCTGGGTCGAGGCCTGCAGGGTGGCCCGGCCACCTTGGACAATCGCCTGACCCAGGGTGTACTTCTCCAGGATGGACTCGTCACGCACCCCCGCCCCGATGCGGCCCACCGCGCGGACCTTGCCATCCGCTGTCGGTATGGAGTCAACGTATGGCTCAAGTGTGAAGGTGCGGCGCTCGCCGCCCCGCGCCGCGGTAATTGTGAGGGTTCGGCCGGCGCTGGCCTGCACGGTGTCGAGCAGCTCGTACCACTCGCGGATGGGCTTCCCATTCACCTCCAGAATGGTGTCGCCCTTTTGAATGCCTGCGCGAGCAGCCGGCTTATCGGCCATGAGGGAGTCGATGATGGGCCTTCGGTGCGGTTGCAGCGCCTGGGCCGCCTTCATCCGTTCCTCCAACGCGTCGGGATGAATCGGTAACACCACCGTCGAGCCGCTGGCGAGCTCGATCCGGACTTCCCCCTCAGGGCTGTTGACGATGGCCGAAGCCACCTGGTCCCACGACTTCATGGAGTCGCCGTTGATACGGACAATCCGGGAGCCTGGCTTGATCTCCTTCAACGCCTCAGCGCCGGGCGGCACCATCTCCTCGACCACCTTGCCCACCGTCGTCACCGGGTCGATCTCACGCCCATTCTTGTAGGCGAGAAAGCTGAAGGCCGCCCAGGCGAAGAGAGCATTCATCGTCACGCCTGCGAGGATCACCAGCATTCGCACCCAGACCGGTTTGGCCTCGAACATCCGGTTGGGAGGGACCTGCACCGCCGGAGCACCGCCTTCGAGCGCGCTGCTGCCGATGTCCTCTTCCTTGCTGGCCATCTTGACGTACCCGCCGAGCGGCAGCCAGGAGACGGTGTATTCGGTTTCTCCGCGGCGGAACGTCAGCCAGGGAATCGGCGGACCCAGGCCGAGGGAGAAGCGGTGGACGTAGATCCCGGCCCACTTGGCGGCGACAAAGTGTCCCGCCTCGTGCACGAAGATGAGCACGCCCAGAACTACGATCAGGGCCAGAACCGTCAGCAGCACTATTGCCTCACACTCTGCAGGGCCGCATCCCGGGCCCAGCGATCAGCCGCCCGCACCGCGTCAACGGAGCTGGCGGGTACAGGCGCGTGGGCGTCGAGCGCGCGCTCGATCGTCTCACTGATGCGCCCGAAAGGAATGTCTCCCTGGAGAAAAGCGGCGACTGCCACCTCGTTAGCCGCATTGAACACGGCCGGTGCGGTCCCGCCGGCGCGCCCCGCGGCCAGGCCGTAGGCGAGGGCAGGAAAGACATCGGTACGAACCGGCTCGAACGTGAGCGGACCGGCCGCGACCGGATCGAAGCGCCGCACCCCCGAATCGGGGAGCCGCTCCGGATGAGTGAGGGCGTAGAGGATCGGCAGCTCCATGGAGGGGAATCCCAGCTGGGCCAGCACGCTGCCATCGTGAAATTCGGCGAAGGCGTGGACGATACTCTGGGGGTGCACCACCACCTCCAGCGCGTCGTACGGCAAGCCGAAGAGGTGATGGGCCTCGATCAGCTCCAGCGCCTTGTTGGCCAGCGTCGCGCAATCGACCGTGATTTTGTGCCCCATCCGCCAGGTCGGGTGCTGGAGTGCCTCCTCCACGGTGGCGTTCCAGACCCGCTTGGCCTCCCACTCCCGGAAGGGACCGCCTGAGGCGGTTAGAATAAGACGAGCCAGCCCACCGTCCCGGCCGGTGACGCACTGGAGTATGGCGCTGTGCTCCGAGTCGATGGGAACGATCTCTCCGCCGCCGGCACAGGCCGCCTGGGCCACGAGAGCTCCAGCCATCACCAGGGTCTCCTTGTTGGCCAGGGCGACGCGTTTGCCGGCTCGAAGCGCCGCCAGCGTGGCATCGAGCCCGGCGGCCCCAACCACCGCGTTGACGACGATGTCGGCGTCAGGATGAGTGGCGGCCTCCACCAGAACCTCCGGTCCGCTCGGCCAGCGAACATCATCGGCGAAGCTCGCCAGGCCAGCGTAGGCCGGACGCCATTCCGCCACCTGGGCGGCGAAGTCATCCCGATTCCGCCCGGCGGTCAGGGCCACCAGCCTGAAATGATCCTGGTGCCGGCGGAGAACGTCGAGCGTACTGCGGCCGATCGAGCCCGTGGAGCCCAGTACGGCCACGCCTAGGCGTCCCTTCTCGACCTCGGTCGGGCTCTGGCCGCGAGGCTCGGTCCGAGCCGGCCGACCCCTTGGCTGGATTGACGGAGCGCCCATCAGGTCACCCCGAACAAGTCGTACATGACAGCGGCAACCGGAATGACAAAATAGAGCGAGTCGAACCGGTCGAGCACTCCTCCGTGGCCAGGGATCAGATGACTCGAGTCTTTCACCCCGGCCTCACGCTTGAAAAGGGACTCGGCAAGGTCGCCGATCTGGCCCACAATCGACAGCACTCCAGCCAGCACCAGCAACTGCCACAGCGGGATGTGAAGCCCGACTCGCGGGAACACGAGGGTGCCGAAGATC
>Ga0180121_10001299_pt1 | contig 10596 bp, 11 predicted proteins | sample AntDrymUQ5402106_2_FD_129676 | JGI IMG/M metagenome (GOLD analysis project Ga0180121, IMG submission 129676) | Polar desert sand microbial communities from Dry Valleys, Antarctica - metaG UQ540 (21.06) (version 2) (version 2) | ecosystem: Environmental > Terrestrial > Soil > Desert | place...
TCGTCGCCGTCGAGCACGGCCGTCGTGCGCAGGCCGGTTGGGTCGGAGCCCGACACCTCGGGCTCGGTCATCGAGAAGAACGAGCGCGCCGTTCCCTCGACGAGCGGCTTCAGGAACTGCTCCTTCTGCTCCTCGGTGCCGAACAGGTGCAGGATCTCGCCGTTGCCCGCGTCCGGCGCCTGGCAGTTGAAGACGAGCTGCGCCCACATGCTTCGGCCGATCTCCTCGTTCAGGAGCGCGTACTCCAGGAACCCGGAACCGCTGCCGCCCGCCTCGGGCGGGAGGTGGGGAGCCCAGATCCCGGCCTCCTTCGCCTTCCCGCGCAGCTCCTCGATCACCGCGTCGGCCGACTCGTCCTCCCGCGAGAGCGCGGCCTCGTTCGGATAGACGTGCTCCTCCATGAACGCGCGCACCTCGGCACGGCGGTTCGTCACGGCGGGATCGTGAGCGAGCGTGGCCACGGCTGGATTCTCTCACGCGGCATGCCAGGATGTGCGCGTGTTCACCGTCGCCGAACGGGACGCGGTTCGCGACCGGGTGCTCGAGCTCGCTGCGGCAGACCCGCGCGTCGTCGCAGGGGCAGTGGTGGGCTCGCTCGCCCTCGGCGACGGCGATCGCTGGTCGGATCTCGATCTGACGTTCGCGGTGGCCGGCGACGCGCTGGTAGCCGACGTGCTCGGCGACTGGACTGAGCGCATCGCTGCGGACCTCAACGCAACGCCGCTGTTCGATCTTCCGAGCGGCCCGACGATCTACGGGTCTTCCTCCTCCCCGGCTGCCTCCAGCTCGACATCTCGTTCACGCCCGCGGCCGAGTTCGCGCCCGCGGGGCCGAGGTTCAGGCTGCTCTTCGGGAGCACGGGCGAGCCGGCGTCACGTGCGCCTCGGCCCACGATCGAGATACTCGGCTACGCCGTTCACCACGCCCTCCGCGCGCACGTCTGCATCGAGCGCGGACGCTCGTGGCAGGCGGAGCACTGGATCAGCGGCGTCCGGGACGAGGCGATCGCGCTCGGGTGCCGGCGGCGCGGGCTCCCAGAGGCAGAGGGCCGCGGCGTCGACGATCTCCCCGACGAGGTGCTGGCGCGCTTCGATGACGCGCTCGTCCGGTCCCTCGACGCGCCCGAGCTTCGCCGAGCGCTCCGGGCCGCGGTCGACGCGCTCCTGGCCGGAGGCGGACGAGGTGGGCGATCTCGCCGTTGCCGTCGAGCCCCGGCTGCGAGAGCTGCTCGCGTGAGGCTGTACGTCGAGGAGCACGGCGACGGCCAGCCGCTCCTGCTGCTCACCGGCCTCGGGTATGCGATCTGGTCGTGGCAGCGTCAGCTCCCCGACTGGTTGCAGCGCTTCCGCTGCATCGCAGTCGAGAACCGCGGCGCCGGCCGGTCGCCGAAGCCACCCGGCCCGTACTCGATCGAGGAGCTGGCCGACGACGCGGCCGAGGCGCTCGAGGGGCGACGCGCGCACGTCGCGGGCTTCTCGATGGGCGGCTACATCGCGCAAACGCTGGCGCTCCGTCACCCCGAGCTGGTGCAGAAGCTCGTGCTCGTCTGCACCGGCACCGGCGGGCCGGGCTTCCTGCCGACGCCCGAGGAGACGACCTCGGCCTGGGAGGCGAATGCGGGCCGGACGCCACAGGAGTCCGCCCGGGCGACGATGCCGTTGTCGTTTCGCCCAGGCTGGACGGACGAGCACCCCGACGAGTTCGAGGGGCTGCTCGCCGACCGGCTCGAGCACCCCACTCCGCCCGATTGCTGGCGCGCCCAGTACGACGCCTGCCTCGACTGGGCGGCGCGCGTGACCCCGGTGGAGCAGATCGGAGCACCGACGCTCGTCGTACACGGGGACGCCGACCGGGTCGTTCCTCACGAGAACGGCGTCGAGCTGGCGCGGCGGATCCCCGAGGCGCACTTTGAGACCTTCCCCGGCGGGGGCCATCTGCTGTTCATCGAGTACGCACCGAGGTTCAACGCCGTGGTCACATCGTTCCTGACGGGTTAGAGTCGGCTCCGTGGATCTTCGTGACACGCCGGAAGAGGCTGCCTTCCGCGCCGAGCTGCGCGCGTGGGTCGAGTCGAACCTCACCGACGAGATCAGGCGCGGCCGCTTCGAGGAGGCGGGCCGCGACTGGAGCCGGAAGCTGCACGAGGCCGGCTACGCAGGCCTGACCTGGCCGAAGGAGTACGGCGGCGCGTCGGCTCCGTACAGCCACCAAGCGATCTTCCTCGAGGAGATGGCGCGCGCGGAGGCGCCGCCGCACGTCGGCGTGATCGGACTCGGCATGGCCGGCCCGACGATCATCGCGCACGGAACCGACGCTCAGAAGGAAAAGCACCTCGAGAAGATCCTCTCGACCGAGGAGATTTGGTGCCAAGGCTTCTCCGAGCCGGGCGCGGGCTCCGACCTGTCCGCCGTGCGCACGACCGCGCTGCTCGCGCTCGAGGGCGACCACTTCGTGGTCGACGGCCAGAAGGTCTGGTCGTCGTTCGCGCACATCGCCGACTGGTGCATCCTCGTCACGCGCAGCGACCCGGACAGCGAGCGCCATGCGGGGCTGACCTACCTGCTCGTCGACATGCACGCACCGGGCGTCGACGTGCGCCCGCTCCGCCAGATCACCGGCGAAGCGGAGTTCAACGAGATCTTCTTCACCGACGTGAAGGTGCCGGTCGAGAACGTCGTCGGGGAGATCGGCGGCGGGTGGCAAGTGGCGATGACGACGCTCCTGCACGAGCGCGGCACACTGGGATTCGCTTTGACCGCAGGGTTGGAGTCCCAGATCAGGAAGCTGATCGCGCTCGCGAAAGAGAAGGGTGCAACCGAGGTGCAGCGCGACGCGATCGCGTACGAGTGGATCGGCTTGCAGGCCGTGCGCTACACGAACTACCGCTCCCTGACGACGCTGATGAAGACGGGGATCCCCGGGCCCGAGGGCTCGGGTGCGAAGCTCTGGTGGTCGGAGGCGAACCAGCGCGTGACGAAGCTCGCGCTCGAGCTGCTCGGCTCGGAGGCGCAGTTGCTGAGCGCAAACGGGAACCGGCAGCCCGGGTACTGGCAGCACCAGCAGCTGCGGTCGCGCGGGAACACGATCGAGGCCGGCACGTCCGAGATCCTCCGCAACATCATCGCCGAGCGCGTGCTCGGGCTCCCGCGGAGCCGCTGATGGAGTTCGCCTTCAGCCAGGAGCAAGACGAGCTGCGCCGCGAGGCCCGCTCGTACCTCGAGTCGAACGCGGACGCGCCGCTCGCGGACCTGCGCGAGCTCGGCTGGCTCGGCGTCTCGGTTCCGGAGGAGCGCGGCGGCGGCGGGCTCTCCTTCGTCGACGAGGCGATCCTGTTCGAGGAGGCGGGCCGCGCGCTCTACACCGGCCCGTTCCTGACGACCGCGATCGTGCTGCCCGCGCTCGCCCACGTCGACGACAACGCCTGGTCGGTCGAGCTGGACGGGCTCGTCCCCCACCTCGACGTCGTCGACAAGGTGTTGCGCGAGGACATGACGACAGTCGCGGCTGAGGGCGAGTCGCTCGAGACGATGGACGAAACGCGCCCCCTCGGCCGGCTCGCCAAGAATGACGGCGACAGCGTCGACGGCGACTTCGAACCGGTTCGGCTGAGGCTGCTCGCGGCGCTCGCGCTCGAGGCGGTCGGGGTCGCGCAAAAGGCGCTCGAGCTCGGCGTCGAGTACGTGTCGGCCCGGGAGCAGTTCGGCAAGAAGATCGGCACCTACCAGGCCGTCTCTCACCCGCTCGCGGACACCTACGTCGAGACCGAGCTCGCCCGTTCGCTCGCCTACTGGGCCGCCTGGTGCGTCGCCCAAGAATCAGAACAGCACGGCGAGCAGGCGCCCGTGGCCGTTGTCGTGGCCGCCGCCAAGGCACTGGCGGCCGAAACCGCTGTCGCCGCCTGCGAGCGCTCGATCCAGGTGCACGGCGGGATCGGTTTCACCTGGGAGCACGTCTTGCACCGCTATTACAAGCGCGCACAATGGATCGACGCGTTCGGCGGCCACGCGGCCAAGCAGCGCGAAGTCGTCGCCGCTCACTTACTCGACTAGGAGGTCCCGTTGCCAGTCCCGAAAGCGGAAGTGCTGGAGCTGATGCGCAAGGAGCCCGACCCGGCGGAGGTCGCCGAGATCCGGGAGCTCTGGAAGGAGCACTCGAAGGCGGAGGACAACCGCTCGATCGAAGGCCTGCTGGCGACGCTCTCCGAGGACTGCGTCTACACGGTCTATCCGGACGACGTCTCGTGGCACGGGCACGAGGGCGCGGCGCGCTTCTACACCGAGCTGCTGACCGCGTTTCCGGACATCGTCTTCGAGCTACAGAACATCGTGATCGGGCCGCAGGGAGTCGTCGAGGAGGCGATCGTGACGGGAACGCACAGCGCGAAATGGCTCGACAACGAGCCGACCGGCGAGAAGATGACCTGGCGCAACGCGATCTTCTTCCCGTGGGACCCGGAGTCGCGGCGCTTCAAGGGCGAGCGCGTCTACACCGACGCGCCGAGGCGGGTGGCCTGATGGGACACAGCTTCTCGTCGCTCGACGAGCTCGGCGACGGGCCGGGCTTCCGCAAGATCCGTGGACCGCTCGGGATCACCGCCTTCGGGGTCAACGGCGTCGTCTATCCGCCCGGGTTCCCCGGTGTCCACCACTACCACGACACGCAGGACGAGCTCTACTTCGTCCACAGCGGCACGGCCAGGGTCGAGGTCGAGGGCGAGGAGAAGACCCTCGGCCCCGGCGGCCTCTTCCACGTCGAGTCGACGACGCCTCGGCGCATCTCCAACGTCGGCGACGACGAGCTCGTGCTGCTCGTCGTCGGCGGCAAGGACGGCTACGTCGAGCGTGACGGCCACGTCATGAGCGACGAGGACTTGGCGATTCGGCAGGGTCTGGGAAAGGAGCAATCGTGAAGGGCTTGATGATGGACTTCCAGCTGACGCTGCCGACGATCCTCAAGCGCGCGGAAACGTACTTCCCGCACCAGGAGATCGTCACGCGGATGCCGGACAAGAGCTTCCACACCTACTCGTTCGCCGACTTCGGCAAGCGGGCACGGCGACTGGCCGTCGCCCTGAAGGGACTCGGCCTCGAGCCGGGCGACCGCGTCGCGACTCTGATGTGGAACAACTACCAGCATCTCGAGGCGTATCTCGGGATCCCGTGCGGCGGCTATGTCCTGCACACGCTGAACCTACGGCTGCACCCGAACGACCTCGGCTACATCGCCACGCACGCTGGCGACAAAGCCGTGATCGTCGACAAGAGCCTGTTGCCGCTCTGGGAGCAGTTCAAGGATAAGACCTCGATCGAGCACGTCTTCGTCGTCGAGGACTCCTACGAAGAGCTCCTCGCGGGAGCGGATCCGGAGGACTACGAGGATCCCCGGCTCGACGAGGATACGGCTGCCGCCATGTGCTACACGAGCGGCACGACGGGGATGCCGAAGGGCGTCCTCTACTCGCACCGCTCGACCGTTCTGCACACGCTCGGGCAGGCGCTGGCGGCGCCGCTCGGCCTGCACGTGACCGAGGCCGAGACGATGCTTCCCGTCGTGCCGATGTTCCACGCGAACGCGTGGGGCTATCCCTACACCTGCCTGATGGTCGGGGCGAAGCTCGTTTTCCCAGGCCCCTTCCTCGACCCGGAGACGCTGCTCGACGACTTCGAGCAGCAGGGAGTGACGATCACCGCCGGCGTGCCGACGATCTGGATGGGGATCCTCGGAATGCTCGACAAGGAGCCCGACCGCTGGGACCTCTCGAAGCTGCACTCGATGCTGGTCGGCGGCTCGGCGGCGCCGCGCGCGATGATCGCCGGCTTCCGGCAGCGGCACGGCAAGACCGTCGTGCACGGCTGGGGGATGACGGAGACCTCGCCGCTCGCGACCGCCTCCGACTACGTAGGCGAGTTACGCACGGCGGACGAGGAAACGCAGCTCGACGTCGTCGCCATGCAGGGCCTTCCCCTCCCGTTCGTCGAGCTTCGCGCGATCGACGACGAGGGCAAGGAGATCCCGTGGGACGCCGAGGCGATGGGCGAGCTCGAGGTGCGCGGCCCGTGGGTTGCCTCCAGCTACTACGACACGCCCGAGCAGGCCGAGCGCTGGACCGACGATGGCTGGTTCAAGACCGGCGACATCGCATCCTTCCACCCGCAGGGCTACGTGATGATCAAGGACCGCTCGAAGGACGTGATCAAGTCGGGCGGCGAATGGATCTCGTCCGTCGATCTCGAAAACGCCTTGATGGCCCACCCCGCGATCGCGGAGGCGGCGGTGATCGCGATCCCGCACGAGAAGTGGGATGAGCGGCCGCTGGCGGTCTGCGTGCTCCGCGAGGGGCAAAGCGCGAGCGGAGAGGAGCTGCGCGAGTTCCTTGCTCCGAACTTCGCCAAGTTCTGGCTCCCCGACGCGTTCGAGTTCGTCGACGAGATCCCGAAGACGGCGGTCGGCAAGTTCCGCAAGACAGCTCTTCGTGAGCAGTTTCCGCACGCGTCGGTCCCGTCGTCCTAGTGGAGATCCGCGGCAAGACGTTCATCGTCACCGGTGGCCGCTCCGGGCTCGGGGAGGCGACCGCGGCGATGCTCGAGCAGGAGGGCGCCACGGTGGTGATCGCTGACCTACCGGAGACGGACGTGACCGACGAGGAGGCGGTGCGCTCGCTCGTCGAGTCGTGCGACGAGCTGCACGGCGTTGTCAACTGCGCCGGGATCGGCGGCGGCGCCCGCGTGATCGGCTTCCCGCTCGACCGCTTCCGCAAGGTCGTCGAGGTGAACCTGATCGGCACCTTCAACGTGCTCAGCCAGGCCGCCGCGAAGATGGCCGAGGGCGAGCCGGACGACGAGGGGACGCGGGGGGTGATCGTCAACACGGCTTCGAACGCCGCCTTCGACGGCCAGATCGGGCAGGCGGCCTACACCGCGTCGAAAGCCGGAGTCGCGGGGATGACGCTTCCGATCGCCCGTGACCTCGCCTCCAAGGGCATCCGTGTCGTCACGATCGCGCCCGGCCCGTCGGACACGCCGATGCTCGGTCCGATGCGCGACGACATCCGCGAGAGCCTGACTTCGCAGATCCCCTTTCCGAAGCGGCTCGGCCGCGCCGACGACTTCGCGTCGCTCGTCAAGCACATCGTTGAGAACGAGTACCTGAACGGCGAGGTGATCCGCCTCGACGGCGCTCTCCGAATGGCACCACGCTGATGCCGCAAGATCAGTATCCGCAGAAGCGGATAGTGATCGCGCAAGACCCCTGAAGGGGGCCGCAAGCGGCCCCGCCCGCTAAAGAAGAGGAGTTGGATGGCTGAGTACGTCAAGGTCGAGCGAGACGGCCGCGTTGCGATCGTCACCCTCGATCACCCGCCCGTGAACGCCCTCTCGACGAAGCTGCTCGAAGAGCTCGAGGAGGAGTACGACCGGCTCGACCGCGACGACGAGACACGCGCGATCGTGCTACGCGGCGAAGGCGAGAAAGCGTTCGTCGCCGGCGCCGACATTACCGAGTTTCCGGCGATGCGCGAACAGATCGAGGAGGCTGCCGAAACGGGCAGCGCACGCGGGATTCAGAAGCTGGCGGCACGGATGGACGCCGGCCGCACGCCGGTCGTCGCCGCGATCCACGGCTACTGCCTCGGCGGCGGACTCGAGCTCGCGATGGCGTGCGACATCCGGATCGCGGCGGAGGACGCGCAGCTCGGGCAGCCGGAGATCAAACTGGGCTTGATCCCGGGTGGCGGCGGCACCCAGCGGCTGCCGCGGCTCGTCGGCCAGGGGCGCGCACTCCTGCTCAATCTCTCGGGCGACCCGATCTCCGGCACGCAGGCGTACGACTGGGGGCTGGTCGAGCAGGTGGTGCCGCGGGACGGGCTGCTGGACGCGGCGCTCGAGCTCGCGCGGACGCTGGCGGAGCGCTCGCCGCATGCGATGGGCGTGATCAAGGAGCTCGCCTCGGAGACGCGCGACCTCCCTCTCTCGGAGGGCATGCGCCGCGAGGCGCAAGGCTTTATCCGCTGCATCGGGAGTGCGGACGGCGCCGAAGGCGTAGTTGCCTTTCTCGAGAAGCGCAAGCCCGAGTTCACGGGGAAGTAATGCGGGGGGCGGTCCTGCACGAGATCGGCGGGCCCCTCTCCGTTGAGGACATGCCCGACCCGGAGCCAGGCCCCGGCCAGTCCGTCGTGGAGGTGCGAGCCGCGGGAATCAACTTCGCGGACGTGCTAATCCGGCTCGGGCACTATCCGCAGCCGCCGCCGCTGCCGGCGCTTCTCGGCAACGAGGTGGCCGGTGACCTCGACGGGAGGCGCGTGCTCGGGTTCGTCCGGGCAACGGGCGGCGGCTATGCCGAGCGGGCCGCCGTCGACGACGCCTGGATCTTCGACCTCCCTGAGAGCGCGAGCTACGCCGAGGGTGCTGCCTTCCTGACGACGTTCCTGACCGCGACGCTGCCCTTCAAGCGGCAGGCCCACATTCATCCCGGCTCGAACGTGCTCGTCACAGCCGCCGCGGGGGGCGTCGGCACGGCGGCGATCCAGGTCGCCCGCCTGCTCGGCGCGACGGTGACCGCAGCGGCAGGGTCGAACGAGAAGCTGGCGCTGGCACGGGAGCTTGGCGCCGAAAGGACCGTCTCGTACGACGAGATCGGGGAGCTGGACGACATCGACGTCGCGCTCGACCCGGTCGGTGGGCCCGTCTTCACGGCGTGCCTGAAGTCGCTGCGGCCACTCGGGGTTGCGATCGGGATCGGCTTCGCCGGCGGCGCCTGGGAGCCGGTTGACCCCGCGCGGCTCGTCGGCCGGAACGTGGGCGTTCAGGGCTTCTACCTCGGCCGGCTGATGGGGTTCCGGCCGGAGCTTGTGCAGGAGGAGGCCCGCGAGCTGCTGGCCCTGTGGCGTCGCGGCTCGCTCGGCCCGGTGGTCGGCGCGGAGTTCCCGCTGGACGAGGCGAACGAGGCGCACGAGCTGATCGCGTCTCGCAAGTCGACCGGGAAGGTCGTCCTTGTTCCCTGAGACCGCACTCGTGACAGGGGCGGCCGGCGGGATCGGCCGCGCGATCGTCGCCGCGCTCGAAGCGGAGGGCGCGAACGTACGAGGTCTCGACCTCGTCGACGGCTTTGACGTTTCCGACCCGGACGGGTGGAAGAGTGTCGAGCCGGCCGACCTCATCTGCCTGAACGCGGGCGTGCTCGCGGTCGGCGACGGGTCGCTCACCGACTACCGCCGCATCTTGGGCGTGAACGTCGACGGCGTCGTCTTCGGCGTCCAGGCGCTGGCGCCGAAGCTGCGAGAGGGCAGCGTCTTCGTCGTCACCGCCTCGCTGGCCGGGCTGATCCCGATGGAGTCGGATCCGCTCTACGTGCTGACCAAGCACGCGGTCGTCGGCTATGCGCGCTCGATGGCGCCGGTGCTCGAACCCCGCGGGATCCGGATCAACCTGATCTGCCCCGGGATCGTGCGGACGCCGATGACCGAGGGCGCGCAGGCCGAGCTCGATGCGTCCGGGTTCCCACTGATGGAGCCCGACGAGATCGCCGCGGCGGTACTGCTCGCCGCCCGTAGCGAGGAGACGGGCCAGGCCTGGATTTGCCAGCCGGGTCGCGAGCCGCTGCAGTTCAAATTCCCCAACGTCCCCGGCCCCCGCGTCGAGGGCGCCGAGGGAATGGTGCCGCAGCTGTGACTGCTGGTGCCGTCGGGCTTATCCCAGAACAACTCCCAGGCCGAAGAGCGCGAATGCTGCGAGTACAAATAGCGCCGAAGAGCTCATTTGCGTCCCGGAATAAGGCTCGCTCATTTTGGGCCTCAACTTCGGAAAGAAACTTGCCAAATATGGATCGATGGTTCCAGTGCGCATCGCTGGGGACTGGCCAGTAACCGCGAGCAGAAGCAATAGGCAGCCGACTATCCAGACAGAGACGCGTAGGCTTTCGATGAAGGACGAGTCGTCTCGGACGAGCGCCAGAAAGACGGCGGCCAGACACGCCAAACCCACACCGAGCGCAAGTCGAGCGACGAAGCCGACAAGCGCTAGCCGGATCATCATCGTGCCGCAAGGCTAGCGGAAGCTGAACGCAGCTTCCCCGCACTCCAATGGGTCCGCTGAGGCGAACGACGCCGTCTGACTCCGTCGACGGCATGACCGCGACGTAGGATCGCCGGAGGATGAAGCTTGGGATGCAGCTCGGCTACGACGACCCGATCGGGTCGGTCGCGCTCGCGCAACAGGCCGACCGGCTCGGCTTCGACTCCGTCTGGACGTCCGAGGCCTGGGGCGCCGATGCCGTCACCGTCGCGTCCTGGATCGCCGCCACCACCGAGCAGATCGGGATCGGCACCGCGATCATGCAGATGCCGGCGCGTACTCCGGCCATGACCGCGATGACGGTCGCGACCCTCGACCAGCTCTCGGGCGGCCGCGTCCTGCTCGGCCTCGGCACCTCCGGGCCGCAGGTCGTCGAGGGCTGGCACGGCGTCGCGTGGGGGAAGCCGCTCGGCCGCACGCGCGAGTACGTCGAGATCGTCCGCGCTGCGCTCCGCCGCGAGACGGTCGAGCACCATGGCGCGCACTACGACATCCCCTACTCCGGCGAGGACGCGACCGGCCTCGGCAA
>Ga0180121_10001300_pt1 | contig 10588 bp, 10 predicted proteins | sample AntDrymUQ5402106_2_FD_129676 | JGI IMG/M metagenome (GOLD analysis project Ga0180121, IMG submission 129676) | Polar desert sand microbial communities from Dry Valleys, Antarctica - metaG UQ540 (21.06) (version 2) (version 2) | ecosystem: Environmental > Terrestrial > Soil > Desert | place...
CACTCGAAGCCGCCGCCGGTGCCCGAGACGCCGACCGTCACCTGGACACCGGACTGCTCGTTCTGGAACCGCTCGGCGGCCGCGGTCGTGAAGGGACCGACCGTGCTGGAGCCGTCCGCCTCGATCCGGCCGGACAGGTCGCCGCCACTGCCGGTGGCCGTGGTCGTCGTGCCGGACGCGTCGTCGTCGCCGCGCCCGCCGCCACAGCCGGCGAGCAGGACGATCAGGCCGAGCAGCAAGGCTGTGGTGATCACTGTTTCTCGTCGTGTGCGCATGCGGTCAGTGTTCCGCCGGCCACCGCAGCGATGGGGCGCCAAATGGTGAAGATCGTGTGAAAGGGTGGTGAAGGAGCTATCGCCGGCTGGGGAACAAGCAGCGGATCTCGAGCCCCTGACCGCGGCCTCCCCGAGCTTCGACCGTGCCGCCGGCAGAGGCAACGACGTGCTTGACAATTGCGAGCCCGAGCCCGGTTCCCCGGGAGGCTCGTGAACGGTCCGCCCGGTAGAAGCGCTCGAACAGACGAGGGAGGTCGGCGTGGCCGACTCCGGCTCCGTCATCGATCACGCGGATCAGGACGCCGCCGTCGCCGCTTTCGACCGAGAGGGTCGCAATCGTGCCCGGCCCGGCGTATCGCACGGCGTTCTCGGCCAGGTTGCGGGCGACAACCCGAAGCATCCGGGGCCGGACCTCGGCAGTCGCGGCCGGATCTCCCTCTGCGTGCAGCTCGACACCCGCGCGCGCGGACTGCTCCTCGAGGTCGGCGACCACCTCCCGCAACACCGGCAGCACCGGCTCGGCGCCAAGCGAGACGACGCGCGTTCCGGACTCGAGCTCGGCAAGGAAGAGAACCTCGTCGATCAGCTCCACGATCTGGTCGATCTCGGCACGCGCGCGCTCGAGCAGCTCGGCCACGTTCTCGCCCGGCAGAGCGGCCAGCTCGAGCAAGGAGAGCAAGCGAGCGAGCGGCGTGCGCAGCTCGTGCGAGACCGCTGCGGTGAAACCGGAGCGCAGCTCCTCGTACGCGGCAAGGTCGCCGGCCTCTGAAAGGTAGACGAGGCGCTCCTGCCTGCCATCGACGTCGTATGGCACGACGAGCGTACGCTCGTTCTGGAGCAGCTCGGGACTCAACTCCTCACCCTCCCGGATCCCGAGCGACTGCCGGCCGCGGCGGCTGGCGGTGACCACGATTCCGTTGGCGTCGAGCACGACGACCGCCTCGCGACTCTCCTCGAGCAGCACCTGGCCGCGCAAAGCGTCTGGGTTCACCACTCCGTTACCACTCCTTCACCCCTTGACAGCCCGTCCCGCTTGCATGATGCACATGTGGCGAAGGTGCTCATCATCGAGGACGACGACGTAATCGCCCAGGGGATGGCGCGACACCTGACCGCAGCCGGCTTCGACGCCGTTGGGGTCGCAAACGGCGAAACCGGACTGGCCCGGCTCCGCTACGAGCAGCCCGACGTCTGCGTGCTCGACCTGATGCTCCCCGGGATGGACGGGTGGCGCGTGATCGAGCAGGCGCGCGGGGAGGGCATCGGCACGCCGATCGTCGTCGTCAGCGCGCGTGGCACCGAGCACGACCGGATCAACGCGCTCGAGCTGGGCGCCGACGACTACCTCGTCAAGCCGTTCTCGATGAAGGAGCTCACCGCGCGCGTGGCGGCCGCCGCCCGCCGCGGGACCCGCGCGCAAGAGTCTCGCCGCGGCGAGGAGATCGAGGTGGAGGAGCTTCGGCTCGACCCGCGCAACGTCCAGGCGTACGTGGACGGCGCGAGCGCAGAGCTGACGCCGACCGAGTTCCGCCTCATCTACGCGCTCGCGCTCGACCAGGGCCGGGTCCTCACGCGCGATGAGCTGCTCCAGCGGGTCTGGGGCCGGCGCGCCTCGCACCGCGACCGGACCGTCGACGTTTTCGTTCGCAAGCTGCGGGAGAAGATCGACGCGCGCTCCTCGGCGCACACGTTCATCCAGACACGCTACGGCGTCGGCTACAAGCTCGATCCAGCGCCGAAGTAGCTAGGCGGGTTTGGCGGAATGGTGCTCGTCGCCGGGTTGCGATGCTCGTTCCGAGGCAAGGACGCAGGGAGCGCCGATAGCGGTTGCTATCGGCGCGACTGAGGACGCGGCATCGGGACGAGCAGCGCGGCCCGGCGGCACAGTCACTATTTCGCCAAACCCGCCTAGGCGCCGACGTAGATGATCACGAGCGACCCGCGGGGGACGTTCGCACCACCCGCGGGCGTCTGAGAGGCAACGGGGCTCTCGTTCCGCACCTGGCCGTTCAGGTTGAGCGCGAGCACCTCGAAGCCGGCGCGCTCGAGCGTGGTGCGGGCTTCGGTCTGACGCATGCCGGCTACGTCGGGAACCTCAGTCGCGGCCGACGGCCGCGGGCCGATTGAGACATTGATCTGAACGGTGTCCCCGCGCTTGAGCTTCGTCCCGGCCGGTCGTGCCTGGGCGATCACTGTTCCCTGGATCTCTTCTGACGGCACGTACTGGACGGCGACCTTCAGCCCCTGCTCGCCGAACGCCCGCGACGCGGTGGCGAGCTCCTGGCCGACGACGTCCGGCACGGTCGCCGGTTCGGGTGCAGCGGTCGTCGTGGAGGGAGCGGTGGTCGTGGCCGGCGGGGGTGCGGTCGTCGTGGCCGGCGGGGGTGCGGTCGTCGCCGAGGGCTGGGTCGTCGTCTCGCCTGCCGCCTGCGCCACGTTCAGACGGACGGTGGCGCCGGACTTCGCCTGCTTGCCGGCGACCGGGCTCTGCGCGACGACGGTCCCGCTCGGCTCGTCCGAAGGGACGCCGACGACGTTGACCTGGAGGCCTGCACCCCGGAGCGTCGCTGTCGCCTGAGAGGAGGTCGTGCCGACGACGTCCGGCACGGTCACGGGCTTGCTGCCCTTCGAGACCGTCAGCACCACCGGTGAGCCTTCCTTCAGGTTGGCGCCGCCCTCGGGCTCCTGCGAGACGACAACGCCGGCCTTCTTGTCGGAAAAAGCCTTGATCACGTCCGCCTTGAACTTGGCTGCTGTCAGGTCGGCGACTGCCTCCGACTCGGTCTCGCCGACGACGTCAGGCACCGTCTCACGCGCAGGTCCGTTCGAGACCACCAGCCTCACGTTGTCGCCTTCGTCGACCTTGGTGCCAGGATCAGGGCTTTGTTCCAGTACGATCCCGCGCGGCTTCGCGCTTTCCTGGCGCGTCGTCTCGGGGTCAAGCCCGGCGTCGCGTACGGTCGCCTCGGCTCTCTCCTGGCGCACGCCGATCACGGCGGGGACGGTTTTCTCGTCCTTCTGCGTGAAGTAGTAGTACGCACCGAGACCGCCGAGCACGAGCAGCAGAAAGGCAAGGAGCCACGGCCAGATAACCGGCATCCGGCGCGGCGGGACGGTCTCGGTCTGCTCGACGACGACCTCGCGTTCGGGCTCCTGCTCCCACTCGTCGACAACGACGGTCTCCTCGACGGGCGGCTCCGCCGGCGGGACGACAACGGTGTCGTCGTCCGGGTCGGGTGGTGGGTCGCGAGGCGGGGGCTCGACCATCGTAGGCGGGAGTACCCGCACACCCAGAAACCACGCCTCGTACACTCGCCGCGTGGCGCAAGCCCTGCTCTTCGGCGGCATCGCCTCCGCCGCACTCCTCCTGGGTGCCGCCCTCGGAGCTTTCTGGAGGCCGCCAGAGCACCTCACTGCGGCCGCGCTCGCGTTCGCCGGCGGCGCACTCACGAGCGCGCTCTCCTTCGAGCTCTTCGCAGAGGCCGACATGATCGGCGGAGTCTGGTATGCGGCGATCGGGATGCTCGTGGGCGCGGCCGTCTTCATAGGTGTCGACGCACGCCTCCTCTCCGGTATGAGGGGCAGCGCCGCAGGGCTCGGCCTGCTCGCCGCAGCGACACTGGACGGGGTCTCGGAGAACCTCGCGCTCGGCGTCAGCCTGGTCGAAGGCGCGAGCGTCGCTCTCCTCGCTGCGATTAGCGCGGCCAATCTCCCCGAGGCACTAGGAAGCGCGGTGCGGATGCGCGAGAGCGGGCGTTCAATTCGCTTCGTCCTCGGCACGTGGTCGGCCACGGCCGTCCTGCTCGCGGCCTCGGTCGTCGCCGGCCGGCTCCTGCTCGGCGGCGCGTCCGGCAGCATGCTGGCGCTGCTGCTCGGCTTCGCGGGCGGAGCGGTTCTCGCAGCGCTGGCGGTCACCGTCTTCCCGGAGGCCTACAAACACGGCGGTCCTTTCGTCGCCTTCGCGACCGTAGCCGGGTTCCTGGCTGCCTACGTCCTCTCGCACACCTGACGTAGAGTCGGCCGGTGGAGGCCTACCGCACTCCTGACGAGCACTTCCAGAACTTGCCCGGCTACGGCTTCGCGCCGCACTACGTCGACCAGGATGGTTTGCGCCTGCACTACCTCGACGAAGGCTCCGGCCCGCCCGTCCTGTTGCTGCACGGCGAGCCGACCTGGTCGTACCTCTACCGGAAGGTCATTCCGGAGCTGACCGGCGCTGCCCGCGCGATCGCTCCCGACTATTTCGGCTTCGGCCGCTCCGACAAGCCGCTCCGGCTCGAGGACTACACGTACGACTTCCACGCCGGCTCGATCGCCCGACTCGTCGAGCAGCTCGACCTGCGCCACCTGACGGTCGTCGTCCAGGACTGGGGCGGGCCGATCGGCCTGCGCCTCGCCGTCGAGCAGCCCGAGCGAGTTGCGAGGCTGGTGATCATGAACACCGGCATCGGCGGCGGGCGGCCTCCGTCCGACGAATGGCTGCGCTTCCGCGATTTCCTGCGCCGCGTGGGCACGGAGCTCGTCCCTGGCAAGCTCGTCCGCATTTCGGCACTTCAGCCGATGAGCGACGAGGTCGAGGACGCCTACAGCGCGCCGTGGCCGGTTCCCGAGTCGAAGGCGGGCATCCTCGCCTTCCCAGATCTCGTTCCGATCTCGCCCGAGCACCCGGACGTGCCCGCGCACCTGGCCGTGCGCGAGCAGCTCGGCCGCTGGGAAAAACCTGCGCTTGTCCTTTTCTCGGACTCCGACCCGATCTTCTCGCCGCGCGCAGCCGAGCGGATCGCCGAGCACATTCCCGGGGCGCTCGAGCCCGAGATCGTCGCGGGCGCGGGGCACTTCCTGCAGGAAGACCGTGGCGAGCAGATCGGCCGCCGCATCGCCCAGTTCGTCAGCTCTTAGTCTCCGCCTCCACCTCGTAGTGCGGCAGCCAGCCCAGCTTGCTCGGCAGGTACCAGTTGCGGTCGCCGAGGAGCTCCATCGCGGCGGGGACGAGCACCGAGCGGATCAGCGTCGCGTCGATCAGCAGCGCGACCGCGACGCCAAAGCCCATCTGCTGGAACATCACGAGCTCGCCTATCGCGAAGCCCGCGAAGACGACGACGATGATCAACGCAGCACCGGTGATCAGGCGTGCCGTCGTCCGCACGCCGAACGCCACCGCCTCGCTCGAGTCGCCGGTCTGCGTGAACCGCTCGCGGATCCTGCTGAGCAGGAACACCTGGTAATCCATCGAGAGCCCGAAGAGGACCGAGAAGAGGAAGAGCGGCAGCCAGGCCTCGATCGCGTCCACCTGCTCGAAGCCGAAGATCTCGTTGCCGACGCCCTTCTGGAAGACGAGCACGATCAGCCCGTACGCGGCGCCGACCGAGAGCAGGTTGAGCAGGATCGCCTTCGCCGGCACGACGATCGAGCGGAAGGCGACGGTCAAGAGGACGAAGCTGAGCCCGAGCACGAAGAGGAAGACGATCGGCAACCAGTCGCCCATCAACTCGTTGTAATCGAGGATCTCGGCGGTCTCGCCGGTGACGAAGACGTTCAGGTCCGTGCCGGCCATCGCCTTCGGCACGACCTCGGAGCGGAGGCGTTCCACCGCCTGCACGGCCGCCTCGTCGCGGCTGTCGCCCACAACCTGGGCCTCGACGAGGGCGAGGTTGCCATCCGGTGACCTCGTGACCTCCGGGGCCCGGAAGGCCGGGTCGTCCGAGAGCAACTCGACGAGGTTGTCGATGGCATTCCGCGACGCCGCCGACTCGACGTCGCCCTCGGCGACCACCTGTGCCGAGTCGACCGTCCCGACCCCGAACTCACGCTCGAGCGCCAGGAACCCGTCCTTCGACGCGTAGCCGTCCGGGATCGTCCGGACGCCGGCCGAGCCGGTGCGGAGGTCGAGCGCGGGCAAGGCAAGCGCGACGAGGAGCGCCGTCGACGCCACGAGGCTGACCAGAGGCCGCCGCTGCACGCTCGACACCACCGCGCCCCAGAAGCGCCCCTCGCTCGACGAGCGGCGCCCGACGAAGGGCAGCCGCAGCGCGTCAACCCTGTCGCCGAGCAACGACAGCACTGCGGGTAACAGCGTCGTCGCGGCGAGCACAGCCGTGATCCCGACGAGCACTGCCCCCGCGGCGAGGCTGCGCAAGATCGTGTCCGGCACGAGCAGCATCCCGGTCAGCGCGATCACGAACGCCGTCCCACTGAAGAGCACAGCGCGGCTCGCGGTCCGCCCCGCCGCTGCGATCGCCTCCACCTTCTCCACCCCCCGCGCCCGCTCCTCGCGGAAGCGGCTGACGATGAAGAGCGCGTAATCGACCCCGAGCGCGAGGCCCATACCCGAGAGCATGTTGACGACGAAGAACGAAACCTCCCAGGCTTGGCCGACGACCGCAACGAGCGCCAGCGCGAAGACGATCGACACGATCGCAAGCAGGATCGGCACGAACGACGCGACCACGGCGCCGAAAACGACGAGCAAGACGATCAACGCCGCGGGCAACCCGAAGAAGAGCTCGCCCTCCTTCAGGTCCTTGTTCGAGAGCTCGAGGAAGTCGTTGTCGGCCGTGAACTCGCCGGTGATCGACACCTCGTACGGGCCCCGGTCCGCTTCCTCGAGGACGCGGAGCACGTCCTTGATCCCTTCCTCCGCGTCGCCGGCCATCCCGATCGTGAGGACGGTCGCGTCCTTGTCCGGCGAGACGAGGCTCTCGTCGTTCGAGCCGTAATAGGTCGTGACGGCGTGGGTGCGACCCGTCGCCTGCAGCGCGGCCGCCAGCTTCTCGACCTCGTTCCGGACCTCCCGGCTCGTCGTAACGTCCTCGCCGGGTGCGCGGAAGAGCACGACCTCGTTGACGAAGTCGTCCGAGGGCGGCAGGTGCCGGCCGATCGCGTCGTAGCCCTGCTGCGACTCCGGGTCGTTGGTAACGGTTGCATCGGTCGTGATCGCGGACGGGAGCAGCAGGGCGATCGCGGCGACCGAGAGCGCGAAGATCGCGCCCCAGAGCGCGAGCATCCGCTTCGGGTGGAGCGCGGCATGGCGGGCAAGCCGCTCGGTCATGCGGCGAAGCTACACGTTCGGGGGAGGCGCAAGAAGGGTCGATCTGGTAAACTCGTAACCACGTTAATGATTAACCACGTTATCGTCGACCCCCTCGCCGTCGCCAACGAATTGCGGCCGGTGCTGCTGCGCCTGGCCCGCGAGCTGCGCAAGGAGACCGAGCAGCTCGGCGTCACGAGCCGACAGGTAACGCTCCTCTGGCTGATCCGCGGTAAGCCGGGCCTTAGCCTGCGCGAGTTGGCCGCCGAGGAGGGAATCTCGGCGCCCGCGCTCTCGGGCCACGTCGACCGGCTCGAGAAGGCGAAGCTGATCGCCCGCGTCCGCGACGAGGGCGACCGGCGCCGCGTCGGCCTCACCCTCACCGACGACGGCGAGCGCCTGCTCAAGCGGGTCCGCGCCCGCCGTACGACCTGGCTCGCGGATCGGCTGCGCGACCTGGAGGACGACGAGGTCGCCGCGATCGAGGCGGCAATCGAGCCACTGGGACGGCTGCTGTGACCGCCGCTCTCCTTCGCCTGAACGCTCGCACGTTCGCGAGCCTGAAGCGCCACCGCAACTATCGACTCTTCTTCGGCGGCCAGGTGATCTCGGTCAGCGGCACCTGGATGCAGAACATCGCGCTGGCCTGGCTCGTGGTCGAGCTCACACATTCACCACTCGCGGTCGGCCTGCTCGCCTTCTGCCGCTTCATCCCCTTCACCGTCTTCGGTCTCTTCGCCGGTGTTGTCGCCGATCGGATCGACAACCGCAAGCTCGTAATCGGGACGCAGACCGTCTCGATGATCTTCTCGGCGCTCTTCGCCGTGTTCGTGCTCAGTGGCCTCGAAACACTCTGGGTCGTCTACCTGCTCGCAATCCTCTCCAGCACGGCGCTCGTCTTCGACGCACCGGGCCGGCACGCGCTCGTCTTCCAGATGGTTGGCCGCGACGAGTTGTCGAACGCGGTCGCGCTCAATGCGAGCCTTTTCAACGCCTCGCGCGTCATCGGCCCGGCACTCGCCGGCGTGTTGATCGCGGCCTTCGGGGTCGGCGTCTGCTTCGCGGTCAATGCAGTCACCTTCCTCGCCGTCCTCGCCAGCCTGCTGCTGATGCGCCAGGAGGAACTCGTCCCCATCGAGCGCGTCGGGGAGCCGCCGACGATGCTGCGCGGGATCGGTGAGGGCTTCGCCTGGGTGCTCTCGCACCCGCAGCTTCGACTCGTGCTCGCCATCGTCACGGTCGTCAGCACGGTCGGCTTCAACTTCCACGTGATCCTGCCGCTGCTCGCCTCCGACACGCTGAACACCGGGCCGGAGGTGTTCGGGATCCTTTCTGCCTGCTTCGGGGGCGGGGCCTTGGTCGGCGCGCTCCTCTCGGCGTCGCTCGGACGAGCGAGCTGGAAGGCGCTCGTCCTCGGAACCGGCGGCTTCAGCCTCTCGTTGCTTGCGCTCGCGCCCCTGGACTCGGTCTGGCCGTGCGCGATGCTCCTCTTCGTCACGGGAGTCTGCTTCACGCTCTGGACGTCGAACGCGAACACGATCCTGCAGCTCGGCGCGCCCGACCACCTGCGCGGCCGCGTCGTCAGCCTCTTCTTGTGGGCGTTCGCCGGCCTCGCCCCGATCGGCGGCCTGCTCGCCGGCTGGCTCTGCGAGATCGGCGGCACGCAGCTGAGCTTCACCGTCTCCGGAGCAACCGGGCTGGCGATCACCCTCTTCGCCGCGCGCGAGGTCGTGCGCATCCGCGACGCCGCGGCCGCGGCCGCGCAACCCGCCTAGCACATTTTCCAGCGGCGGTTTTACATGCACCTAACGTTGACGACATGACACGATGACGATCCGCGTGGACAATGCGCCCATGCCGAAGAGGAGAATCGCCGTCTGGGCTTTCGCCGCGCTGCTCGCGCTGAACGCGGTGCTGCTCGTCGCGCAACCGGGGCTCGCACTGCCGGGCTCCCTCGGCAACTATTTCTTCGGGCCGAAGCTCGTGCGCGCGGAGGTGCTCGTCCAAGACGGCGGCGTCCTGCACGACTACCGCGTCGACCGAGGCGTCATCCGGTCGAAGGCCAACGGAACGCTCTCCGTGCTCGAGCGTGACGGCAGCCTCGTTGCGATCCCCGTCGCGCCGGCGGCGGCGATCACGATCGGGGGGCGTCCGGCCGCGTTCTCCGACCTTCGCCGCGGGATGGTGGCGACGGTCATCCGGGACGGCGACGCCGCCGCGAACGAGGTTCGCGCCTCCCGGAAGTGACCGCGGCCGACGCGGCGGAGCTCCACCCATCGGGCTCGCCGGGGGCGCAGCTCCTGCTCGTCGAGGACGAGGAGTCGATCGGATCGCTCGTCAGCGCCTACCTCGAGCAGAAGGGGTACAGAGTTGCCTGGGTGCGCTCGGGAGAGGAAGCACTGCTGACCCTCGACAAACTGGCGCCGCGGATGGTGATCCTGGACATCGGCCTGCCCGGAGCCGACGGATTCGACGTCTGCCGCGACATCCGCACCCGCTCGGCGGTGCCGATCCTGATGCTGACGGCGCGCGACGAGGAAGCTGATCGCGTCGCCGGGCTCGAGGTCGGCGCCGACGACTACGTCTCGAAGCCGTTTTCGCCGCGGGAGCTGGCCGCCCGGGTGAAGGCAGTGCTACGCCGCAGCGAACCCGCGGCCCCGCTCACGCAGCGGCTCGAGATCGGCGACGTCGCCCTCGACCCGCAGGCACGCGAGGTGACGGTCGCAGGCGACCCCGTCGAGTTGACCGGGAAGGAGTTCGACCTCCTCGCCTACCTGCTCGAGAACGCAGGCATCGTGGTCTCGCGCGACCAGCTGCTCGAACGCGTCTGGGGCATGAGCTATGCCGGCGGCACGCGCACCGTCGACGTCCACGTAGCGCAGCTGCGCCGCAAGCTCGGCCGTCCGGGCTCGATCAGGACGTTCCGCGGGTCGGGGTACAAGGCCGTCAAGCCGTGAAGCTCGGACTGGCGTCGCTGCGTGCGCGGCTCTTCGCAGCCATCGCGCTCGTCGCCCTCCTCTCGCTCGCCCTCGCGCTCGCGCTCGGCGCGTTCGTGACCCGGCGGGCGGTCGAGCGGAACACATTGCGCGACGTCTCGGCGCAGTTCGACCTGCTCGTCGAGCGCGAGCGGAGGGCGATCCTGCCCTTCTCACGCTTGCGCTCGCTACAGGAGTTCCTCGATCGCCAGGACGAGCGCGTACTGCGCGTACCCTTGGATGGGTCCTCTGCGCTGCTACCGCCGGACCGGGCGGCACAGCTCCGCCGCGGCGCGCGGCTCGACGGCGCG
>Ga0180121_10001301_pt1 | contig 10586 bp, 7 predicted proteins | sample AntDrymUQ5402106_2_FD_129676 | JGI IMG/M metagenome (GOLD analysis project Ga0180121, IMG submission 129676) | Polar desert sand microbial communities from Dry Valleys, Antarctica - metaG UQ540 (21.06) (version 2) (version 2) | ecosystem: Environmental > Terrestrial > Soil > Desert | place...
GAAAGGCTCGATGTTGCTCGGCGACTCAGTTACCACACGCACATTCTGCTTCAAATCGCTAAATCAACGCCGCGTATCGAGGTGATCTGGGATCTCGACGAAGTGAAACGCTCGCTCCAGTACATTGCTGAGCACGGCTCGCAGGCAAATTCGGCAGCGGTCGGTGCGGCGGGCTCAATCTTCCTGCGAACTTCGGACCCCGAGACACGCCAGCTCTGTCTCGACAGTCTTTCGCGCATGGACAGCCGCAAGGCTAGAGCAGAGCTGTTGCGCATGTCCCGGGACAATCGTCTTGATCCGGCAGGTAAAGATTTGATTAGCCTTTATCTAACAACGCATCTATCCAAGCGCAAACCTGAAAGTCGCTTGACAGTAGCGCGCGAAAAAGCCAGCGACGTGATCGGACAACAGTAACCGAAGTTACAAGTTAACCCAGTGAATACTGAACGAACCAGTTACCTGGTCCACTCTCGCATTACTGGTCAATTTTCAAAGAAATGCCTCTCTTTGGAGAGCGGTGACCCCTCACCGCTTGGTCGGCTGCGATCTGTCGCAGCATTCACGGATGAATTGTTGCCGGAAGGGGCGCCAAGCCGCCGCGGGCCAAAGGGGTGACTGGGCACCGAACTTCCAAGGGACGCACCCTTTTCAACGTGAACCACTGCCGCGTTTATACCCTACCCTTCGAACAGCCGGTTCGCCGGTTGCTCGGCTCTGCCGCTCTACTTGCCTTCGCGCTGATCCTGTTTTCACCCGGGATGTGTTTCGCCGCGCCCAAGCGGCTGGTAGTGCTCAAGGTAGACGGCCTGCCTTACGACCTGCTGGATTCGTTCGCGCGGGAACGCGTTTCCCGCTCAGGTAAGAGCAGGTTGCCCTGGATAGACCATATCTTCTACAAAAGGGGGACCCGTCTGGCCAACTTCTATGTCCGCGGCATGAGCCTCTCCTCGCCGTCATGGTCACTGCTCGATACAGGCCAGCACCTTCAGATTAAAGGCAATGTGGAATTTGACCGCTACACGCTTCACGCTTACGACTACCTCAACTTCATTCCGTTCTATATGAAAAGCGCAGCTGGTGCTCGAATCGACATGCCTGGGGTCGAGGTGCTTGACTCGCTCGGTTTGCCGCTGCTTTCGGACGCTTTTCCCCATCAACAGCGCTACATAGGGTTCCAGCTCTACCAGCGCGGAATGCGTTTCAATACACTGAAAGAAGGGCTGCAGAACCGCTTTTTGAAACACCCGCGCGAACTGATGGATGAATGGACCATGGGGTTTGAAACGCGCAGCACGTTCTTCGACCAGATGGAACGCGAGTTGGTCCAGAAGCTTGATGATCCGAGCGTTCGCTATCTCGATCTTTATAGCTCGGGCCTTGATCACGTAGCTCATCATAATCGAGATCGTCAATCTCACCGGGTTGAGGCGGTGGAGCTCGACAGTTTGATCGGGCGCATTTGGACCGCAATTGAAAAGAGCGCGATGGCCAGTGAGACGGCCCTGGTCCTGGTCTCAGACCACGGAATGAACACAGACGAGCAGATCTATAGTCAGGGTTATAACCTGGTGAAGCTGCTTGGTAGCAGGTCCGGCGGTGGTCATCACGTAATTACTAAGCGCCGGCTACTAATGGAGTACGCGATCAAGGGCATGTATTTTATGGTTCCCCTGATCACCACAACCACCAGCGAGTCATACTATCTCAAAGGCGAAAGCACTGCGTACCCAACTGCCCTGCTGGATTTCGACGGCAACGAGCGTTCCTCGATACACCTGCGCAACAGTGACCTGAATCTACTTCATATTCTGCTGCGCCAACTCCAGGGAAACACCTTGTCGCCGGCCGTCCGCAACGCCGTGACAGCATCTTTTTTCGACCTGCTCAATTCAAGACGCTCCACCTGGCAGCAGAATCTAAACGAACTTAACGAGGAGCTTGTCATTTTACGCGGCCGGATTGAGCAGCAGCGTCAGCTATGGGAAGCGGAGCCGAAAAAGTTTACTCGTGAGGAAATGGCGCTCGGTCGAGACGATCAAAATAAGCGTGTCTTTGCCCAACTGGAAAGGTGGGTTAGTCAGGAGAAAGATTACACGGAGTATGCCCGCACGCTGGCCAATCTTCTGGCGCTTCACAAGGAAGGATTTCCGCCCGCCAAGCTAAAGGTTGAAGACGTAATAGCGCGAAACGCAATGGGCGAGCGCAACAGCATCTTCCAGTTGCAAAACTACATTGTCGGCGTCGCGCCGGGCGCTTTTCTCTTAACCCCGGAAGGCTCGCTTGATATGCAGAAGAGCTTTGTGCGAGTCGATTATTTTTCTCTGTTTCGGGAAATCAGCGTCCGGAACAACGTTCAGCGCGGAGTTTCAAACCGGCCCATTGATTTCGTGGCTACAAGAATCTCTGCCGACCTACTGCCGCAGTTGAAGGAGCGAGCGCTGCATCCCGACGTGATTTGGGCGAGCGGTGGTCCTGAAAAGCAAGCGCTGATTATGGCTCGCGTTGACGAGCACGGAGACAGGATCTTCCGTTACGTGCCCGTAAAGAATCTGACGCAGGACGCAGCCGGGCGCGTGCATTTTGAAAGCCTGCCCTGGCAGCCCGGCCTTCCCTTGCGAATTTTCGAAGACGACCAACTTGCCGTGCCAGGTAAAGACCGGGAAATATGGCTCAGCGAATGGCACACGGAGAGCGAATGGCTGCGGGCGTTGCACCGAACCGAATACTCCACCGGACTAATCGGGCTTTTTGAACAAGTAGCTCGACACGCCCTTCCCAGAATGTCTTTGGAAGAGCCGGGCATCTCCGCGGAGGAGCGTATCGCGCGGCGCTATCTTAAGCGTCAGCGCGAACTCGTCGAAACGGACCTGCTGATAATGGCGAACAACCACTGGAATTTCGACGTGCGTGGATTTAATCCCGGTGGTAATCACGGCTCCTTCTTCCGCATTTCCACACACTCGGTATTTATGGTGGCAGGCGGGGAAAAGACCGGAATTCCGCGCGCTACTGTGGTCGAGGAACCGTATGACAGTCTGAGCTTTCTCCCCACCCTGCTAGCCTTAACAGGAAATTTACGCGATGATAACAATCCTATTCCAATTCTGTGGGACAAAGGTTTTCGGCGCTTCCCTGGCCGAGTTGTAAAAGAAATTTTGCCCAGGACCGAAAACCGGCCAACTGCAATTACGGGAGCAAATGCATTTCCCTGATGACTTCGCCGACTTCCGAAAGTGACCTTGCCGGATGGCCTGAAGATATTAGCGAGGTCGCGCCCCCTGCCGACGACAGCGAAGCTCCCGGTCCCGATGGATCCCGCCGTTCCTTTATCTGGGTCCAAACGATTGCCTTCCTCTTAGGGCTTGGCCTCCTCGTTTACGTCATAAACCTTGTTGGAATCCAACCACTTTTCGACGCGCTCCTGCGCATCGGCTTTGGTTTTTTTATCCTGCTCTCCATCAGCGGTCTGCGGCATGTGTTTCGAACGATTGCGATGGCGGCCGCGGTTCCCAAGGAACATCGTCGGTTCAATTTCTTTCAGGCGTTTGCGGCCCGGCTGGGCGGCGAAGCAATAAGTTTTCTCACGTTCACCGGTCCGCTACTCGGTGAGGCAACCAAGGTAGCACTCTTACGCAAGCGCGTGCCCCTGACTTACGGAGTGCCCGCGCTCGTCGTAGATAACCTTCTCTACAATCTCTCGGTAGTATTTTTTATTCTGAGCGGCGCTACCGTGATGTTGTTTACTTACAGCCTTCCGGGGCTCATCTACTATTCCCTGATCGTGATCGCGGTGGTGGCCGCGCTGGGGATTGTTGCGGCGGGGCTCGCCGCGAAGCGTCGCATCATGCTGCTGACCTGGTTGATAGATCGGATGGCCCAACTTCGGCTAAGTCCGAAGGTGATTCTTAAACGGCGTCAGCACATCTATCACCTCGAGTCGAAGGTTTACGACTTCTATAAGCATCACCCGGGCGTTTTCTTTGGCATGATCGCCTGTGACCTGCTCGCACATGTGGCGAGCGTGGTGGAAGTCTATGTCACCTTGCGCATGCTTGGTTATGCGCCGCAGGTGGCTCAGGCTTACATTATTGAGTCACTGACTAAAGTCATTAACTTTATCTTTGCGTTTGTCCCCGGGACGATCGGCGTCTATGAAGGCGGCACGGAGGTAGTGCTCCAGACGCTGGGCTTTGCCGCAGCCACCGGCGTGGCTCTCGCTTTGGTGCGAAAAGCAGGCACAATATTCTGGACCTCAATTGGATTGTTGATCTTGACCTGGCGGACTGCGCCAAACGCGTGGCGACGCGTCCTCGATCGTAGCCCGCACTTGCAGAAACTTATGGATAGCCTCGTACTTTCTAACATTGCTCATCGGCCCGCCCGCACCGCCGTCAGCATTATGGGGACCGCGGTCGGAGTGTTACTCATTATATTTACCGTCGGCCTGGCCCACGGCGTGCTGCACGAGCGCGGCAAGCGGGAAGCAAATATCGGCGCTGAGCTCATGATTCGCTCCTCGGGCTCGCTTGGTTTTGGCGGCTCGTCGTCGTTTCTTTTGCCTGTCACGCGCGCGGCTGAAATCGAAACTATCCAGGGGGTTCGCGCGGCCACACCAATCGGTCAGGTCCTGGATCGTAGCGACTCGGGATTTGGCACCCGGTTGATTGACGGCATTGAGTTCGATGATTACGCCCAGCTGACGGGACTCAAGATTCGCGAAGGGCGGCCTCTCGGTAGTGGTGATGAAACCATCATGGATCCCGAATGGCAACAAAACAGGCATGCCACCGTGGGCGACACCGTCCAATTGTTCGAGCGGCCGTTTAAGATTGTAGGAGTATATGAACCGCCCGGCGGGGGCCGCCTCAAGATACCTCTGGCCACGATGCAGGAGCAGCAAGGTGGCGAAGTAAATTGTTCTGCGGTGCTGGTCGCCTGTGGGGACCCCGCCCGGCAGGAGGAAGTCGCGGCCCGTCTCAAGGAGCGCTTCCCCGACGATCAAATTATCTTCACCCGCGATCTTCCGGAAATCTACGCGCAAGGCGTGCCGGCGCTAAACGTTTTCATAAAAGTGGTCGTCGGCGTGGCCGCGTCCATCAGCATGCTCGTGATTCTTCTGGCGATGTACACAACCGTTACAGAACGTACCCGGCAGATCGGTATCCTTAAGGCGCTGGGAATGTCGAAGAGTGGGATTGCCTGGGTGATCGAACAGGAAGCAATTGTGGTCAGCGTGTTTGGAGTAGCGGTCGGCGTCGCCCTCGCCTTCATAGCTCGCTTTTTTGTAATGCGCGTGACGTCGCTGACTATCGAAATCGAGCCGCGCTGGATCGCTGTCTCGTTTTTAGTGGGAATTGTCGGTGGCAGTATCGGGGCGCTTTACCCTGCCCTGCGCGCCGCGCGCCAGGACGCAGTCGACGCGCTGAGTTATGAGTAGCTCCGATCATGTTTGTCCACGATGAGGTGTCAGCATGGACTGTCCTGTCTGCAAAAGTGCTCCACTCACCTTAAATAACCTTGAGTCATCCCTATCCTCGCTAAGCTGTGGCCGTTGTGGCGGAAACTGGATACCAGGCGCGCAGTATTGGAAGTGGCTCGAAGAGCATGGAGCAAATCTCCCCGAAGTGGAAGTTCAAACCAATGAGCTACCGGTCTCTGAAACGAGCGAGCACCTCGACTGTCCGGAATGCAAATGGCGGATGGTGAAATACATGGTGGGACGAGGAACAGGTTTCTCCCTCGATCACTGTCACAGCTGCAAAGGGCTTTGGCTGGACCAGAACGAATGGGAGGTTCTCAGAAAGCGCAACTTGCATGACGACCTGAACGCGATGCTTACGGAGTTTTGGCAGTCGGAAGCTTTAAAAGAAGAGCGGGGGAAGCGCCTGGAGCGGATTAATCTTACCAAGTTTGGCGCGAATGACTACGCGGAAATCAGGAGGGTGCGTGCCTGGCTTGACGGCAACGACAATAAACATGAGTTGTTGGCTTATTTGACGGACGACGACCCGCTGAGTGTTTGATGCTGCTACAGGCACCGCGGGCGTCCGGCCCGCAATGAGCGCGAAGCGCAAACAGGGTTCGCACGCAACACGACGGTTGTGCCTGGGGCGCGTTGCGGGCGAGGGCGCCCGCGATCCCAGCAATCAGCTGACTGATCGACCTATGTTAAGTGCAATTTGGATTATTGAAGATGGGAACAGGGCGGGATTTTTCTAGTGGGCTGAAAGATAACCGATCAGTCGTTACCGTGATGTCCCGCTCGCTGCGCTTAAAGTGTCCTGCTTGCGGCCAATCGTCAACCTTCAAAGGTCCGTTCCGAATACGAAATCACTGCCCGTCTTGCCGCTCACTCTTCAAACGTGAGGAAGGGTTCTTCGTCGGCGCGATCCTCGCAAATGTGATGGCAACCGAATTTTTAATTCTGGTTGTCTCCATGGTCTGGTTAGTAGTGTTTAAGACGAGTTATGAGACCGTGTTGGCAGCCCTGTTCATCCTGGCCTTACTTTTCCCACCTGCGTTTTATCACCACAGTTGGAGTTTCTGGCTGGGCTTTGACTATCTGATCGAGTCGTTGCCAAAGTACGAAGGGAGAGACTTAAAGTGAAATGAGGGGCGCCGGTCGAGTGTTGAGTGTGCGCAAACCCGCAAGCTTGGAGTCCTGCCTTTAGCGGCTCTTCGGACCAGACCGCTTAAAGACGGCAGGCCAGCCCAATCGCCTAACCAGAATTACTGCGCTGCGGCTTCCTTACGCATCTCTTCCAGAATCTTCTGGTCCACCGATTTGCTCGTCCACACCACGCTCAACTTTCCGCAGCGGGCATAAGCGTCAGGCTCCAACATGTTCTTCTTAAAGAACAGCAGCGCCTTTTTGTCGGTCGGGCATAGGCTAAGGTGCCAGCAGAGAGATTTTGCGCAGTAGTAGAGTAACTCAGAACACGAGAAAGTATCGAAGGTCTTGAAGTTGAACCGGAAATCGTAGCCTCTACCGAGCTGCGATAAGGCCAGCTTATAAATAATTGGGAAGACTTCTTCAAAGTTTACCGTTTCTCCGCGCTTGAGCCTGCCCTCAATCTCATTCTCCTCACTGTTGTAAAGATCCGCGTCAAATACCTGCGGCGGCGGCGAGCCGTCAGCTGCCAGCTGCTTCGGAAATCTCAGGATTGCCATGTAGTCGCAGCGGCAGAAGTTAAGCAGGTCTTCCATAAAGACGCCTTCAGCCATCGCGTGAATGACCATCTGGTCACCGCTCTTGACCAAAGACTTCACGTGGTCCAAAGGTGCATACTCATCCGACCAGATTGAGTTCAGGGCATCTTTGTCAACTTTCCCGAGATACAGACCAACATGGCTGAAGTAGCCAGGGATGAAATATCCATCGAGGTAGTTACCATAACCGCGCAGCAGGATGTCACCCGGTTCGACGGTCTTTATCACTTCCCGCATGTCCTCGCCTTTAACCAAATAGGATCCCGGATCGTAGAGGAAAAACAGAGGAAATTCGAAAACTTTCAGATCGCCGAAGACTGTAAGGAAACTCGCGATCAGATCTTTCTTTCCGGCATTGGTATTCGTGCTCCTATTGGTACTCATGAGGTCTCCTGCGGGTGAGTTTGAACTGTCGTTCAGCGCTGCCTGGTTAATTGCGACGGGAACATATCCCTGTTTTCCGGGCGGGTCAATATTTTTGCAACCGCTCAAGTGAATTGCGGGGACCCCGGGCGCCCCGGGGTCCCCGGCTGGGCAGCCCCGCTGGGGTGGCTCACTCGCCCGCAAACCGCAACTAGACTCAACGTTTCACAACCACAACGTTAGATTCGTCGACAGTTTCAACCAAATTCGAGATGAGCAAGGAGGGGAAAATGATCGGAAGCCTTAGCCGCAACTTCGGGCTTGTCGATCACTTCGCAGTGGACTAGTCGATCAGCGAACCCACTCGCCAGGAACACATAATCAAGTCTCAGGTGCGGATCCCAAACCGGAAACGTATAACCCTTGTCTGACGGATGGAGGTGGCGATATCCGTCGATGTATCCGGAGTCCCGCATGAGTTGAATGGTCGCGCGCTGAATATCGCGTCCACTCAACCAGATAAGTCCCCGTATCCAGGCGGGCATGCGACGCACATCGAGAACCTCTCCCACCGCCAGGGTGTTGAAATCTCCAACAAGCACGTGAAAGCCTTCCTGATGTCTTTCAATACCCTTCAGCAGTGAACGAATCTCTCGAACTCTTCGTCGTTCTCCCCACTTGGAAAACATGGAGCTTAAATGAAGTCCAAAAACTCGCGTCTCGCTGCCTGCCACAACAATTTCAAGGAAGGAATGTTTAGCCCCGGCCGGGTAGTGCCACTCGTGATGCTCGATCTCCAGCCGGCTAATGTAACCGATGGAATGCTTTCCCCTGGCGGCCCAGTAAGGCATCCCCGTGTCCGCAGCAAGGCGGCTGATCAACTCAGCGTCTGTAGCCTCCTGAAAAACGACCAGGTCCGGTGAGACACCGCGAATAACCTCGGCCAGTTCTCGTTCGCGCTTGAGGCCTCCGAAACGAATGTTGTAACTCAGCAGCTTAACAATCACGGAGCTTTCTGCGCCTCAACGACCGTGAAAAAAGGCTCATCAAAGAGAACGTCGCGAGCGTAGAGTATGAGATTGGAAGTGGCCTGGAAAGCCACCGGTCTCCCGGCAAGTTTCTGCAGCTCTTCACGCAGTGGATTCAGAGCCGGCGCAATCTCCCGATCTGCATCCGACAGCGGCTTGGTGTGAAGCGCCGGAATGTAGAACGCGTCTTCGTTCCAGAACTCCATCACTTTGTCTCCCACGAGCGTAACGTCCAGGTCACTGGTGCCGCGGCCCTTCGCGTCATATGGTTCCCCATCTTCGAAGCGTTTATTTGTAACCACACTGCCCCGCAGCGCAAACCCGGTGCCCTCCGGCAACCCAGACTTTAGTCTTGCGCAAAACTCCCGAAACCTCAGTGCGTCGCCGTCGAATGCGAGCCTGACTATTCGCTCTTCCATCTGTTCCTGAGTCAAGTTTTTTGCATTTTTACTATTGGTCATTTTCTTAGGCCCACTCGAGATCGAGGTGCTTATCTCCCCACTTTTTTGCTATGGTTTGGTTTCCGGCTTATTTTATACCGTCACTCTAAGTTTCGTCAGTTTCGTCGATGCGGTCCTAATTCTACAGATTGTAGGAGCGTCATCCGTGGGCGCCTCAGCAGGGGGACCAGGGGAGCGCCTACGGATGACGCCCCTACAGAGTATCCCAAGTTAAGTAGTTTCGCCGTCATTAGTTTGAACCCGCAGCCCACGCGCCATGCCGATAGAAATCCGACTCGCAACGATAGCTGATATTTCCCACCTGAGAGAACTCATTCGAGATTCTGTGAGCGTTTTGAGTGATCAGTATTATTAGTCTGAGCAGATCGCGAGCGCTTTGTCACACGTGTTTGGCGTTGACACCCAGCTAATTCTCGACGGCACCTACTTTGTTGCAGAGGCTGACAACCAGATTGCCGGCTACGGCGGCAGGAGCAAACGAAGACCCTGTTCGGCGGTGACCAAACCAAGTCAGCCGGAACTGAAGCGTTGCTGGACCCTCTGATGGAAGCCGCGCGTATCCGCGCTTTCTATGTTCATCCAAGATGGGCGCGTCAAGGGGTTAGCACGCGGATACTGAAAGCATGTGAAGCAGCCGCCTGCGCTGCGGGCTTCGTAAAAGTAGAGCTAATCGCTACCTTGCCGGGCGAGCCATTATACTCAACATCAGGCTATACCAATCTCGGGCCATTTGAGATCCCACTCCCTGATGCGCCTTCGCTTCCAGCGTTCAGAATGGAAAAGCGCCTGATCATTTGTAGGAACGCTTTGGATTCGAAATTGTAAATCAATCCGCCGGGACACTCACCAGGCGACTTCGGCTGGGACAGATAGCTCAGTAATCCCCCCATTGACTGAAAGACCAGCACTTAGGAAGAATGAGAGAACCAGGATCAGCTCGAGGTTAGCAAGGTGGACCTCCACCCCAGCGGGGCTGCCCCGCTGGGGACCCCGGCGTGCCCCCGCTCTTCTGAGTAGCCAGGACAGCGTGAGCACTTTCCATCCCAGCTATTTCGGTTATGCCGCTCATCCGAGCTATTATCTCAAAGCCAGCGTTACAAGTTACGGGAGGATGGGATCCATGCAGGATTTCCTTGACGACTTTCGCCAGACAATCTCACTGGCCGCGGAGCGCTTTGCATTGATCTCCGAGCAGCAGAGCCAGATCCCCCGGGCCGACGAAAAATGGTCCCCCCGTGAGATTGTGGGTCACCTGATTGATTCGGCGGCGAATAACCACCAGCGTTTCGTGCGTGCGCAGTTTACCGACGACCTGGTCTTCGAGGGGTATCAACAAGAAGAGTGGGTCGAGGCGCAACGCTATCGAGACGAGCCCTGGAATGACCTCGTTCAGCTCTGGCAACTCTATAACCGGCACATACTACACATCGTCGAGGTCACGCCCGAAGAACAACGCACCAGGCTGCGGGCCAAACACAACCTGCACCTAATCGCTTCAGACTTGCTCAAGGCAGATGAGCCCGTC
>Ga0180121_10001302_pt1 | contig 10585 bp, 11 predicted proteins | sample AntDrymUQ5402106_2_FD_129676 | JGI IMG/M metagenome (GOLD analysis project Ga0180121, IMG submission 129676) | Polar desert sand microbial communities from Dry Valleys, Antarctica - metaG UQ540 (21.06) (version 2) (version 2) | ecosystem: Environmental > Terrestrial > Soil > Desert | place...
CCTCTTCCGTAGTATGACTCATAATTCTGCGGGTCAATCTTTATTGCTTCCGTAAAAAAGTGAATTGCCTTTTCAAATTCTCCAAGCTCTTCATAAGCGTTTCCCATATTATGAAGCGAATATGAATCCGACTTTTTGATTGAAAGCGCCGTTTCATAACATTCGATCGCTTTATACAATCTTCCTATTGACGCGTAAGCATTGCCGCAATTATACCATGATGAGGAAAAATTCTTTCTTAATACAATGCAAGTCTCATAGCTTTCTATGGCTTTAAGGTATCGTCCCATTCTGTTAAGAACAATTCCACGGTTATACCATGCAGTGTAATTCATCGGCGAATATTTCAGATGCATATCATATGCTGCCACAGATTCCTTGAGCATATCCAGAAAGTCAAAGCAATATCCTAATTCATAATATGCGTCCTTATGCTCTTTTTCGATCATCAAAACACTTTCAAAACATTCTGCCGCTTCCACGAACTTTTCAGTTTTCTCATAAGTAAGTCCCATGTTAAAAATGGCATCTAAATTTTCCGGCTCCATCTCAATTACTTTTGAAAAACAGTCCAGAGCAAGATCAAACTTATCAGAATTATCGAGTGTAATACCTTTATTAATGTAAATTTCCGTGTCGGTAGGATCAAGAAGAATTGCTTTATCAAAATATTCTATTGCCTCATCAAATTTCCCTAGACTATCGAGAATTAACGCCTTTTTATGCCATGCCTCAGTAGAATAAGGATAAATATCCAGTAAAACATTGACGTAACTTAATGCCTTTTCAAATTCATTATTATCGAAGTAAAAATTAATTATCTCTTCAAGGTTTTCAGCATCAAAATTCGTTTTTGCTTCTTCTTCAAGTTTTAATATTTTTTCGAGCTCTTCACTCTTTTTATTTCTTTTTTCGCTTTTGCTTTGATCGTCATCACCGAGAAAATCAAGACTCTCGAAATCGTTCATGTTAAACTCCTTTAAAGTTCTCTAAAAAACTTTTGATGAAATTATATAAAAGTCAGTATTAAGTCAAGTAATTATTCACTAAGAGTAAAATTTTTGGATAAAAGATGTTACATGCTTTTTTGTGTTCAATAAATAATTAGTCAAATGGATAAGTATAACAAACCGGAGCTAGAACCTCTTGGTGTGATTTTTATTTGTACCACCGAGTCATAGATTTTCTAAACCCATCTAAATACATCTTAAAAATCTGTGCACCTGCCTGGCGTCAGACAGGTCTGTGGTAAATTCCTTTTTATTCTTTGAAAAGATTGAGTTAAAACATTTATAAAAAAATTGAATTATAACACTCATCTATAATAAGTATATTTGCAAAAAAAAATTTATTAATTAATTAAATATCTTGAGCGACAAATTCAAATCCTATCTGCCAAAAAATTCCAAATTCAAAAACATTATTTATAAAAAAGAGGAATACAAATCTATAATTACAATAAATCGTGAGAAAAAGCTGAACTGTCTCGACCTTGAAACCATCAATGAACTCACAATGGCTTTTAAGGACTCTGCATGGGATGACAACATAGCTGTAATAATATTGACAGGCTCCGGTAAAAGGGCATTTTCAACAGGCGCGGATCTCGATGAACAGCAAAAATATTTTCTTGGCAAACCGAATGACTATTATAAATGGATGTATGAATTTATACAGCTTCATGAAGTTATGCGAAACGTCGGTAAGCCGACGATAGCCCGCCTTAACGGAATGGTCGTCGGAGGCGGAAACGAACTTAATATGAGCTGTGACCTTGCAATAGCTGCAGATCATATTATAATCAGACAAGTAGGCGCAGCACGGGGAAGTGTTGCAGCAGCAGGGGCAACCCAGTTTCTTCCGTTGATAGTTGGAGACAGAAGAGCAAGAGAGATCATATTTTTATGCGAAGAAATTTCCGCTGCCAAAGCCCTGGAATGGGGTCTTGTAAATCAGGTCGTTTCCTATGATCTGCTTGATGATGCCGTCAATGTAATGGCGGAAAAATTATTTAATAAGCTTCCCGAATGTTTAAGATATGCAAAACAGCAATTGAACTTCTGGAGGGATCTGTCATGGCATACAACGATCGGTCATGCCAGGGACTGGCTTTCGATTCATAACTTATCGGAGGAAGTTTCAGAGGGAATTTCTGCTTTCAATGAAAAGCGGAAGATCAATTATAAAAAAATAAGACAGCCAGAGAAAAAGAAGTAATTTATGACGGAAGAAATAGAATCATTGAAGAGAGTTGTTGAACTGCTTAATAAAGGTAAATATGAATATGCGCTTACGGGCTCAATGGCAATGAGCTTTTATACCGTTCCAAGAATGACACGAGATGCTGATATTTTAATAAAGCTTTTTGCTAAAGATACAGATGAGTTTTTTAAAATATTTTCCCATGATTATTACATTGACAAAAATATGCTGAATGATTCCATTAAATCCCGAACGATGTTTAACATTTTAGATAAAAAAACTTTTTTCAAAATTGATTTTATTTTTAATAAGAGAGATGAATTTGAAGAAATGATATTTCAAAGAAAGACTAAAATGAAAGTTAGCTCATTAGTGGTTCATGTAATATCTATTGAAGATCTTATGATTGCAAAGTTAAATTGGGCGAAAGATTCTTTTTCTGAAATGCAGCTGAATGATATCAGGCAGCTGACGAAAAATAATTTCGATAAGAATTATGTTCTCAGCTGGGTTAAGAATCTAAATCTAGAAAATATCTATAATAAGCTTTGATGAATGACACACATCCTGACGTGGAAAAAAAATTGCATGAGCTTTATTCACGGCTTACTCCGGAAGTAAGATTTAATAAGATGTTAAGTATTTGTCAGACGGCAAGGGAAATTGTTTTGTCACAGCTTCCAAAAGGTTTGTCGGATATTGAAAAGAAAAAAGAGTTATTCAAAATTTATTATGAGCAGGATTTTTCCAAAGAGCAGTTTGAAAAGATATTAAAGAATTTATTCCCGGATTAACCTGTCTCACGTTTAGACTACTTCTCATATTTAATTCTTACTTCATACCCGAAGCTCTCTTCAAAAAGTGTCTTCCTGACATTAGCCCCCCAAATTTCAAGTGAAGGTTCTTCGGAACATTCCTTGAGTTTTATTTCAAGAATTTTATCATATATACTTATATCGAGATCGTTCACAATAGAGCGGTGGCTCCTGTCAAGAGCATCTGCAATTCTTAGAATTCCTGATAATTTTTTTACAAGTTCCTGGCTTTGTGAATCGAGTTTGTTGAAATTTTCATGTTTAAGCTTCGGATGAGATTTGCGATGATATCTTGCAACGTTGGCAACAATTTCAATTTCTTTATCATTGAATCCCAGCATTTCCGAATGGCGGATCAGATAGTAAGAATGTTTATGATGATCCGTATGAGAAATGTAATACCCGATATCATGAAGAAGGGAAGCCGCTTCAAGATATTCCCTGTCGTCGTCGCTCAATTCAAATTTTAATTTTAAGAAATCAAAAATCTTATCGGAGAGTTTCATCACATGAAACGCATGATTTTTATCATAATTTGTCAACTCTCCCAAATGAACAACACTGTTATATCTTACATTTTTCAGGTGTCCGAAATCATACTCGCCGCTCTTTTGCTGAATATAATTCATGATTATACCTTCGCGCAATGCGTAACTGGAAAGTGTCATTTTTTCCAAAGTAAGCTCTGAAAAAATTTGCTCGAGAATTACTGCTCCTGCGGTAATGATGTCAGCCCGTTTGGGATCAAGTCCCGGTATATTCAACCTTTCGGAAACAGTTTCCGCTTTATATATTTTAGTAATTGCATTTTGCAAGGCTTTTCTCTTAATAATAAATCCGTTCATGTTGATCTCGTAATCTTCAGTTGGAAGATCTTCAGCGCTGATGATCGAACCTATGTTTATTATTGTTCCGGATGAACCTACAACAAGTTCGTATTCTTCATTTTCTATTAATCGTATCACCTGATTAATTGCTCCTTTTACAAATTGTTTTGAATTCTTCAGGTCATCCTTATCGATCTTTTCATTAAGAGAAAATTTATTTGTCAGCCTTACCGCTCCGACTTTCACGCTACTTGCAGATTTGACTTCCCCTTTTTCGCCCACTAAAAATTCAGTACTCCCTCCTCCAATGTCTATCAGCAAGATTTTCTTGTTGTAAATATCCAGTGATTGCATTAGCCCCAGATAAATCAGGCGCGCTTCCTCATAACCCGATACTATATTTATTTCGATACCTGTTTCTTTATAAACCCTGGAAAGAAATATGTCCCTGTTTAAAGCTTCCCTTGTAGCGCTTGTAGCGATTGCTATTATTTCTGCTTCATAGGAGTCGCATATCATCTTAAATCTTTTTAGAGTTTCAACCCCTCTGTCCATAGATTCCGGAGAAATGTACTTCATATCATTTGAGCTTGTGCCAAGTCTCACAACTTCCTTTGACCTTGTCAAAACTGTAAATCTTTTTTTATCGTCAATTTTTGCAATGACAAGATGAAATGAATTTGTACCTATGTCGATGGCTGCGAGGATATTATTCAAGAATAGAGAATGTTTGATTAATAATTCAAGTTGACTGTTTTATCTTTTAAGCTTTTTTTACGACACGGATTACACCTGCCTGCAGCAAAGTGTGTCTCAAAACGTCTTAAAGTTTTTTAACACAGAGCTCAGAGTCACAGAGGTTTTCATTTTTAATTTATTTCTCTCGGTGTCTCTGTGTTAAAATTTTAGTTTTGAGACAAGCTGAGCAGCAGGCAGGCGAATTTCCAATAATTTTTTTAAAATTCATTTTGTTAATTCGTGCTAATTAGTGTAATTAGTGTCAAGCTCTTCTTTCAATCCGCGGCGGCGGATTGTAGCAGTCAACTTCTGTTAATAATTAAAAATTTGAATAAATTTCTTTCTTAGCTGTAACAACTTTATCAATTATATCAACTGATGAATTGAAAACTTGATCAACACTAATATTATTTATATTATCCACCGGCGATTGAATGAAAACTTTATTGTCCCCTTTAGGAGCCCATTCATAACCGTGCGTTGGGCCAAAAAGTGAAATTACAGTTGCATCGACTCCTCCGGCAACATGCATTGTGCCTGTATCATTTGTAATGTAAAGATCGGTCAGTTTGATAACCGCTCCAACCCTTCTGATCGGGGTATTTTCAAGAATAACACTTTCAATACCATGAACAATGAGATCCATTTTAATTGAATCTGTAATTTCTTTATCTATTGCACCTGATGTCATTAAAATATAACAATCGTATTTTTCATAAAGCACTTTTATCAGCTCTGTAAAATTTTCCTTACTCCACCTATTGGCAATCTTCCCTGCTCCGGGGTGAAATGATACTATCAATTTGTTTTTATCAGGGAAATTTTCACGCATAAATTTTTTTGCAAATGAAATTTCATCGCTGCTTAAGTGTATCATTAATTCACTCTTTTCTGCCAAGGTCAAATCGCAGTTTATCTGTCTTCCGACATCCAGATTTCTTTCTACTTGATGAAGCTTTTTTGAATCCCATTTAAAATCGGCTTTGACATTAAGCAGATACTCGACAGAATTGTATTTATTATCGATACTTCTTACACCGACTCTTACCTTTGCGCCCGAAAAAAAATTTATAAAATGTGATGTTCTCGAAACAGAAACAGTTGAAGGCACTATGCCGATCTGATAATCGTGATTTTTCAGTTCTTTGTAAAAATCTATTAAACTTCTGAGGGGAGCTTTTCTGTAAGTTATAACTTTGTCGATGAAAGGATTAATATCGCTGAATAAAATTTCATAGTTGATTGGCGAAGCAACTAAAGTAATATGAGCTTCAGGAAATCTATTCCTGATGGCTGCAAAAAGCGGCACTGAGCAAAGCATGTCCCCTAACTGGTTATGCTGACGAACAATCAGAATATTTTTTACTTCCCCGGGACTTATATCGGTTTTAATTTTGGAGTCGGAATTCCCAAACATCTTAAAAATGTATTTAAGCATTATTGGAAACTATTTAAGTTCTTCAAACTTAGCATCAACAATATCATCATTGTCAGTCTTCATATTACCTTTTAAATCACCCTTTTGTTTGATGTTTGGAGGCGGAGAGTTTAATCTGAATTTTTTTACTACGCTTCTCAGTATAGTTAATAAAATTAAAACGATGACCAGTATTAATATTGTTCTTAACATAATAAATTTATTTTGCGATTTTTGAGGAAACGGGATTGTAATATTCTATGGCAGAATGTTCAGGTTTCAGTATTTCAGATATAAGGTTTTCAAAATCCTTTTCATTGTTGACAAAATCTATCTCTGCCGAGTTAACTATCATAACCTTAGCCGCCTTGTACCGGAAGAAAAAATAATTATAGCCTTCATTCAGATCTTTTATATAATCTTCTTTAATTTCTTTTTCGATATCCCTGGCACGATGCCTAATGTTATGCATAAGCCTTTCTACGGTTGACTGAAGATATATGATTATATCCGGAACAACAATAGTTCTTTCTATCAATGCAACTATCTTTTCATAAAGCTTAAGCTCGTCATCCTGTAAATTAAGATAAGCGAAGATTTTATCTTTCTCAAAAATGTAATCGGCAACATAATATTCGTGAAACAGATCGATCTGCTTTATCTCTTGCAACTGCTTATATCTGCTCATCAGAAAATACATCTGCGTATGAAAAGAAAAACTCACGGGATCGTTATAAAACTTTTCTAAAAACGGATTGTCCTCAAAGTTTTCCAGAATAAGTTTTGCGTTAAGTCTTTCAGAAAGTTTTTTCGCCAAAGTGGTTTTTCCAACACCTATCACGCCTTCGATCGCAATGTATTTTATTTTTTTATCTTCCAAATATTTCACTATACTTTTCTCGTTTGATACTTTACTACACTCAGACTATCTTTTGTTTCTTTCAATAACTGAGAGATCGTCCTGTCTAATACCGGGTGAACAAAATCAGGAGCAATCTCGCTCATAGGTACAAGAACAAATTGTCTTTTTTCAATTTGACTGTGGGGAATCTGCATGAAATCTTTTTCTATTACTTCATTTCCATAAAACAATAGATCAATGTCAATTTCTCTTTCCGACCATTTCTTATTTTCAGTTCTGCCCAGTCTCCTCTCAATGTCTTTTAGCTCTTTCAGTAATGTCTCTGCGCTTAGCTCTGTATCTATTTCAATTACGCTGTTGAGAAAATCATCCTGTTTTACTTCTCCCCATGGCTCTGTTTCAAAGACTGATGAGGATTTAATGATCTTTGTATCTGATATCTTCCTTATTTCTGTGAGAGCTTTTTCAATGAAAGAAATTCTTTCACCTATATTTGATCCGAGTCCCAGGTACACGGTTATCATAATCAATCTCTTTTCATTGTATTAATAACTTCAACCGAATCAATTATTCCAAGCGGCGCTTTCGGTTTTTTTATACTGACTTTTACAGATTTTACGAGAGGAAAGTTATCCAGAATACCTTTGCAAATATTTTGGTTAACAGTTTCTAACAAGTTGAAATTTTTTTCAGTAAATATTTTCTCAGTTAACTTATAAACTGCTGAATAATCAACTGTCTTTTTTAGATCATCTGAATCCTTTAAAGAACCCAAATCGCATTTCATTTCCACATCAATCTCGAATTCAGTGCCATATTGCTTTTCATAATCCAATACGCCGTGAAAAGAATAAAACTTCGCATTATTAATTTTGATCTTTGTCAAAGTTAAATGTAAGGGAAAATTATTTTTTAGTTTTCTCTTTTGAAGAAGATTTAGTTTTTGCTTTGGTTTTAAAGGGTTTTTTGTTAGCTAAAACTTTTTTAAGTGTCTTCTTTGCATTTGCGTTTTGAAGTGCTTTTTGAACAGTAATTCCAATGTCCGCAGGTGAGTCAACGATTGTTATTCCGCATTCACTCATTATTTTTATTTTCTCATCTGCAGTTCCTTTACCACCTGAAATTATTGCGCCTGCATGCCCCATACGTCTTCCCGGAGGAGCAGTTCTTCCAGCAATGAAACCTATTACAGGTTTTTTAACATACTTTTTAATGTAGTACGCTGCTTCTTCCTCCGCACTTCCGCCTATTTCACCTATCATCATAATCGCATCTGTTCCTTTGTCCTCGTTGAATAATTTTACTGCGTCTATAAACCTTGTTCCTATAACAGGATCTCCTCCGATCCCAATGCAGGTAGATTGCCCGATCCCAAGATTCGTCAATTGCCATACGGCTTCATAGGTTAAAGTCCCGCTTCGTGAAATTACACCTACTCTTCCCTTCTTATGAATAAATCCCGGCATTATCCCGATCTTACATTCTCCCGGTGTGATTATTCCCGGACAATTTGGCCCGATAAACCTTACCGAATGTGTATCAGTGTTTTTATTCTTAACGTATTCATAAACTGTTATCATGTCTCTTGTAGGTATTCCTTCTGTAATACAGACTATAACATTTATTCCGGCATCGGCAGCTTCCATTATTGCATCGGCCGCAAATTGTGCGGGTACAAATATTACAGAAGCTTTTGCACCTGTCTTACTGACGGCATGTTTTACAGAATTAAAAACAGGAACTTCAGCGCCGTTTTCGGATTTAAAAATACTTCCTCCTTTACCAGGAGTTACTCCTGCAACAACCTTTGTTCCGTACTCGATCATTTGATTTGTATGAAAGGAACCTTCGGATCCGGTAATGCCCTGCACCACAACTTTTGTATTCTTATTTACTAAAATGCTCATTAAGTTTTTATGAATTTATTTTTTAATCACGGTATTATTTTTGATTTTCCATTTTCCTTTGCTGTCTGCGGTCAGGTTATATTTTACAGTCATCTCAGTCTCTTCGTCTTTACTGTTTTTACTGTCAACTTTTTTTATTTTCACTTCAACTACTGCTTCGTTTCCTTTTTGTGAAATTACTTTGGGTTCTTCGAGTATAACTAATTTTTTTGTATTTTTGTAATTTGTTTTGAACCTGTTTACATTTGCCGATTCCCAGAGGGTACTTGCCCTTTTCATATTCTGCTCAAAGTTACCGCCTTCGCTGGTTCCTCTCTGAAGAAATTCTATATAATCAGTTATTGTGCTCTTAGGGTTGTCTAATCTTTTGTTTAATTCTTTTTCTTTTTGAATAAGCTTTTTCTTCTCAACTTTTTTTTCTGAAATTTTCTTGGTTGAATCTGATAGTATTTTAGAAGTGTCTGATGCGGTTGATGCAGTATCGTTTTCAATAGCTGCTGAGTCAAGCTCTCCGCTTTGAAGTTTTTTTAATCTTTCGAATTCTTCACGTTCCTTTTTTTCTTTCTCCTTATCAATACTTGTTTGTTGTTGAGGCGGCACAAATGTTTGCGGCTCTTCCTTTTTTCCGCAGGACTCTATTATTAAAATTGTTAGAGTTGTTAAAAATAAATAACAGAACTTTTTCAAATTGTTTATAATAAATTTTAAGCAAAATAGATTTTTAGAGTTTCATATTCAATTTACAAAAGTATTAAATAAATGAGATGAAATAAGATGAAATAATTCAAAAAATTTATTTTCATTTCTGGACGTTTTCTGATTGACAATTGTAAAAATTATGAATAGCTTGTAACAATATTTTTTGAAAATAAAAACTGAAGGAGTTATAAATGAAGAAGTCGTACATTGTTTTATTTCTAAGTTTTGTTTTTGCGTGTCTCAACTTTTCAAATCTTAAAGCACAGGATAATGCAGCAATGACACTTGTTAAAGACGGAAATCCAATTGTGTTAAATGCTATTGGGGATAGCTGCGCCGGAACCGGTCAGGAAAAACATGATGATGGTTCATTTGAAAATGGAATAGGGTGGAATGCTTCGGTTACAAACGGGGGGTTTGCATTGAAATTTCGTCCATCGCTCTATCCTTGGAAATACAATAAATTCTGTATTGCTCTGACCAGACAAGCAACAGGTTCTGATTCTTTAAAATTTGATGTAGTAATTTATGATTCAACCGGTCCTGGTGGAACTCCAGGCAATTTACTTGGTACTTTATCAAATCAAGTTGCAAGACCAATTCTTATTTTCCCTGCTTTTTCTTGGTTTTCATATGACATTTCCAGTGTATTAGGAAATACCGTGACAAGTGGAGCTGTATATATCGGAGTAAGATATGATGGTTCTCCAGCAAATCAAACATTCAAATTTGCTATGTTTGATCAAACAGCAACAACACCTTTATGGCCAGGTTACGCACAAAATGCTGCAGCTCCGTGGCAGCGTATTGACAGCATCGCTCCACCAACTTTTGCACTTTATAGATCTTTTGCAATGAGAACTGTCGGAGCATCTCCAAGTGGAGGTACATGTAATTATAGCTACGCGGCACAGACTTCAGGAACTACGAATCAATTGTTAACTGTATCAACAGTATCAGCAACAGTAGGATGGGCAGCAGGCGTAGGATCGACTGTAGTACGAACAACCAACGGCACTACCTGGTCAAGCGCAACAGGAACAGGAATAACAGGAGACGTATATAATATCTGGGGAATAGATGCAAACACAGCATTGTGTACAACAACACCTGCAGCG
>Ga0180121_10001303_pt1 | contig 10584 bp, 9 predicted proteins | sample AntDrymUQ5402106_2_FD_129676 | JGI IMG/M metagenome (GOLD analysis project Ga0180121, IMG submission 129676) | Polar desert sand microbial communities from Dry Valleys, Antarctica - metaG UQ540 (21.06) (version 2) (version 2) | ecosystem: Environmental > Terrestrial > Soil > Desert | place...
ACAAGTTGTTAATTGTGCCACGAATCATCAATATTTATTAAAAAATTTAATTCAACTGTATTCATTCAATTGCAAAATTCGTGGCACAAATAAGACTTTATAGTCATAGCGGTCAACTTGAGTTAATAATTTTCGATAATTCACATTGTCTGATTTACTGACTTTTAACTTTTAACTAAAAAAATGTAAGTTACTTTTAATATCATTTTAAATATATTGATTTACTACAAAAAATTCTGATCTGGAAAAATATAATTAACTCGAAACAATGTCTGAATACATTCATCTGCATAATCACACACACTATTCCTTATTAGACGCGATCTCAACGGTAAGCGGTCTCGTTGACGCTGCAATAGAAAACAACATGCCCGCAGTAGCGCTCACAGATCACGGTGTAATGTACGGCATCATGGAGTTTTATAATAAGGCAAAATTAAGAGGTATCAAACCTATAATCGGCTGCGAAGTATATGTTGCGCAGGCAGGATCTCGATTCGAAAAAGGAAAGAAAGTGGTAAAAGCTGTCGAAGAAATTGAAGAGCAGAGTCTTGAAAATTCTGACGGACTGACATCATCAAACATCAATTATGCGCATCTCATTTTACTGGCAAAAGACGAGGCCGGTTACAGGAATTTATTAAAGCTTACTTCGATAGGTCATACCGAAGGATATTATTACAAACCGCGTATCGATCTGGAAGTTTTAAATCAGTACGGTAAAGGACTGATTGCAACATCTGCATGCGCCGGAGGAGTAATCTCATGCTACATTACAAGAGATGATATGAAAACTGCCGAAAGGATGACGGGAATTTACAAAGATATTTTCGGAGAAGATTTTTATCTAGAAATTCAGGATCATGGTATTTCTGCAGAGAAGAAAGTAATGGAAGTGATGCCCAAACTTGCAAAGAAGTTTGGACTGAAGTTGATCGTTACAAACGACGTTCATTATATAAGACAGGAACACGCAATCGCGCACAATATTTATCTTCACATCAGCGCAAAGCAGTCTGCCAAAGCCGGGAAAATTTATGAACCCAAAGACCTCCTGACAAATTTACGTTATGGAACAGATCAGATATATTTTAAGTCCACAGAGGAGATGTGCCTGCTTTTTAAAGATTATCCGGATGCCATAAGATCAACACTGGAAGTTGCAGAGAAATGTAATGTAGAGCTTGACACTTCAAAAAACTTCATGCCGAATTATCAAATACCTGAAAATGAAAAAAAGTATGCTAAGAATTTTGATGAATATCTTGAGAAGCTTTCGTATGAAGGTTTAAAAGAAAAATTCGGCGATTACACAAAAGATATTGAAGAACGGCTTACATTTGAGCTTGATGTAATTAAGAAAATGGATTTCTCAGGCTACTTTTTAATTGTTCAGGATTTTATCAGTTATGCTAAGAGTATCGGAATACTGGTAGGTCCGGGCAGAGGCAGTGCTGCGGGAAGTCTTGTCTGCTATTGCATTGGTATTACCAATGTTAATCCGCTGGATTACGATTTGTTGTTTGAAAGATTTTTAAATCCCGAAAGAATATCTATGCCCGATATAGACATTGATTTTCAGGACGACAGGCGGGATGAAATAATTCAATATGCAAAAGAAAAATACGGTGAGAATTCTGTCGCTCAGATAGTTACATTCAATAAGCTTGCTCCCCGAGGAGTTTTAAAAGATGTGGGAAGAGTTTTGAATTTTCCATTCCAGGAAATAAATGATCTTACGAAAACCATCCCTATTATTTTTGGAAAAGTGAAGAAGCTCTGTGAATGCATGAAGGAAGAGCCCGAATTCAAAAAATATTTTGAATCGGGTGATACATTTCAGAAAGCAGAAAAGAAAAAATTATATGACTATTGTATTGTCCTCGAAAACTTAAATAAAAATTCTTCAATCCATGCATCCGGACTTGTAATAGCTCCCGGCAATGTAACCGATTATACTCCTTTGTCAAAAGTTACGGGAGAAGACAATGTCTTTTGCACGCAGTATGATATGAATCAGCTCGAAGATGCAGGATTGATAAAAATTGATTTTCTCGGTTTGAAGGAATTGAAGGTTATCGGCAGTGCTCTTAAACTAATAAATGAAAGATACAAAAAGAATCTTAAGATAGACAATATTCCGCTTGATGATGAAAAAACTTATGAATTATTTTCTTCAGGTTCAACAATAGGTATCTTCCAGTTTTCTAAAAGCAAGATGAGAGAATATCTGGCAAGGCTGAAGCCTAAGAATATCAATGACCTTGCCGCGATGAATGCTCTTTACCGTCCCGGACCAATGAAGTTAATTCCTGATTTTATTGATAAAAGATTCGGAAGAAAGCCGATCACTTATCCTCATCCGATAATGGAATACACATTAAAAGAAACTTATGGAATCATTGTTTACCAGGAACAGGTGATGCAGATTGCTCGTGATATTGCCGGGTTTACTTTAGCGGAAGCCGATAATATGAGAAAGGCAATGGGTAAGAAAATTAAAGAGAAAATGATACAGATCAAAGAAAAATTTGTCAGCGGTGCAGTAAAGAATAATGTGTCAAAAAAAGTTGCTACTGAAATTTTTAATTTGATCTTGGACTTTGCCGATTACGGATTTAATAAATCCCATGGCGTCGCATATTCCATACTTGCATTTTACGGGGCATATCTTAAGACACATTACCCTCTCGAGTTCCTGACAATCTCCATGGCTTGCAGGAAAGGAGATGAGACTGAACTTCAGCAGCTTGCAAATGAATGCCGTAAAATGAAAATATGTTTGAGACCGCCCGATATTAACGAAAGCGAGATGGATTTTTCCACAAGATATTTCGATACAGAAGACGCACTCGGTGAAATTCTTTACGGCCTTAGCGCAATAAAAAATGTCGGCGAAAAAGCTGCTATGAATATTATGGAAGAAAGAAATCTTAATGGAAAGTACAAAAGCTTCATGGATTTTCTGAAGCGTGTTGATCTTAGATTGGTTAATAAGAAGGCGTTGGAAAATCTTATCTTTGCCGGAGCGTTTGACAGTGTAGAAAGCTCAAGGAGAAAGTTGTTCTTAAATATGGAACGTGCTACTTTTTATGCCACGCGCTACAGCACAAGCCAGGAAGCCAACGGACAGGAAGACCTTTTCGGAGCGAATAAAGAGAGAAAACATATTGAAGAATACATTATTCAGGATTATGAGGAATTTCCGGAAGCCGAAAAATACAATAAAGAAAAAGCAGCAATTGGTTTTTATGTCACAGGGCACCCTTTAACAAAGTATGAAAAGGATATACAAAACTTTATAGATCTGACTTTCGGTGAGGAACCTTCTGAAATTGATTTTACAAAAGTAAAATCTGCAACTATGTGCGGAGTGATAAATGATGTTCAGATAAAGATCTCAAAGAAGGGAAATAAGTTTGTTGTTTTCAATCTTGTGGATCTTTACGGCTCTGGTGAGTGTATTGCATTCAGCAGGCTTTATGATGCTAAAATAAAATTATTTGAAAATGACAGCCCGGTAGTTGTCCGGGGAGTTCCGGAAGAAAACGGCGACAAAATAAAGCTTACTGTGGATGAAATTTACAGCATCGACACATTTTTGGAAATCTTCACGAAGAATCTAATAATAAATATTCACGAGAAAAACACGGATATATCTAAGATTTTATTCATAAAAAATATTGTCACAGAAAATCTCGGAAACTCAAATCTATTTTTTAACGTTGTCAATGGCTCTCAACCCCGCGCATTTAAATCTCGAGAGTATAAAATAAAGGCAACAAAGGAATTAATTTCAAACTTGAAAAATATAGTTGGAGAAAATAACTTGAAACTAAATTAATAATTTTATTAAATCTTATATTGAAAGGAATAAACAATGGATCCAATAGAATTCACAGATGCAAACTTCGAGCAGGAAGTTTTAAAATCAGAGCTTCCGGTATTAGTAGATTTCTGGGCCGTATGGTGCGGACCATGTAAAATGATAGCTCCGATTGTCAAGGAACTTGCCGGAGAATATGAAGGAAAAGTAAAAATAGGAAAAGTTGATGTCGACAACAATCAGAATATTTCCATCAAATACGGCATCAGAAGCATCCCGACACTTTTAATTTTTAAAGAGGGAAAAATGGTTGAACAGATAGTTGGAGCGGTTCCAAAAGCTCAGATAGTTCAGAAGCTTGATGCGCAATTGAAAGAAACTGTAAGTTAAAATTTATCAAATAATTTTCAATAAATGGGATTTTGCTTTATGTAAAGTCCCATTTATTTTAAAAAACAATTCAATGAACATTTTAAACGTAAAAAAAATTTTAACATTTTTATTTATTCTTTTTATCAGTGTGAATTTAACCTCATGCGGAAATAAAAAGAATTCTGAAACACAAAATAAGACCGAAACTCCCAATCCAGACAACAATAAAAAAACTGTCGAACAAAGTAATAATTTTATTGCGAATTATGAATTAACAGGAATGATGAACGGGACTATGACAATTTATAAGAACGGAAATAATCTCAGGCAGAAAATTAATACAGAAATTATGGGAATGAAAAATATTAACAATGTTTATATCGTGAATGATGAGGTTTACAATGTGACTGAAGTCGGGGACAAAAAGTTTGGTAATAAAACAAGCTTAAAGGAATATAACTTATCCAAGCAAACGGGCGAGACAATAACGGATTTTAAAGAGTTCGAAAAGTTTATCAGTGGTAAAAAGGTTGTCGGCACGGAAAATATAATTGGTTATAATTGCGATATCTATGACATGGGAAACGGAATGAACATTTCTGTTTACGATAAAAAATATATTCTTAAGATCAGAAATGCCGAGTTTATGGCGGTGGCGACTAAGCTTGATATGAATCCGGCAATTACCTCAAATGAATTTGAAATCCCGAAAGATGTTGATTTCAAAAGCAAAGATCCTTCCAAAATAAAAAAGGAGACGCTTGATTCGATGATGAATAATCTGAAGAAGTAGTAAGTCTACAAGTCTATAAGTCTATAAAGACAATAAAATCTATAAAGTCTCTGACTCATTGAATCATAGACTCACTGACTTATTGACTCAAAGACTCTCTGACTTATTGACTTATACTTCACTCCCCTATTATTTTTACAAGAACTCTCTTCTTTCTTTTACCATCAAACTCTCCATAAAATATTTGTTCCCAGGGACCAAAGTCCAGTCTACCTTTTGTAACAGCTACGACAACTTCTCTTCCCATTATAGTTCGTTTTAAGTGTGCATCGGCGTTATCTTCGAATGAATTATGCTTATACCTGGAGTGAGGTTTTTCCTGAGCAAGCCCTTCAAGCCATACTTCAAAATCCTGATGCAGCCCGCTTTCATCATCATTTATGAAAACGCTGGCAGTTATATGCATAGCGTTGCAAAGAAGCAGACCTTCATTGATACCGCTTTCATCGAGACATTTATTTATTTCGGGAGTAATGTTGATAAACTCTCTGCGTTTCTTGATTTCAAACCAGAGCTCTTTTCTGTAATGCTTCAATCTAATTGTAAACTGTAAATGATAAATATTAAATGTGTACAAACCAAATTTGAACCTGCTTTCTGGTAACTGCCTAACTGCTAACTGCCTAACTGCCAAACTGCTAACTGCCTAACTACAAACTGTTAGTTTAATTGATTATTAAATTTATACATCATTGGTATGAAAGTATAAAAATTTTCCAGCTCTTCTGTAGAAAGCCTCTTTCTTTCTTCCATGTCAGGTTTGTAGATATCTTTCCAAGGATCGGTAGCGACATAAATATTCCCTGCGTCATCAAACGTTATTGACTCGGGGGCAATACCTATTATATTATTCATATCGGGATGCATGGGAATGGAGAGGTCCATTTTTTGAACCACACTTTTCTCTACTGTGAAATCCTGGTTAAATTTTATATAGAACATATTTTTTCTGTTACGATCAATTCCGTAGATATTATAATCGTCAACGGAATACAAACCGCATATTGTACTGATCTTTAGCTCTCCGGTAGTAATACTTTTCAGTTCATTTGTTTTCCTGTTGAGTATATACAATATCGTGCTGTCTGAAAACGAATCCCCTTTTATTTGAAAGTTTTCAAGTCCGAGAAAAAAGTAATTCTCAGTTGCAGAAAATCCTTCAAAGCTAATATTGTCGAATGTATGAGCATAAACATCTTTCGGGAGTTTAAGTCTTTTAATGGTAAGCAGGGTGTCGAATGTAAGAATATCCTTATTAAAAGAAATTTCATAGATACCTTCCTTCTGCCTATATATTTCAGGATCATATGAACTGTACTCATGACCTTCGATCGAAAGGAGGATTTTATTATTCAGACTGTCGTAATAAATATCTTCCATATCACGCTTTTTAAATTTTTGAAAAAGCGAGTTTACCTGTTCTGAAAAACTTATTTCAGTGATTATGATAGTCGGAGGATTTATACTTTCATCGACGGACAACCGGTTGATTTTTCCAATATCATCGCAGGAAATAAAAATTTTCTTTCCCTCATTCATTCCGATATAAGCTAAACCTGAGGTCTGTACGGTACGTTTACCGGATGAGTCTTTCAGCCAGATGGGATAGTTGTCGATAGACATGATTTCATCTGAACTTCCAAAGTAAAATTTTATAAAGATTATTATCGCAACAAGGGGAAATAAAACTCTTAACACGTGTCTCATCAATTATTTTCTTATTCTACTTCATTTTTGTGTTAATAGTTCCGATGTATGTTTCCTAAAGTATAAAATATATTTCAAATTTGAAGTCGAAATTTTTGAAATTCGTATATTGCAGCTAAATAATAAATGATTAGAAGTCGTAGTTATTAATTAATCCTTAAGCGGCATAGCTGCGACATGTTCTTTTCGCAAGCCTTCGAAAGTTTAATGCAACTCCCATACTGAAAGTACTCTTATCAAAAACCCCGCAAAGAAAAAACTCAATGCAGGGTTTAATTAAAGGAAGAACAAAATATGAAAGAACGATTACCGGCGGGCGCCGGTAGAAAGAAATTGAGAATAATTTCTGAGATTAGAAACATAAATCTATCTCTGGTATGTTATTAAATTGTTAACACTCAGACTAAAACCTCAAGCACCTTCTCCGCACCCGCTAAAGGATATTGCTCTAAATAACACTAAAAAATCTATCGTCTTGTGTTCAAAGGCTTTGACCACATTGCTTCACAATTCATTTGCAGGTATTTTTTAATCGACTCAAAATTAGTTTTAGCTCTTTTTGTAAATCTAATTTTCATTAGCTCTTTTTAAAAAATTCACTGTCATCTATTAAACTTTCATTATCCTCTGATTCATCATAGGAAAGCAAAACTTCCCGTTTTTGCTCATCTGATAACGATTTCCAAAGTTTTCCGATATTATCGGATTCATTTGTTTTCAAAAAATCATAAATAGTTTGCAGCAGTTGTTCGCTTTGAATTTTGTCAACTATTTTATGTATGCTTGATTTTAATTCTATTGTGCTCATTTTATTAAGTATTTGTTTGTGTTTAAATTAAGACAATTTATTTAAATATTCCATTTTAAAAACTGCTTTATTTAAATTAACATAATATAGAAATGGTAATTATTATATACAATCAATCACAACCATCCTTGGAATAACCATTATTTAATTCGTTGAGCTTGTTGCAAGTTAGCCAAATGGTGTCAATTGCATTATATACCGAATTGTTAATAAAATCTTAAATGACTATATTTTATGCTTATAAAAAATAAAAATACTATAAAAGTTTATATATGGCAATAAAAGTTGGCGATAAAGCCCCTGATTTTACACTTGTTTCATTCACACCTTCCGAAGATCCACTAGACATCACTTTAAGTTCATATAACGGAAAGAAAAATGTCGTGCTCGTGTTTTTTCCTCAGGCATTTACCGGCGGCTGCATAAAAGAAATGTGCACAATTTCTGATAGTTTAAATGATTATACAGGAACGAATGCAGAAGTTCTGGGAATCAGTGTTGACGGGACGTTTGTTCAGAAAGCATTTGCAAAGGCAAATAATATCGAATTCCCATTATTGAGCGATTTTAGTAAAGAAGTGATCAAGAAATACGATGTTGTACATGAGAACTTTGTCCATGGAATGCATAATGTTTCAAAGAGAGCGGTGGTTGTTGTAGGTAAAGACGGAATTGTAAAATATGTGGAAGTTAAGGAACCGGGAGAGATGGTTGAGTATGATAAAATAAAAGATGCGGTTGAAAAGCTGTAATTACTAAGACTGATTAATGCAAGTAGTTAGAGATATTCGTGAAATTCAATATGACAAGAAAAGCGCAATAACAGTCGGAACGTTTGATGGTGTACACCTTGGACACAAAAAGATAATTGAAAAGTTAAATTCGATAAAGGATTCAAAGAAACTGAGAAGCATAATTGTTACCTTCGAACCACATCCTCAGATCGTTCTTAAAAATAGGGCAAAAGATATTAAGATACTCACAACTCTGGATGAAAAGCTTGAAATTTTTGAACAGCTTAAGATCGATATTACTTACGTGATCAACTTTACCAAAGACTTTGCCAATACAACTGCGGAAGAATTTTATAAGAATTATCTCATAGATAAGATCGGGATAAATGATCTTGTTCTCGGTTATGATCACATGTTTGGAAAGAATCGCGAAGGTAATTTTGATACACTGAAAGTTCTTTCAGAGAAATATTACTTCACGGTTGATAAGGTAGATGAATTTAAGTTTGAAGGTGAGCATATAAGCAGCACAGTTATCCGCAATCTCCTGAATGAGGGAAATGTGAAGAAAGTCAGTTTAATATTGGGAAGATATTACAACATCAAAGGCAAGGTCATTGAAGGAAGAAAATTAGGAAAAGAACTTTCTTATCCTACTGCGAATATTGAGATTTCCGATGAATATAAATTAATTCCAAAGATCGGAATTTATGCGGTAAGCGTTGAACTAAATGGTTCTTTGCATTACGGAATGATGAGCATTGGCAAGAATCCGACTGTGACAGATGATGACAATATAAAGCTGGAAGTAAACATCTTTGATTTTGCTGAAAATATTTATGAAAAAGAAATAAAAATAGATTTCATTGATTACCTGAGGGATGAAAAGAAATTTGATTCACTTGAAAATTTGAAAAAACAGATGTCCCAAGATAAAGAGGATAGCTTAAAAATCATAAAAATATTAACAAAAAAATAAATTAACTAAAGCAAAAATGCCTTTAACAACAGAACAAAAACAGGAGATTGTAAAAAAATTTGGCAACAGTGATAAAGATTCAGGTAAACCTGAGGTTCAAGTTGCTATCCTTACAAAACGGATCAATGACCTTTCTGCAACCCACTTCAGCGTTTTCAAAAAGGACCACCACTCAAGAAGAGGATTATTAATGATGGTAGGTAAAAGAAGAAAACTTCTCAGATATCTTGAAAACAAAGATGTCTCCAGATACAGAAATATCATAAAAGAATTAGACATAAGAAAATAATTATAAAGAAAAGAGATAAAATGTCACACAAAAAAAGTATTGAGATAGGCGGAAAAACGTTAACGCTTGAAACCGGTAAATTAGCAAAGCAAGCAAACGGAGCGGTAATGATTTCATTAAATGAAAATTATGTTCTTTGCACAGTTACCGCAGCTGATGTAGCAAAACCGGGACAGGACTTTTTCCCGTTAACTGTTGATTACAGGGAAAAAACATCGGCAATAGGAAAAATTCCGGGAGGATTTTTTAAAAGAGAAGCCAGGCCGACAGAAAAAGAAATTCTTTCATCGAGATTAATTGACAGACCGATTAGGCCGATGTTTCCGGAAGGATTTTTCAACGAGGTACAGCTATTATGTTCCGTCTATTCTTCCGACGGTGAAAATGATGCTGATGTTATTGCTGCAATTGGGGCTTCAGCCGCTCTCCTAATTTCGGATATCCCTTTTGATGAGCCGATTTCGGAAGTTCGTGTTACAAAAGTAAGCGGCGAACTCATAATCAATCCTACTCACGATCAATTAGAAAAGGGAGATTTTGATATCAGCGTTGCCGGAACATCCGATTCGATAATGATGGTAGAAGGAGAAGCCAAGGAAATTACAGAAGAAGAATTTTTAGAGGCAATAAAGTTTGCCCATAAACACATAGCTGAGATATGCAGCTTCCAGAAAGAATTTGCAAAAGAAGTTGGAAAACCAACAAGACAATTATTGCCCCAGGACGAACTGACAGAAATGATTTCGGATGTGAAAAATGTTTGCAAGAACGATATAAAAACTTTGACAGGCACAACATTATCGAAAGAAGACAGGAAACAGAAAAACAGGGAAATACATGATAAGGTAATTAGCGAACTTAATGAAAAATATCCCGAACAGGAAAAAATGCTGGAAAAAATAATTCATGATATCCAGTATGACGTTATGCGCGCAATGATACTCGACGAAAATAAAAGAATGGACGGAAGAGGATTTAAAGATGTAAGAGATATAACATGTGAAATAAGCGTTTTGCCGAGGACACACGGATCTGCATTATTTACAAGGGGACAGACACAGAGCTTGACCACAGTA
>Ga0180121_10001304_pt1 | contig 10584 bp, 12 predicted proteins | sample AntDrymUQ5402106_2_FD_129676 | JGI IMG/M metagenome (GOLD analysis project Ga0180121, IMG submission 129676) | Polar desert sand microbial communities from Dry Valleys, Antarctica - metaG UQ540 (21.06) (version 2) (version 2) | ecosystem: Environmental > Terrestrial > Soil > Desert | place...
CCAACGGCAGGCTCGTCTCGCGCTCTATCGACGACCGCATTGGCGCCTTTGTAGTCCTCGAAGCGTTACGCCGGTATGCGGAAGATCCAGGCGAAGCCAAACTCGTCGGCGTCGCGACGACCCAGGAGGAAATCGGCTACCGTGGTGGCGGCGCCGGAGTCTGCGCCACCTGCATTGGTCCGCAGATGGCGATCGTCGTGGACGTGACTTTCGCGGTGGACCATCCCGGCATCGAGAAGAAGGAGTACGGCGAGGCGGCAATCGATGGCGGCCCGGTATTGACGCGCGGGTCGATCATCTCGCCAGTGGTGTTCAACCTCCTGCGTGAGACGGCCGAAGCGAAGGCGATTCCAGTCTCGGTACAGGCGGCGGGACGCGAGACGAGCACCGACGCCGACGCAATCCACATTGCGCGTGAGGGTGTGGCAACGGCGCTCGTTTCCATCCCGAACCGGTACATGCATTCCCCGAACGAGCTCGTCAGCCTCCAGGATCTCGACCGCGCCGCCGACCTTATCGCGGCGACCTGCCGCGCCGTGACCGCGAAGACGGATTTCACGGCGCGTTGAGCGGCAACGCGACGACCCCTTCCTCCAGGCTTCTTTAATGCCGAAGCCGATACCGGCGCCGCGAGAGGAAGGCATGACCGCCACGACTGCTTCGCCGCTCTACTGGGCGAGACACGGCAAGGCCGGCGCCGAGCAGCTTCTCGTACTCCACGGTGGTCCCGGCGCCGATCATTGCTACCTGCTGCCGCAGATGCTCCGCCTCGGCGAGAATTACGACCTCCTTTTTTACGACCAGCGCGGCGGCGGACGCTCCAAATCCGACGCTCGCATTCCAGTTACGTGGGAAACGCACGTCGAGGACCTTGCCGCGGTCATCCAGGAGTTCAGGCTCGACCCACTTTCGATCGTCGGATATTCATGGGGCGCGATGCTGGCGCTTCTGTACGCCGCCGGCGCCGATACGCTGAAGCCGGCGAGGCTCGCTCTGATCAGTCCTGCCCCGCTCACTCGCGCCCACCGGCAGGCGTTCGAAGCGGAGTTCGGGCGGCGCCAAAGCGGTCCAGAGATCTCGCGCATGCGCAACGAGCTTGCCTCATCAGGGCTACGCGAGCGGGATCCGGCCGCCCACCGGCAGCGTAATTTCGAGATCGGCGTCGCCGGATACTTCGCCGATCCCGCGGCGGCGTCCGAGCTGACGCCGTTCCGCGTAGTTGCCCGAGTCCAACAATCGGTGTGGGAAAGCCTCGGCGAATTCGACCTTATTTCACGCATTTCCGGGCTGCAGATACCCGCATCGGTGATCTACGGCCGTGACGATCCAATACCCTCGGCGTCTACCGTAGACGCCGCCTACGCCCTTGGCGCAGAGCTGGTGGTGCTGGACGCTTGTGGCCATGTGCCGTACGTTGAACAGCCCGACAGACTTTTCGCCGCGCTGGAAACCTTTTTTCAGAAGACCAGGCCCCCGGTGAGCAACCGATAGCTATGACCTCAGATTCGGGAGTTACACAGCACGCCATCAGCTCGATATCCGTCGACGGCAAGGAATACAAAGTCGCCCTGCGGCTGGCCTACGACGGCGTTGAGTACATCGGCAGATTGTGGTTCAGCGATCCGTCGAGCGACCAGATGGGAATCCCCGATCATGGCGCCGTTCCCGGCCGCACGATCGCGGAAGCGGTCGAGATCGCGCGCAAGCTCACGCCCCAGGACCTCGAGCGCCGCTGTCACCGCGCACTGGCCGACAAGCGCCGCTACATCCGCTTGCGCCGCGCGACTGAAGAGATCATCACGAAGATCAAGTACATGAACCGGGTCGCCGTGACGATGCGCCATGGAATGCTCGACAGCGAGGGCGCCAGCCAGGAGCTCGAGCTGATCCAGAAGCAGATCGAAGAGATCGTGAAGACCCTTCCCTTCCACGCCGGAATCGAAGAAGGCTAGCCGTATATTGAGAGCATGGACTCTCGTTCGGCCGCGCACGTTCTGTCGCAGATCGGCGCGCTTCTCGAGGTAAAAGGCGAGCACAAATTCAAGGCACGGGCGTACGCGGGAGCAGCGCGCGCACTCCTCGCGCTCGACACCGACGACCTGGCCCCGCTGCTCGAGTCGGGTGAGATCGCCGCGACCCCCGGCATCGGCCCCGCAACGCTGGCGGTGGTCCGCGAGCTGATCGAGACAGGCGAGTCTTCCTACCTCGCCAAGCTACAGGAAGGAATGCCTTCCGGATTCATCGATCTCATCCGCGTCCCTGGCTTGGGCGCCGCGAAAGTCCAGCTCATTCATCGCGAGCTTGGTGTCGAGACGCTAGCCGACCTGGAAGCGGCGGCGCAGGACGGACGTCTCGCGACGCTGCCGCGCTTCGGCGCGAAGACCGCGGAGCGAATCCTCAAGGGCATCGCCGTCATGCGGCGGCACGCTCACCTCACGCGTTTTCCTGAGGCCGCGATCGCAGCGCACGTGATACTCGCGAGCGTCAGGAAGCACCCTCAAGTGAAGACCGCCGAGATCACCGGCTCGATTCGCCGCCATAATGAAGTCGTCGCCGACATCGACATCGCGATGGAATGCACGGGAGATCCCGCCGGGATCGCAGCGTCGTTCGGGCGGGTCCCTGGGGTTGTTTCCGCCACGCCCGGTGAAGAATCGGGTACGATCGCGTTGCTGTTGGTGGATGGGACGCGCCTCGATCTGCACTGCGCGCGAGAGGATGACTACCCGGTCGCCCTGTGGCGCTCGACCGGAAGCGCGGCACACGTCGGTGCGGTCATTGAGCACGCGAAGGCGACAGGATTTCGCATCAGGGGCAATCGTCTGGAGCGCGAGAGCGGGAAAGCCGTCGCACTCGCTGGGGAGGAAGGATTTTTCGCCGCGCTCGGCCTGCAGAGCATTCCTCCGGAAATGCGGGAAGGAATGGGCGAGGTCGAGGCGGCGGCGCACAACTCCCTGCCCGAGCTGGTGACGTACGCCGACCTGCGCGGCGTTCTCCACTGTCACTCGACCTGGTCAGACGGCACGGCGGCGATCTCCGAGATGGCGGATGCGGCACGTCAACGCGGATGGAGCTACATCGGCATCTCGGATCATTCCGAAGCGGCCTTCTACGCCGGCGGAATCAAGCGCGACAGGATTGGCGCGCAGCACGACGAGATCGACGCGCTCAACGAGGGCTACAGCGACTTTCGCATCCTGAAGGGAATCGAGGCGGATATTCTTGCCGACGGGCGGGTGGATTACGATGCGGAAACGCTCGCCCGCTTCGACTACGTCGTTGGCTCCATCCACTCGCGCTTCAGCATGGACGGCGACGAGATGACGCGGCGGGTGCTCGCGGCGCTCGACGATCCGCACCTCACGATCCTTGCTCACCCCACCGGGCGCCTGCTGCTGACACGCGAACCCTACGCGCTGGATGTCGAGGCCGTGATCGCGCGCGCGACGGAGCGGGGAGTTGCCGTCGAGCTGAATGCAGACCCGCACCGTCTCGACCTCGACTGGCGTTACTGCCGGATGGCGCGCGAAGCGGGCACAATGGTGGAGATCGGGCCCGACGCGCACTCGACCGCCAGCCTGGACAACGTCCATTTCGGGATCGGGCTGGCGAGAAAAGCGTGGCTCGGCGCGCCCGCGATACTCAACACCAGGACAGCGGAGGGGGTCACTGCCTTCGCGCGCGAGCGAAGAGCGCGTTAGTCCGCGTTTATGATTATCATTTACGCTGATTCACACCCTTTCACCGGACCATGACCAGATACGCCACTATCGAAACGACCCGCGGCGCGATGCGCGCCGAGCTGTATGAAAAAGATGCGCCGAAGACTGTCGAGAATTTCGAGAAACTCGCCAACGCCGGCTTCTACGACGGCACGAAGTTCCACCGTGTGATCAAGGACTTCATGGTGCAGGGCGGTGACCCGTACTCAAAGGGCGACGATGCCGCCAAGGGTCCAGTGGGAACCGGCGGACCGGGCTACAAGATCAAGTGCGAAACGCAGGGCAATCCCCGCAAGCACGACATCGGCGCGCTGTCCATGGCGCACGCCGGCAAGGATACCGGCGGCAGCCAGTTCTTCATCGTGCTGAGCGAGCAGAACACGCGGCATCTCAATGGAGTGCACACTGTTTTCGGTAAGGTCACCGAAGGCGTCGATATCGTGCCGAAGATCGCCCAGAACGACACCATCACAAAGGTTCGCGTATCCGGCGAGGCGGCCGGGACCAAGGGGACCTGAGATGGCACAAGCAAAAAAGAAAACCGATTTGAGCGCCGCGCTTACGGGAATGGTGCTCGGCGCCGTCACGATTTTTCTCCTCATGACGGCAATCGTGATGATGACCAACGCGCACTACCGTGGGGAGAAGGCCGAGTCCGGAGCGGCGAAGCACTAGCCCCAACGCTCCAGCGGGAAGCCGCGTACACTGAGTGGGCCTGAAACATCAGCCCCTTCCGCGGAAATTCAACGATTGGCCGCACCGATACGTATTCCAGATGAGGAGAAGGAGCTCGTCACGCTCGCGCAGTCGGGTGACGAGCGCGGCTTCGCCGGGTTGGTGCGACTGCACCAGCGCCGCGCATACGCGGTAGCGCGCTCGATCGTCATGACTCACGAGGACGCCGAGGACGCGGTGCAGGATGGTTTCCTGCGCGCGCACCAGGCGCTTGACCGTTTCGATACAGCGCAGGCATTCGGCGCGTGGCTGAACAGGATCGTCGCCAACGCGGCACTGGATCTGGCGCGGCGGCGGAAGGTCAGGACGACGCAGGAGCTGCCGGCAAGTCTGTCAGTGCCGTTCCGTGATCCAGCGGAAGACGCTGAGCTGAGGCAGAGATTGGTGGCCGCGCTTGGAGAGCTGCCCGAACGGGCGCGGGCGGTGATAGTGCTCCACGATGTCGAAGGGTACACGCACGTGGAAATCGGTGAGATGCTCGACATACCTGGCGGCACTGCGCGGTCGGACCTGCACCATGCGCGGCAGCGGCTGCGCGGATTGCTCAGCAACCTGAGGGGATAGCAATGGACAGGAAGATTCATCTTGAACCCGGGCCGGCCGACGCGAGGGTCACGCAGCATTTGCGGGACCTCTATTCCGCGCCCGCGGACCCCGCGTACTGGGATGGCCTCGAGACGAGCATCATGTCCCGCGTCGCGCACGGTGCCGAGGTTTTGCAGCGGGTCCCGGCGAGCTGGTGGTCGGTGCTCGAGCGCTGGGCGATCCCCGGTCTCGCCGCAGCCGGTGTGCTGTTCGCACTGGCCGGCATGGCGTGGTCGCGGGAAAATGCGGCCGAGCTCGGCACGGCCTACGAAGTTTTTTCCGAGCCCGCTGACGCGGACATGCTTCCCGGAGCAGTGAACGTGGTCACGGCGCAACGGGACCAGTCAGCGCGGCGTGAAGCCATTTTCCGCTACGTGATCTCACACTGAGGAACACGATGCAGAGATCCAAGGGGTACGCTCTGATGTTCCTGCTCGGCGCTTTTCTGACCGGTGGCGCGCTTGGATTTACCGCCGACAAGGTGCTGGACCAGGACGGCCGCGGACATAAACGCGGGGCCGCTGCATACCGGCAGAAAATGGCGAAGGAACTCGAGCTCACCGAGCGTCAGGTCGCGGTAGTGGATTCGCTTTTCGAGGCAAAGCACCGCCAGATCGAAGCTCTATACAGCCCGATCCGGCCGCAGCTCGATTCAATCGCCCTCATCGCGCGTGCAGTGAGCGACAGTACCAACGCGCAGGTGTCCGCACTCCTCGATTCCCGCCAGCGGCCGAAGTTCGAGAAAATGCGGGCGGCGGCGCGGAAGGACCTGGCCGACCGACGCCGCGGTGACAGCGCTCGGGGCGGTCCGCCGAAGCTGCCGAGGTAATCAGCAACAGTCGACGACTGCTGAAGCAAAAAAGGCCGCCGCGGAATTCGCGGCGGCCTTTTCTCAGGAGCTTGAAAGTCTAGATGTTGTCGGGATCAGCGTTTTTCTGGCCCTTTCCGAAGTTCTTCTGGACCTTGCCCTTCAGCTGCTCGGCGTGCCCCTTGATGTGCTCGCTCTGGTTGTCCGTCTTGTCGCCGAACTCGGCACGGACCTTACCCTTCAGCTCCCTGGCGGCACCTTTAACTTCGTTCTCGGTACCTCTTTCGTTTAAGTCCTTCATTTGAAGCCTCCTGAAGATTTGCTTGTGACGGCTTGACGGTGGTCATTAATGCAAGCGATATGCCTTACCCGGCCCCGGAATGTGTGCCGGCGGGGTATCGGGCTTGCATTGCCGCAGGCGGCGGCTGAGATTCTCGCTCCAGCCAAAGTGGCACGTCAGCACCTGCTAGAACCTCTTTAGGTCGCGCAAATCAGCACTAACGCAGAACCGCAGCCGGAAACGGTCGAAGTACGCCCCGCCCATGTCGAGGCCCGGCCGACCGGTCGCCGGCTGGCGACGCTGACCCTCCTCGCGCTTGGCGTCGTCTACGGGGACATCGGGACCAGCCCCCTCTACGCGCTCCGTGAGTGCTTCAAGGAAGAGTACGGCCTCCAGGCAACCGAGACCAACGTCTACGGCGTGCTGTCGCTGATACTGTGGTCGCTGATCGCGGTCGTCAGCATCAAGTACATCGTTTTCGTGATGCGCGCGGACAACCGCGGTGAAGGCGGGATCCTGGCACTGGTTGCGCTGCTTCTCCAGCGAACACACCGCGATGCCGACAAGTTCAAGAAGCGGGCGATCATTTCCATTGGTCTGATCGGCGCTGCGCTTCTTTATGGCGATGGGATTATCACGCCGGCAATGTCCGTCCTCAGCGCGACGGAAGGTCTGGCAATCGTGAACCCGGCCCTCGGTCGTCTCGCCGTCCCGCTCACCGTTCTCATCGTCTTCCTGCTTTTCTTTTTCCAGAAGAAGGGGACGGCGACGGTCGGCAAGATCTTCGGACCGATAACGTTTGTCTGGTTCGTCACGATCGGACTGCTCGGTCTCGTGCAGATTTTTCGCGAGCCGCGTGTCCTGCTGGCGGCCAATCCCTGGTACGGCGTTCAGTTCTTTGCGCATCACGGTTTCCACGCTTTCGTCGTGCTCGGTGCGGTGGTCCTGGCCGTCACCGGGGCTGAAGCGCTTTACGCCGACATGGGGCATTTCGGAAAGCGCTCGATCCGACTCGCCTGGTTCGGGCTTGTCTTCCCGAGCCTCATTCTCAACTACTTCGGGCAGGGCGGACTGATTCTTCAAGATCCGGCCGCGGCCGCGAACCCGTTCTACCTTCTCGCGCCCCGGATGCTGCTGTATCCGCTGATCGCGCTGGCGACGATGGCGGCGATAATTGCTTCGCAGGCGATGATCTCGGGTGCGTTTTCGCTGACGCACCAGTGCGTGCAGCTCGGGTACAGCCCGCGTGTGACCATCGTCCACACATCGAAGCAGGAAGCGGGGCAGATCTATATCCCCGAGGTGAACAACGCGCTGATGATCGGCTGCCTGATCATCGTGCTGAGCTTCCGATCGTCGACGGCCCTCGGCGCCGCCTACGGAATCGCGGTGACGGGCACGTTCCTGATGACGACACTGCTTCTTTTTGCCATGGCGCGGTCATGGTGGGGGTGGAGCCTGCCGAAGACGCTCCTCATCGTGCTTCCCTTCTTCATCATCGATGCGTCGTTTTTCGGTGCGAATGCCTTGAAGATCGGTGACGGCGGCTGGGTGCCCCTCACTGTCGGTGCATTCATCTTCCTGCTCATGACGACCTGGAACAGGGGCCGCGAGATCGTGCAGGACATCCTGCGCAAGGGGATGCTCCCGATCGAGCTCTTTCTCGACGATCTCGCTAACCGCAAACCAGCGCGAGTGCCGGGCATGGCCGTATTCATGACGCGTTGGCCCGATGGGGCGCCCGTGGTGCTGCTTCACCACCTCAAGCACAACAAGGTGCTGCACGAAAAGGTTGTTCTGCTCTCGATTCTGTCGGAAGCGGTTCCCGATATTCCCGATGCCGGGCGAATAAAGGTCGAGCCGCTGAGAGAAGGTTTTTACCGCATCACCGCGCGCTACGGTTTCCTTGAATCCACGCATGTGCCGAAGATCCTCGAGGCATGTGCGCACGAGGGGCCAAATGCGAAGCCGCTCGATACATCGTACTACCTCGGTCGCGAGCAGCTCATACCGACTGGGCCGTCGAAGATGTGGAAGTGGCGCAAAAAGCTTTTCGTCTTCATGTCCAAGAACTCCCGCTCCGCAACCGCCTTCTACAACATCCCTCCGAACAGAGTCGTGGAGCTCGGAGCGCAGATCGAGTTCTGAGCGGCTAGCGCTCCTTGCGCCGGAGCTTCTCGATTTCGCGACGGTCCTTTTTCGTCGGCCTGCCACTCTCGTAGCCGAATGTCGGCTGCGCGGCTTTCATCTGAACCTGAAGCGCTTCACGCGCTTTTTTTCCTTCGGCCGTTTCCTCGAACAGCGCAGCAGCGACGCTCGCCGGGCCGCGGCGCTCCGATAGCTTCCGTACCACGACGATGTGCGCATAAGGACCGAGGCGTATTCGAACCGTGTCGCCGGGCTGAAGCTGCCTGGCCCGTTTGGCCCGCTCGCCATTTACCTCAACACGTCCCGCTTCGATTGATTCCGCGGCCAGCGAGCGAGTTTTGAAAAAGCGCGCCGCCCACAGCCATTTGTCGAGACGAATCTTGGCGAGTCCATCGCCTGCTGGACTATCTTCGTTCACTCAACCCCACCGTTTCTGTCATCCAGGCGTGAGATATAAAATACCACGCGGGCTCGGAGCCCTTGGCATTGAGGGCAATGATGGTACGACTACCGGCCCCTGCCACTGGAACCCGCGACCAGTCGCTGGCACGCGGAAGTTGAAGCGGTTGGCTTGTCTCGCCAGGTCGCTGGCGCGACCCGTGGTGACGGCGACATCCCGGTAACGGCCCCCCGAGTACACGCGAAGGTTCACCCGAGTCCCGGGAGTGAGCTTCTGCACCTCCCGGGAGAGGCGGTGCGCGGCGAGGCCGTTGGTGTACGAATCGTCGATGTCCGCCGCCGCCGCGCGCAGATCCACTCCATTGATGGCGGCGATGCGGTCGCCTTCGTAGATCCCCGCCATCTCGGCGGGCCCTCTCGGCGTTACCGAGGCAACGAAGATGCCGAGGGTGTCGCGTCGGGTGCCGGTTGGCCGCATCTCGATGCCGAGCGCGGCGCGCTTCATCATCGCCGAGTCGTGGCGGCCCGGCATCAGGCGGATGAGTGAGTCCCGAAGACCCGGGCGGCGGCGAACCGTCACGCCGGTGATGCACACCTCTCGGCCCTCGGAGTCGGTCTTACATACCGAGTCTGCTGCTGCGGAAGAAGATTGTGCGGCGGCAGGTAGCACAGCGGCCGTCGCCAGAACGGAAAGAATGAACAGGGTTTTCACGTAGGTCTCCATAAAAGTTCTCCTTGTTTTGGACAACGCCGCAACTTCGAGGGTTGCCGGTGCAAAACGGAGGAAGTGCGGCGATATTGGAGAATGGCAACGATGATCGAACCGCCACTCCCGAAGGGCCGCGAGGTCGACGTCCACGCGTTCGAGCACCACTGGCAGGACGAGGCCGATGCCGCTTACCTCTACCGCCTGCTGGCGAAGGCCGAGCCGGACGCCACCAAGAGCGACATTTACGCCCGCCTGGCGGACGTCGAAGACCGGCATGTCGTCATCTGGGCGCGACTGCTCGAGGACCATGGACATCCGGTCGCCGCGTTCCGGCCGAGTGGCCGCGCGCGACTGCTGGCGATGTTCGGCCGCTGGTTCGGCCCCGGCTTTCTCCTTCCCATGCTGCTCGAGGAGGAGGGACGCGAGGTCAAGGCATACCTCGACATGCATCGCGCTACGCCCCGCGGGGCTCCGGGAGGCGCCGAGGCGCTTACTCTGGCGCGGGAATCGGCTGAGCACGCCAGCACGCTCGGTGAGATCGCCGGGAAGGGACCGGAGCCGTGGCACCGGACGGCATCGGGTGGTTTCCTGCGCAACGTCGTGTACGGGTTCAACGATGGGCTGACCGCGAACTTCGGTCTTGTCGCCGGCATCATCGGCGCTTCGATAGCCAACCAGCACCAGGCGGTGGTCGTCGCCGGTGTCGCGGGACTGATCGCCGACGCGCTGTCGATGGGCTCCAGCGGATATCTGGCCAGCAAGAGCGAACGGGAAGTCTATGAGTACGAGATCGCGATGGAGAAGGATGAAGTAGAGTTGATGCCCGAGGTGGAGCGTGATGAGCTGGCGCTGATTTACGAAGCGAAGGGGATGAGCCGTGAAGCCGCGCACGATCTCGCTACGCAGGTAATGGGAGATCCGGCGCTGATGCTGAAGGAGCAGGTGCAGGAGGAGCTCAAGATCGGCGAGATGAACATGTCGCCCTTCCGCGAAGGATGGATCACCGGACTCGCTACTGCGTTCGGCGCGGCGATTCCGGTTTTCCCCTTCCTCATCTGGCAGGGCACGACGGCAATCGTCGTCTCGTTCGTGGTATCGATGCAGTCGCATTTTCTGGTCGGTGCGATGCGCTCGGTGTTCACTGGTCGGAGCGTGTTCCGGTCCGGCCTCGACATGTTCGTCGTGGGTGTCGGCGTGG
>Ga0180121_10001305_pt1 | contig 10581 bp, 8 predicted proteins | sample AntDrymUQ5402106_2_FD_129676 | JGI IMG/M metagenome (GOLD analysis project Ga0180121, IMG submission 129676) | Polar desert sand microbial communities from Dry Valleys, Antarctica - metaG UQ540 (21.06) (version 2) (version 2) | ecosystem: Environmental > Terrestrial > Soil > Desert | place...
CCTGCTCAAGGTTCGGCTGCGATTGAAGATGGCTAGAGCACGGAGAATCCCAACCAGCGGGCCGGGGGCATTGCCAGGCATGCGAACGAGAGAGGGCCGTCAACTTGCGACCCCGCCCAGCGGCCCGCATGGCCGAAGTGACCAAGCGAGCAGGTAGTCCGCGCACGAGCCGTGTCATGAACGACAGCCGTTCTGCGACCGGTGGGTGGAGAGACCGTGACGATTCGCCCGACAAGCCAGGCCGCCGGCCCCGCTCCCTCGAATCCCGTCGCAACACCGTCCGCAGCGTTCCCTACCGTCGAAAACGTCATGGAAGCCCAGCAGGCACAGCTCTCAGAGACGCCCACGGAGGTGCTTTCGCCGGCGGGGCATCGGGAGCTCTCGGCGCTCGTCGACGGCGAGCGGATCGACTGCTGCTACGTCGTCCGCGACCGCAGCCGCCGGCCGACCAAGCGCGGCGGGGAGTGGCTCGCGCTGAAGCTGTCCGACCGCTCCGGCTGCGTCAACGCCAAGTCCTGGGATGAGATCGAGGCCCGCTTCGCGGCGGCGACGCCCGGCACGATCGTGCGCATCGTCGGCCGCTTCGAGTGCAGTTCTCAGTGGGGCGACTCACTGATCGTCGAGGCGATCTCGCCTGCCGCCGCGGGCGACTACGACCCCGCCGACCTGCTCGAGTCCTCGCCCGAGCCCCTCGAGCGGATGGAGGCCGACCTCGGCTCGCTGCTGGAGACGATCCAGAGTCCCCACCTGCGCTCCCTCCTTGCCCGCTTCTTCGCCGACGAGAGCGAGATCTGGCACCGATTCCGCGACGCGCCTGCCGCCAAGCACTACCACCAGGCCTATCGCCATGGCCTGCTCGAGCACACGCTGTCGGTCGCGCAGGGTGTGAGCGCGGCCGCCTCGTTCTTCCCCGGCATCGACCGCGACGTCGCGATAACCGGCGCGCTCCTGCATGACATCGGCAAGCTCGAGGCCTACAACGACGACCCGCTCGCGATCGACCTCACGGACCTCGGCCGCCTGATCGGGGAGATCCCCCTCGGCTACTACCGCGTCCGCCGCGAGATCGAGTCGATCGACGGCTTCGACCCCGACCTCGGCTGGGCCGTGCTCCACATCATCCTCTCTCACCACGGCACGCTCGAGCACGGTTCACCGGTGATGCCCGCCACCCGCGAGGCCACCCTCGTCCACATGATGGACAACCTCGGCGGCAGGCTCGGCAGCTTCGACCGGATCGAGCGCGGGCTCGCGGACGGCCAGGCCTGGTCGAGCTTCGACCGAGGGATCGACGGCTCCGCCTACTTCCGCGGCCGCCGGGCGGCCTGAGAGGCCGCTGCTCGGCGTCATCGGCCGGCTCGCGGCCAAATTTGCCGCATCGCCGACCTCTTCCTTGATCAGGGACTCTCAGGCTCGCCCGGATCCTGCCTCGAAGGCCCTCATTCGACGTCCCAGCCGAAGTAGACCTCCACCCGGCTGATCCCGTCGCCGTCGAACCCGAAGATCTCGGTGTTGCGGAATCGACCCCCGTCGGTCCTCGTGGCCTCGTAGGTGACCACGACCTCGTCATTCGCTTCGAAGAGGCGCTTGTAATTGAAGGCAGCGATCATCTTGGCGTTGGGCCAGCAGCGCTCGAAGTACGTCGCGCGGTCGATGCCCACGTCGGGCGGCGCCGAGAACGTGAAGTCGTCTGTCAGGAGCTGCTCGATGATGCTGCGATCCCCGGATTCGTAGGCGCGATAGCAGTCGCGCACCACCTGCAGGCGGTCAGGAGCGGTCATCTCGAGGGTGTCCTTTCTCTGGTCGTTCGATGATGTCGACCCGCGTTCGAGCCGTGACTCATCGCCACGAGACGATGGGCTCAGCGAAACAGGCTCGCTGCGGTTGCCGGGCTGAGCTCCTCCAGCACGAGGTCCGCGACGCCCTGCGCCCGATCGTCCTCGCCGACGACCGCGCAACGCAAGCCTGCCGCATGTGCCGCCTGGACGCCCACGAGCGAGTCCTCGATCGCAAGCACGTCTCCCGCGACGATCGACTCGTGGAGGCTGCGCTCCTCGTTGAGCTGTGCCATCGCCAGCAGGTAGCCGCTGGGGTCGGGCTTGCCCTGCTCGACGTCGTCGATGCAGACGATCGCCTCGAAGAGGTCGCCGATCCCGGCGAGCTCGAGGACCAGCTCGACCTCCTCACGAGCCGCGCCGGAGGCGATCCCGATGGGAACCCGGGCGGCCACGCCGCGGACGAAGCCGGCAGCACCGTCATCGACGGTGAGCTCTCGTCGGACCTCGTCCTTGTAGCGGTCGATCTTCGCGTGCAGCACCCGCTCGCGACGCTCCAGCGTCGGTTCCACGCCACCGATCTCGAGGGCGCGGACGACGATCTCGGGATCCGACAGCCCGCTGAGCTCGGCAAAGTAGATATCCGAGGTCAGGTCCACCCCCTCAGCGGCGAGGACCTCGCGGAAGAGCCGGTCGAGCAGGGGCTCGTCGTCTGAGATCGTCCCGTTGAAGTCGAAGATGACGGCGCGCGGTCGCAACGGGGCGAACCGTAGTCCGCCGGCCCGATCTGCTCCCAGCGACCGGATGATTGATCTAGGTTGAGGGCGTGGGCCATGACCCGGAACTGGAGGCCGTCCTCGATCTCGTCCCCGAGCTGCGCGACGACTCGCGACGCGTCGAGGAGCTGCCCGGCGGCCTCACGAACCAGAATTACAAGGTCGTCGTCGGCGAGCGGTCCTACGTCGTCCGCCGCTGGAGCGATGACGGCGCGCTGCTCTCGATCGACCGCGACAACGAGCACGAGAACTCCGTCAAGGCGGCCGAGGCCGGGGTCGGCGCCCCCGTCGTCGCCTTCCTCCCGGACCACGGCACGCTCGTGATCGAGTTCCTCGAGGGCCGGACGCTCTCGGCCGACGAGCTGCGCGGCGGCTACCCGCTCGACCGCATCGCCGAGGCCTGCGGCCGCCTCCACGGCGCCGAGCCATTCCGCGACGGCTTCGACATGTTCGGCACGCAGCGCGCCTACCTCGAGCTCGTCACCGAGCGAGGCTTCCGGCTGCCCGACCGCTACCGCGACTTCGAGCCGCGGATGGAGGCGGTGGAGGAGGCGCTCGGCTCACAGTCCGAGGACCTCGTCCCCTGCAACAACGACCTGCTGGCGGAGAACTTCATCGACGACGGCGAGCGGCTCTGGCTGATCGACTACGAGTACTCGGGCAACAACGAGCCGAGCTTCGAGCTTGGGAACATCTGGAGCGAGTCGGGCCTCTCGCTCGCCCAGCTCGACGAGCTCGTAGCCGCCTACTGGGGCGAGCCGTCGCCGGCGAAGGTCGCCCGCGCCCGCCTCTGGGGGCTGATGTCCAAGTACGGCTGGACGCTGTGGGCCTCGATCCAGGATGGCGTCTCGGAGATCGAGTTCGACTTCTGGTCGTGGGGAATGGAGAAGTACGAGCGCGCCGTGGACGAGTTCGAGGGGCCGGACTTCGAGCGGCTGCTCGAGGACGCGAGGATGCCGGGATGAGCGCAGCCGAAGAGCAGGAGCCGTTCCCCACTTCGGCGGCGGCGGTAGTCATCGGCGGCGGTGTCGGCGGAGCTAGCATCGCCTACCACCTCGCCGACCTCGGCCTGGCCGACGTCGTCGTGATCGAGCAGCACGACCTGAGCGAGGGTTCGACCTGGCACTCGGCCGGATTCGTCGGGCAGCTCCGCTCGTCGATCTCGCAGACCCGGATGATCATGTACTCGACCGAGCTCTACGAGCGGCTCGGCACCGAGACCGGCCTCGACCCCGGCTGGCGGGGGGTTGGCGGCCTGCGGATCGCGACCACTTCCGAGCGGGTGGAGGAGCTGCGCCGCCAGCAGAGCGCGGCGGAGACCTACGGGCTCCAGCTCGACGTGCTCACACCCGAGGAGACCCGCGAGCGGCTGACGCTGCTCGCCACCGACGACGTCCTCGCATCCGCCTGGTTGCCGGGCGACGGCTACGTCGACCCGGAGCTCCTCGCCCGCGCGCTCGCGGCCGGCGCGGGGGCGAACGGCGTGCGCTTCATCACCGGCGTTCGCGCAACGGGCTTCGAGCTCGACTGCGATCGGGTGATCGGGGTCGAGACCGACCGGGGCACGATCGCCACCGAGACCGCCGTGATCGCTGCCGGGGCGGCCACCGCGGCAGTCGGGCGGCTCGCCGGCGCGTCCATCCCGATCGTGCCGATGCGCCACCAGTACCTGGTCACCGAGCCGCTCCACCCCGCGGTCAGCGTCGAGGCCACCACGGTCCGCGACCCCGACTCGATCACCTACTTCCGGCCGGAGGCGGGCGGGCTGCTCGTCGGTGGGTACTCGCGCGAACCGGTCACATGGGACGTCGACGAGCCGCTCAGCGAGCCGCGGATGCTCTTCGAGCCGGATATGGACCGCTTCGCCGAGTCCTGGGAGGGAGCGCAGCGACGGGTTCCGGCGCTGCGCGACGCCGAGATCGCCAAGGTCGTCAACGGCCCCGAGGCCTTTACCCCGGACGGCGAATTCATCCTCGGCGAGACCCCCGAGGTCACCGGGCTCTGGGTCGCAGCCGGCTTCTGCGTCCATGGCCTGGCCGGGGCCGGCGGGGTGGGACGGGTCATCGCCGAGTGGATCGTGCGCGGCATGCCCTGGGTTGACGTCTCGGCCATGGACATCCGCCGCTTCGGCCGGCACGTCGCCGTGCGCAGCTACGCGCGCGTCCGCGCGCTCGAGGCCTACTCGCGCTACTACGACGTCGTCTACCCGGGCGAGGAACGGCAGGCCGGCCGGCCGCTGCGCCTGCCGCCCGCCTACGAGCGACTGCGCGATCTCGACGCGAGCTTCGGCGAGAAGGCCGGCTGGGAGCGGGTCAACTGGTTCGGCTCGGACGCTGCGGCCGGGGACGAGGACCTGCGTCCCGATGGCTGGCCGGGGCTCCACTGGTCGCCCGCGATCGGCGCCGAGTGCGTCGGGACCCGGGACGCCGCAGGCCTCTTCGACCAGTCCTCCTTCGCCAAGCTGGACGTCACCGGGGCGGGAGCGACCGCCGCGCTCTCCAACCTCTGCGCCAATGACGTCGACAAGCCCGCGGGCACCGCCGTCTACACCCAACTCCTCAACGATCGCGGCGGGATCGAGGCGGACCTGACGGTCACGCGCATGGACGACGAGGCCTACCGCGTCGTCACCGGGACCGCGTTCGGCACCCGTGACCTCGCCTGGATCCGCCGCCACCTGCCGAGCGACGGATCGATCCGGGTGGTCGACGTCAGCGCCTCGCGCGCCTGCTTCTGCCTCTGGGGCCCACGCTCCCGCAAGATCCTCGAACCCCTGACGGACGCCGATCTCTCCAACGAGGCCCACCCCTTCCTGCAGGCGCGGCCGATCGCGGTCGGCCACGTCCCGGTTCTGGCTCAGCGCATCACCTTCGTTGGTGAGCTCGGCTGGGAGCTCTACGCGAACGTCGAGTTCGGCCGACCCCTGTGGGACCTGCTCTGGGAGGCCGGTCGCCCGCACGGCATGCTCGCCGGCGGCTACCGGGCGATCGACTCGATGCGGCTCGAGAAGGGCTACCGCGTCTGGGGTCTCGACATCACGCCGGAGACGACGCCGTACGAGGCGGGCCTCGGCTTCGCCGTCGCGCTCGACAAGCGGGGTGGCTTCATCGGCCGCGACGCGCTCCTCGAGCAGCACGATGGGCCCGGACCCGAGCGCAGGCTTCGCTGCCTCATCCTCGACGAGCCGCGAGCGATCGCCTTTGGCGACGAGCCGGTGCGCGTCGACGGGGACCGGGATCAGGCTCACGGCCGCGTCACCTCCGGCGGCTTCGGCCACCGCGTAGAGCGGAGCATCGCCTACGCGTACCTGCCTAGAGAGGTCGAGGTCGGCACTCCCGTCGAGGTCGGGATCTTCGGCCGATGGATCGGCGCCGAGGTGGCGAGGGAGCCGCTCTACGATCCGGGCAACGAACGGGTCAAGGCCTGAGCGAGGAGGGCCAGCGTGCGTGCGCCCAACGAACTCGTACGGGGGCCGACTTCGCCAGCCGCCTCGAGCGGGCCCATCAGATTTACCTGGACGCGGGCGAGCATGCGCATGCCGTGGATGCGCGACCCCGTCAGGCTGCCTAGCCTCCCAGCGAAGGAGGCAACGATGAACTACGAGCTCGCCTACAGAGTCGGCTTCCATCCCTGGGAGGAGGCCGAGGACCAACCCGCGTTCACGAAGAAGCTCAGCGAGCTGCTCCGGCACGAGGAGGGCGGGCGCGAGCCGCCGTACGGGCCCGCGCTCGACCTCGGCACAGGCAGCGGCATCTGGGGGGTCCAGCTCGCGCGACGCGGCTGGCAGGTCACGGGAATCGACATCGTCGACAAGGCATTGAGGCGCGCCCGCGAACGGGTGCGCGCCGCCGGCGTCGACCTGCAGGTCCTCCGCGGCGACGTGACCGCGTTGCGAGAGGCCGATGTCGGCTCTGAAATCCAACTGATCCTGGACACGGGGACCTTCCACGGCCTCAGCCGCGCCCAGCGTGCCGCGATGGGCGGCGAGGTCAGTGCGGTCGCCGCCGGCGACGCAACCATCCTGTTGCTCGGCTGGACGCCGAAGCACCGAGGACCGCTGCCGCGCGGAGTGAGCCACGCCGACGTGGAAGCTGCGTTTCCAGGCTGGGTCGTAGCGGATGCGGGTCCGACGGGCTTCGAAGCCCCGAAGCCGATCGAACTCCTGCTGAAGCCCGAGGAGCGCTGGTACCGGCTGCGGCGAAGATGACCGGCCGGCTCCGGCCGACCTTATTGCTCCACCGACCTGCAGAAGTCGCTCACCGCGGCGTTGAAGCGAGCGGGCTGCTCGAGATTGCTCTCGTGCCCCGCGTCCGCGATCACGACCAACCGCGCCCCCGGGATGCCCTCCCGCAGCTGCTCGGCCACGCTCAGCGGCGCTCGCTCGTCGCCGTCCCCCCAGAGCAGGAGGGTGGGCACACGGATCTGGGGCAGGAGGTCTCGGCTGTCCGTATTTGCAAGGGCGAGGGCCATTGCCCGGTAGCCCGCCGGGTGGAAGTCGGACATGATCTCAGCCACCTCATCCCGCAGCTCCTGCGGGGCGTTCTCGGTCAGCAGCCCCGGAACCCAGCCGGGTACCCACTCCTCAGGCGGCAGCTCGGACTCGCGCAGGCAGGCCGCCAGGCGCTCATCGCAGATCGCCCTCGGTAACGAGCCCTTCCAGCCTGCGTAGGTATCCGCGAGGATCAGGGACCTCACCCGTTCAGGATGCTGCCGGTAGAGCTCCTGCGCCAGCACCCCACCCCACGAGAGCCCGAGAACGTGGGCGGCCTCCAGGTCGAGTGCCTCCATGAACGCGGAGAGGCAATCGGCGTAGTCGCTCGCGCTGAAGGGTCCCGATGGATCCGACGAGTCGCCGGCCCCGGGCGCGTCCCAGGCGACCACCGTGAACCGGGCCGCGAGATCGGCGAGCTGACTTGCCCATGCCCGGCTGTCCGAGAGAATTCCGTGCAACAGGACCAGGGTTGGTCCTTGGCCGACTCGTTGATACGCAACTCGGAGACCGTTGATCTCGACCGAGGGCTTCTCGCTGCCGGCCACGGGCCAACCGTACCCTTCGGAGGAGGCGCGGATGAACTCACTCGGCGAGTTGGCCGGCGACTTCGCGCACGGTGCTGGGCCCTCGCGTTCTTTCCCATTCTCGGCTCGGCGCTCCCATTGGAGGGCGCAAAGTGCGAAGAACCTGGGGCGGCTGGCTCAGGAACGGCCGTCGACGGCAACTATCCTGCCGTCAGTGGCGAAGGACACCGAGAAGCTGATCCGCCAGCTGTCTCTGATCTCCTTCTTGATGGCGAACCGCCGCCCCGTTTCGGCGCTCGAGATCAAGCAGGAGGTGGAGGGCTACTCCTCGATGAACGAGGACGCCTTCGCGCGCCGGTTCTACGCCGACCGCGCCGAGCTCGAGAGTCTCGGGATCGCGCTCAAGGTCGATCGCCCGAGCGAGGGATTCCTCGAATCGGAGCTCTACGCGTTGCCGCCTGAGAACTACTACCTGCCGGCGATCGAGTTCACCGACGGCGAGCTGGCCGCGCTGCGCACGGCGCTCCACCTACTCGACGGCGAGTTCGCCTACGCCGAGCCGCTGCGGCTCGCGCTCCAGCAGGTCTCGTGGGGACGCAAGAGTCCGCTGTCGGGTCCCGAGAGCGCTCCGATCGAGATGGCGATGACAGCCTCGGCGGGAGGCCGCGAGCTCTCCCAGCGGCTGGCGAAGATCGAGACCGCGATCTCGCGCCGCAAGACGATCCAGTTCTCCTATTACACGATGGAGCGGGACGCGACCGCGGACCGCAAGGTCGACCCCTATCACCTCGTCTTCCGCTCCGGCCAGTTCTATCTGATCGGCTTCGCCCACGAGCGCGATGCCGTGCGCGTCTTCCGGTTGTCGCGGATCCAGGGCAAGGTCTCCTACGCGAGCAAGGCCGAGCACGACTTCAATCCGCCCGGCTCCTTCGACCGTCACGACTACGGTTCCCGCGCGGATTGGCAGATGGGATCGAAGGCGGGGAGGGCGCGGATCTTCCTGCGCGACCGGATCGACTGGCTCGTCGAGCGCGACTACGGCGAGTTCGGCGCGTTCGCACCGGCCGTCAACGGCGACTCGAAGGCCCTGAATGACTCGAAGGGCTCTGTGTACGAGACCGACTTCGCCTCCTCCCGCCAGCTCGTCGCCTGGCTGCTCGGCTGGCGCCAGCACGCCGCGGTGCTCGATCCTCCCGAGCTCGCCGCCGAGGCCGAGGAGCGCCGTGAGCTCCTGCGCGCCCGCCACTCCGAGGATTTCGCGACCGCCAAGCCGGTGGCGAGCAGCGCGGTCCGCGAGGCGGAGCGCCGCAGCCGCTCCAACGGCAAGGCCGAGACCGTGATTCGCCCCGAGCGCTTCGCGCGGCTCGTCACCCTCGCCGGGATGATGATCGACGCCGCTCGCAACGACCGCACGCTGCTCACCGCCGAGGTCTGCGAGGAGTTGGGGATCTCGGTCAAGGAGCTCGCCGGCGACATCGACGTGCTCAACGTCGTCAACTTCGGCGGCGGCACCTACGTGCTCTACGCGGAGCTGCAGGGGGACGTCATCGACGTCGATCCGGAGGCGTACGGAGACAGCTTCGCCAAGCCCGCGCGCCTCTTGCCGCTCGAGGCGAAGGCGCTCGTCGCCGCGATCGACTTCTTCGGTGATCACCTTCCCCAGGAGGGATTGGACACGGCTCGCGACAAGATCATCGCGGCGCTCGGGCACGACCCCTCCCAGGAGGGGCTGCAGATCACGATCGAGCGCGACGAGCCCGAGATCGTCAGCGCCGTCAACGACGCCATCGCCGACCGCGCCGTGCTGCGAATCAAGTACTACAAGGAGAACGAGGACGAGTTCACCACGCGCGAGATCGAGCCCTACCGCCTCGCCCGCGGCCCCGAAGGTTGGTACGTCGGCTGCCGCGACCGCAGGCGCGACGCGGTCCGCCACTTCCGCCTCGATCGGACCAAGGAGGCGGAGGCGACGGGCGAGCACTTCGAGCCGGCCGACGACGTCGAGGCTCAGCTCTCCTCCCCCGCGCAGAGCTGGCTCAGCGAGGGCGAGGTGACCGACGCCCGCGTCGCGCGGGTCTGGGTCTCGCCCGAGCGCGCCCGCTGGGTCCGCGAGGAGCGAACCGTGGTCGAGGAGCTCGCCGACGGCGCACTGATCATCGAGATGCCCTTCGCGGGGACCTCGTGGCTGGTCCGCGAGGTGCTCAAGGGCGCCGGCGACATGGTCGTGCTCGAGCCCGGCGACGCCCGCCAGGCCGTGCACGCCGCCGTCTCCAGCTGAGCGGCGGAGCTGTGGACGAGGCGGCCGCCTCCCCGGAAGGCCCGGATGCATCTGAGGCTCCGGGCCATCCCGAGATCGTCCGGATCACGGCTCCCAACCCGGGGCCGATGACGCTGAGCGGGACGAACACCTACGTCGTCGGGAGCTCCCCCGCGTGGGTGATCGACCCGGGACCGGCGGACGAGGGGCACATCGCCGAGGTTCGCGACGTCGCCGAGTCGCGCGGCGGGATCGGCGGGGTGCTGCTGACGCACTCGCACCTCGATCACAACGAGGGGGTGGGGATGCTGGGGGCCGGGCTCGCGTTCGGGAATGCCGAGGGCTTCGATGACCTCGCGGCGCTGATGGGGGCCGGCTTCGGCGAGTTGCCGCCGGCGCTGGGCAGCGCGGAAGGGGAGGCGGCCGGGCCGTTCGTAGCCGTCTCGACTCCCGGCCACGCGAGCGATCACGTCGCTTACGTACTCGCCGAGGGCCGTCCCGGAGGAGATGGCGAGGTGATCTGCTTCTGCGGGGACCTGGTGCTCGGTGAGGGCTCGACGATCGTCCCTCCGGCCGCGGGCGGTGGGTCGCTCCTCGACTACATGGCCTCGCTCGAGCGCCTCGCGGCGCTCGGGGCGACGCTGCTCTGTCCCGGCCACGGCCCGTGGATCACCGACCCGGCCGCGAAGATCGCGGAGTACGCCGCGCACCGGCGGGAGCGGGAACGGCTGCTGCTGGTCGCGCTGGACGCCGGGAG
>Ga0180121_10001306_pt1 | contig 10580 bp, 9 predicted proteins | sample AntDrymUQ5402106_2_FD_129676 | JGI IMG/M metagenome (GOLD analysis project Ga0180121, IMG submission 129676) | Polar desert sand microbial communities from Dry Valleys, Antarctica - metaG UQ540 (21.06) (version 2) (version 2) | ecosystem: Environmental > Terrestrial > Soil > Desert | place...
CCGGGGTGTCGGTGCCGGATTCAATCCTGGAGCGGATGCGCCAGGCCAGCGCGCGGGGAAAGGAAGAGGCGCTCGCCGAGGGCATACAGATCTCGCAAGAGATGCTTGCGGCGGTTGCCGAGCGAGTCCAGGGCGTCCAGGTAGCTGCGCCACTCGGGCGGGTGGCGGTGGCGCTCGAGGTGCTCGAGGCCGCTCACATTGAACCGGTCACCAGTCCGGGCTATACTCCCGAGAGTTGATCAGCCCTCCGTCATTCTCGGGAGTCCAGCCCCTATGCAGGACCTCAGCAGTGCCGCTCCCGCACTCACCATGTTGTCCGAAGAAGAGGCGATGTTTCGTGATGCAGTGCGAGACTTTGCCAGGGCTGAAATTTGTCCTCACGTCCACGCCATGGACGAGGCGGCGCAGTTCCGGCTGGATCTCATTCCCAAGTTCTTCGAGCTCGGGCTCATGGGAATCGAGGTGCCGGAAGAGTACGGCGGCAGCGGGGGCAGCATCTTCATGGCCGCGCTGGCCATCGAGGAGTTGGCCCGGGTAGACGCATCGGCGGCGATTTACGTGGATGTTCACAACACGCTGGTCAACAACGCCATACTCCGCTGGGGCAACAGCGAACAGAAGTCCCGCTACTTCCCCCGGCTGACCAGCAACCTGCTGGGCGCGTTTGCGCTGTCGGAGCCCGGCAGTGGAAGCGACGCCTTCGCGCTCGCCACCCGGGCCGAGCTCAGAGGCAAGGACTGGACTCTCACCGGACGCAAGTTCTGGATCACCAATGGGGCCGAGGCGGGGCTCTTCATCATCTTCGCCAATACCGATCCGTCCAAGGGCTACAAGGGAATTACGGCGTATCTGGTCGAGCGCGAATTCCCCGGTTTCTCCATAGGCAAGAAGGAGAACAAGCTGGGCATCCGTGCCTCGAGCACGACGGAGCTGATTCTCGAGGAATGCATCGTGCCGCCGGAGAACGTACTGGGTCCGGTCGGCCAGGGATACAAGATTTCGATCGAGACGCTGAACGAAGGCCGGATCGGAATCGGGGCCCAGATGATCGGCGTGGCCACCGGCGCCCTGGAAGCCGCCATGGCTTACGTCAAGGAGCGCCGCCAGTTTGGGAAGGCAATCGCCGAGTTCCAGGCGGTGCAGTTCCAGCTCGCCCAGATGGCCACCGACCTGGAGGCAGCCCGGCTGATGGTGTACAACGTTGCTCGCCTCAAGGACGCCGGTCAGCCTTTCGCACAGCAGGCCGCCATGGCCAAACTGTTCAGCTCGCAGGTGGCAGACCGGATCACCTCCTCGTGCCTGGAGCTGTTCGGGGGCTACGGCTACTCCAAGGAATACCCTGCGGAGAAGTACTATCGGGACGCGAAGATCGGCACCATCTACGAGGGGACCAGCAATATGCAGCTGCAGACGATTGCGAAAGGATTATTGAAATGATGGGAGTCTAAAGTCTAGGTTCTATCGTCGATTAGACCCTAGACCCTTGACCCTAGACAGCTACACCTTGGGCGCTATTCCTCCACTGCGCTCCCCGCCGTCCACACCTTTGACAGATTCATGCTTCCCATCCCGCAGGGGTTCAGCGTGACCGGAGTGCTCGACATGTCCCAGCGAACCGCTTGGTTGGACTCCGCATCGACCAGCGTGCACTGCGCGCCCTGACGGGTCATCGAGGCAACTGCGTCACCCCCGGTTACCGTGCCACCCATCGCCGCGGCGCCAACTTCATCGGTCTGGTCTTCCGCTGCAGCGACGGTCTCGCGATCAGGCGCTGACGTCTCCTCGGCGCTGTTGACAGGCTCTTCGTCAGCGGTCTCGCTCGAGTTGACTTCGCCCAGAAGCTCGGTGGAATCCTGGGGCGGACGAATGGACTCCGCGCTGTCCGCCTGGTCGGCGGTGGTGGTAGTGTCCCGAGCCATCTCGACATAGCCTGCCGACGTGGTGTCGGAGGTGTTGAGAGAAGTCTCGCTCGTGTCCTCCGTTACCCGTGCTGAATCCGATTCATGCGGCGCGGTTGCAGTATCCCGCTCAATCGCGCGGTAGCCCGACGCAGCCGAGTCGGTCTGGCTCGTGGCGTCCCGACGTTCCCTGGTGGGCGAGGCGGTAGCTGCGCGCGGAAAGGTCGGCCGGACTGATGCCGTGGCGGTGTCGCCGGCGGATGGCAGCGTGTCCTGCATGACCGCGGCGGTATCGCTGCTGCTGCCGCTCTCGGTGCGATCCGGGCGCGAGCACGCGGTGATAACCGCGAGAACCATGACGCTCGCCACCACTCTCTGAAGCAGCACGCGATTTGAAGCTGGGAAATACATCATCTATCCTCCACTTGGTTCATCAGTCTGGCTTCAGCCGGATAGTTTCCGTCTGGCGCACATTACCAACCAGCTTGCGACGACGGGGTGACTCGTGACCCCTTTGGCGTGAGTCGACTCACACGCCCCAAAAAGATTCGGGGGCGCCACCTTGGCGCCCCCGAATCGGGTCTGGCAACCTCCCGCAGTTAGCGGGAAGTCGTCGTATCAGACTGATTCTGGTCCTGAGACTTGTTGTATCCGGTGGTGTCGCTGGATCCCATACCGGTTGAGTCCATAGCGCCCGAATTCATGCTCGTCGTGTCGGTTCCCATCGAGCTGGTGGTATCCCGCCCAGCGGCGCCGGTCGTGTCGGTCTGACCCGAGGGATTAGCCTGCCCAGTCGTGTCAGTCCGTTCCATGCCGGAATATCCCGACGTATCCATACCCTGGCCGGGACCCTGATTCTGCAGGAACGTGTCACTGGTCTCCGGATACTGGGGAGTGCTGAGGGAATCGCCCTCCATGCCCCGGTCGGGCCGGTTCTGGGGCTGACCACCCAGCGTATCACTGGTGGTGGTGTCTCTGGCCGCCGCGGACTCGTCGGTATCGGCCTCGCGCGCCGTGTTACCTGCACACGCCAATGCGCCAACCAGCAACGCCATGGCGGCAAAGCGCGTGGAAGAATTGCCTTTCATTCGACCTCCTCTAGATCGCCCTACAGTGAAGTCACCTGGGTCCCGCGTCCCGCACCATTCGTGGTGCCATGCGCTTGCCCAGCCGGATACTCAAGCACATGGGCAACACAAATTTCGCCTCTGCGCCCGACATCATATCCCCACCTGGAGAGGGGTTCTGTGACTTGTGTCACCCAGGTGGGATGAACTTCATCTGCAGGCATTTGCGGGCCCGGTAATTGCTGTTTCCGCGGCCTTGAATCCGAAGCCCGGACTTGGGTCGTACGAGGTTAGATTGCGGGCCCGCAGTGCGAGTTTCTTCGGCACAGGTTCGGCCTTCCAGCCGCAACACCTGACGACTCGATCACTCATTCTACTTAGCCTGGGACGGCCAGTGACAGGTTTGATCAATCCACGTCGCATAATGCTTTCGTTGCTGCTCCTGACTGCAGCACCCGCTGCGGCCGGGGCCCAGGCCGACCAGCAGTGGCTCGATGTTCGGGTGTCAGAGTGGTACGCCTCCGCGGCTCGGACTGCCCCGGGTCAGTGGGGGATCGCCATCGCGGATCAATCGGGGCGCATGCTGTGGAGTATGAATCCCGACTATTCCCTGATGCCTGCATCCGCCGTGAAGCTGTTCACGACAGGATATGCCCGAAGTGTTCTCGGGGGGGCCGCGCGTCGTTCAACGCGGGTGGTAGGGGCCGGCGTTGTCGACACGCTCAAGGGTGAGTGGCTCGGTAAATGGGCTTTGGAGCTGAACGGAGATCCCTCGCTGGAGCGGGCCGAAGGCTCCGGGCCCACGCTTCACGATCTGGCCGTCCAGCTGGCGAGTGCCGGTGTGAAGCGGCTGTCCGGACCCCTTGAGGTTCGGAGCGCAGACGGCCCCGCAACTGCCGTGTACCCTGAGGTCTGGTCCCGCAAGCACGCCGGCCGCCTGTTCGCGCCGCTGGTGGGGCCGCTGACGGTGCACGAGAACATCGTTTGGCTCACGGTCCAACCCGGTCGCAGGGTGGGGACACCAGCCCGACTTATCGAGACCGCCCCAGATGGCATCAGCTCGCTGGTGTCCGTGACGGCGGTGACGGGCAGCGGCCGACGGTCCCGGCTCAGGCTCAGGCCCCGAGCGGGAGGGGGCTGGGTCATTGCGGGCAGTATTGGGGTGCGCGCGACTCCTCGCCGGCTCACCGCCACCGCAGCCGACCCCAAGGCCGTGCTCGGCGCCGCCTGGGCCACGGCGTTGAGGAAGGCCGGCATCACCTGGAACCGGAGCGTCAGGGCCACCGAGCCGCTGGATGGGTCGTTCAAGGTGCTGGCCGAGGTGGCCTCACCGCCGCTCGACTCCCTCGCCAGCGAGATCAACCGTCGCAGTCTCAACCTCGGCGCCGAGCTGCTCCTCCAATGGGCGGGCGGCCAAATCCAGGGCCCCGCCAATCTGACCGCGCACGTGCAGGATGTCATCGGCCGGCAGGAGGGGGTTTACCTGGTGGACGGCAGCGGGCTCTCGTACCTGGATCGGGTCAGTCCCTACGCGTTTGTGTCATACCTCGCCAAGTTCCCGGCCACATCTGCGGGGCAAAACTTCCCCCAGCTTCTGCCCGCCAATGGCAGCGGTACCCTCCGCCGGCTCAATAGCGGCTTCCCTGGGGTGGGAGTTGTGCGAGCCAAGACCGGGACGCTGGCGCACGCCAGCACGCTGGTTGGGTATCTGGGACGGCCCGAGGGCACGCTGCTCGTGTCGCTGATGTACAACGGCACCCGGCCCGGCGCGGCGCGCAGGGCTCAGTGGAAGCTTTTCCAGGATCTGGGTGCGAACGGCATGGTGATACCTGCGGATACTGCGACCATCGAACCGCCGCAGCTCGGCAGCGATGAGACTATCACCCCGAATTGGTGGTCAAAGGCCATCGCCCAGGATTCGGCCGCAGCGGAGCCCATGGACTCCGAGTAGCAGTTTCTCGAGCCCACAAACGACAAACGGTCCAGCACTCGCTGGGCCGTTTTTCTTGGACGTCTTCGATCTCGACGCTCAGGTGAGCGTACGGCGCCCCTGCACGGCGCGCAGTAACACGACCGCGATGGCGGTCCAAAGCAGAACGTGGATGAACCCGCCGAACGTGTTGGCTGATACGATACCGAGGAGCCACAGAGCGAGAAGGCTGGCAACTACGGTCCAGAGCATGGCGCACCCCCGGGGAGAGAATTCACGCGCGGGCCGATACTGGAACGTAGTGGGAAAGTGACAGTTGGGCGAGGTCCGCGGGCAGCCAGGGTTGAGCCGCTTGGAGGCGTAGAGCGTCTTGAGCCCGGCCAGGTCGGTCGGCAGCAGCCCGCGACCCCGATACATCTGGCAGGAGACCGGGCCTTAGCTACCCGTTATATCTGCGTCTTCGTCCTCTCCTCCCGGTTTTCCGTCCTTGCCGAGTGTCCCCAGCTCGAAACCGGCGGCGCTCTGGGCCGGCGCGACGGCATAGAGGTAAGGACGGGCCCACGGATCGAGGGGCACCGCCTTCCGGAGGTACGGGCCTTTCCAGTTGGGGGGTACCGGCTCGCGCACCGGACGTTCCCGCAACGCTGCGAGCCCCTGCTCAGTGGTCGGATAATTGCCGTTGTCGAGCCGGTAGCTGTCCAGCGCCACCCCCAGCAGCTCAATCTGAGTGCGGGCAGTGGCCGTCTTGGCCTCGGACAGGCGTCCCAGGATTCGTGGACCAACCAATCCGGCCAGAAGACCGAGCACAATGATCACCACCACCAGTTCAATCAGGGTAAAGCCCCGGCGCACTACGGTAAACGGTGAACCCTGAACGGGGAACAGCAGATTGGCAGTGACGCCCGCTTCCGTATGCACAGCCGTCATCCTAACCCCCCGTTTACTGTTCACGGTTTACCGTTCACGGCATTGAAATTCAGAACGCGCTCGTGTTGATGCTGTAAATAGCCTGCAGCATGGCCAGCGCCACGAATCCGACCAGACCCCCAAAGATGATGATCATACCAGGCTCGATAAGAGCGACCATGGCGCGGATGGCCCGCCGTACCTCCGCATCGTAGGTATCGGCGACGCGCAGGCACAGCACGTCCAGCCTCCCGCTCTCTTCACCTACCGCGAGCATCTGCACTGCCAGAGGAGGTAGTATGTCGGCCAGGGAAGGAGCCAGAGCGCCACCTTGCCCAACCGCGGCGGCCGCCCGCTCTACACTGTCCCTCAGCGCCACGTTGGGCACGGTGCTCCGTGCAATCCGGAGCGCCGGCAAAATCGACAGGCCGCTCCGCAGCAAAAGCCCGAGCGTTCTGGTGAACTGGGCGGTGGCATACTTGAGTTCGAGATCGCCAACCCAGGGCCAGCCCAACCGCTTCCGATGCCACGCGCGCTGGACATTAGGGCGACGGAGCCCCGTTACCATAACGTACGTTCCGGCCACCAGCATCGGAAGCCACAGCCACCACCACCCGGTGAGCACTGCGCTGAGGGCAACCAACGCCCGGGTGCTCGCCGGCAGGGTCCCGCCCACCTCCTGCAGGATCGCGGTAAAACGGGGTACCACGAACCCCAGCAGGACCAACACTCCGAGCCCCGCTACCGCCGCCATGAGTGCGGGATACACCAATGCGCCCCGTACCTGCGAGCGTAGCTCGGCCCCCTCTTCGAGATGGTCGGCCAGCCGGTCGAAGACGGCGTCCAGCTGCCCGGTGGCTTCGCCCGCTGCGATCATCGCCCCGAACATGGGAGCAAACACCTTGGGCTGGGCGGCCAGCGCTTCCGCCAGACTGGCTCCGCCCTGGACCTCGCGACGTACGCGCTTCAGCGCATCTCGCACCGTGTCGTTGCCAAGGTGCTCTACCGTAAACGCCAGAGCCCGATCGAGCGGCAGTCCGGCTTCGAGCAGGGTGGCGGTGTTGCGAGCCCACAGGGTGAGAGCAGCGCGGGAAGTAAGGCGAGACCGGCGGCTCCCTGCGCGTCCTGTCCCCTCCTCTTCCACAGCGACCGGGTACAGCCGCTGCCGATGAAGGGCGTCGAGCACCATCCTGTGGGATTGGGCCTGCAGCACCCCTTCGACTACCTGGCCGTCCGCAGTGGCGGCCCGGTAGCGGTAGCGGCCGATCATTGGGGCTGGTCCTCGCTGGTAACCCGCAGCAATTCCTCGATGGTGGTGACGCCGGAGCAGACCTTGGCCCACCCATCCTCGCGCAGCGGCACCATCCCCTGCGCCCGCGCGAGGGCCCGGATTTCATCGAGCGGCGAGCCGGCCACCACCCGGGCGCGCAGCTCATCCGTCACGGTCATGAGCTCGTAAATGCCAGTGCGGCCCCGGTACCCACTGTTGGCGCAGGCATCGCACCCGCGTCCCCGGCGGAACATCGGCCGCGTCGCACCGTTTTCCCAAACGCCGGCGCGCAGACTTCCCGGCGGTGCAGCCTGACCCAGCTCTGAAGCCGAAGGCTGGTATGGCTCGGCGCAGCTTTCGCACACCATTCGCACCAGCCGCTGGGCCAGGAGCCCGCGTACGACGGCCGCCACGAGATAGGGTTCGACGCCCATGTCGGCCAGGCGGGTGAGACCGCCCGGGGCATCGTTGGTATGCAGCGTCGAAAAAACCAGGTGGCCCGTGAGAGCGGCCTGAATCGAGATTTCGGCGGTCTCGGTATCACGCATCTCGCCGACCATAATGATGTCGGGGTCGTGACGCAGGATGGAGCGCAGCGCAGAAGCAAAGGTGAGTCCACCCCTGGCGGCCACGGGGATCTGAGTGAGCCCCTCGATCTGATATTCGACCGGATCCTCGACCGTAACGATCTTCACCCCCGGTTCATTGATCCTTCGAAGGGCACCGTAGAGCGTCGTGGTCTTCCCCGAACCGGTGGGTCCGGTTACCAGGATAATCCCGTGGGGCAGGCGGATGAGGCGGGCAAAGCTCGCCAGCGCGGTCTCCGACATCCCCAGGTCGGCCAACTCGGGTACCCCCGAGCCTCGGTCGAGAATCCGGAGCACCACGCTCTCGCCGTGCAGGGCCGGTAGCGTGGATACCCTGAGATCGAGCTCCCGGTCGGAGAGGCGGAGCCGGATTCGCCCGTCCTGTGGCTGGCGGCGTTCCGCAATGTTCAGGCTCGCCATGATCTTGATCCGGCTGATGACGGCTGCCTGGTACTGTCGCGGCGGATTGGCGACCTCCTGCAATACCCCATCGATGCGGTAGCGGACCCGAAGCCCCTGGGCAGTCGATTCCAGATGCACATCGCTGGCTCTGAGCCTCAGCGCCTCCAGCAGGATCACGTTTACCAGTTTGATCACCGGCGCCTGGCTCGCGAGCGAGCGCAGATCGTCGATCGCCTCTTCCTCGGGGGCCAGTAGCTCCAGATCCCCGTCTCGGGAGAGGGTCGATGGGGCTTCGTTCGAGGCCGAGAGGATGGCGGAGTGGATCTCGGCGGCCGGGGCCTCGACCAGCGTGAGCCGCCGTCCGTAGGTCTGGCGCAACTCGTCCGCCACCGCGGGGTCGAGCGGGCCGCTCACCGCCACGAGCAGGCTGCCGTCCTCCGCCAACCCCAGCGGCAGGAGACTGTGCTCCTCCAGGTACTTGGGCGAGACCTGGTTAGCCAAAGGGCCCACGGCGGCGGTGCGCAGATCGCGGGATGCTTGCGGGAGCGGGACTGGGGGCTGTTCGGCGGACATTATCCTCTCTCCCTCAGCGCTTGCGGCGTTTCCGCAACGTGTCCGCCGAGATGCCGCGCATACGCTCCCGTTCGAGCTGAAGGAGCCGGGCAGCATCCTCGTCAGTGTAGACCACTCGGGGGGTTACGAAGATTGCCAGCTCGGAACGGGAGTTCAGGTTCGAGGTCTTCTTGAAGGCGAGGCCGAGGAGGGGGATGTCCTGCAGAATCGGCACACCACTTTGGAACTTGTCCTGCGTCTCGGCGATGAGTCCGCCGATCACTATGGTCTGCCCGTCGCGGACGATGGCGCTGGTTTCCGCTTCACGCACCGTGATGATCGGGGCATTGAGCGCGGCCTCGAGCGTCTGGTTGGTGAGTGCACTCACCTCCTGGAGCAGCCGGACCGACACGTAGCCATCCGCGTTGATCCGGGGAATGATGGTGAGCTGAGTTCCCACATTCCGGAACTGCACGATGCGATCGACCACCTCGGTCAAGCCGGTTCGGGTAGACTGGCTGAAGGGGACTTCACTCCCCACCAGTATCCGGGCCTCTTCGTTGTTGAGCGCCAGCACATGAGGCGAAGACAACACCCGAACCCGCGATTTACTGGAGAGGGCGGTCAGCAGCCCGCGCACGTCGATGCTGCCGAGCGTCACGGCGCGGACCACAAAGTCCTGAGCCCGCGCAAGCGCGCTGTCGGAAAAGTCCTGGAAGCCGAATTGCGCGGTCACGTCCCGTCCCACCACCGACCAGTTGATTCCGAACTCGGTGGCTTTGTCGAGAGCGATCTCCACGATCAGCACTTCGAGCAGCACCTGCGGAGGCCGGACGTCCAGGGTCCGGATGGTCTCCTCCAGGAGGGGATAGTTCGGCGGAGCGGTACGAATGACCAGGGAGTTCGTCGCCTGATTGGGGACGATCGTGGTCTGACCCACGATGGCCCCCGACCGGGGCTGGCCTTCCACGGTGGTGTCCGCAGGGTTCGGCGCGAGCTCGGCCGGGCTGACGGTCACGAGTGGCGTGGTCCGGCGGGTCTCGAGTGCCTCCAGCTCCCGGGTGCGAAACTGGTCCAGGGTTCGCGACAGGCTCCGTTCTGCCAGGGCCTTGGCCGGGCTCTCAGTCGCTCCGATCACGGCCACACCGAGGAGCTGGCTGAGTGTGGTGCCCAGCTCGGCGGCGGAAGCGTGCTTCAGAGGATAAACGTAGGTGCGCAACCCGGCCTCGCCCTCGCTCCGGATGTCGATCTGGCGGAGCAGCTCGAGGTACCGGGCGATGTTGCTGCCGCGGTCGGTAATGAGGATGGCGTTCTGTCGCGGCATCACCTCGATTCGGGCCGTGGCGCTCGCCCCGCGCTTGAGGACGTCCACCGCCTCGTTGGCGCCAATTGCCTCGAGCGGGACGATCTGGGTGATGAGGCCGAGTGGCGGCGGCACCGGCAGCTCCTTCCCGTAGCGGATGGGCCCGGTCGCGGGCGCCTTGTCCGCCGGGAGAACCCGGGCGAGCGGCCCGCTCTGCACCAGCACCAGGCCGTGGCTTTCGAGGATCGACTCCAGCACCTGCCCCAAGTCTTCCTTTGGCACCGGGGTCGGAGTGGAGAAGGTGACCCGCGCATCCGGAACATCGGAGAGCACCACGTTCTGACCCAAAGCCACGGCCAGCGACCGAATGACGTCCGTCAGCGGGGCGTTGACGTAGTTGAGCTGGGTGGGACGCTCCTGAGCATCCAGCCGCGGTATTGGGCCTAGTGTCATCGAGAGCAACACTGCGAGAACCACCGGTACGGCCTGGCGCCGCATGGAGCCTTCCTTAACGATTGGGTTGCGGAACAGGCTGAAGTCGTAGCACGGCCCGGCCGGCAGGACCTTGGAGTACTACGGTGGACTCGGAGACGGCGACGATACGCTGGCCGTCGACCAGATCCCCGACCTGATAAATCTCCGCCCCGCGAACGGCCGGATCGGCA
>Ga0180121_10001307_pt1 | contig 10574 bp, 7 predicted proteins | sample AntDrymUQ5402106_2_FD_129676 | JGI IMG/M metagenome (GOLD analysis project Ga0180121, IMG submission 129676) | Polar desert sand microbial communities from Dry Valleys, Antarctica - metaG UQ540 (21.06) (version 2) (version 2) | ecosystem: Environmental > Terrestrial > Soil > Desert | place...
AATTCTAAATACGCCGCAATATGGTCAAAGAATGGAATTCAAGTTAAGGCAAAGCATGGAGTTTTGTCAACTGATTATCAAACATTACATGATACAATGAAAAGCGAAGGATACCACCCTAAACACATAAGTGCACATAAAACAGGTGATAAGACTTATTTTTCCGCAATATTTGTTAATGATAGTTCATATAATTCTACGGCAAGACACAAATTATCACCGGAAGAATTTGAGCTTAAATGTAGGGAACTTGCTTACGATGATTGGATCCCTGTGTGTGTAACCGCATATAAGGTTGGAGATGCGGATAAGATTGCTGGAATATGGATACTAAACAAAAGAAATTGGGTTGTCACCGGAAAGGGAAGCAGCGATCTTGAAGATTTTGATTCGAATGTTAAAACTTTCATGGAGGCTCGTAAAATACCAGGCGGCTCGCTGGCAATAACTCGGAACGGGAATTTAATTTTCGCTAAAGGATACAGCAATATAACGGAATACGAAGATGTTATTTATCCAACATCTTTATTTCGAATCGCAAGTGTCAGTAAAACATTAACCGGAACTGGAATTATCAAGTTAGTGGAATTGGGTAAGCTAGATCTAGACGATAGATTAGTGGATTTGATTGATCTTCCCGGAGAAATAGTGGACGATCGAACAAATAATATTACAGTTGAACATCTTTTGCATCATGTAGGGGGATGGGACAGGTATGTTCTCAATAGAGAATTTCCAAGTGACAAGGATATCAGTGAAGGTCTTGGCGTTGCATTACCGATTACACAGCTGTCTACAATTAAATATATGAATACTAAATTTTGTGTTGCAATTGATAAATGTCTTGATTTTGATCCGGGCCAAAATGCTAATTGGCCAGGAGGAAAATTTCCTTACAGTAATTATGGATACATGTTATTAGGAAGAATTATTGAGGAGGTTTCCGGTCAACCTTTATGAGAAATTTATACAAAGTGAATTACTTGCACCTTTAGGTATTCAAAGGATGAGAATTGGTCACACCTTAATTAATGACAGACTGTCTGGAGAAGTTTTATATCATTCAGGAATAAGTGAATATGATTACGCTGTTGGTCCAAGTTACTCAAATGCTTTCAATCTAAGAAGAAATATCATGGTTGAAGACAAGCCTTCAAGTGTCTTGAATCAATATGGGGGAAGTATGAATTATGTTAATGCAGCTCCTTTTGGCGGATGGATTGCTTCTGCAGTTGATCTCGTTCGATTTGCTTCCGAGTTAGATAACGTTAATAACAGTTTAATATTAAGCTTCACTAGTATAAAAAGACTTTTTGATTTTCATAATTTTGGAAGTAGTAACACTAATGAACATTATGGATGCGGTTGGTGGGTAAAAGATCCTCCAGATAATTACGAAGGAGAAAGTCATGGAGGAACAGTTACTGGTGCAAAAGCAATGCTTGCACGCTGGAGAGATAAAGATGCAAACAACATAACACATTATTATACTGCTGCTCTTTTATTTAATAAAAATGATGAGGGTTATACTGATGGGTGGAAGACTCTTGAACTGATCCGCGATACTGCAAATTCCGTTTTATCATGGCCCACCGATGATTTTTGGGATGACTATGGATTAAAATAACTTTTAATACGAAAGGAGAATTATCATGCCAATACCCGACCCTACTCTTAGAGAATGTCTCGAGGGTGTGACCGTCAATTCGTTCACAGCATCTCCGACGACTATTACTCCAGGCAATGCTTCCACGCTGAGATGGAATGTAAACTTACCTGGCGGATTATGTAGGGTAGTATTGTATCTCAACGGTTCAGTGGTTTCAAATACCGGAACAAGAAGCGTTGAGCCAATAAATACTACAGCTTACAGTCTGGATGCCAGAGTTTCTTCTGGACTTTCTCGTCCACTACGTACGATAACGGTGAATGTGGACACTAGCGATTGCGATATCATTTCAGTACCTGAATCAGATGTTCGAGAAAATTTGCGTAGTCTGATAAAAGATGAATTGAAAGATACCTCAATCAGCGAACGTTCACCAGCAAACGTCGAAATTGATCGAAACGGGATCGCTGTTAGGCTTCGCTTGAAGATATCCGTACCTTCTTTCTGGGATCCTGACCTGAACGTGAATATGGTGATCGCTTTAAGCATAGTAGATCACAAATCCAGGGTTTCGTTTCGAAGTTATTCGAACGATTTGGATTGGCCTCCATGGGCAGGAATTATTTCATTAGGGACAATTGAGTGGGTTGACAATGAAATCGAGCGTCTTTTGGAGCGGGCAGTCAAGCCGCTGATCCTGCAAAAAATAAAAGAACAGATTGATTCAGTTCTAGAAATGATTCCTTCAACTCATCGTCTCTACTCACTCACGACGGAATCAAATGAAATTCGTGCTATGATTTGTCCTGCGTGAACGGCAATAATTTATTTCTAATATGTTGTATTTTTGATCTATTTAAAGACTGGTGGCCAACTATACTATGGGGAGCAGCCACCCCGGGACATGTTGATGATCCCGAATTTTACGGGATATGGAAACCGGAAAGTTATACAATGTTTTTTCACATGAATCCGAAAACAGATTATGGAATTATGGTTCAGGTATAAGACTGAAAATAAAAGAAGTCTCCGATGGAACAAAAGTAGTTGACTCTCTAAAAGCAACTTTAACAAGGATGAAAAAAAATAAAGCTCCTATATCCGGAATTTATCCTGCAAGTATTTTCTTCCAAGAATCAAATCTGATTAGAGCCGAAGGATTTATGGCTATGCTAAAAGACCTTCTTATTGAAATAGATGAATTGGCCTGTAACAAAGAAGTTAAGTGGATAAAAATAAATAGTGTTGTTACAATAGGAAACAAAGTATGGCAGCGGTGGAGGATATTATGACCGAATGATGAAGACTTATACTTCGTCCGTAGATTATTTGAAGTTATTAAAGAACTACATTGAAACAGAGGGGAAACCCGGAAAATCAAAGAGGATGTTTTCAGCTAAGTAACAAAATAAATTTAATTCTTAACCGATTTTATTTTATTTCTATAATTTTACATAAACTTTTATTTTTAATATGAGCACAGAATCAACTTGTGTAATTTATATAGATGATACGAAAATTATCCATGCCATTGATTTAAGAGAAGGGAAGTCATTTGAAATATTAAGTAGTAGTAATGCGTCAGAGGTTTTTCAGAGAGCAATTAATGATATCTCTGAAACCGGAGGAAAGATTTTTGTGAAAGCCGGAACTTACGAAATGACTAATTTAATATTATTAAGAAGTGGAATTATTCTTGAAGGTGAATCTTCAGGTTTCGCGAAAGGTACGGTTTTTACAACTGATGAATTAGTTTTTATTGATGATATCTTTTTCTCACTACAAGGAATGGAGCATATATTATTGAAAAGTCTTGCTTTCCATAATATTTATAGATGTTCACATGATTCTGATAATACAACCAAGGTGATAAGCTTGAATGGCTTAAACTTCGTTACGATTGAGGATTGCTATTTTGACGACTGCGGAGGTTCCGCTGTATTCAACGCAACTAATGATTCCGATGGAATAACAATTTCAAAATGTTTTTTATCAAGAGTAGGTTCGGATTCTTATGGTTTGAATACTACTGAAAATTATAACTATTCAGGAATTGCATTTCATAAAACAAAAAATGTTTTAATTGATGGATGTGATATTCGCAATTGCGGCTCAAGCGGAATCGTAGTTTGGAGTGCTTCTCATCAAGTAAAGATTGTTAATTGTACAGTAATTGACAATGATCAAAAAAGAGTATTCGGTCAAGGTCATGGAATTATTGTAGGAGGAGGATACGGAGAAACCGAACCAAAAACCGAAGAAGTAATTATTTCTGAAAATCATTGCCTTAATAATGGAGGAAATGGAATTGAAGCCAACTCTTTGTATGGCAAAAAGACTATTGTCTCAAACAACATTTGTATTGGAAATGGTTTTAATCCTGTTGGTACTTCAGAACATCCCCAGTATCGTGCAGGGATATATACAGGACACTATAATACTTTGGTTTGTGGAAATCAAGTTGAAGATAATTATGGGAATGGAATTAAGGTTGGAAATGAACAAGATGGATGGGCAAATACAATGGTTAGCGGAAATTTCATTGGTAACAACAATAAGGGCTGGTACGAAGGACAGGAAAAATACAAGCAAGCTGGTATTACGATGAATGTAGGATATCCAACTGAAGAATCCGGTTTCATTCCAAAAACTGTGATACGGGATAATATTATCTACAACAAAGAAGATGAACATCAATATTTTGGTGTATTAATAAGAACCGGAGCTAAAAATTTTGTAGTTGAAGATAATTATTTTTATGGAAATTTAATTGGAGTTGATTGGACAGAAGATAGAAATTCAGGAATTGTAAGAAGGAACACCGGCTTCAATACCGAAACAACAGGAACCGACATTATATTAAGCGGAGAAAACTCAGTAGTTGTTATGCATGGTCTTAATATTTTTCCTTTGCCTCAGGGCTTTCAGGTAACACCTCTTGCTAACTTGTCTCCCCCTCCGGAAAATAACTTTTGGATTGAAGCAATAGGAGAATCTACTTTTACAATTAGAATAAAAAGAAAAACCGGACATGATATAGAATTTGCATGGTCTTATAGGAAGTGGTAGATTTTAGTGAAAGATAGTCGAAAAACAGAATTGAATTCGGAAAAACATCGGCAGGGGCAAGACTTATTTTTCAGGTATCTGGTAAAAGAAAAAGGTTACAATCCCGATGGTAAACAGGTGTTATAAAATCTAATAGAATTCATAAATTATAAATTAAATTATTCTGAATTATGGCTGAAGACAAAACTAACATAAACGATAGACTCGACAAACTTGAGAATAAAAATACCACGCTCAATCGATTAGTCATACTTATTCCCATCATCACATCTATTATATCACTAATTATTGGATATTTTCTCAATTCCAGATTGGAAGAGCAAAAGGATTTTTCAAATAAAATTGAAATAACTCACAAGATGCTTATTTCTCTAAGGTCTGATCAAAATTTAGCAGTTGCTACCAATAGATTATTGGGAAAATTATTCGAAGAGGATGTTAATTTTGTAAATACTCTTAATGAAATATTTTTCAGTTTATTAGAGGAGCAAATTTTGGATAGTAGTAAAAGTGATGATTCAATTGTAGTCGGAAATGCAAACAGAATTATCGAATTTGCGAAAAGAAATGGTGGTACTCAGGGAATAGAGTTAGCAAAGAATTTAACCGATAGTTTGAAGAACAAAAAAGAAATACTAAGTAAAGCTCTGTCACTTGAAAGAGAAGCTTTTAAATTATTACTCGATGAAAAAATCACGGATGCTATAAATAAATTTGTTGAGTGCGAAAATCTTTTTACGGGGTTTCATAGTGCTAGTGAAATTGCAAAATATTTAGAAAGTATCGAAGAACCCATAAATGAAAGAACAATCAATAAAATTTTCAAAACCATTATTGAAAAATATTCATGGAAGGCTCCAGCAAGAGAAATTGAGAAGATGAGGAAACGTGTTAACGCTAATAGTTAAATATGTCACTGATATTACAAATGGATGTTTTGATAACAAAGGTTACAATTTTGTGACTAAAGCAACACCATGATTCAATTTTAAATTGCGAATTGTAAATTGTAAATATTATATATTCAAAATAAAGAATTGGTTAACTAATATTATATTGCAGCTCCATTGAATTTATACAGACCTGCAAAATATAAATTTAAAAAACACTTTAAATTATTGATTATGAAAGCATTAACTTTGTTTTTTCTCCTAATATTTTTTTCTCCTTTATCGTCTTTTACCCAGACAGTCAAGTTTGCCGCAATCGGCGATTACGGAAAGGCAGGACCTGCCGAGCTTGCTGTTTCAAATCTTGTTAAATCCTGGAACCCCGATTTTATTATAACTCTTGGCGATAATAATTATCCATATGGCCAGGAAGCCACAATTGATTCAAATATAGGTCAATATTATTATGAATACATTTCTCCATATATTGGTAGTTTTGGTACGGGTGACTCAGTAAATAGATTCTTTCCAAGTATGGGTAATCATGATTGGGATACTTTGGATGGAGCACCTTATCTAAATTATTTTACTTTACCCGGAAATGAGAGATACTATGACTATGTAAAAGGTAATATTCACTTTTTTGTTATCGGCAGTGATCCCCGAGAGCCGGATGGTAGAGACAGCAATTCCATTCAGGCACAATGGCTGAAGAATCAACTTTCTCAGTCATCTGAAAAATGGAATATTATCTATTTTCATCATCCACCTTACAGTTCGGGTAATTTTCATGGTTCACAGCCGATAATGCAATGGCCCTTTAAGAGGTGGGGAGCTACGACGGTACTCACTGGACATGATCATCTCTATGAAAGAATTATCATTGATAATTTTACATATTTCGTAAATGGTTTAGGAGGATATCCTCAAATTTATCCTTTCGATTCCATACCACTACCAGGGAGTCAACTCAGATATAATAATACATATGGTGCAATGCTTATTAATTCTTATGATGACAGTATTATATTTAAATTTTACAGCATAGGCGATACTTTAATTGATAATTATAAAATATTACCATCGATAAAATCATTATCTTTAACGATTAACATCGAGGGCTTTTATGATCCGAATGAGAATACTTCAATTGGAGATACTGTCAAAGTATATTTAAGGAATTATATTTCGCCTTATGCAATCATTGATTCAGCAAAGAGATATGTGGATTCTTCCGGAAGAGGTGATTTTAGTTTCTCAAAAGCAAACAATGCCACGGACTATTATATTGTAGTTAAACATAGAAATTCAATTGAGACATGGTCGGCAACGGGAAAAAAATTCGCAGCAAATGTTTTGAATTATGATTTTACTTCTTCATCTTCTCAGGCATATGGTAATAATATGATTCAAGTTGATTCTACACCTGTCAGATTCGCAATCTACAGCGGTGATGCGTATCAGGATGGTTTTATAGACGGCTCGGATGGTTTGTTGATTGATAATGATGCATATAACTTTGTAACCGGTTATGTTGCCTCGGATGTTACCGGTGATGAAGTCACAGATGGAAGTGATGCAGCTATAGTAGATAATAATGCATACAATTTTGTGAGTAAAATAACACCTTAATAGTTAATAAAGCTGTTGGATGAGAATTTCACGGCTTTTTAAATTTAGTTGGTAGGACAAACAATCTTGTTTGTCATTCTATTCTTTCGAATCATTTTTGAAGCCGGTGTATCAAATTCGTAATTGGTAATTGATAATTGATAATTGAACTACGGCCTTATTACCACCACAAATGAAAATGAATTATTATCAGCGATCAAATAATCACTTCCATCAACTAAGAAATCTCCATTCAAGTCTGTTACAACATATCCAGTAGCAAAATTAGATGCATCGTTATCAATTAATGCTTCGTCGGAACCATCGACTATACCGTCCTGATTTACATCGGCGCTGTAAATACAATACCTCGTTCCTTTAAGTTTCAAATTATTTCCAAATGCCTGTGTAAGTGCTGAAGTGTAGTCATAGTTGTAAATAGAACTACCTCTGACAAGAGACTCACCTCCCGCTTTACTCCAGGTCTCTATTGAATTGTGATGCCTGACAACTAAGTAATATGTTCCTGAAGGTGAATTTAAAAATGAATAAAGCCCCGAAAAAGATAGTGTGTCGATGAGCGTTTTTGCAGAATCCCGCATTGTGAAGGGAGATAAAGCATCTCTCAGGTAAAGTTTTACAGTATCTCTTCGATTGAGCCGGTCCGGTAAGGGAAAGTATAATCCTTCAATTAATACTTTCAGATTAACTCTTATTGCCGGTGCGGGAACAATAGTAATATTGATATTTCTTACATGAACAGGTGTTCCATTTGTGCCATTACCTTTAATTGTTACAACATAATTTCCATTTGGAACTCCTCCGAAGGTTTTTATCCTTGCTCTTAGTGAATCAGGAAATGTTATAAGCGAATCAAGCAGATTGTCATTCATTCGATTTAAAAAGTCTACTGTTATTAATCCTGTAGCCGGAACAGGATTTACGGTAGAAGTAAATTTTGTCGTCTTATCCCATAGTTTTACTGCCGGAATTGAAACATAATGAAATGAACTGTCACTTAGATTATACAGGGTATCAATATTTGGAGTAACTCTCATTGCAAAATCGGGAAAGAATCCTCCAATATTTTGTGCTGTCGCGTTTCTGTGATCGCCCCAAACACTAAATGCAGCATTAGCATTTCCGGTAATGCTTGTGTAATCGCCTCTGTAACAATTCGGTGAACATGGAGGATTAGGAAAAGTGAAAGTTGTATTAGTCACTCGTTGATTTGGTGCAAATGTTTGTCCTCCATTTGTAGTATATGTCGCATAGATAGCAGTCTGGAAGGTTGCAGGATTGTTTCTATCATCATACCAATGAATATAAAGTTTTCCTGTTGTTGCCTCACACGAGATTTCCGGAAACCACTGGTCACTCGCAGTTGGATTAGGATTATCATTCACTCTTACGGCACTTGACCACGTAACTCCCTGATTAGTAGAATAGCGAAGCCATATATCCGGTTTGTTTCCATTGCCGGGAGGATCGTTAGAAGAATGAACCAGATACAATCTGCCCCGGTAAGGACCATTACTATTGTCCATTGCAATTTTCGGATGAGGTGCCGTTCGCGCATTATTAATAGTATGTCTGCTTCCGGTATGGAAGCCGACAATGTTAGCAAAGATCTGGCTTGAAGATAAAGTAAAATTCAATCCGCCGTTTGTTGAACGGTAAAAATTATATGTTCTCGACAAATCCGAACCTGTATTTGTTACATACATAACACAACCGCCATCGACTGCGCCATTCGGACCAACTGCAATATAACATCCCGGCAATGAATTGCTTGGAGTGAAAGTTGTTGTCCAGTTTAATCCTGCATTTGTGCTTCTTGCAAAGTTGCCCGGGGTCATTGCTGCATAAACATAATTTGCATAAGGTCCCTGACCTGTATATTCAGCAGAAACATGATTCCTGTCATTCCCCGAAACAGATAAAATAGGAGCACTCCAGTTTAATCCGTTGTTGGTTGATCTGTAAATATATTGTCCGTTGACGCCGGAAGCATAAATTAAAACTCCGTTGCCTGTATATGTACTCCACGGATCACAGCAAGTAGAAGCATGATAGTTCGGATTATTCAAATACCAATTGAGTCCTCCATTAGTAGATGCTCTTGCAGTTTGAGCAGTTGTTGCATTTACCCCGAAGAACATCCATAAAGGATTGTTAGGATTGCTCGTAGCATTTTGTTCCCAAAAATCAATACCTATGTCGAAATTATCAAAGTCATTTACTGTAACAACACTTGGTCCGTGCGGAATGTTATCTCTAAACGTAAGATAAGACTCTAGTGTTGGCTGCTCTATAGAAGGGTCATCGTCATTAAAAACTCTACCGTTATATTGACCCTGGAACAGCAGAATGGAAACTATTACCAACAGAAAAAATCCGGCTGCCCGTGAGATTTGACTGTGTAATTTTGATTTCATAATTGATAAGATTAATTTTTAGATACATTAAAGAAATATGTTTTTTAATTTTAAAAACTATTCACCATTCACTATTACCATTCACCATAGACCATACACCATAGACCATTGACCATTCACCATTTACAAAAAAAATAAATACCTTAAACTCATAAGTAACGCGTTAGATCGCTTGCCGATGTTTTCTTCCGCAAATTCGTTTGAGTGGAGTGGTATTTTGTATGACAATTCAACCATTAAAGAAGAAAAGAATATTGCCTGTATACCTATATAAGTATCAAGCCTGAATCCTCCAGAGTTTGATATTTCATTTCCAAGAAATTTGTTTTTAAGAAAATAATATGCCTTGGATTCCGAGTAAAGATTTACATTGACGTCATTATAGTTATCATACTGTTTCGGAAGCAGAAGATATCCCATAGCAAATGACCAGTCAAAATAATTACCGAATTTGAAATCATTTTTAGGAACGTTAACATTATAACCCATTTCACCTGTCATAGAAAATCTTTTGATAAGATTTGTTACTATCAAATCGTTTTTGATCGTGTAATTATCGGTTGTGTGAAAATCCACTGAAGGTACAGTGATGTCATTAATGAAATTATAAAATTTAACTTTATGGCCCGGATGAAGCTCGTATTCAACGGCATCACTTACAATTGGTTGTGAATTAGCCGGAACCAAAATGCCCGACTGGGCGGCAAATCTAATATGATAGTTTTTTTTGTCAATATCATGAAGACGATACCTTACAGTGCCTTCATAGTTACCAATAAGCTTATAACCCTTATCCAGAGAATAGAACACACTATTATAGAGAGTTAAATTTCCCAGCAATCCGTAATTAAGCTCAAACGAATTGTGATAATATTTAAAATTATCATAGCTCATAACATTGTTTCTGAATTCTATTCTGTTTTTGGACAAATTTGCAGCTGGATGGGAGACTATATA
>Ga0180121_10001308_pt1 | contig 10564 bp, 7 predicted proteins | sample AntDrymUQ5402106_2_FD_129676 | JGI IMG/M metagenome (GOLD analysis project Ga0180121, IMG submission 129676) | Polar desert sand microbial communities from Dry Valleys, Antarctica - metaG UQ540 (21.06) (version 2) (version 2) | ecosystem: Environmental > Terrestrial > Soil > Desert | place...
AAGCATGGAAGCGAGCGAGACGTAACGAGTGGCGAGAATGACGATAGCGAACACGATCATGGCCATCAGGATTGTTCGAGGATCGATGGCCAGAAACACCCCGGTGGCCGTTGCTACGCCCTTTCCTCCCCGAAACTTCAGCCAGAGCGGAAAAATGTGGCCCAGCACCGCTGCAAGCGCGGCCAGACCGATCCAGAAGCTGGGTTGGAAGTGGAAGGAAGGATCGCCGAGGTGGACCGGAAAAGAGGTGATGAACTGCGCGACGATCCTGCGCGCCACAGCGATGGCCAGGAATCCCTTGGCCATGTCCAGAACGAGCGCCAGCAGCCCGGGCCACTTCCCGAAGTTGCGCATGACGTTTGTCGCGCCGACGTTGCCGCTTCCATGCTTTCGAATGTCGGCTCCGGCAAATATTCTCACGACCAGAAAGCTGAAAGGAATCGATCCGATCAAGTAGGCGGAGGCGATGAGCAGAACCGGGCCGGGAAACATGCGGGGGTATTGTATCGGACGGGAAAGATGCAACCTGAAACCTGAAAACCTGCAACCTCTCCCCTCAGATCCCTTTGAACGCGTTCTCGAGATCCGCGATCAGGTCTTCGACGTCCTCGATTCCGACCGAGATGCGGACCAGGCCGGGAGTGATGCCGAGGCGTTTGCGGTCGGCGATCGGAACGGAGGCATGGGTCATCGTTTCCGGGTGTGAGATCAGAGTTTCCACTCCGCCCAGCGACTCGGCCAGTGAGCAGAGCGAGACGCGATTGAGAAACTTCTCCGCGTTATCCTTGGATCCGAGCTCGAAAGAGATCATCGAACCGAAGCCGCTCATCTGACGTCGGGCCAGCTCGTGCTGGGGATGAGAAGGAAGTCCGGGGTAGTAGACCTTCTTCACCTTTTTGTTGGCGGAAAGGTACTGGGCCATGGCCATCCCGTTTTCGTTGTGCTGTTTCATGCGGACTGCCAGCGTTTTGATTCCTCTCAGGACCAGCCAGGAATCGAACGGGGAGAGGATTGCGCCGACGGCGTTCTGAAGAAATCCGATCTTTTCGGCCAGCTCATCGCTGTTGGACACGACCGTCCCACCGATTGAATCGGAGTGACCATTGAGGAACTTGGTCGTGGAGTGGACGACCAGATCCGCGCCAAGCTCGATCGGTCGCTGCAGCGCCGGCGAACAGAACGTGTTGTCGACCGCGGTAAGCGCTCCGCGAGACTTTGCCACTTTCGCGCAGGCGGACAGGTCGGTGATGGTCATCATGGGATTGGTGGGGGTCTCCAGAAAAAGGAGCCTGGTGTTCGGTTTCATGGCCGATTCGACGTTGCGGACATCAGAAGTGTCCACGTAGGAAAAATCGAGTCCGAACTTGCGGAGGACCCGCTCGAACAGCCGGTAGGTCCCCCCGTACATGTTCTCAGCCGCAACCACGTGATCGCCTGATTGGAGCATGCGCAGAATGACGTCGATGGCCGACATTCCGGAGGCGAAACAATGTGCGTGTTTGCCCCGCTCCAGGGCGGCGAGATTTGCTTCCAGGACCGAACGCGTGGGGTTCTGGGTCCGGGCATACTCGAACCCTTTGTGTTCGCCGAGACGAGGCTGAACATAGGTCGAGGTCTGATAGATCGGAACGATGACGGCGCCCGTGCCGCTCTCGGGCTCTTGCCCTGCGTGAATGCAATCAGTCGAGAATCCCATAAAGTTTCCTTTTCGTGGATGCGTCTCAGTGTGAACAGGTTGCAGGTTTTCAGGTTGCAGGTCGCAGGTTGAAAATCGATGGAGGGGATGGATTCGTTCGGAACCTGTTCCCGCAACTTGCAACCTGCAAGCTGAAGCCCCGAACTCCGAGCATGTCAAAGTTTCATCGGATCATGTGGATGCTTCAGAAGTGACTTCGCTGGGCTCCTCGCGCCAGTTGGCAAAGATTCCTTTGGACATGTAGCGCTCCGCTCCGTCGGGAATGATCGTTACGACCCGTTTGCCCACACCCAGTCTGGTGGCCACGGCCAGGGCGGCCGCGACATTGGCCCCTGCGGACGAGCCGCCCAGAATGCCTTCTTCGCGGGCCAGCCTGGCCACCATCTCGAACGCCGGCGGGTCAGGAATCGTGATGTATTCGTCGATGAGCTCGGTCTGGAGAACGGGCGGAATGAACGACGATCCGATCCCCTCCACCTCATGGGGTCCGGCCTCCCCGCCGCGAAGCACGGAACCCTGGGGCTCCACGATCACCTTCAGCATCTTCGGGAGTTTTTCCTTGAGATAGCGGACCACGCCCGTGAATGTTCCTCCCGTGCCCGATCCGGCCACGAAGGCGTCGATGCGGCCCTCCATCTGCTCGTAGATCTCGGGACCGGTCGTCTCGTAGTGAACCCGGCTGTTAAACGGGTTTCGAAACTGCTGACCGACATAGGCTCCAGGAATGGTTCTGGCCAGCGCCTCGGCCCGGGAGATGGCCCCCTTGATGCCTTCATCTTTCGGGGTGAGGATGACTTCGCCGCCGAGCGCGCGCATGACTTCCTGTTTTTCCATGGAGAATCCGGCCGGGACGATCAGGATGACCCGGTAGCCGAGCTGAACACCCACGAGGGCCAGCCCGATGCCGGTGTTGCCCGCGGTGGGTTCGATGATGGTCCCCCCCGGCCCGAGCAGACCTTCACGCTCTGCAAATCGGATCATTCCCAGACCCAGCCGATCTTTGACCGACCCTCCGGGATTGAGGAACTCGAGTTTGGCGAAGAGAGAGGCCCGCCGGAGTGGCTGCAAGCGGCTGAGTTCGACCATCGGAGTGTTCCCGATCAGTTCGAGGACACTCTGGAAGGGAGGGCTGAGGGGGCGGGTCATCGGGGCGGCTGCATTTTAGGGGAGACAACTCTCGAAGGTCAAAGGCAAGCGCGCAAAAGAAAAGAGCGGGAGTTGTTCTCCCGCTCTGGTGAAATCGATGAGAAAGAATCAGGCCCAGGAATTGGTTCGAGTCTGCGCGCGTCGTTGGTTATAGCATTCGCGACAATAGACGGGCTTTCCGCTGACTGGTGTAAACGGGACTTCCGTGGTTACGCCGCAGCTGTCGCAGGTAACGCTGACCATGCTCCGTTCGCGTCCGCCGCCGTTGCCGTCGCGCGAAGAGGTTTTGCGCTTGTCACGGCAGTTCTTGCAGCGTTTCGGTTCATTGGTGAAGCCACGCTCCGCGTAAAATGCCTGCTCGTTCTTGGTGAAGACGAACTCTCCATTACATTCGACACAGTTGAGGCTTTTGTCGGTGAAATTCTCCATGGAACTATGATCTCCTAAAAATGATGTGCTGAATACCGTCGCGACCTGAGGCGCGTGCGGGGTGTCGCAACGTAGGTGCCCCGCCAGAAGGAACGTTAGGTGGGTGGAGAGTGATCATTCCTCCCTTCACGAATGCAAAGAGAGCCAATGAACGCGCAGACGATCTCGATAAACAACATTGGATTTTTGATTCGTTAAGTTCGCGTTTTAGCATAGTTTTCGAGGCAAAGGCAACGAAACTGCGTAGTTTCTAATAACTTACGACGACTTCAACGAGACAATCGAACGTATGGTGCGCCATCCTATTCTTGTCGGGCCTGCCGGCTGGAGTTACGCCGATTGGGAGGGGGTGGTCTATCCCTCTCACGGCCGCAAATTCGATCAGCTCTCCTACCTCGCACACTATTTCGACACCATCGAAGTGAATTCGTCGTTCTACCGGATCCCGCCGGACACTCATTCCAGGAGCTGGGCCCGGCGGGTGGCGGAAAACAAGGCCTTCCGCTTCACGGTCAAGCTGTTCCGTGAGTTCACTCACGAGCAGGCTCCCGGCCCCCAGCTCGTCGGTCCCTTTCGCGCCTTTCTCGAGCCGTTGGCCGAGGCCGGCTGTCTCGGGGCCCTCCTGATTCAGTTCCCCTGGAGCTTCCGGGCCACCGATGAATCGTTCGCGCGGATCGACGAAATTGTCAGAAACTTCCCGGATGTTCCGCGGGCCGTCGAGGTTCGTCACGCTTCCTTCCAGACAGATGAATTCATGAAGTTCCTGTCCGAGCGCGATACGTCTTTCGTCAATATCGACCAGCCTCGCCATCGTGACTCGGTGAGGCCTTCAGCCGTGACCGTCGGACCGGTGAACTACGTTCGCTTCCATGGCCGGAATTTCGAGAAGTGGTTTCAACACGCCGAAGCCTGGGAACGGTACGACTACCTCTACTCGACCGCGGAGCTGAAACCCTGGGTTTCGACCATCGACGAGATGGCAGAGAAGAACCCGACTTACGTGATCATGAACAATCATTTCCGGGGACAGGCCATCGTGAACGCAATCGAGGTAAAGGAAGCGCTGGGGCTGGAGGCCGGCGTTCCTCCGACGCTGGCTGAGCAGTACCCGGACCATTTCCCTGCTCCGCCCGGGCTTTTTGGCGCTACAAATGCAGGAGTTCGTTTGAAACAGCCACGAGGTCCAAAGTCAAAGAGATGAGTGTTCCTGAGCAGGCCATCGGGGTCGAAGATGTCACTGGACCCGAGAAACTGATCTTCGATCATTACGTGATCGAGAGAGTCCTTGGTCGCGGAGCGATGGGCACGGTGTACCTCGCTCGTGACATGAGGATCGGCCGGAAAGCGGCCCTCAAGACGTTGCATCCCCGTCACCAGCGGTTCGACAACCAGCAGAGCGCGTACGAGTTTCTGGAGAGATTCCGCCGGGAGGCGGAGCTCTGCGGCTCGCTGGTGCATCCCAACATCACCACGCTCTACGAAGTGGGCTACGAATCGAAACGGATCACCTACCTGTCCATCGAGTACGTCGAGGGCGAGTCCATGGCCTCGATGATCCGTCGCGAGGGAAAGCTGCAGGTGGAGGCAGCGTTCAATCTGGCCGGCGAGGTATTGCAGGGGCTGGCCTACGCGCACGAGAGAGGGATCATTCATCGCGACATCAAGCCGGCCAACATCCTGGTGAACATGGAGGGCCACGCCAAGATCACGGACTTCGGAATCGCGCGGTCGGCGCAGGGCAATCTGACTAACCTGACCGAGGCCGGGCAGCTTCTTGGAACGCCGCATTACATGGCTCCGGAACACATTGCCGGACGCGGCATCGATGCACGCAGCGATCTGTTTTCACTGGGAGTGGTGCTGTTCGAGATGTTGACAGGTACGAGGCCCTTTGAGGGATCGGATCTGACCGACGTTCTTTACAACGTCGTTCATCAGCCGTCACCCCGCCTGTCGACGATCGCTCCGGAGCTTCCCAGATGGTGCGCGATCTTCGTGGAACACCTGATCGAGAAGAACCCCAACGACCGATTCCTCTCGGCATCCGCTGCCAGCCGGGAGTTGAAAAGGCTCATGTCCGTCCATCAATCGACCTTCGAACTGCACGAGGACCGCAGGCGCGAGGTCCCGGTCTCGCGTGAGCAGACCCCGGAAGACACGCCTACGACGCCGATCTACACTTCCGACGTCCGCCAGAATCCGGCCGATCTTCGAAGCAACCGGGAGATTCCGTCGCGCCTGGCTGCCGCGATCATCAGTAGTCTTCTCGTGATTCTGGCCGGGATCGTGTGGGGACTTCAGACCAGGATCGATCGCCCCATCGTCGATCCAATCTCTTCGCGAGAGCGGGCGCTTTTCGAATCGAAGCAGGCGCGGCTGGCCGAAGCCAGGCTTTTGCTGGCCGGCGGCGCCTACCAGGAGAGCCTGAAGCGGTTCGACGCCTACCTTCGCGAGAACCCGGCCAGTCCGGCCGCGATTCAGGGGCGGAAGGATGTACTGGCGGCGATGGAACGGGCCAGGCCGCCAGCGAGCCGGAAGGTGACCCGGGGGAAGACCAGCAGTCGGAAGCCTTCCGCCCGCCGATCCACCAGGAAAACGCCTCGTAAATCAGTAAGATAAATAAAACTATCTAGGAGATAGAATAACAACATCGTTATTAACGTAAAAAATAGACAACCAATATGATACACATGAATCACATATCAGAATTACTAATGAATGTCGACTGAGCCCGGCACGCCGGCTCCGGTGCTGAAACGCCGGGTGGTAGGCCTGGCCGGTCACATCGATCACGGCAAGACCGCCCTGGTGCGCGCTCTCACCGGTACCGACGGTGATCGCCTTCCGGAAGAGAAGCGTCGCGGAATCACCATCGACCTCGGGTTTGCCAGCCTTCGCGCCGACGAGTTGCAGATCGGCTTCATCGATGTTCCCGGCCACGAGAAGTTCGTCAAGAACATGCTGGCCGGGATCGGCGGAATCGACGCTGTGGTGCTGGTTGTGGCCTGCGATGAATCGATCAAGCCTCAGACCCGTGAGCATTTCGCGATCTGCAATCTGCTTCGGATTTCTGGCGGGGTCGTGGCCCTGACCAAGGCCGATCTGGTCGACCGGGACATGATCGATCTGGTGCGCATGGAAGTCGCCGAACTGGTGCGAGGAAGCTTTCTGGAAGGCGCGCCGGTCATCCCGGTCAGCAGTGTCACCGGCCAGGGCCTCGATCATCTGAAACAGGAGCTTTACAAGACGGTGCGCAGTGTCCCGGACCGCATCTCCCAGCGGGGAGTTTTCCGCTTGCCCATCGATCGGGCCTTTTCCATCAAGGGCTTCGGCTCGGTGGTGACCGGCACTGCCATCAGTGGACGGCTTCAATCGGACGCGGAAGTGCAGGTTCTTCCAATCGATCGTCGAAGCCGGGCCCGGAACGTGGAGGTTCACGGGGAGCGTCGAGACGGGGCCCGAGCCGGAGAGCGGGTCTCTCTAAACCTACCTGACATTCCGCTAGAGCAGCTTCACCGGGGCCTCCAGGTTGTCGCTCCCGGCACCCTGCGCGCGTCGCAGGTTCTGACCGTCGAGCTGTCGCTGCTTTCTGACGCCAGCGCACTGGCAAACCAGACCCGTGTCCGGTTTCATCACTTCTCGGCAGAGCTGCTGGGGACCGTTCGGATCGTCGCCAGCAGGGAGGGAAAAATTCTCCCCGGATCAACGTCGTTCGCGCAGATCCGTCTCGAATCACCGGTGGTCGCTGTGGCCGGAGATCGTTTCGTGATCCGGCGTTACTCGCCGGCCACGACGGTCGGCGGAGGCGTCATTCTCGACCCGCACGCGGGCAAGCTGAGTGCGGGCACGCGGCCCGAGTTGCTCCTGCATCTGGCATCGAGGGATCTGGGGAGGCGTCTGCGTGAGTGGACGCGTATGTCCGGACTTCGGGGTTTGACCCGCTCCGAGCTTGTGGCCCGAACCGGCCTTTCGGTAGAGGCCCTGGAAGAAGGGTTGACGGCTGCCGATCGCTCGGGCCTCGCCACGGTGCAGGAGGGATCTGACTTGCGCTGGATGGACAGTGATGTCATCGCTCAGCGCCGAATACAGTCCATGCAGTTTCTACGCGATTACTTCGAGTCACATCGGCTGGCTGTCGGCGTGCCCAAGAGCGAATTTGTCCAGAAGATCCTTCCCTCGATCGATGCTCAGGTGGTGAGCTTTCTCCTGGCCGACTTCGCCCGCGAGAACATCATCGAGCTCCAGGGCGACATGATCCACGTGCCCGGGCGGGCCAGAAAGCTTGCTGGAGCGGAGGCCGATCTCGCTGGGGTCATCGAGAAAAGGTATCGGGAAGCCGAGCTGAAATCTCCGCCGGTTTCCGAGTTGATCCAAACCATCGCCAATAAGCCAAAAGTGATCGAGGGAGTCATATCCTTCCTCGTGAAAAGCGGTGTCCTGGTCCGTCTGGCCGACGGCGTCTACGTCCATCAGGTTGTGCTGGAACAGGCGCGGGAGAGGATGAAGACCAGGAGTGGTGAGACCATCGACGTCGGCGCGTTCAAGGAGTTTTTTGGTCTATCGCGGAAGGTGGCGATACCGCTTCTGGAGTACTTCGACCAGATGGGCGTGACGAAGCGGGTTGGCGACCGGCGGCAGGTCTTGTAATCGGTGTGAGGTTCTTGTATCCGGCTGGTACTTCGAGCCAGGACGCAGGAACGGCCCGGTCGTTGACGTTCTCCAGCACTTTCTCCACGGTGAGGGCTCTGCCGTCATACTCCATGTCACTCCGGTCGACGACCGGAAATCCGGTGGCCTGCAGAAGCAACCCGTTGGCCTTCTGAAGAATCCCGGCATAAGGACCCTCAATGGGTTCGGTCGCCAGGTACAGGACCCAGAACGGCTCGGGGATAATCGACGTGACCGACATCCACAGCTCTCTTCGATAACCGCCGGATCGAATGCGATACCGGCGGATGGGGATGTTGTTCCAGCTCTCCGGTTGGGTGAGGATCTCGACCTCGGCTGGCTTGATCAGGCCGGGGAGGGGCGTAGCAAGCAGTTGCCGATGCTTGCGCACGACGCTTGAGAGCGAATCCGTTCGATATGTCCTGGCCGAATCGTCGACGAAGGTGACGGTCCGCTCCGTGAGGTCGAAAAGTCTCCATGGATCGACCTCATTACCGATCCGCACCCGGTTGTTCGCATGAACGATCAGATGCCGGAAACCCTGCGGCTTCCCCCTAAGGTTGGTCCGGATGGAAAGCACCCTGGCCTGTACCCGGCGTCCGGGAAGCTTGGGCTTGGCCCTCCCGGGAATGGGGATGTCCGGGGCACTGCAGGCAAAAGCCCCGGCCCAGGCGAGAACGGCCGCTGCACCGAGCAATCCCCAGCGTTTCTGCCGGAAAGGGATCATTCCTTCGCGTCGTACCAGCTTTTCCCCCAACGCGTATCGACAGCCAGAGGTACTTCCAGCGGATAGATAGACTCCATTGTGGAGTGAACAACGGATTCCAACGCGGCTACTTCAGCTTCGGGAACCTCCATCACGATCTCGTCATGAACGGTGAGCAGCATGGAAACACGCGGAAAGTCCTGTTGCAATCTGGCCTCCAGCGAGATCATGGCCATCTTCAGAAGGTCGGCAGCTGTTCCCTGAATGGGGGCGTTGGTGGCCATGCGCTCAGCATTTCCGCGAACAGTCCAGGACCTGTTGTGAATTTCGGGAATGTAGCGCACCCGGCCGAAAAGCGTGGTGACTTTTCCCGTGGTCCTCACTTCGTCCAGTACGCTGTCAAGATACTGGCGGATCTTCGGATAGCGCCCAAAGTAGGCGTCGATGAACTCCTTGGCCTTGGCCGTCGAGATCCCGAGATCGTTGGACAGACGAAAGGCGGACATTCCGTACAGGACCCCGAAGTTGATCGTTTTCGAGGCACGTCTCTGTTCGGGAGAAACCATCGGCTCGAACACCTCGAAGATCTTCGAGGCCGTAGCGCGGTGAATGTCCACCCCTCTCCTGAACGCGTCGATCAGATCCTGATCCTTCGTCATGTGAGCCAGGATCCGCAGTTCGATCTGAGAATAGTCCGCCGAGAGCAGAACGAAGCCTTCATCGGCGACGAAGGCCTTGCGAATCTCTTTTCCCTGCTGGGTGCGGATGGGGATGTTCTGGAGATTGGGATCCGAAGATGAAAGACGACCCGTGGCCGCAATGGCCTGATTGAAGGTGGTGTGAACTCTTCCATCCTCGCCTACCAGCATCGGCAAAGCGTCGACGTACGTGGATTTGAGCTTGTGCAGTTCGCGATGCTCGAGAATCAGCTCCGGAACCTTGTATCCGTAACTGGCCAGCTCTTTCAACACCTCGACACCCGTCGAGGAGCTCTTCGTTGTCTTGGTCTTCTTGAGGACTGGATACTTCAGCTTCTCGAAAAGGATGACGCTGAGCTGGGTAGGGGAGTTGATGTTGAATTCTTCCCCCGCTTCCTTGTAAATCTTTGCCTCCAGGTCATCGATCTGAGCGCCCATGACGCGGGACATGGTTGCCAGGAGCGCCTGGTCGATCCGGATGCCTTTCCCTTCCATCCGGGCCAGGACCGGGATGAGCGGCAATTCGATGCCGGAGTAGATCTTGTGGAGAGCGGGATCAGCGTCGAGCTGAGGTGAGAGGAGCTCATGAATGGAAAACACAAGATCGCTTTTTTCGCCCAGATAATGGAGACACTCCTGGCCGAGATCGAATGTCGGACACTTTTTGTTGAGGTCCTTTCGAAGCTGGACGTCTCGGCTGAGCCGCTCACGGACGACATTCTCCAGAGTGTGACTCTGCAGTCCGGGGTTGAGTACGTAGGAAATGATCATCGTGTCGTCGAACCGTGATGGGTCCGGCCACTCGGCGATCCGGAGAATGCGCAACTGCAGCTTGAGATCGTGGGAGATGAGGAGTCTTTCCGACGCGAAGAGCTTGCGGAGAGCCTCAGTCAGAGCAGCGGTACCGCCGAGGTCCGCGGCGATGGGAGCGACGATGGCCTCACCCCGTCTGCTTGACAGAGAGGCGGCCAGAGGGCGGCCTGAGCCGTCGGGATTCTCGCCCTCCAGGTGAAAGGCAATCGGGTCGTCGCCTTCCAGGAAGCGTGAAAGTTCATCAACGTTATCGACGACGCGATAACTGGTCACGACCGGCGCCTCTTCCGGAAGGTACTCCTGCATCAGGGACTGGAACTCCAGACGCTTGAACAGGTCGTGAAGCTTCGCGCGATCGGGAGTGGTGAGCGTGAGTTGATCGACACTGACGTCGATGTTCAGGTCGCA
>Ga0180121_10001309_pt1 | contig 10563 bp, 10 predicted proteins | sample AntDrymUQ5402106_2_FD_129676 | JGI IMG/M metagenome (GOLD analysis project Ga0180121, IMG submission 129676) | Polar desert sand microbial communities from Dry Valleys, Antarctica - metaG UQ540 (21.06) (version 2) (version 2) | ecosystem: Environmental > Terrestrial > Soil > Desert | place...
AGGAGAGGGAACTCCGCGCGTAACGTCTGGGACGCACAGTAGATAGCGTTTGTTCCGCCGCATATCCGCCCATTTACGTAACGGTCCACGGGTGTGCTTCTCCGTACCAGCCGGTCAGAACGCGTCAGGTCAGTTGGTGGGACTCAACTCCCAAATATCCGCAAGCTCGCCATCCACGTTCCTGCCGCCGAACAGAAGGTGCCGGCGCTCGCCGTCGTTGATCAGCGTCGCGCCCGAGCGTGGCGGCGGGAGGACCGAACCGGTCTCGAAAGGAACGAGCGCGAGGTCTGGCCCTAGCAGCCACGAGTCGTTCAGATAGCCACCATCCACCGAACCGCCTCCGAAGACGAGGCCCTGACCGGCCAAAGTGCTGAGGCTGTACAGCTGGCGAGCCGGTGCGGTCGTTTCCGGACCCCTGATCCACGAACCGGCGACCGGGTCATACGCCCAGGCGTCGCCCAGCGCGGCTACTCCCGTCGTCTGGCCGCCGTACAAGATCAACAGACCGCCCGCAGACCAGAAGCAATCGTGCAGGCAGCGCTCGACCGGGACGCGGTCTGTCGGAGTTCGGTCGGTCCAGGTGCCAGTCGCGAAGTCATACGACCGGGTGTCCGAGAAGCGGCCGCTGTCGTCGGTGAACCCGTGGCTTATCCAAAGCTCACCGTCTGGCCCGAGAGAGGCGCACGAGCCGTAGCGCGCCGCTGGCACGGCACCCGATGACGGCAGTTGCAGCCACGTGCCGGCCTCCGGATTCCATGACCAGATGTCGTTGAAGAAGGTCGACCCGGCTTGCCCGCTCCAGACGACGAGCCCCACGTCCGGCACCCACGTTGCCGTATGCCCGAAACGTGGTGCGGGAGGGATGGCCTGGTCGATGTTCTGCGTCACTTCCGACCACGAATCGGTCGTGAGGTCGAAGGCCCAGAGCTCGCCTGACGCGCCGTCGGCCGTGCGACCACCGAACAGGTACGCGATGGTGCCTTCGCCATTGACCGTCCAGGTGTGATCCTCACGCGCGCTCGGCCCGGTGGCGACGTCGGTTCGCTCCACCCAGCCCAACAAACCAGGTGTTGCCGTAGCTGCGGGTGTCGTGCCGGGCGGGCCTGGCGTGGCTGTCTGGCTCGGCGTGTCGCTCGTGGCGGGCGTCGAATTCGGAGTTGCTGACTGAGCCGGAGGCAATGTCGGCTGAGGCGTCGACCCAGGCGACACCTGGATCGTGCCCAACGGCGTGGGCTGGATGGTCGACGCAGGCCCGGCGCAGGCCACGAGGATCAGCGCGAGCGCGAGGGCGGCGGGTCTACTCGAATGGAACATTCGGGTAGGTTAGCGCCGTTATCGTTGCGGGCCTGCAACCGGCCGAGGAGGTAAGCATATGTACACGGAATTCCAGGCATTCCTGCTCAAGACCAACGCCCTGGCACTCGCGATCGGCGTCATCATCGGCGTCGCGCTCGGGACCGTGGTCACGTCACTCGTCAATGACGTCCTCATGCCGCCGATCGGGCTGCTCCTCGGCGGTGTGGACCTGGCGAACCTCCAGATGGTCATTCGCGAGGCGACGGCAACGTCTGACGCGGTCGCCATCCGTTACGGACAGTTCATCAATGCCGTGATTACGTTCGTGATCGTCGCGCTGGTGGTGTTCTGGATCAGCCGCCGTTTCATGCCCAAAGATCCACCGGCTGCCGCGACGCGAACGTGTCCCAATTGCCGTGAGCTCGTTTTAGCGGACGCGACCAGGTGCAAGTTCTGCACCAGCGAGTTGACTCCGGAGGTGGCCACGCCCTAGGCAGCCCGAGGTGAGCGGCGCGAAGCGGAATGCTCCGCCCTAGGACTCGCCCTGTTCCTCGGTAGCATCCGAGGTGGCCTCGCCACCCTCGGCATCCTCGCCGCCCTCTGCGGCCTCCGCAGCCTCGACAACCGGCTCGGCTTCTTCGATACGTGGCGCCTGTACGCGCGCGACAGCCTCAGTTGGGTCCGTCACCAACGTCACGCCCTCTGGAATCAGCAGATCGGAAGCGTGAAGCGTCTGTTCGAAGTCGACCAATGAGCTGATGTCGAGCTCGACGCCCGTGGGGATGTCATCGGGCTTGGCGCGAATGAGAACCGTGTCACGCAGGTGGAGCAGTACGCCGCCCTGCTTGTCGACCGCCTCCGACTCGCCGACGATGAGGATCGCGACGTCGATCGTGCGCTCTTCTTCCATGTTCACGGCGAGGAAGTCGACATGGATCGTCCGGCGCGTCACGGGGTGTTCCTGGATGACGTGCAACAGCACCGGCAGCGGCTTGTTGGTGTCGAGCTTCAGGTCGACCACGGCGTTGCGACCGGCCTGGCGATGGAGCGCCTCGAATTCGCGCGCGTCGATGGTGATCGGCTGAGATTCGATGCCGGCGCCGTAGACGACGCCGGGCAGCGTGCCGGCGCGACGGAGCGTGGCGACTTTCTTGCCGCGGAGCGAACGTGGGCGTACGGACAGGATCGGTCGTGTCATGGGGAGGCGGATCGTAACACGAGGCACCGATCCCGGCCGGTTGTAGGATCAGCGCCCATGACTGCCTCCATCCTCATCGTCGAAGACGAGTACGCCGTCGCGCGCGGGATCGAGTACGCCCTCAAGCAGGAGGGCTATGAAGTCACTGTTGCGCGCAACGGCGAAGAGGGCCTGGAGATGGCGACTCGCAGCGCACCGGACCTGATCATCCTCGACGTCCGCCTCCCGGGCATGGACGGGTTCGAAGTGCTCCGCCGCGTCCGGGGAGCAGGCAACAAGGCGCCCGTCCTGTTCCTCACGGCGCGCGACGAGGAGATGGACAAGGTCATCGGGCTCGAGCTCGGCGCCGACGACTACCTGACCAAGCCATTTGGGCTGCGCGAGCTGATGAGCCGCATCAAGTCCCTCCTTCGGCGCGCATATGGTGACCTTGCCGATGCAGCGGGCGGACGCGTCATCCGTCACCGTGACCTGCTCATCGATCTCGAACGCCGCCGCGTCCAGCGCGGAACACGTCGCGTCAGCCTGACCGCCACAGAGTTCGAGATCCTGCGCCACCTCGCGTCCAAGCCTGGCCGCGTCTTCAGCCGGCGCGAGCTGCTCGAGCTGGTGCGCGACTACGAGGCGCTCGATCAGGACGAGAAGACGATCAACGTCCACGTCAGCCACCTGCGTGAGAAGCTCGAGGACGACCCGTCCGATCCGGCCTTCATCCTGACCGTCCGCGGAGCGGGCTACGCCTTCGCCGAACGCTGATGCGTTGGCTCTGACCGCCTCGGCCTGATGCGCCGATTTCTTCCCCGCTTCGTCACCGGGCTGCGAGCTCGTCTCGTCCTCGCGTTCCTGATCGTCACCGCTCTCTCGCTGGCGCTCGTCGTCACAACACTCCCGCGCCTGCTCGACGACTACTTCACCCAGCAGCTGCAGAGGGACCTGCAAACGCGCGCCGGCGCCATGCGCCAGTTCGTGGTCGTCAGGTTGTTGACCTACCGGGACGGCGCGGGCGAGGCCCCGCGACCGATCCTCGTGCCGACGGACCCGCTGAGCGCCTCGGACGGCCTGAGATCCGCCCTTGGAAGCGCCGACCAAGGCTTCCTCCGTCAGCATGCGCAAGACGTCGCCAAGGCAAACGTGACGATCACTTTCGCGATCGACCGGGAGCATCCGGACCAGATCGCCTACGAGCTGTTCGTGCCTCTGCCGGACGAGCTTGCGGAGGAGGGACAGGAGCGGGAGCCGTACTCGGCGGAAGCATCGTTCCTCTTTCCGGACACGTTCTGGACTCAGTCCGGTGGCGGCGCCCCAGAGCGACTTGGGGTCGTGCGCCTGTCAGAGCCATTCACGTACCGGGCCCAAACCCTTCAGACCATCGTCGAGGTGATGACCATCGCCTCGGTCATCGCCCTGGTGGTCGCCGTCGTCGCGTCGGTCTTTATCGCCGATCGCCTTGCGCGACCAATCCGCAGGCTTACCGGTGCAGCGCGCGCACTCTCGGAAGGCCATCTCGATGTTCGCGTGGTGCCGCCCAGCTCATCGCCGGAGGTGAGCGAGCTGTCCGAAGCGTTCAACGCAATGGCCGAGCGACTGGAACGTTCTATCGAGATCATCAGTCGCGACCGTGATCGCAGCCGCGACTTCCTGGCCGACGTTTCGCACGAGCTGCGCACGCCCATCGCGGCGTTGCGCACCTTTAACGAACTGCTCGCCGACGAGGACGCGATGGACGACGCAACGCGCCTCGAGTTTCGGGAGCAGAGCCGCCAGCAGATCGAGCGTCTCGACTGGCTGGCTACCAACCTGCTCGAACTTTCGAAGCTCGAGTCGGGGCTGGTGTTGCTCGATCTGCGTCCCGACGATCTGCGCGCCGTGATCGAGAACGCAATTCAGCAGGCTCAGCCGAGCGCGGATCGAAAGGACGTCCGGCTGTCCATGAACCTCCCCCAGGAGGCGGTTCGGCAGCTTCACGACCCGCAGCGGCTTGGCCAGGTATTTGGCAACCTCATCGGCAACGCCGTCAAGTTCACGCCGCCCGGTGGAACGGTCGACGTGACGCTCCAGCCAACCGAGGACGGTGCAGAGGTCCACGTGGTCGACTCGGGCGTTGGCATCAACCCGCAGGAACTGCCGCTGGTTTTCGAGCGCTTCTACCGCGGTGCGCAGGCGCACCAGTCTCGAGCCGCGGGCTCGGGACTTGGTTTGTCAATCGTGCGTTCCATCGTGGAGATGCACGATGGCCGAGTGGCGATCAGCAGCACGCCGGGCGCGGGAACGCAGGTTTCGGTCTCCCTGCCGCGCGACGTATCCGTTTCTTCACCCCCCGCTGTCCGCGCCTGAACGTTGTTCGTGGGACCCTTTGGGTGACGTGAGAAACCTTCGATGACAGATCCGCGAGATCAGGACCCGATCGACCCGACTATCCGGGTCGGCGCGATAGGCAAGCCGAGCGACCCCGGAACACAGATCTACAGCCCGGAGTCGTTGGGCCAGCCTGAGGGGCCCAGCGCGGGTGTCGCATATGGCCGCTCGGGCACTTACAGTCCACCGCACGAATCTAGGTCGCCGTGGGCGGCGCCGGCGTGGTCGCAGCAGACGCCACAGCACTGGCTGGAGCCCCTGCCGGGCGAGGACCGGCGCCAGCGGCAGGGCGGACGATCCGGGCTTTCGCTCGCGTTGATCATCGTCGTCTCGTTGATCGCGGGCGCCGTTGGAGCGGCTGGCACCTACTTCGCGCTGCTCTACAACGGCGGGCTCGCCGCGCCGCTGACCGACTCGAGCATGGCCAGTCCGACTGCTTCACAGGCGCCGGCGGCGAGTTCGCAGACTGTCATCCTCGACGAGCAGACCGCAATCACGCAGGCCGCCGAAGCCGTCAGCCCGGCCGTCGTGACCATCACCGTTCGCGCTGGCGAGGCAACCGACCCTTTCTCGCTGCCCGAGACCGGCGTCGGCTCGGGGATCATCTACCACGCCAACGGGTGGGTGCTGACCAATAGGCATGTCGTCATCGACGCCACTCAGGTGACGGTCGAGCTACAGGACGGCCGACAACTGCCGGGCGCGGTTTACGGCGTCGATACGCTTACCGATCTGGCCATCGTCAAGATCGACGAGACCGAACTGCCGGTTGCGCGGATGGGTGACTCGAGCGAGCTCAGGCCGGGCCAGATCGCCATCGTCATCGGCAGTCCACTGGGTACGTTCACCAACAGCGTCACGTCCGGCGTCATCTCCGCTCTCGGGCGGCAGTTGGTGGTCAGCGATCCGGTCACCGGCGACCGACGCCAACTGCGCAACCTCGTCCAGACCGACGCGGCGATCAATCCCGGAAACTCGGGCGGACCACTGGTCGACGCCGCCGGCATGGTCGTCGGCGTGAGCACCGCCTTCACGGCGGCGGATGCAGCCCAGGGGATCTTCTTTGCCATCCCGATAAATATTGCCAAGCCGATCATGGACCAGGCCGTTGCCGGCGAGGCGCTCAGCCGGCCGTGGATCGGGATCGTCTACGTGGCGGTCGATCGCAACCTCCAGGACGAGAACGACCTGCAGATCGACTACGGCGCGTGGATCGCGCCGGACACGGCCGATGGCTCCGCGCCGGTCATGCCCGATAGCCCGGCGGCGGCGGCCGATCTCCGGCCCAACGACATCATCACGGCCATCGATGGGATTCGGATCGACGCTGAGCACGGCCTTGATGACATCTTGAGCGTGTACCAGCCCGGCGACAGGTTGACCCTGAGTGTCCTTCGCGGCGGCGTCACGCTGCAGCTGCCGCTCACCCTGGGAACGCGCCCGGCCGACCTGGAGTAGCTAGCGGGTGCGCGCGATCTCAACTCCCGCGTACTCGAGGACTCCGTCGATGGGCACGCCGGGCTTCCTGACCCGCACGACGACCGACTCGAGGCGCGCGAAGCCACCGAGCAGGTCCGCAGCCACGGCCTCCGCGATGCCCTCGAGCAGGTGGAAGCTGCGCTCCTCCACGATCGCGCGGCAGCGCTCGAAAGCCGCGCTGTAGTTGACCGTCAGCTCCAGGTCGTCGGCCTTGCCGCCCGGACTGAGGTCGAGCAGCATCTCGACGTCCAGCTCGATGAGCTGCGGCTCGCTTCGTTCCTCCTCGCCGACGCCGTGACGGCCTTCGAATTGCATCTGGTGAAGGATGATGCTGTCACTCATGCGGACTCCTCATGCCATCCGCCGCGGACGATGGCATCGGCCATGCGCGCGGCTCGTACGTTGGCCTGCACATCGTGGACGCGCACGATGTCGGCTCCGGCGGCCACTCCCAGTGCCGTCGTGGCGAGGGTTCCCTCCAGCCGCTGTCCGGCCGGCAGGTCGAGCACCTTGCCAATAGTCGATTTTCGACTTGTGCCCAAGAGCACCGGGCGGCCGAGGGTGGCGATCAGCGGCAGCTCGCGCAGCACGACCAGGTTGTGCTCGGCCGTCTTCCCGAAACCGATGCCCGGGTCGACGATCAGGTGGTCCCACGGGACGCCCGCGGCGAGGGCACGCTCGAGCGCGCGTTGCAGGTCCGCCATCACTTCGGCGATCACGTTCCGGTAGCGCGCCTCGTGGCGGTTGTGCATCAGCACGATGGGCACCCCACGCTCCGCGGCGAGCCTGGATATGTCGGACGACTCGCTCGTGCCCCAGATGTCGTTGATCATGCTTGCGCCGGCTTCCAGCGCCGATCGAGCCACGTCGGGCTTCGTCGTGTCGATGCTGATCGGCATTGCAGGCAGGGCGGCGCGGATAGCGTGGACTACCGGCTCGGTTCGCCGCCGCTCCTCATCCGCGTCCACCGGCGGATGGCCGGGGCGTGTGGACTCACCGCCCACATCGAGCATGTCCGCGCCTTCGGCCGCCATCTCCAGCGCCTGTCGAACGGCGGCCGCGACTGGATCCGTGCCCTCAGCCAGCAGGCCGTCACCGCTAAACGAGTCGGGCGTCGCGTTGATGACACCCATCACATAGGTCCGGGTGCCCCAGCTGAACGTCCGCGCGCCGATCTGCGTCGGCCACGGGGGCCGTGCCGGGATACCCGACTCAGCGTCGTCCGGCAGCCTGACCGACGGGGTCGTGTCCATCTTCTCCTCCGGGTCCTACCGTCGTCGTGATTCTCTCAGGCGATCGCGCCGTCGGCGATCAACCGCGCACGGACGTAGCCGACAAGGTACAGCGAGCCGCACACGACCAACGGCCCACCGGTCCGTGCCGCCCGCTCGAGCGCAGACCCATAGGCACGTTCCGGATCGGCGATTGCGGCGGCGCCGGCGCCCCACACGGCGGCGAGCTTGGCCGGCTCGAGGAAACCGCTCGCATCGGGTACTCGCGTGGCGATCAACGCGGCGCGCGGAATCGCGTCGATCAGTGGATCGAGCATCCCTTCCTGCCAGTGGTTGGCAAGGACGCCTAGCAACACCGTGGGCGAGCCCGCCGAGATCTGAGGCAGCAATTCGGCCAGCGCCTGCGCCAGAGCCGTCATGCCGGCCGGATTGTGGGCGCCGTCAAGGAGGATGTCCGGGTGGTCCGGGCGACTGATCAGCTCGAGACGGCCCGGCCAACGAGCTTTGGCGAAGCCATGGGCGATTTCGTCAGCGGAGACGTGCGCAACGTCCGACATCTCGAGGGCGCCGATGATGCCCAGGGCGACCGACGCGTTGGCGGCCTGATGACGGCCAAGCAGCCCGATCCTGAGCTCGCGCTCCGACGCAGCGATGACATGCAGGCCACCTCGATCCATCCGCGTGACCTCGAACGGCTCACGCTCCTCGAGCCTCACGCCAACGCGCGCTGCTCGTCGCTTGATGACCTCGAGTGCCACGCCGCTGGCGCCGGTGATCGCATTGTGGTCGCCTCGTTTGATGACCGCGGCCTTCTCGCGCGCGATCGCCTCGACCGTCTCACCGAGGTATTCCATGTGGTCGAGCGAAACGTTCGTTATGGCGCTGACGCCACCCTGCCAAACGTTCGTGGCGTCCAGCCGGCCGCCAAGGCCGACCTCGACGACCGCTACGTCGACATCGGTGCGCCGGAACCAGGTGAACGCGGCTGCTGTGAGGACCTCGAACTCGGTCGGTGGGCCATGGCGTCGCTCGACCGCGTCGGCGTGCTTCAGCACTTCCTCGATGAGGTCCGCAAAGTCAGCCGCGGTGATCATCTGGCCGTCAACGACGATGCGCTCGCGGTAGCTGACGAGGTGTGGCTTCGGCGTCTGGCCCACCTTGAGACTCGGGTTCTCACGCAGTACGGCCGCGACCATCGCCTGGACGCTGCCCTTTCCGTTTGTGCCGCCTATCAGCGCTCCGGGCAATCCTTCGTGCGGATCGCCGAGGCGCCGCAGCAATGCCCGCGTCCGGCCGAGACCCAAGCGGACGCCGAACCGTCCCCGCGCCTGGAGCCGGCCAAGGACTTCTCGATAGCGCGGATCGTCGTCCTCCTGCACTAGCTTCCTCCGCGGTCGGGCAGCGGCCGCTGCCGCGCGCGGCACTGGCCAAAGTCCTGCGCTACGCAGGCAGTTGTCCGCCGCTTGCGCATCCTCAGATGCTCAGCTCGTCCTCGTAGAACACGCATTGATTGAAGCGTGGGGAGAGGCAGATGTCAGAGACATACCCCTGCTCGAGGTGCACGCCGCCGCGTAGCTGGCAACGCGCGACATTGCTGTCCTGGCGCATCAACGCCTTGAGCAGGTGCGGAGCGTTTATCGGGATCGGGCCGCGCGGGCCCGTCATGTAGAAGTGCGGGCAGACGTTGCGCCGCAGGTTCGGGAACCCGAACGGGATCCGCGGACCGGGCACGCCGACGGCGACCTCTGGCGGAGGACGCATGAGCAGGTTGCTCGACACCCGGCTGATCGACCCACGCGGCGGTGTCGGCGGTACGTTGCGGCCATGGAGCGCGGTGCGCGCCAGCGTTGCCAACGGTTTGCCCGACGAATCCACTCGACCTCCCCAGACGACACGCAACCGGTGTCATTGTCATTAGCGTACACGCGCACGGCCGTCGGACGCGGGACGTGTCGCGCCGCCACAATCAGGGTGGATGCGGGGATCAGCAAAACGCAGTGCAGCGAAGACGGGGGGCCGGAGCACCCAGCGCCAGGGCGCCCGTCCTGCTCGGCGTGCGGCACGAAGCCGAAACGATCGCAACCTGGCGCGGCGCGTCGGCTGGTCGCGGCGAATCGGCGTGGCGACTGCACTCGTCGTGCTGGTCGGCGCCGGCATCGCGTTTGCCGGCGGTGCGCTCGACAAGCAAGCCGGCGACGGGACTGCTCGCACCACGGCTCCTCGACCGATGGCCCCCACCCTGGTCGCACCCGACCGCGCGCTGACGAGGCTGGCGGCCATCGACCTGGAAGGCGCGCTTCCAGCCGATCTCGATCGGGCAGGCGCCGATCTGTTGCGGATCTTCGTCAACGATCAGCTGGTGCGCGAGCGGGGCGTCCCGGACGGCTCGAGCATCGCGCTCAACGAGGTTCCGCTGGACGAAGGTGAAAACGAGATTCGTGCCGTGCTGGTGGGTGAAGGCGGCGAAGGTGACTCTTCGGCGCCGGTCGTCGTCATTCGCGACAGCACGGCGCCGCAGATCCGGATTTCTCGTCCCGAGGACGGCGCGACGCTCTACGGCGCGACCGAAACGCTGCGCGGCCGCACCGAATCCGGGGCCAGCCTTGAGATCAGCGACGAGCGCTCAAATGAACCTGTCGAAGCAGTTGTCGCTGACGACGGACGATTCGAGGCGTTTCTCCGACTCCAGCCGGGCAGCAACACGTTTGTGCTGTCCAGCGAGGATCCGGCCGGGAATCGGGCGAGCACCCGATTCGTGGTCGTGCGCGAAACAAGCCTGGCCTCGATCGACCTGAGCCTGTCGGCCAGCGATTTGGGAGCCGCCGAGCTGCCAGCCACGATCGACGTGGTGGTGCTGGTGCGCGACGAGCTGGGCCGCGCATCGGATGGCGCCGAGGTCACGTTCGGCCTATCGCCGCCGAATCGCGCCACGACCACCTACCGAACCGTGACTGAAAACGGACGGGCCATCTGGCACGACATGGTTGTCGCCGGAGACGAGGG
>Ga0180121_10001310_pt1 | contig 10551 bp, 9 predicted proteins | sample AntDrymUQ5402106_2_FD_129676 | JGI IMG/M metagenome (GOLD analysis project Ga0180121, IMG submission 129676) | Polar desert sand microbial communities from Dry Valleys, Antarctica - metaG UQ540 (21.06) (version 2) (version 2) | ecosystem: Environmental > Terrestrial > Soil > Desert | place...
GCAGATCTTCTCCGCGCCGCAGGAGGCGCGGACGCAGCAGTTCCTCCAGCGGATCGTGGACGCCGGGCGCCTGTAGGGAAGATTTCGCCGCGCTCGGCCGTCTTGAAGGTGTTTCCCGGTCGTCTTAGGCTCGCAGGAGGGCTCACGAGCAAACGCTCCCTCATCGCATTGATCGTTGCCGCAGTCCTGGGCCTCGTTGGCATCAGCGCGCTCGCCGTGTTTGTCACCGACGGGGATCGACGGATCGGCGCGATCTCCGACGAGATCCCCACGGTGAGTTTCTGGACCCCTCAAGGTCGATGGGCAGAACGTCGGGAGGCCGGCATCAGCTCTTCGCGCTCCGCGAGCGCCTGGCTGGAGGCGATCCCGACTAGGAAGGCGGCGACGACCACCGCGAAAAGCGGCCGCCGCGACATCGTGGGTCTTCCGTCCGTGTCTTCATCGTCACCCGTGTAAACGGCCGGTCGCTCCCGATCCTTCCCGGCTGAGGCGAAGAAAGAGGAACCAGGCGAGCGCCCCGCCGACGAGGTAGCCGGCGGCGCTGGCGAGGGCCGCGCCCGTCGTCCCGAAGGGCGGGATCAGGGCCACGGCGGCAGCCGTCGTCACGATCAGCGCGACGACGGAGACGAGCAGGCTCAGCCGCGGTCGGCCTCGCCGCACCGATAGGTAGACGACGAGCACCGTGACCGGCGCGTAGGCGACGACACCCGGGAGCAGGACGGCGAGGGGCACGACCGCGTCGGAGAAGTCACTCCCGAAGAGCAGCGGAATCAAAAACGGCGCCGCGATGCCAACGACGAGTGCCACACCGCCGGTCAGCAGCAGTGCGCGGCGAGCCGACCCCTTCACCAGCTCGGCGGCTCGCTCCTCCGACTCGTGCACTGCGGGCGCCGTGACGGCCGTGGCGATCGCACCGGCCACGAGCCACATCGCCTCCGCCGCCTGCATCGCGATCGAGTAGATGCCGACCTCCCGCAGGCTCTCGTAGTGGCGCAGGACGAAGAGCTCCGCGCGGTAGCTCACGAGGTTGATGACCTGCACGGCGCCCATCGCGATCGCGAAGCGCGCCAGCGCGCGTGAGACCGGATCGACGACATTCGGGACTCCGAGCGGCCGCCACGCGCGGTGCGCAGCGACGAGCGCGAACGCCGCCGTGAGCCCGTTCGCGAGCGCCCAGGCGCCGACGGCGCCCTCGACCTCGAAGTCGAGCGCGACGACGAAGACCCCCATGCCGAGGACGGTCAAGAGCGGTGGCAGGAGCTGGATGTAGTTCCAGAGCCGGACGCGGGCCATCCCGAGTAGGACGCCCGAGACCGTCTGCCAGAGCACGTTCGGTACGAGCGCGAGCGTCGCGAGCAGGGCGATTCGCGGCCCGAGGTCGTCGCTCCGCGCTCCGATCGCGAAGACGATCACGCTCGCCGCTCCGCCGAGAACGACTCCGAGCGCGAGCGCCCGGTGGACGAGCGTGCGGAGGTCGGTGGCCGGGTCGGCCATCCGGTTCGTCACCGCCACGCCGAGTTGACCGAGGAGTCGCGAGAAGATCGTCACTCCGAGGACTGCCAGGACGAAGGCGCCCCGGCCCGAGGGCTCGAGGAACCGGCTCTGGATGACCACGAGTAGCAGCGCGACCGGCGTAGAGACCCCGCGGAAAAGGAGCGTCTCGAACGTGTTCCGGGCGACGTCCTTCGCGCCGGGAACCGCGCGCCGAGGGAGATTCGGCGCGACGGGCGGGGAGAGATCGACCGCGGAGGTGGGTCGAGCCCGGTCTGCCAGAGCCCGTTCAGGACTTTGCGACGACACGCCGGAAGACTACGGTTGGGTCATGCGAGAGTTGCTGGCCCGAATTGCCGCCCGGCGAGGCCTGATCATCGCGCTCCAGGTCGCCTTCGTCGGCGTGATGCTCGGCTTCTTCGGCTGGGCCCTCAGGGACACCTGGGGCGACGCGCTGCCACGTCTTCGCGACGCCGATTTCGCCGACCTGACCGTGGCCTGCCTGCTCCTCGCCGGCTACTACCTCATGTTCGTCATCGGCTGGCAGTTCATCCTGCGCGCGCTCGACATCCGGACCTCGTACGCCGTCGCGCTGCAGTCCGAGATGGCCTCGATGCTCGCCAAGTACATTCCGGGCGGCGTCTGGACGCCGGCTGCGCGAGTGGTCTGGCTGCGGAAGGCCGGCGGGGTCGACCGGACCTCGGTCGTCGTCGCCTCGATTCTGCTCGAGGCCGGCCTCTCAGCGGTTGCCGGCGTGCTCGTCCTCGTCGTCTCGTTGCCTTTCGTGAGCGGGTGGGATGCGCCGATCTGGCCGGTGGTCGTGTTCGGCGTCGGCATCGCAGGTCTGATGCATCCGCGCGTCTACCGCGCGGTCACCCGGGTGGCGTTCCGCCCGTTCGGCGCCACGGCCCCGCCCGCCCTGCCGTGGCGGACGATGCTGGGCTTGCTCCTCTTCTACTCGGCCAACTGGGTCGTCGGCGGCCTCGCGCTGCTCTTCATGGTGCGCTCCGTCGGAGGAGACGCCGGGCTCGAGGTGGCCGCGTACCTCGGCGGTGTTGCCGCGGTCGGGGCGATCGTCGCCGTGCTCTCGGTGCTGGCCCCCTCGGGCCTGGGCGTGCGTGAGGCGTCGATGTACGGGCTACTGCTCGCAGTGGCCTCACCCGGCGTCGCACTGAGCGCGACCGTCCTGAACCGGCTGGCGATCACGGTCGTGGAGGCGGGATTGCTCGGGACGGCGGTCATCGCGTGGCGAAAGCCCCACGAGGCTCCCGAGGCGGTCTCGCGGCCCACCGGCTAGGCCCTAGAGCCTTTTTCGCTGCTACTCTGATTGCAGGGACGGCAACGGGCCGCTCCCGTGGGGTGAGCTTCTCGTTTCTTCTTCGGTGGTTTCGAGGCCAGCACATCTCGAACCAGAACTGAAGGAGAAATCACATGTCAGAGGAATCTTTCGCGGCGCTTGGCGTCGCTGAACCGATCGTCGCCGCACTCGCGCGTCGGGCGATCGACGCGCCGTTCGCCATCCAGTCGCTCGTCCTTCCGGACGCGCTCGCCGGCAACGACGTTCTCGCGCGGTCGCCAACGGGATCCGGCAAGACGCTGGCTTTCGCGGTGCCCATCGTGCAGCGCCTCGAGGCGTCCGACGCGCGCCCGTCGGCGCTCGTTCTCGTGCCGACCCGCGAGCTCGCGACGCAGGTCGCAGAGGAGTTCGAGGCGATCGGGCGCACGAAGGGGCTCAAGGTCGCGGCCGTTTACGGTGGGACCTCGGTCGCCGGCCAGACGAAGGACGCGAAGAACGCGCACATCCTCGTCGCGACGCCGGGCCGCCTGGAGGACGTCGCGAACCGGCGCCTCATCAGGCTCGACGGCATCAAGATCCTGATCCTCGACGAGGCCGACCGGATGCTCGACATGGGCTTCCAGCCTCAGGTCGACACGATCGTCCGGAGGCTTCCACGGAAGCGCCAGACGATGTTCTTCTCGGCCACGCTCGACGGTGAGGTCGCGGAGCTCGCGCGGGCCTACACCCACAACCCGAGCCGCTTCGACGGAGAGCTTCCGGGCCATCTCGAACGGGGCGAGACCGAGCACCGTTTTCTCGGGGTCACGGCCGACAACAAGGTCGAGACGCTCGTCGAGATCCTCGGGCACGACGACGGGCTCACGCTTGTCTTCGTCCGGACGAAGCGCGGCGCCGACCGGCTCGTCCAGAGGCTGCGCCGCCACGAGATCAAGGCGGTGGCAATGCATGGGGACATGACCCAGGGAGCCCGCGAGCGGGCGCTGGCCCAGTTCGAGGCCGGCAAGGTCTCGACGCTCGTCGCGACCGACGTCGCGGCGCGCGGGCTCGATCTCGACAACATCAGCCACGTGATCAACTTCGATCCTCCGGCCGACAACACGGGCTACACCCACCGGGTCGGGCGCACGGCGAGGGCCGGTCGCGACGGCACGGGCATCACGCTCGTCCTCCCGGAGCAACAGTCCGAGGTCAGCCACGTCGCCCGAAGCGTCGGCGAGCAGGGTCAGTTCGAAGACCAGGGAATGCGTATCGCCCCCAAGCGCCTCGTCTACTCGGGACGCAAGGGCCGCTCCAAGTGGAGCGCACCACGTCAGCGCCGGAAGATCTAGCGCTGACCGCTCTAGTCGAGGACGAAGATCGCGACGGCCGCGTACTGACACGCCGCCGCGGCGATCACGAGCGTGTGAAAGAGCTCGTGGTAACCGAACACGGCAGGGAACGGGTCGGGGCGGCCCCTCGCGTAGACGATCGCGCCGCCGGTATAGAGGAGACCACCCATGCCGAGCAGCAGGACGCCAGCGAAGCCGGCGTGGTCCCACAGGTGCGGCAGCAAGATGATCCCGATCCAGCCAAGCGCAATGCCGAACGCCGCAGCCACCCATTTTGGCGCGTCGACCCAGGCCAGCTTGACGAGAATGGCGGCGAGCGCGCCGCCCCAGACGACGGGCAGGATCGTCCAGCGCCAGGTCGTCGGGAGCGCAAGCAGGCCGAACGGGGTATAGGTCCCTGCGATCAGCAGGTAGATCGCCGCGTGGTCGAGTCGGCGCATCCAGCGTCGGGGCCCGGGACGCCAGGTGATCCGGTGGTAGAGAGCGCTGACGCCGAACATGGTGGCGAGCGCCACGGCGAAAACTGCCGCCCCGACTCTCTCCCGTGGCCCGGACGCGCCCACGACGAGCAAGATGCCGAGCACGACCGCGACGAAGAACGCGTACTGATGGAGGACGCCGCGGAGCCGAGGCCGGAGGTCGGAATCCACGGAACCGAGCATACGACGAGAGTGTTTCGCATCGGGCCCCCCTCAAACCCGTTTGCGGTGCCGAAAATTGGGCATCCTTAAGACATGACCAAGACGCACAAGGTGGCGAACCTCGTCGGCATCGGTTTTCCGGTCGTCGGCCTCCTCGTGGCGATCGCCCTCCTCTGGGGCCGGATGGTCGGGCCGACGGAGATCGCGATCATGATCGTCGGCTATCTGCTGACCGGCTTCGGCATCACGGTCGGGTACCACCGGCTCTTCACGCACCGCTCGTTCGAGACGTACAAGCCGGTCAAGTACACGTTCGCGCTCCTGGGACAGATGGCCGTCGAAGGTGACGTCGTCGCCTGGGTCGCCGATCACCGCAAGCACCACCAGTTCTCAGACCAGGAAGGCGACCCCCACAGCCCTCACGCCGGCTACGGCAGCGGAGTCCTGGAGGCTTTCAAGGGACTTTGGCACGCGCACACCGGGTGGATGTTCAGCCTCGCCGGCCGCGCGGACAAGGCGAAGTACGCAAAGGATCTGATCGACGACCGCGGCTTGCGTCTGATCGCGAAGCTCTTCCTCCCGACGGTCGCCATCTCGCTTCTCATCCCGGCGCTCGTCGGCTGGGCGTTGATCGGCGGCTGGTACGGGTTCTGGGCCGGGATGATCTGGGGCGGCGCCGTCCGCATCTTCCTCTTGCACCACGTGACCTTCTCGATCAACTCGATCTGCCACTTCTGGGGCGGCCGCCGGTTCGGCACCTTGGACCAGTCGCGAAACGTCTGGTGGCTCTCGTGGCTCTCGTTCGGAGAGTCGTGGCACAACAACCACCACGCGTTCCCCTCGTCCGCCTTCCACGGTCTGCGGAAGTTCGAGGTCGATCCCGGCGGCTGGGTGATCTGGGCGCTCGAGAAGTGCGGCCTCGCCTGGCGGGTCGTCAGGATCCCGCCCGAGCGCCAGGCTCGGAAGATCGTTCTTCCGTAAAGCGGTCGATTTCCCGGCCTACGAGCTTGGCCCAGCGGCCTGCGCGTGGGAGGGGAGTCAGTCCCCAGCGGGGACGGAGGGCAGCGCCGTGTAGCCCGCCTGGAATGAGCGTGTACTGCACCTCGGAGGCGTGCACTCTGGCCCGCTCCAGGCCACGACGCGAGCTTGCGGCGCTGACGCCGGGAATGCCGGGCAGGTTCCGGTCGAGGGCTCCGTGGATGACGGCGAACCGCCGGCCGGCGAGGGCGTCGAGCGATAGGCGGTCGGGCAGCCACGGGGCGAGACCGAGAACCGTGCCGACCGCCGGATGGTCGGCCGCGGACGCCGCCACCGCCCCGCCCATCGAGAATCCGACCAGCAAAATCCGGTCGGCGCCGCCCTCCGCCGCCGCTTGCAGAGCGGCCCTCGCGTCCTCGATACACAGTTCGAGCCGCTGCCAGGACTTCACCCGGTAGCGAACCTCGACGAAGCCCAGCCCGGGAAATCGTGGGGCGAGCCGGTTGACGAGCCACTCGTTGCTTGCGCTCCACGTGCCAGGCTCCTCCGCCTGGCGCCCACCACCCAGCCACACGAGGGTGTCTGGCTGGAGTCCGTTCGTCACGCGCGCCTCGGCGCCGCTTGCGAGCCGGAGTGGGGATGGCTCTAGGGTCATCGGGGAAGGGAGCATGCACTGATGGGCTGGAGTAGCGTCGAGGATGTGGATGGCTGGCAGACACGACAGCGCCAAACGCAGGACGGTGCGGTCGAGTCGGAACAGTTGGCCGCGCTCGCTGCCCCTGTGGTCGAGTTCTCCCAGGCAGGCGCGGAGCACCTGGGTCGCGCGTACTGGCGCGAGGTCGAACGGGTCACGGCCCGTCTCGTTTCGGCCCGGGAGCGAACGGGCTCGATCGAGTTGCGGTTGCTCGCTCGCGGCCCCGCACTCCTGCGCTTCGGTGCGCCGACCTACGAGGTGACGGGCACGCGAGCGTGCTGCCGGTATCCGATCGAGGGTGGTCTCCTCGCTCAGCGTCCCGTCGGGGAGATCCTCTTCGAGCAGGCCGGCGGGGAGGCGCCTTTCGTGCGCTCGGCCATTCGGGGCTTCTTCCCGCGACTGGCCGCCCGCCAGGGCCGGCCGGACTGGACGGGCGCGCTCTACAACCGGGTGCAGAGCCGGATCCATGTCGCCGTCAGCCGTCGCTACTTCTCACGGTTGATCGCCGAGGCCGGCCGATGAAAGTCGCCGTCTTCGGCGCCTCGGGGACGATCGGCGAGCCGCTGCTCGCCGAGCTCGCGCGCGAACACGATGTTGTCGCGGTCTCGCGCAACGAGCGCCCGGACAGCGATGTCAGCTGGAAGGTCGCCGATGCGACCGACGGCGACTCGGTCGCTCGTGTGCTCGAGGACGTCGAGGTCGCGTACTACCTCGTCCACTCGCTCGGCAGCGCCGACTTCGAGGGGAAGGATCTCGAGGCCGCGGAGACGACGGCGCGGGAGGCCGAGCGCGCCGGCGTCAGGCAGCTCGTCTACCTCGGGGGCCTCGGCGACGACTCGCCGGATCTGTCGCCGCACCTACGGAGCCGGCGTGAGACGGGGAAGCGCCTGGCTTCCACGTCGGTTCCGGTGACGACCCTGCGCGCGGCGATGGTGGTGGGTCGAGGCAGCGCGGCATTCGAGACGATCGTCGCGCTCGTGAACCGCCTCCCCGCGATGGTGACGCCGCGCTGGGTCTCGACGCGCACCCAGCCGATCGCGCTGCCGGACGCCATCGCCTACCTCTCGGGTGTCTGCGGCCTCGAGGCTGCATTCGGCGGCGAGTACGACGTCGGCGGGCCGGACGTCATGACCTACCGAGAGATGATCGAGCGGATTGCCCGGCTACGCGGAAAGCATCCGATCATCGTGGAGGTTCCCGTGCTTACTCCGCGCCTTTCGTCGCTGTGGCTGCACCTGGTCACGCCCGTGAACGCCGGAGTCGCGCGACCGCTGATCGAGGGGCTCCGCAACGAGACGGTCGCCCACGACGACCGAATCCGACAGCTGTTGCCGATCGAGCTGACGCCGTTCGACCGGGCCGCCCGCGCCGCGCTCGACCAATCCACCTAGAGACCGTCAACAGCCGGCGCGCCGTCACGCACGACGCAGACGGGGGCATGACGCAGCCGTGACCGAGTTTCTCCAGGACTACGGCCTCGTCGTGCTCTTCGCCGTCGTCGCCCTGCAGGCGATGGGCGTCGGCGGGTTTCCCGGGAAGACGGTGCTCGTGACCGCCGCGATCCTCGCCGCGCGCGGCCATTTTTCCATCGTGAGCGTCCTTGCCGTTGGGCTCGTCGCGCTCGTCCTCGGTGGTTACGCGGGCTATTGGATCGGATGCACCGGCGGCCGGCGGCTGGTCGACCGATTCCTCCCGGCAAGGCTCGAGAAGCTCGTCGTTCGCGCAGAGGCGTTCTTCGAGCGGCAGGGCCCCCGCGCGGTGTTCGTGGCGCGGTTTCTCCCGGGCCTCAAGGTCGTCGCAGCTCCTGCCGCCGGCATCTCGCAGATGCAGTGGCGACCATTCGCGCTCTGGCACACACTCGCGGCGATCGCGTTCACGCTCGGATTCGGGATCGCGGCATACGTCGCCGGCGAGGCTGCAATCGAGTTCATCGAGCACTACGGCTTCCATGCGGCGATCCCCATCGCGCTCGCGGTCGTGGGCTGGTTCGGGTTCAAGCGGTGGCGTCGCGGCAATGGCGTGGCGCTCGCGCCGCACGGCTAGTGAGCGGATAAGACCGACACCTTTCCCGACCGCGCGTGACCCGGCGAAGCCGAGCTCGGCCGTGATGCCGCGGCGCAAAAGGAGGCCCTGGACTTTTGAAGGGTTTTTCCGAGCTTTTCCTCTGAATACCCCGATGGCTACGCATCGCTCACTGCCGAGCCCGGCACCGGCTATTGACTGATCGACGCGGGAGGCTTAGAAAGAGGCCGCGAGTCTACGACTAGTTGCTCAAAACTGGTCCCTGCGGAAGGAAACTCAATGAGCATGCGGCGTGATGGGCGTCTGCCGGTCAGAAGGCAGGTCGTCCTCGTTCTGGTGGCGCTGTTCGCGCTGCTGGTCATCGGAGGCGGGTCGGGAGTGGGTGCGCTGCCGAACGGGTTTCAGGAGACGACCGTCTTCAGCGGTCTGACGAACCCATCGGCGATCGAGTTCGCCGCCGACGGCCGTGTCTTCGTCGCCGAGAAGAGCGGCAGGATCAAGGTCTTCGACGGCCTCACCGACAGCTCGCCCGACGTCTTCGGCGACCTCTCGGCGAACGTGCACAATTTCTGGGATCGCGGGATGCTCGGTTTTGCGCTCGACCCGGCGTTCACGACGGGCCGGCCGTACGTCTACGTCCTCTACACCTACGACGCTCCGATCGGCGGATCGCCGCCGACGTGGGGCGACGGGTGCGCCACCCCACCCGGCGCAACGGGCGACGGCTGCGTCGTCAGCGCCCGCCTCTCGCGCCTCACGGCCTCGGGCAACGTCATGACAGGCCCGGAGCAGGTGTTGATCAACGACTGGTGCCAGCAGTACCCGAGCCACTCGATCGGCTCGCTCGCGTTCGGCGCCGACGGTGCCCTCTACGTCTCGGGCGGCGACGGCGCCAGCTTCAACTTCGCCGACTGGGGCCAGGATGGCAATCCGCTCAACCCCTGTGGCGACCCGCCGGGCGGGGTCGGGGCGACGCTGACACCGCCGAGCGCGGAGGGCGGCGCGCTGCGCAGCCAGGACCTCCGCACGACGTCGGACCCGACCTCGCTGGACGGCGCCATCCTGCGAGTCGATCCCGACACCGGCGCTGGGCTGCCGGACAATCCGCTCGCGGCGAGCTCGAACGCAAACGCCCGCCGGATCATCGCCTACGGCGTGCGCAACCCATTTCGCCTCACGATTCGACCGGGGACGAACGAGGTCTGGTTCGGCGACGTCGGCTGGAGCACCTGGGAGGAGATCAACCGAATCCCCGACCCCCTCGGCTCGGTCGAGAACTTCGGCTGGCCCTGCTACGAGGGGAGCGGAACCCAATCCGGCTACGACAACGCAAACCTGAATATCTGCGAGAACCTGTATGCGCAGCCCGGCGGCGTGGTCGCGCCCTACTTCGCGTACAGCCACAGCGCGAAGGTCGTCGCCGGTGAGACGTGTCCGACCGGCAGCTCCTCGGCGGCCGGCGTCGCCTTCTATTCGGGTGGCCCGTTCCCGGATTCCTACGACGGCGCGCTCTTCTTTGCCGATTATTCTCGCGACTGCATCTGGGTCATGTTCCCGGGCGGAAACGGTCTTCCCGACCCCGGCACCAGGGCGACGTTCCAGGCGCCGGCGGCGAACCCGGTCGATCTTCAGGTCGGCCCGGACGGCGCGCTCTACTACGCCGATTTCGACGGCGGAACGATCCGGAGGATCGCGTACTCCTTGAACCAGCCGCCGATCGCCTCGGCGACCGCATCGCCCACGAACGGTCCGGCGCCACTCACCGTCGACTTCGTCGGAAGCGGCTCGAGCGACCCCGAGGGTGGGCCACTGACCTACTCGTGGGATCTCAACGGTGACGGGACGTTCGGCGACTCAACGGCGGTCAACCCGACGTATACCTACACCGGCCCAGGTACCTATGGCGCCAGGCTGCGAGTAACCGATGCACAGAACCAGTCGGCGACGAGCGCCCCGGTCACGATCACGGCGAACAACACGCCGCCGACAGCAGCGATCCTCACGCCCGCGGCCGGAACGACGTGGAAGGTGGGCGATCTCATCTCGTTCTCCGGTTCCGCGACGGATGAGCAACAGGGCACGCTTCCCGCCTCGGGC
>Ga0180121_10001311_pt1 | contig 10547 bp, 8 predicted proteins | sample AntDrymUQ5402106_2_FD_129676 | JGI IMG/M metagenome (GOLD analysis project Ga0180121, IMG submission 129676) | Polar desert sand microbial communities from Dry Valleys, Antarctica - metaG UQ540 (21.06) (version 2) (version 2) | ecosystem: Environmental > Terrestrial > Soil > Desert | place...
ATATTTATTTTGCTCAGTGAAAGTCAATCCGACGGAGACTTTGAAGGATTTGGTATTGCAGTCATAGAAGCAAATTATTTCGGATTGCCTTCGATCGGTTCAAAGAACAGTGGTCTAGAAGACGCAATCAGCAATGGGGTAAGCGGTGTGCTCGTGGATCCTCATGACCCGGATGAAGTAAGCGAGGCTATTCAGACAATTAAGAATAATTATTCAAAATTCAGCGAAGGCGCAAGGCAATGGGCAATGAAGCATCACTGGTCAAAAATTATTAATAAATATATTAAGGCAATCGAGGATATAAACTAAAGTATGTGCGGATTTTTAGGAGCGATTGATTTTGAAAAAAACCTCGATGCCACTTATTCTTCATTACAAAGGGGTTTGAGAAACATTCTTCACCGGGGACCTGACGGAAGTAAAGAATTTAAAACCGGTAATTGTTATTTAGGTCATAATCGTTTAAGTATAATTGACTTATCGTCGAATGCGGATCAGCCGATGAAGTCAGCAAATGCAGATGCATATATAATTTACAATGGAGAGATATACAATTATAAAGAATTAAAAAAAAAATTTGATAGTGTAAAGTTCAGGACAAGTTCGGATACAGAAATCTTGCTTGAAGGATATTTGAACTTTGGAATAGATTTTTTCAGAAAGCTGAGAGGGATTTACGCATTCGCTATCTTGGATAACAGAACTGAAACTAAAATTATTCTCGGCAGGGATCCTTCGGGAATAAAACCGCTCTACTTTTTCAGTAAAAATAATTTCTATGTATTCGGCAGCGAGATAAAGGCGTTGATACCGTCAGTCAGAAATGATATTACCATCAATGAAAATTTACTCAAGTGTTATCTTAATTTAGGATACTGTGTCGAACCGTTTACGATCTATAATGAAATAAATTGCCTTGAACCGGGTAATATTTTAGAGATAAAAAAGGACGGAATCAGAAAGTATAATTTTATCGAATATAATTTTGAGGATGAGAATAGATTTAGTTTCGGACAGAATGTAGCAAAAGTTGAAGAGCAATTCAGTTTAGCCGTCGAAAGAAATTTAACAGCTGACGTTGAAGTCGCAGTTGCTTTGAGCGGTGGAATTGATTCATCATTGATTTATGCTTATGCCAATCAATATAATAATAACATAAAAGGATTAACAATTCGATTTGACGATGTTGAATACAATGAAGAAGAATTAGCAAAAGTTTATTCCAATACTTTAAAAGGACATCATGAATTAGTCGAGGTAGATTCAGAATTAAACTTAGAAACTCTGAATAAGATATTATTGAATTTTGATCAGCCTTACGCTGATTCATCAGCTGTAAATGTTTTTTATTTAACAAAAGCTACAGGAAAGCTTACAAAGGTCCTTCTTGGAGGGGACGGTGGAGACGAATTGTTCAATGGGTATCCTTCACAGACATGGCTTACATACGTTGAGAAGCTGAACAGAAATAAAAGCATAAAGAAAAGCGGCGATGTTATTTTAGATCTTGCAAAAGTTTTTACAAATACTTCACAAAGAAGATTACTAAAAAGGATTTCAGATTTATGGTCTGATCAGCCGCATGAACTTTTGTATGATTGGCATTCATGGTTTCCGAGAAAAACCTGTTATCAAAATGAAAGTCCTTTTTTGTTTGATACAAAAGCAGGAGTAGTTCTCTACAAATCAGTTTTTAAAAATGAAACACCTGATAAATTCAAACCATTTGTTGTATTTGATTATTTTAAGAAACAAATGTTGAGTGATTACTTAAGAAAGACGGATATGATGTCAATGTTAAACAGCGTAGAATATAGAGTGCCTTTTTTAGACGAAGACATGGTAACCTTTGCTTTAACAATACCATTCGAACAGAAATCATCGTTAAAGGAAACTAAAAAAATTCTCAGGACGATTCATAAAAAAAGGTATCCATCGGAAACGAGCAAAGCTCCGAAGAAAGGATTTACCATTCCGCTTGATACTTCATTGAGTAAGGATGAGTTTAATTTTATAAAAGAAAACTTATTGGAAAACGGAAACATAGTTCATCAATACATAAAAAAGGATTACGTTGAGTATTTATTCAAAGGTCTTGATGACAGGAATAGCGTTCAAACGGAGATCAGCCGCGCGGGCATCTATCAGAGGATACTTATGCTTTACAGTCTGAGTTTATGGAACGACAACAAATGAAACTTGCGGTTATTTCACATACGCCTCATTATAAAAAAAACGGAGTAATAAAAGGCTGGGGACCCACTGTTAGAGAGATAAATCATTTAACGGAATTGTTTAGTGACATATATCACATCGCTCCTCTTCATATAGAAGAAGCGCCGCAAAGTTCGATGTCTTATGAAAGCGATAAAATAAAATTCATTCCACTCAAACCTTATGGGGGAAGAAAATTGTCGGATAAATTTTCAATAATAACCACGGCGCCAAATAATTTAAAAGTAATAAAATCTATTTTGGATATGGTAGATTGGGTTCAATTCAGAGCTCCTACTGCAATGGGTCTCTACCTACTGCCGTACCTGAGTTTGCGGAGCAAGCCCAATCGATGGGTGAAATATGCGGGTAACTGGAATATGAAAAATCCTCCTTTATCATATTCATTCCAAAAATGGTGGCTCAACAGCAATTTTCAAAAATCTAAGGTAACGGTCAACGGCCAATGGGAAGGTCAAAAGAAACATGTACTGAATTTCCAAAACCCCTGCCTGGACAATGAAGAGCTTTTAAGAGCGAAAATTATTACCGAAGAAAAAAATTTTAATGAAAGGCTGATCTTTTGTTTTGTTGGAACACTGACAAAGAATAAAGGAGTCGATGTGATACTTGAGGCTTTGAAAAAAATAAATCATCCTGAGGATATTCAAGAAGTTTTAATGGTTGGAGGCGGTAGTCAAAGAGAAAAATACGAATTGATGGCAAAAGAAATTAATCTAAAAATTACATTTACAGGGTTGCTTAATAGGGATGAGCTTGAAAATATTTATGAAGTCTCACATTTAATTATTCTTCCAAGCGAATCCGAGGGATTTCCAAAAGTTATAGCAGAAGCTTCAGCCTACGGATGTGTGCCAATTGTATCTGATGTTTCTTCTATAGGTCAATACTACAATGACATCAACGGGATTCTTTTAAAGAAAATCAATCCGGATGAACTTGCACAAAAAATTGACCGTGCAGTCCAAGACAGAATCAATTTGAAAAAAATGTCTTTAGAATGTGTTAAAGTCGCAGAATTATTTACGTTTGAATACTACATGAAAAATTTAAAGGAAAAAATTTTATCGGAATAAGATGCAGGTTACAAATTGTTACACATCCGTCCAAAGTGTTTAATCTTGAAAATGCAGACAAACAATATTATCCGCTTTCTTTTGAAAGACCAAAAGAAGCTTGGCAAAGAAAAGTCTCCCGCTGATGAAAAATTACCTAAATTCTCTCGCAATTGCTTAAGAATTTTTAACGGTAATTTTTCATAGGCGGGTTCTTTTTTGAAGAGCAAAAAATTGTTGCAAATTTCCTTCAATAATAGTTTATCAAAAATTCTACAAACGTCTTGGACAGCACTGAAATTGTTACAAATGCCTCAGGTCATATTATATTGTTCTTTTTAATATGATAGTTTATTTTTATACCAGTTTAATATTTAAAGATTGAAAAATTCACTTTACAAAGCGGAGATATACCTAGCAATTAATATCATCCTGGCATTATCAATGCTGATAAATTCAAAGCTGAGTACAATATATTCACTTATTATTGTAGTATACGGACTTTACAGAATTTTGTCGAAGAAAAACACCGACGGAGCTGCGCACATAATGGCAGGCTACGTAATTGGCGTAGAGGTTTTATTCAGGATGAATTCAGGCGGCTTCGGATATGAATATGGAAAATATGCCGCAATACTTTTTCTTGTTGCAGGATTATTAGTTGAAAGGACTAAAAAAAAGACACCTGGTATTTATATTGTTTTTCTTTTGATTCTTATCCCATCTATCATGTTTGTAGATTATCCAAGTCTGGATCTTACCCGCCAGATGGTTTCATTTAATCTTTCCGGACCAATAATTCTTGCAATTTCTGCAATATATTTTTACCACAAAAAATTTACGCCAGCTCAATTGCGAAAAGTTTTCCTCGCTATTTTATATCCTGTTGTAGCAATGTCAATATTTGTTTACTTTAGATCTGGTTCTTTAGAGAATATGGAGTTTACTACTGAATCCAACTTTCAAGCGAGTGGAGGTTTTGGCCCTAATCAGGTATCCACAATTTTCGGATTAGGAATTTTGATAATTGCAGCGGCTTATTTTTTAAATATCAGATTATTTAAAGTGAAGTATCTTAACATAATATTATTAATGGGATTTCTCATTAGAGGATTGGCAACTTTTTCTCGCGGAGGTATGCTTGCTCCTATGCTTGCAATAATTTTATGTTTAATCGTAATGACTCTTACTGATGCAAGGTTCCAGTTGAGAATAAATAAAGTAGTATATGCCTTTCTGGCAATTTTTGTAATCGGATTTGTCGGGTTCAATTATGTTAATGATGTAAGTGGAGGCTTGCTTGAGATGAGGTTTAAAGGTGAATCAATGTACAATGAAGAGAAGAGTACTATGTTCAGTGGACGGGAGGAAATATTCGAAGAGGATCTTGAAATATTTAAAGAAAATATTTTGACAGGTGTTGGTCCGGGGATGGCAAGCGAAAAGCGAGCTGCGATCAGCGGTGTTGCATCTGCGGCTCATATTGAATACTCCAGGTTAATGGCGGAGCATGGACTGTTTGGAATTGCAGCAATATTAATAATTGTATTTTTTCCGATAAAAACTTTCTTTCTGCGTAAATCAACTGACGATAAAATTTTGCTTATACTTTGTACTGTATTTGTATTTATAACGCTCGGACACGCTGCTATGAGGACAGCAGCGCCGGGATTTATTTACGGTCTCGCATTTATTAATATAGTGAGATCCCGGGTATGATACTTTATGCCGGGAATATCCTTTCCAGTCACGGCTTTACTCCTACCTTTATAGAACTTTTAACTCCCAAGCTTTCAGAGTATTATAATATTAAATCTGTTTCAGATAAAAAGGAACAGTCATTAAGAATGTGGGATATGATCACAACACTGTTAAAAAATAAAAATGAGATTAAACTTGTTTTGGTTGATTCTTACAGTCTGAAAGCTTTTTGGTATACATATGCAATCGCAAAGATATGTATTCATTATAAAATTCCTTATATCCCTATTCTCAGAGGAGGAAGTTATCCAGAAAGGTTAAAACGATCTCCTGCTCTGTGTAAAATTATTTTTTCAAATTCGGTAAAAAATATCTCACCTTCACTTTACTTGAAAAAATTTTTTGAAGATGATGGTTTTGAAGTTGAATACATTCCGAATTTTATTCCTGTTAAGGATTATAAGTTTAAGGAAAGAGCGCAGGTTCATGCCAAACTGCTCTGGGTAAGGTCATTTGACAAAACTTATAATCCATTACTTGCAATTGAAATTTTAAAAAACCTAAAATTAAAATATTCGGATGCCACTCTTTGTATGGTAGGACCTGATAAAGATGAGACTTTGCAAAGAGTAATTGACAAAGCAAATGAATACGGACTAAGTAATTCGTTGAAATTAACGGGGATGCTCTCTAAGAAAGACTGGACGAAACTTTCTGAAGAATACGATATCTTTATAAACACAACTGATTTTGATAATCATCCCGTAAGCGTCATTGAAGGCATGGCATTGGGTTTGCCCGTTATCTCAACCAGTGTCGGAGGAATTCCATACCTCATTGACCATGGAGTGAACGGGATTTTAGTTCCTCCCAAAGATGCTGATAATTTTGTTGAACAGATTGAAAATTTGATTTCACACAACGAACTTGTAAAATCCATTACTTCAGTGGCCAGGAAGAAAGTCGAATCGTTCGATTGGGATGTATTGAAGAGCAAATGGTTTTCTGTAATCGATCCTTTTGTGAAAAATAAGAGTGAATGTCGTTCCTAGAATTAAGTTTAAAATTGAAAGGGTTTCCGATAGAAAAAGCGGTGAATGAATTGAAATGGATTCAATCTCTTTCACCGGAAGAATTCAGAAAATGGCATGACAATAAAAGATGGGAAATAGTAAAGTATCATTTTGCAAATAACGATTTTTATAAAAATAAAATAGGAAACAAACTGCCCGATAAATGGGAAGATTTACCTATCTTAATAAAAAGTGATTATCAGGGGTCAGAAATGAATTTAATCTCTGATACGATTGATAAAAAAGATCTTTACACTGGTTATACATCGGGATCTTCAGGACATCCTTTCAGCTACGCTAAAGATAAGTTTTCACATGCAATGACGTGGGCTTTGATAAAAGACAGGTATCGTTATTTTGATCTTAGCTTAGATTCAAAGCAGGCGAGGTTTTACGGAATTCCGTTTGAAAGAATGGATTATATAATTGAGAAGACAAAAGATTTTCTTTCAAACAGAGTTCGCTTTCCGGTATTTGACCTCTCGGATGAAAAGCTTGAAACATTTCTGGAAATATTCAGGAGGATTAAATTTGATTATGTTTACGGTTACACAAATTCGATCGTTTTATTTGCACGTTATCTCTTAAGAAAAAAAAAAATACTTAAAGATATTTGTCCGACTCTTAAGTTGTGTATAGGTACTTCTGAAAATTGCACGGAAGATGATAAAAGAATAATAGGTAATGCTTTTGGAGTTCCTGCTGTAAATGAGTATGGCACATCAGAAGTTGATCTGATAGCATTTGAAGATATGAACGGAAAATGGAAGTTATCCGAAGAAAATATTTTTATTGAAATAATTGACGATGAAGGAAATCAATTAAAATGCGGAGGCGAAGGAAGAATTATTTTAACGGCGCTCCATAATAAAGCTATGCCATTCATAAGGTATGAGATTGGCGATAAGGCAGTTATTGAACACGGTAGTGATACTATTGAAATAAAAAAGTTGCTTGGCGGAGTAAATGATATAGTGATGCTGCCTAGTGGAAAGAAATCATCGGGAGTAACTTTCTATTTTATAACCCGTGATGTGCTTGAAAGCAGTGGGATACTGAGAGAGTTTATTATCAAACAGACTGCAATCGATAAATTTATTTTTGAGGTTGTCTCAGACGAAGACATTTCAGAAAAGGACAAGCAGCGGATTCAAAAAAAAATGGATATGTATCTCGAGCCCGGATTGAGTTTTGAAGTAAACCGTGTCAATAAGATCGAAAGAACGAAGGCGGGAAAGATGAAGCATTTCCATTCACTGTTAAAGCAATCTTGAAGATATTAATTTTAACCCAATATTTTTCACCTGAAACGGGAGCGCCTCAAAACAGGCTGCTGGAACTCGCAAAAGGTTTTAAAAAATTAGGATGGGAAGTAACTGTTGTAACTGCAGTGCCGAATTATCCAAGGGGTAAGATCTTCGATGACTATAGAGGGATATTCAAAACAGAGGAAAAAGCAGAAGGCATTTGGGCCCTCCGATACTGGCTTTTTGCATCCAACTCTGCAAAGACCATCCCCAGAATTTTTTCAATGCTTTCTTTTTCAATGACCTGCCTGCTAAGTTATCCATTTGTTAGAAAATTTAGACCCGATTTTTTTTTTGTGGAGAGCCCGCCTTTAACATTAGCTTTAAGCGGGAGGATCCTATCCCGGTTTGCAAAATCAAAATTAATTATGAATGTTTCGGATGTGTGGCCCCTTTCTGCAAAAGAGCTCGGGTATATTAATGAAGGATTTTTATATAGAAAGCTGGAGAAGCTCGAACAATCACTTTATAAAAAATCCTTTTTGTGTTCGGGACAGTCCGAGGAAATTGTTTCACACATAAAAAAATCAGGCGGCAAAAATGTATATCTTTTTAGAAACGGTGTTGATGTTAAGAGATTTGAAAAACCGGTAATAAAATTACAAAATGAAAATAATATAAAAATCATTTATGCTGGCCTAATCGGAGTTGCGCAGGGAATAGTAGACATGGCAAAGAATATTAATTTCAAAGAGCTCGGCGCCGAACTTCATATTTACGGTGAAGGCGCCGAAAAAATTTCTCTTGAAAATTTCTTAAAAGAAAACCCAGGAAGAAATATTATTTTAAATAGTAGTATTCGCCGTGAAGAAATACCTCACTTGCTTTCTAAATTTTATTGTGCTTTGATTCCTCTTGTGAGCAACATTTACGGTGCAGTTCCTTCAAAGATCTATGAAGCAATGGCCGCGGGTTTGCCTATTCTTTTTTCGGGTGCGGGTGAAGGAGCGAAGATCATAAGTGAAAGTAATACAGGACTAGTCTCCTCGCCAAAAGATTTTGAAGGATTAAAGAAAAATATAATTGAAATAAAAAATTCAAACGAATTAAGAAACAAAATGTCGGTTAATGGAAGAAAATTAGCCGAAGAAAGATTTGACAGAAATAAATTGATCGAAGATTTTTCAAATGAACTGATAAAATTAAAAAACCAAGGACAATACCCTAACGAATGAGAAGTGTTTTTATAGGTTCAAAAAATGAATTTGATGAAGTTATAGTTGACTGGCTCGCACACAATACTGAGCTTACAGGTGTTGTATGGTCTGATTCTGCAATATGGAGAAAAACATGGAGAGGAAGAATTAAGTACGGGATGAAGCGTGCCAAAAAGTATGGACTCTTGAAAATTATTGATGAACTACTGCTCTTTTTTTATGTGAAGAAAAAAGTAGCAGTTAAGGAATTAGGGTTTTTGAAAAGAGAAGTGATACGGCCCTATTGGAAAAATACTGGCAGGAAATTTAGTGATCTGAAATTCAAAGAAATGAGTTCGGATAATGTAAACAAAAAAGATGTACTGTCATTTATTGAAGAAGTCAAGCCCGAAATAATCTTTGCAATGTGCGTGAATGATTTTTTCGGAAAAAAAATAAGAAACATACCGAAGCATGGAGTCTTCTTATGGCATGAAGGTCTTACTCCAGAATACAAAGGATTATACTCACCTTTCTGGACCTTGTATAATAAGGAGTATGATAAGCTTGCATACACTTTCTTGAGAATGAATGACGATATTGACGGAGGAGAAATATTTGTACAAGGATTCGCTAAAGGAATAGATCTTGCAAAACACAATTATTCTTTTATAGGACATAAAGCAATTTTTGACAGCTTACCGGAAGTTCAGGAGTTTTTAATCAAGCTTGAGAATGGAAATGCCCCAAGACTTCCTAAACGGAATGCAAAACCCGGTTATTACACTTATCCCGGACTGACTCACTATATGAGCATGAGATCAAAATTAAGAAAGCATCTGTCAATCCGCCGCGGCGGAATGGTAAACTATAATTATTAAAATAACACACACCAATTGAAATATCTTATTACAGGTGCTGCAGGATTCATAGGTTATCATCTCTCGGACAAACTTTGCCGAGAAGGTTATGATATTACCGGTATCGATAACCTTAATTCATACTACGATGTAAATTTAAAAGAATCACGGCTGAAAGATCTACAGCAATACAGTAATTTTAATTTTATAAAATCAGATCTGGCGGAAAAAGATGATCTTACAAAATTATTTGAAAAAGAAAAAGTAGATGCTGTCATAAATCTTGCAGCTCAGCCCGGTGTCAGATACTCGATCACTAATCCTGAAGTTAGCATCAGAAGTAATATCATTGGATTTTTTAATTTGCTGGAATGTTGTAAGGATTTCAATGTGAAATCACTGATATATGCGTCTTCAAGCTCGATCTATGGAAACAATCACAAGATACCGTCATCTGTAAATGACAACGTAGATCATCCCATCTCACTTTATGCCGCGACAAAAAAATCAAATGAATTAATGGCATATACTTATTATCATCTTTACAACATACCAATGACAGGCCTGAGATTTTTTACAGTGTATGGTCCTCTGGGAAGGCCAGATATGGCGTATTACAAGTTCGCTCAGAGTATCATGCAAGGTGCGCCGATCGATGTTTACAATAATGGAGACATGGAAAGAGATTTTACTTATATTGACGACGTTATTGAAGCGATTTACCGTCTGATAAAAAAAGAAAATATAAACGATTACAAACTCTTCAACATCGGAGGGGAGCACCCTGTAAATTTGTTAAACTTTATTGAAATGCTTGAGAAGCAGCTCGGAAAAAAAGCTATAAAAGTTTTCAAAGAACTACAGCCTGGAGATGTTAAAATTACTTATGCCGATTCGACTGAACTGGCAAAATATATAGATTACAAACCTGTGACAAGAATTGAAGAAGGCCTTGCAAAATTTGTCAAATGGTTCAAAAAATATTATAATTATTAATATTTTGTTTCTTTAAATAAGATGTTAAAAATAAAACTATGCAACAATAAACTCTGATGATTCCTTTTTCTCCACCTTTCATTGATGAAGATGTAATAAATGAAGTTTTAGATTCGCTTAGATCCGGCTGGATCACCACAGGACCCAAAGTAAAGGCTCTTGAGCAGGAAGTTTCAAAATTAAC
>Ga0180121_10001312_pt1 | contig 10537 bp, 10 predicted proteins | sample AntDrymUQ5402106_2_FD_129676 | JGI IMG/M metagenome (GOLD analysis project Ga0180121, IMG submission 129676) | Polar desert sand microbial communities from Dry Valleys, Antarctica - metaG UQ540 (21.06) (version 2) (version 2) | ecosystem: Environmental > Terrestrial > Soil > Desert | place...
CTGAGCGCCGCGCACGGCTCGTCAAGCGCGTCGGCAGGCACGTCTCGCCCCAGCTGCGCGTGACCGACTCGATGACGGGCGACGGAGAAACAATGCTGGAGGAGGCGCGCCGCCAGGGATGGGAAGGCATTATCGCCAAGCGGACCGACGCGAGGTACGAGCCTGGCACCCGCTCGCGTTCGTGGCTCAAGCTCAAGATCGAGTTCCGCCAGGAATTCGTCATCGGCGGCTACACCGAGCCTCGCAACAGCCGTGAATACATCGGCGCCCTCCTCCTCGGCTACTACGACAAGGGAAGATTCATTTACGTCGGGCACACCGGCGGCGGGTTCACCGGCGCTGGCCTCGCGGCGATGCACAGGAAGCTAACTCCCCTTGCGACGACGACCTCCCCATTCGCGGAGGTTCCGAAGACGAACGAGAAGGCGCACTGGGTGAAGCCGCAGATCGTCGTCGAGGTCAAGTTCAACGAATGGACCGCCGATCGACGCCTGCGCCAGCCGATCTTCCTCGGCGTTCGCGACGACAAGGATGCAATGGAGGTGACGCTCGAAGGTGCCAGCGTTCAACAACAACCTAAGATGACGGCGAAGGGCGGAAGCATCGCCGGCCGGAACAAGGATCTCAACGTGGCTGCGTCAGCAAAGAAAGCGGCGGCGAAAAGCTCCAAACCCGCCAAAGCGAAGACTGCGAAAGCGAAGACTGTCAAAGCGAGAACGGGGAGCGGAGCGTCGATCGTCGAGCAGCTCGACGCTATCCAGCAGGGAAGTGGCGACGGACTGCTCGACTTCGGCAAGGGCCGCGCGCTCAAGGTCTCGAGCCTGAGCAAGGTCTTCTTCCCGAAGGAGAAGTACACAAAGGGCGACGTGCTGCGTTACTATGCGCGCATCGCGGACTTCATCCTCCCGACGATCGAGGACCGGCCGCTGGTGCTCAAACGCTTCCCCAACGGCATTGAGGGCGAAGCTTTTTACCAGCAGCGCGCGGCGGAAACGACCCCGCCCAACGTCCGCGTGGAAACCATCGCCAACGCGGAGGGAGAAACGCAGGCCCGCATGATCGGTGGCGACCTGCTTACGCTGCTCCACACGATCCAGCTCGGGAGCATCTCCGTTGATCCCTGGCACTCCCGCCTGCAGTCGATGGCGCATGCGGATTATACTATTATTGACCTGGATCCCGGACCGCGCGCGAACTTTCAGCGCGTCGTCGAAGTTGCCCAGTGGACAAAGGAAGTCATCGACTCATTCGGGCTGCACGCGGCGATCAAGACGTCGGGATCCGAGGGGCTCCACATCTACCTGCCGCTTCCTCCCCGCACCCCCAACGACGCTGCCACTCTCGTCGCGCAGATGATCGCCACCAGGGTCGCCGACGCGCACCCAAAGGAGGCGACCATCGAGCGCTTCGTGAAATCGCGCGGGGCGGCGATGGTGTACGTCGATTACCTGCAGAACATCCTGGGCAAGACCGTCGCCGGCCCCTACTGCGTGCGGGCGAAGCCGGGCGCGACCGTTTCGACGCCGCTTGAGTGGAGCGAAGTCATGGAAGGCCTCGATCCGCGTGATTTCCATCTTGGGAACGCGGCCGACCGCTTCGAGAAGCTGGGCGACATCTGGGGAAAGGCGATGAAGAAAAAGAATTCCCTGCGCGCGCTCGTCTGACGAGTCGCGTGGCCCTTCCCGCTCTTGCTACCTGCGGCCTGCTCCAACCTTCCGGAGCGGAAGCTCGATCTGCCCGTCCTGCGGCTCGGCGTCCCTCGCCTGATCCCCGAAGATGGGATCGCTCGACTCGTCAACCATGTGAGTGAGCTTGTAGTAGAAGTGCAGCGAGTGGATAGGAGCCATGAAGCTGCGATTCCCGGAACGGGAAATGGCAACGGCTTCCTCTCGCACGCGACGGGGGAGGTCGCGCGCGGAGGGCAGAGCGAGCAGTCGCTGAATCTCGGTACTGTCTCTCGCCAGCAGAGCGGCGCAAAGACTATCCAGATAGGCCAGCATAGCTAGTTGCTCCCACTCCCAGGGGTTGAGCCTTAGGTACACATTGCAACTAATCCACCGAAGGCGCAAGGGCGTGCCCCTAAGGTACCCTTTGTTCCGGGATAGTTCCCGCCGCCTGGCGTCTCAAGGCTGTAACAGGTCGAAGCGCACCCCCCGCTGGGACCGGCGCTTTTTTCTGGGGGCGTAGCGGTAGAGCTGTGCCGGCCTGCCCCGCCCCTCGCTGCGCCATTCGTCCGTCGCCTCGACGAGCAACGCGGCCTGCAGCGCCCGCCGAAAGCTCGCCTTGTGCAGGCGTTTACCCAGCAGCAACTCGTACATTTGCTGGAGGTCGCTGAGCGTGAAGGTTTCCGGCAACAGCCGGAAGGCGATGGGACTCTGATCGAGGCGGTTCCCTATCATGGTTAGAGCAGTATCTACCATTGCCCGCTGCCTGAGTGCGATCACGGGTAGATCGCGCATCGGAAACCAGGCGAGCCCGTTCGCGGGTGCCGCTGTCTCGTGGGGAACCAGCGCTACGAAAGCGATAGAGACATCGGCGTCGCCGGGATGGCGTTTTCCGTCCGCGAATGCGCCAAGCTGTTCAATCCAGATCGGTGTGGCGCCGAGTGCTTCGCGGGCAACGTGTGAAGCGGAGGCGGAAAGTGATTCGCCCGGAGCCGGATACTTCCACGGTATCGCCCACCGTTCCCGTTCCACCGCTTTGCGCGAGAGAAGTATCGCGAGCTCATCTCTCGCCACAGTGACGAGAACGACGTCGATGCTGACGGAGCTGTTACGGGGAGAGCGTTCGCGCATCGTACTGCGAATTAGTCACTTTTTGTGACTAAAGTCAAGAGTGCGCAATTTGTTTTTTCAGGAAGTTTTTTCGCGGAAAACTCACGCGAAAAAAACGGCGTGGGGGGAGCCAATGATATAACGCTTTCAGCAGCAGCCGGTCAACAGAAGATTCGTAACGGTTGCGGCATCACGCGTGTTTACATGACGCCCGCTCGCTTACTGTGCCGTAACGCCTCTCTGCTCTCCCGCGCCGCGGCGAACGTGTGGCGGTATGGTGATCGGCAGCTGCCCGGTAATGGCCGCCGATCCGAGCAATGCACGCGCAGCGGCCTGCTGCGAGACCGGAAAGCCGCCCCACGCAACGAGATACGCGGGAATCCACGGCATCTGCTGAAGCAGATAGGGATTTCCGAAAGCGACGACGACCGGCTTGCGGCCCCGCTGCGCGAGCGACTGAACGAACCCGGTGAAAATTTGCGGCGCACTGGCCGTGAGCGCGTCCCAGCTCTGCCCAACGTAGGAGCTGATGATCGTCACGTCAGCGGAATCCGCCGCCTGGAGCAGCCGCGCGTAGTTCACCCCCGCATCCTCCGTTCCCACGAACTCCGTGCGCAAGTTCCTGATCCGCGTGCGGAGCTCGGCATTGAAGGCATTACCAGCCGGGAGGTCGGCGCGCCGAGCCACCGTTATCGAGAGGACGCGTGCCGAAGGATTGAGCGGCAGCTGGCGCAGCGAATCCTTGACCAGCGTGATCGACCGCTCTGCCACGCGACGCGCGATCGACAGATTGGCGCTGTCGCCGACCGCAAACCGTAATGCGTTGAGGTCCACGAGCTTGTTCCGCGTCAGGCCGAGTTTCTGCTTCGCCTCCAGCACGCGCCGGACAGAACGGTCGAGACGTTCCTCCGTGTAACGGCCTTCGGACACTCCGGCCACCACCGCGTCGATGGTCTGCGTCACATCGACTGGCTGGATCAGCACATCTACGCCCGCGTTGACAGCGCGCTTGACCATCTCTGCGGCACCGAACATGTCCAGAACTCCGCGCATGTCCATCGCGTCGGAGATGATCATGCCGTTGAAGCCAAGCTCGCCGCGTAGCAGGTCGGTGAGAACTTTCTGGGACAGAGTGCCAGGAACATTCGTCGCGTCGAGCGCCGGCATCGCGCCGTGAAAGGACATCATCGCTCCCACTCCCGCCTTCACTGCGGCCCGGAACGGAACGAGCTCGACACTATCCAGGCGGCTCCGGCTGACCGTTATCGTCGGCAGCGCCAGGTGCGAGTTGACGCCAGTGTCTCCATGCCCTGGAAAGTGCTTCCCTGTCGCGATCATGCCGTGATCCTGCACGCCGCGAATGAACGCCGCGCCGAGCCTTCCCGCCTGGTGCGGCTCCTCGCCGTACGACCGCGTGTTGATGACCGGGTTTTCCGGGTTGTTGTTGACGTCCAGCACCGGTGCATACGCGATGTGGATGCCGAGTGCCCGGCCTTCCTTGGCGGTCAGGCGGCCCTGTTCGTAGGCCAGCGCCGTGTCGCGCGTCGCGCCAATCGCCATCTCAGGCGGAAACACTACCGCTCCGCCCAGGTCGATCGCGTTGGGCACGAAGTACCCGCCACGGGCGCGGAATCCCGCGCCCGCTTCCAGGTCGGCTCCGAAAAGCATCGGGATGCCGCTCATCGACTGCAACGCGTTCAGCTTCGCGGCAAGCTCGGTCGGGGATCCCACGGAAATGGTGAATCCACCGACCTTTTCCTGCGTGATGTACTGCGTGAGCCGGCGCCACTGCGGCGAGTCACCCGAAGCGTAGTCGCCGAGCACGGTCGGCCAGACTATCTGCGCCGCTTTCTCGCGCAGGGTGAGGCTGCGAAGAACCGAGTCCGCCCAGTCAGCGCGAACATCGGTCGCTGACGCCGTATACACGCGGGACGCTGGCCCGACTCCGGCTGTGGTGCAACCGGCCGCGGCGGCCAGAACGAAGGTGAGGGACGCCGTTATCTGTCGCATCGTCAGTGGGTGATCGTTCCTTTCTTGGTCGTGTCGATCTCCGCGTCGCCGCCGGACTTGAACAGAAAGGAAGACATGTTCTTCGTCAGAAAGGTGCGCGCCTGCGGATCCATCACGTTCAGGCCGTAGTGGTTGATCAACATCGTCTGCTGCTTCTGCCAGTCGGCCCAGCACTGGGTGCAGATCTCTTCCACGACGCGGGCGCCGATGGCGCCGGGAAAGGGAGGCTTCTCGAAACCCGCGCGGGTCTGTGCGCAGCGCGCGCAGGTTACCGTCTGCGGCACGCGCTACCTAGGACCGCGCGTATTCGATCTTCGCCAGCCCGAAGAGTGAGAGCAGGCGGAGGTAGAACCAGCCGATGTCGAACTCGTACCACTTTGCCTTGAACTTGGCCGAGTGCGGATCGTGGTGGTGGTTATTGTGGAGCTCCTCGCCGCCGAGCCAGATGGCGATCGGCGAGATGTTGCGGCTCTCGTCCTTGACTTCGAAGTTGCGGTAGCCAACGGCGTGCCCGACGCCGTTGATAATGCCGGCCGCCCAGAAGGGAATCCAGATCATCTGCACACCCCAGACGATCGGCCCGACAAAGAACCCGAACAGATAGACATCGACCACCAGCATCACCAGAATTCCGACCCAGTTGAGCGGCGAGAGCAGGTGGCGCTCGAGCCAGTCGTTGGGTGTGCCCTTGCCGTACTTGTCGAGGATGCCGGGCTGGCGGACGGCCTTTCTATAGTAGAAGGCGCCCTTGAGAACGATCTCGCGTAGCCCCTCCATCACCGGGCTGTGCGGATCCCCTTCCCTGTCCGCGAATGCGTGGTGCTTGCGGTGGCACGCCACCCATTCCTTGGTCACGATCGCTGTCGACAGCCAAAGCCAGAGCCTCATCGGGAGCGCGGCCAGGTAGTGCAGCTTCACGCCACGATGCGTCTGCGCGCGGTGCAGGAACAGAGTCACCGAGACGTTGGTGAGGTGCCCGGCGACGACGACAAACAGAATCGGCTTCCACCAAGCGGTGGCCCAGCTTCCAAAATCCGGCATTTACTGCTCCAATGTGACCAGGACGACTACTGACTGAATCTATCCGATGCGCAACACAGAGGCCACCGTTTCCGCGCTCGGGCTTGCGGCAGCTATCAGGTGGCCGTACCCTCTCCGCACATGGCTCGGCTCAAGAGAACTGATACACTGCTGGCGGGAAAAGCGACCGCCGAAGGAACGCGAGGCTACGAGCAGCGCTTTTCTTCCGCGCACGAGCCGGATTTCTACCGGCCGTTCGCTGATGACCTCCACGTTTCCTCGCTCGGACTCGGCACATACCTCGGCGAATGTGACGACGCCGAGGACCAGCGGTATGCGCAGACGATTTCGCTGGCGCTCCGACGCGGAATAAATCTTCTCGACACGGCCATCAACTACCGCTGCCAGCGCTCGGAGCGCGCGGTGGGTTCCGCGCTCCGCAGCTCCGTTGCGAGCGGCGCGGTAAACAGGGACGAGGTCGTCGTCTGCACCAAGGGCGGCTACATCCCGCTCGACTGGTGCCCGCCGAACACGCGCGAGGGCTACCGCGGATTTCTGCAGAGCGAATACTTCGGGCCTGGAGTAATGACGCCGTCCGACGTCGTTGCCGGCGGACACTGTCTCACACAGCGGTATCTCGCCGACCAGATCGGACGCAGCAGGCGCAACCTCGGCATCGAGTGCATCGATGTCTATTACCTGCACAATCCCGAGCAGCAGCTCGAGGTGATCGAGTCCGCACAGTTCCGCGATGTCATCCGCGCCGCGTTCACCACGCTCGAGGAGCAGGTGTCACGCGGCGCGATCGGCGTCTACGGGTGCGCGACGTGGCAGGGCTTCCGCGTTCCCCCGTCGTCACGCAATCACCTCGGTCTCGAGGCTCTGTTGGAAATCGCCGTCGAGGCAGGCGGAAAGGGTCATCATTTCCGGGCGATCCAGCTCCCCGTCAACCTCGCGATGGCCGAAGCGGCACGTCTGCCGACGCAGCAGCTTGCCGGAAACGGGCTCGTTCCCGCTCTCGAGGCGGCGGCACAGCTCGGCGTTTCAGTCGTCGGCAGCGCGACGCTGATGCAGTCGCAGCTGACGCGCTCGCTGCCGGCGGAGCTCGGTGCGGCGTTCCCGGGTTTTGCCAGCGACGCCCAGCGCGCCATCGCCTTTGCGCGGTCGATGCCCGTGTCGGTGGCGCTGGTCGGCATGAAGGCGGTGGAGCATCTCGAGGAAAACCTTCAGCCCGCCGTAGCAGTCTGAAACCGTCGTTCGCCCACCACCGTCCGGGCGGTGGGTTTCGGAATCCCTGGCCGGGTGCGCATCCCCACGGCTTCCTGGACTTCCTCAGGTGGGTGCTGGTCGAACGGGCGCGAAATCCCCGCCGGGCCGACCCTGACTCCGCGGTCTTTCAGAGAGCAGTGCCGCGCTTCGTCGTCCCGCGCGCTGAACCAGGTGAGATGACGATCACCTGGGTTGGACACTCCACTTTTCTGCTGCAGCAGGGCGGACTGAACATTCTCACCGACCCGGTCTGGAGTGAGCGCGCATCCCCGTTCGCCTTCGCCGGCCCCCGACGCTGGGTGCCGGCCGCGGTGGACTTCGACCGCCTGCCGCCCATCGACATGGTGCTCATCTCGCACGACCACTACGACCATCTCGACCGCGACACCGTGCGACGCCTTGCCGCGCGCTTTCCGGCGATCAGATGGCACGCCCCACTCGGGGTCGCGCGCACGTTGCGCCGGTTCGGGGCGCGCGATGTGTTCGAGACCGACTGGTGGGATGCCGCCGACACGATGGGCGTCACCGTCACCGCGATACCCGCGCAACACTTTTCGGGACGTGGCGTCCATACTCGTGACTCCACGCTCTGGTGCGGCTGGTCACTGAGATCGGCCGCACATGCGACGCTGTTTGCCGGCGACACCGCGCTGCACCCGGAGTTCGGCGAGATCGCCAGCAGGCTCGGACCCTTTGACCTCGCAATTCTGCCTGTCGGAGCGTACGAGCCGCGGTGGTTCATGAGCGCGGTGCACATGGATCCGGCTGACGCGCTGAAAGCTTTGGAGGCGCTGGGCGGTCCCGCCGGCATGCGCATGACGCCCGGTCACTGGGGAACATTCAAGCTCACCGACGAACCGATGGACGAGCCGCCGCGCGCGCTGCGCGAACAGTGGGAAGCGGCGGGATTTCCCGCCGAGCGACTCTGGATGCTCGATCACGGGGAGACACGCTCGACCGCCGATTAGTGCGCGCTCGCCGAATGTGATTGCGGTCGCACTGTATGTAGAACAACTTGTTGTGCGCGAATCTTGCTATCCGGTTGTACGAATCCCTCCAACACGGAGCTTTCCCATGGCTGCAAAGAAGAAGTCCAGTGCTGCACGAAGTGGCAGAAAGAGAAAGAGCGCTGCTCGCAAGAGTGTCGCTCGCAAGGTCGGACGGAAAAAGGCCGGCGCTCGGAAGGCCGTTCGTAAAGTTGTTCGCAAGGCTAAAAGGGTCGTTCGCAAGGGCAAGCGTAAGGCCGCTGCCAAGAAGGGCGCTGCGACTCGCGCACGCAAGCGCGCGAAGCGCAGCGCAGCAGGGCGAAAGGGAGCAAGGACGCGCGGCTCGACCGCCCGCAAGAGCTCCGCGCGCAAGGGCGCGAGGACGCGTAAGGCGAACCGGTCTCCGGTGGCGCGTGTCAAGCGTGTCGCTTCGAGCGTAGCCTCGCAGGCAGCGGGACTCGCCGAGCGTGGTGTCGATTCCGTTTCGGGATTCGTCTCCGACCGGTTCTAGCCAGCGGGACCACGACAGCCGCTTCACGGTGAAGCGGTTGTCGTGCCCTCCCCGCGGTGCAGTGTCAGCCACGAGCTGACTTCATCGAAAACTTTTTCCCGGCCGTAGTCGACCGTAATCACATGGCCCGCTCCAGTCGTCATCACGAGCTTTTTTTCGCTCGATCCCAGTGAGGCGATGGCCCCCCTGGCGGTGCGTGGCGAGCAGCGCGGATCTTCGCGCGACTGAATCAGCAGCGTCGGAGATCTCACTCCTGGCAGTGCCCGCTTTGCCATGCGCACGACGCGCAACAGCTGGTGAAGCGTCCCCCCGGTGACGCTGCCGTACGCCAGATTCTTTTTCCTCTCCTTCGGGTCAAGTATGGATCGCGGACTGCTTCCGTCGATCTCGCCAGCAAATTTTCCCCACGCCAGATGCACCGATGCGGCGATCGCGACGTGACGCTGCATCGCCAGGTACGGGGCGATCAACGCCAGCGCGGGAATATCGGGATACTCGGCGGCGAGGATAGTTGCGATCGCTCCACCCATCGAGAGACCGACCAGCGCAACTGAAGATTTCTGCGTGCGCATCTCGAGCAGCTCGTTCCGCGCCGCGTCGAGCCACTCGTCGGCTCTCGATGCGGTGAACGCGGCCATCGTCCGGCCATGTCCCGGCAGCAGTGGCGCACGCACGGCGTAGCCATCCTTCTTCAGCCGCAGCGCGAGAAGACGAAGCGTTTGCGGCGTGTCCCCAAAACCGTGAAGGAGAAGAGCTCCACGGAGGCCCCTCCCCTTCAGGTCGATCGCTTCGGCGCCAGCGCGAATCCTATCGGTGTTCGAACCCTTCATCCGGCTAGGATGTCGGTCGTGCCAGCTCCCTGGTCAAGGGCACCGTCGTTTCACCGTTGCCGGCCTGTGGACGGGTCGCATGAAGCAGGGCCGGCGCGATGAGGAAAGTCGTTCCGTCGCGCTCGGCGATTCCGGCGATTACCAGCCGGCTCAACGCCAGTGTGATGGACTCGCGAGTTGCAGCCACCATTTCACACAACAGGCGATGGTGACCGTTCTCCAGCTTAAGTCTGCCACTGGAATCCGTGAAGGAGCTGTCGGCGCTCAGGACTCCGAGCGTTGCGGCGAGGCGCTCGTCTACGCTCAGCGCCGCAAGCTCGTGCAGGCGCTCGAGCAGGTGTGCGTGCTCGGACATCATCTGTGACACGAACGCGAGCGCCTCGCCGGAACGCTCACGCACGAAGGCGCGGAACTGGGAGCTGCTGAGGAAGAGCGTGCGTGCTTCGTCGGATGCGTTCGCATCGGTGACGTACTTGCCGTTGCCGGAAAGTCCTTCGCTCCCAAAGGCCTGGCCAACGGTGGCGATCGACGGCACGAACGCGCGGCCTGTCTTGATGCGATTGCGCAGGACGACGTGACCCTCGAGAACCATGAACACGCCGTCGGCATGGGCGCCCCGCTGGTAGATCTGAAATCCCGCGGGCCAGGTTGCTTTCGCGCTATACGGAATGATGGGCGCGATCTCCTGCGCCGAGAGCCTGCTGCTGTGAGTTTGCGCTGGTTCGCCTTTCATCTCGCGCAACCAATCTCGCAATGTCCAGGCCGACTGGTCGGTAATTTTTATACGCTGCGCAGCTTCATTACCTCAGCCGTCGAGATCTTCCAGCGCCGACCGTATCGCGTCCCGCAGCCGCACCTCGCCCTCCACTCCGGGCGTGACGCCGCCCGCCAGACTGTTGAACTTTGCCGTCATCTCCGCCGCGACGAACTTTTCGGTCTCGCGCACGCCGAGCGATTCGAGCGACCGCTGCGCCAGGCGCCTGAGCAGCGCAATAGTCTCCGGCTCGAGTGCCTCGAGCGATGCGATCACCGGTGGATTGACGCCATCGGCGCGCCCGTTCCTCCGCTTCGGCGCGGCGAGCAGCGCCGATATCGGCGCCGGTCGCACCGCGAACGATCCCGGGTTGTGCTCCCGCC
>Ga0180121_10001313_pt1 | contig 10535 bp, 6 predicted proteins | sample AntDrymUQ5402106_2_FD_129676 | JGI IMG/M metagenome (GOLD analysis project Ga0180121, IMG submission 129676) | Polar desert sand microbial communities from Dry Valleys, Antarctica - metaG UQ540 (21.06) (version 2) (version 2) | ecosystem: Environmental > Terrestrial > Soil > Desert | place...
GACGAATGCGCGCGACTGGTAGCCCACCGCGTATCGCACCATCTCCGCCACCTCCCGCGCGAATGGACGTCCCCGCCCCTTGCCTGCCTGGTGGGCGAGAATGTGATCCTCGAGCACCACGTCGTAGGCGACCGCCATCGGTACGACGACGGCTCCCGCGTCGGCCTGCATGGTGGCATGCAGCAGGCCGGTTTTCGGGGCCTTGAGCTCCCCCGAGTAGCTCCGCCCCCCCTCGAAGTAGAACAGCAGGTCGTGGCGCTGGAGCAGCTCGGCGACGTATGCCTTGAGCGTCACCAGGTATGCCGGGTCCTTTGTGTTCCGGCGAATGGGAATCGCACCCGTCACATGCCGGTGAATCAGCCCGAGCGGGCCGCCGAACAGATTGATGCCCGCGGCAATGACGGGCGGCCGGATTCCGTTGTCGTCGAGCACCAGCGGCTCGACCAGGTAGTCGACATGGCTCTTGTGGTTCGAGATGTAGATGACACGCCCCGCGCGCGTCGCCTGCTGCGCGATCTCGATATGCTCGTCGATCCGTTCAATCTTCCGGAGGATGGGATAGAGCGGATGCTTCAGCGCACGGTAGATGGGGTATCGCTGCGTCGTTCGGAGTTCGTCGAGGTAGGCATGGATCCGCTCGCGCGCCTCGAGCTCCGTTTGACCGGGGCCGCCACGCAGATAGCGCGCTACTTCCTCGCGCGCGAGGACTGCCTGGGTGATGTCATCGAGCATCACGGGCGGACTATATCAGACTCATAGCATTTTCTAAGGTTTCGGGTTTCAGGAAGTTCCTGAGGTCTATCTCTCGACTTCACGGCAGATGGCATCCGTGAACTCGGTGGTCGAGGCCTGCCCGCCGAGATCGTGGGTTCTGACGACGCCCGCTGTGAGAACGCGTGTCAGGGCGGTCCGGATTCGCCCGGCGCGTTCCGCCTCGCCGATGTGGTCGAGCATCATGAGGCCGGAGAGCAGCAACGCGGTCGGGTTCGCCAGGTTCTTGCCGGCAATATCCGGAGCGCTGCCGTGCACCGCTTCGAAAACCGCCGACTCGATCCCGATGTTTGCCCCAGGTACGACCCCGAGCCCGCCGACCAGGCCGGCGCACAGGTCCGACACGATATCCCCGTACAGGTTCGGCAGCACGAGGACGTCGAACTTCTCGGGTCGCATGACGAGCTGCATGCAGACGGCGTCGACGATGCGCTCGTCGTAGGCGATGTCGATGAAGTCCCGGGACACGTTCCGCGTGCTCTCGAGGAACAGTCCGTCGCTCAACTTCATGATGTTCGCCTTGTGGATGGCCGTCACCGTGCGCCGGGCGTTCGCGCGCGCGTACTCGAATGCGAACCGCGCAATCCGCGTGGACGCCTTCTCGGTGATGATCTTCAGGCTTTCAACGACACCGGGAATGATCTGGTGCTCGAGCCCCGCGTACAGGTCCTCGGTGTTCTCCCGCACGATGATCAGGTTGACGCCGGCAAAGCGGCTCTCGACTCCCGCGAGGTTGCGCACCGGGCGCAGGTTCGCGTACAGGTCGAGCGCTTTTCTCAAGCCCACGTTGACGCTGGTAAACCCTTCTGCGATGGGGGTGCTGACCGGGCCCTTCAGCGCGACCTTGTTCTTCCGGATGGAATCCAGCAGCTGAACAGGCAGCGATTGGTTGTACTTCTTGAACGCGGTGACGCCCGCTTCGTGCCGATCCCAGTCGATATCGACCGCGGCCGCCGTGAGGATGCGCACGACGGCGGCCGACACCTCCGGTCCGATGCCGTCGCCGGGAATCAGCGTGATGACGTGGGACATGAAGAACCGCTCAGGATTTCAGGGCTCGATGGTGAACGAGGCGCGGCGCGATTAACGTGGCGACCGCCTCCAGCAGCTCGCGATCTGCGGCGCCGAAGGCTCCCCGCTGATCGCTGTCGATGTCGATCTCCCCGAGCACGCGCCCGCCGTCCATGATCGGCACCACGATCTCCGACTGGGTCTCGATGCTGCACGCCAGATACCGCGGGTCCAGGTTCACATCGTCCACGATGATGGTGGCTTTCTGCGTGGCCGCGGCGCCGCAGATGCCGCGCCCCAGTGGAATCCGGGTGTGCGGGGACGGCTTGCCGAGGAACGAACCCAGGACGAGCTCGTCTCCCTCGAGGAGATAGATGCCTACCCACGTGTAGCGCGGGAAACTGTCTTTCAGGACCGCGACGACGCCCTCGAGGGCGCGCCCGGCCCCTGGCTCCGCCGCGATCGCGGTCTGGATCCTGGCGAGCACGCCGTCGAAGTTCAATCCTTCAGCTCCCGGAAGAGAAGAACAAGGCCGCCGAACACCGGAACCGCCAGCAGCCCGGTCGAGAGAGCGTGAAGCCGCCCGAATGCGACCCGGCGGGGGTCGTTGGGTGGGAGGCTCGAAGGAGCGGCCCCGATTGACGACTGGGCTCGCGCAATGCGCACGGATACGATCATCCCGGAGGAGAGCATGGCTGCGCACATGAGGCATGCAATCCCCAGCCGGACGGCGAAACGGACGGGGCGTGGACCAAGTACCCGCCTGGCGAGGAGCGTCCCGACGAGTACGACACCGCACACGTAGCTGAGCAGGTGGAATCGTCGGAGCACTTCGCCGAAAATGGCCCCGGCGAGAAGACGGCCGTTGCCTGCGGCCTGCCCTTCGACCACGTCGAAGATCGACGGAGCGGCAATCCCGGCCAGCACCACGAGGCCGCCGACCCAGAGCGTCAGCGCCAGCAGGCCGGCGTATCGCAGCACGAGCATCTCCTCATTATAATCACGGGGTCAGATGCCGGCCTTCCAGGTGCTATTCAACACGGTGGCGTGGCTCCCCTGGGGCGCCTCGGCCTTCGCTCGTGCCCGCGAGGAGCGGAAGCCGGTGCTGCTGTTCATCGCTACGACCTGGTGCCAGACGTGTCGTGAAATGGCCCGCACGACGTACCTGGACCCATCGGTTGCCACCTTCATCAACAATCGGTTCGTTCCGGTCCGCGTGGATGCGGACCTTCGCCCGGATGTGAGCGAACGGTACAGCCTCGGGGGCTGGCCCACCACCGCGTTCCTGACACCCGGCGGGGATGTGCTGGGCGGTGGCACATTCGTCCCGGTGCATCGCATGCTGCCCGTGCTGGCGCAAGTGGCGGAGGCGTTCGCCGCACGCACAGGTGAACTCGTCGAAGAACTCCCACCGCTGTCGGCGCCGTGCACGCCAGCGGCGCCGGTGTCGCTCGCGATCCTCTCCGACGCCGTCTTCGGCGCCTATGATGGGGAGAACGGCGGCTTCGGCCGAGAGCCGAAGTTCCCGCTCGTTGCCCCGATTCGTCTCGCGCTGGAACTCGCGGGCGCCGATGAACACTCCCCGTACCGAGCGATCGCGGAGGCCAGCCTCGACGCGATGGGCTGGGGCGGACTCTACGACGAGGTGGACGGCGGGTTCTTCCGTTACGCGGCGCGGCGCAACTGGCAGTCGCCGCACTCGGAGAAGATGCTCGACGGAAATGCCGCGCTGCTGCGCCTCTATCTCGATGCCGGCGCGGCGTTCGGACTTGCGCGGTTCACCGAACGGGCGGCCGACGTCCTGCGCTACGTGCAGACATGGCTCGCCGATCCGGTCGACGGCGGGTGGTGGGGCTCGCAGGAGGCCGACGATCGGTATTACGGCGTCATCACTCATGACGCCCGGCGGGCCGTCACGGCCCCGCAGGTCGGACGCGTGCTGTTCGCTGACGCGAACGCCGCGATGGTCTCAGCGGCACTGCACGCCGCCGGCGTCTTCGACGACGACGGGCTGCGGGACTTCGCGCTGAAATCATTCGAGCGGGTGCTGCTCGCGAGCTACAAACCCGGGGCCGGCGTGGCGCACTCATTCGACGGGCGCCCCGGGGTTCGCGGTCTGCTCGCGGACCAGTTCGCGATGGCGGGCGCAAGCCTCGATGCCTTCGCGCTGACGGGCAACGTCGTCTACGAAATGATGGCGGAAGAACTGGCACACTACGCGATCCGGCTGATGTGGGACGATGTGGGGGGCGGCTTCTTCGACCGTGCCTCGGACGAGCCGGAGCCCGCATTCGGGCTGATGCGGCGCCGCCTCAAGCCGTTCGCGGCCAACTGCGATCTCACGGGCACGCTGCGGCGGCTGGCCGACACGTCGGGCGATCCCGCATTCACGACCCTCGCCGATCGGACACTGGCGGCGATGGCGCCGCTCGCCGCGGGGCACGGACCTGAGGCCGCGCACTACTTGCTCGCGGTGCGCGCCGCCGGGGTCCGGTGATACACTGCCGGATTCGCACGTGGTGCTGCAGGGCCCGTCGCACGCAGCACGTAAATCCATAGCACGTTGCCCATCGCACGTTGCGACTCTGACCATGAGCACATCTCTTTCCGCCCTTCAGAACGCCGCCACACAGCTCCGCATCGATTCAGTGAGGTCCACCACGGCGGCAGGGACCGGCCATCCCACAACCTGCCTCTCGGCTGCCGACATCGTGGCCACGCTGTTTTTCGATGAGATGCGGTTCGACGCAAAGAATCCGCGCGACCCGGACAACGATCGATTCATCCTCTCCAAGGGGCACGCGGCACCGGTCCTGTACGCCGCGTGGGCTGCTGCCGGGCTGTTCCCGCGCGAGGAACTGCTGAAGCTGCGCCAGATTGGATCGGATCTCGAAGGGCACCCGACGCCACGGCTGTCGTTCGTGGACGTGGCGACGGGCTCGCTGGGCCAGGGCATCTGCGCGGCGATCGGCACCGCCCTCAACGCGCGCCGTATCGGCTCCGCGTATCGCACCTACGTTCTCTGCGGCGACGGTGAGATGGCGGAAGGATCGGTCTGGGAGGCAGCGGACGTCGCGCTGCTTCACAAGCTGGACAACCTCTGCGGCATCATCGACGTGAACGGGCTCGGCCAGAGCCAGGACACACAGTTCGGCCACGAGATGGAGCTGATTGCCGCGCGGTGGCGCGCCTTTGGCTGGCACACAATGGTCGCCGACGGCCACGACATTCCCGCGCTGCAGAAGGCCTTTGCCGAAGCGCGCGCCACGAAGGGTCGCCCGTCGATGGTGCTCGCCCGGACGCTCAAGGGCAAAGGCCTCGCCGCGATTGAAGGGAAGTCTGGGTGGCACGGCAAGGCCCTCAAGAAGGGGGAGGAGGCGGACGCGGCCGTCGCGGAGCTGCAGAAGCGGATGACGGGTGACGCGAAACTCGAGCTCACGATCGAGGGACCTCGCTCGAAGAGCCGTCCGGACGCGCGGCCCGACTATTCGAAGATGCCGGCGCCCGCATACGCCAAAGGGGATTCGATTGCGACTCGCGAAGCGTGGGGCGCGGGCCTTGCGGCCGTCGGCAAGTTCGATTCACGGGTCGTCGCACTCGACGCCGACGTCAAGAATTCGACCTTCAGCGACAAGTTCGAGAAGGTCGCGCCGGAACGCTTCTTTCAGAGTTTCATCGCAGAGCAGGTGATGGTCGGGGCTGCCATGGGTCTTGCGGCTCGCGGAGCCATTCCGTTCCCTTCCACGTTTGCGTGCTTCCTCACGCGCGCGAGCGACTTCGTTCGCATGGGTGGCGTCTCTTTCTCGAACGTGAAGTATTCGGGGTCGCATTGCGGGGTGTCGATCGGGGAAGACGGTCCTTCGCAGATGGCGCTCGAAGATCTCGCGATGATGCGGAGCGTCCCTGGCTGCGCCGTTCTCTACCCCTGTGACGCGATGAGCACCGAGCGGCTCGTGGTCGAAATGACGCGGCGCGAGGGCATGGCGTACATGCGCACGTCGCGACCGAAGACGCCTGTCATCTATGGTCCGGACGAGACGTTCCCGATCGGCGGATCGAAAGTGCTCCGACAGAGCGACAGCGACACGGCCACGGTCATCGCGGCAGGCGTGACCGTCTTCGAGTCGCTGAAGGCGTACGACCAGCTGAAGTCCGAAGGCATCAGCATCCGCGTGATCGACGCGTACTCGGTCCAGCCGATCGACGCGAAGACGATGCTGGACGCGGCGCAGGCGACCCGGGGGAACGTCATCACCGTCGAGGATCACTATGCAACCGGGGGGCTCGGGGACGCCGTCAGCGAGGCCGTCGCCGAAGGCGGCTTCGCCGTGCGGAGGCTGGCGGTGCGCGAGATCCCGCGCAGCGGCCAGCCTGATGAATTGATCGATCGCTACGGCATCTCCGCCCGGCACATCGTGGATGCGGTCCGCCGCGCCGCTGGCGCCAGCCGGTGAGACGCGGGCTCAGCGCAGCGCCGGGACGGCCGCATCGCTGCCCATCCGGAAGATCCCTTCGAACAGCTGGCGCAGCAGGGCAGGCCGCTCCGCCACCAGGTCGAACAGATCTTCCCGATCGATGCGGAGCGCGAGACCGCCCCTGACCACGGCGGCCGAATAATTGAGAGGCCTGCCCGAGAGCATGCAGAGGGCTCCGACCACGTCCCCGGCCCTGGCGAGGACCTCGCCGCCTGCGGCGGCGTCGGCCAGGGCCACCTCTCCGGACATAATCACCCGGAGCGCCACGGGAGCGGATGGGGGAAACAGCGGCCCGCCCGCGATCATCTGTTCGGTGTGCGTGATGTCGGCCAGCGCTCGCATCTCTTCCGCTGAAATGCGGGCGAACACCGGGACGCGCTGGAGTGCCAGGATTTTATCGACCGGCCGCAGCCCGCTGGCCGTGAGCGGCTCCAGGTCCTGTGCCGCGCCCGTCGCCTGCACATTGCTCGCGGTTTCCGGCCGCACGCGGTCGGCGAGCGTCGTGAAGAGCCCGCGCACGAGCGCGGTGTTGTCTCCCAGCAGCGTCAGCAGCTCCTCGGCGCGCAACGCGAGCGTCACGGCAACGCCCATCGTCCGGACAGTGCGCCTCGTCTGCGTGCCCTGGAGCGCTTCCACGAAACCAAAGGTGGCGGCCGCCTCGATCGTGCGAGGCGCCTCGTCCGCCCGGCTGGCGGTGACAGTCCCGTCGAGGAGTACGTGGACCATGGCGGGAACCACGCCCTCCTGCAGCAGCAGCGCTCCCGCCTCGTGGCGCACCTGTTTCGACGCGCGCGCGATCCGGAACAACTCGTCGACGCTCACCGATGCGAAGAGCGGGAGTTGCCGGATTCGTCCGGCGATCTCCGAAGCGGGGAGCGGCTCGACCCAGAGCTCGCGCCGGCGCGAAGCCGGCATCCGGCGTTCGGCGAGCGCCCACGACGCGGACTCGAACACGTACCAGTCCTGCGGGTCCCTGAATGCGAGGACGTGCTCGATGTCGTCGCCAAGCGTCCACAACTTCTGCTCGCGGACGAGCTCGATGGCGGCCGCGGCGACGACCTGGTCCTCGTCGTTGATCAGCTGCAGGAGCGTTTCCTCGAGGTCGCGCGGGCGGGTCTTCAGCAGGACGTTGCCGCGACGCACCTTCTCCTCGCGCGGCAGGTCCTCGACCACCGGAACGATCCGCTTTCGCAGCTGACCGGTCAACAGGTTGTCGAGGTACTCGGATGCGCTCGCGCGGGCGCGCGAATCGCCGTGGCGCATGGTCCACTCCGCGGCCGCGATGTCGCGCCACGGATACAACAAGGCGAGCAGCCGGTAAATGCGGTCGCGGGTTCGCTCCATCTTCTCGCTGAGCCCGTGGGTGAGCAGTGAATCGCGCGGCAGCTGTTTCGCGCGGTCGAGATTGTCCTGCAGCGACAGGTACGAGAAGAACCGGCGCCCTTCGGCCAGCGCCAGCGTTTCGACCCCGCGCGTCGGAAACACCAGCTGCGCGTCGGTACGCCGGAGCCGGTTGAGCGCCGCGATGGCCTTGTAGCGCAGGAATCCGTCTGTCTCTTCCAGCGCCGCGGCGAGCACGTCGACCGAGGCCTGGCACGTGATCAGGGCGAGGGTGCCCGGGATGTGCCGACGGACCCAGATGTCTTCGTTCGGATCGCGCATGAAGTGCGCAAGCGCGCTGACCACCGGTTCGCCGTAGCTGACGAGCACGTCGCGGGCGGCTCCCTTCAGCGAGCGGTTGCGCAGGAGCGACACGAGCGTGGGCACGAAGAGAAAGTCCGACGCACCGACCGCCTTGACGCTCTCCATGGCTTCATCCGCGACGTCGGGCGATGCGTCGTAGAGCAGCGGGATGAGCAGCCGCCGGAACCGTGCGATCTCGATGTGGCGGATGGCGGCGGCGACATCGCGGCGGCCGCTCGACGCGCCGTCGCTTCCGTCAGCGGTCAGATCGACGAGTACGTTCTCGGCGGCATCGACGTCTGCCGGCACCCGGCTCGCGGCAAGCGCCACCGCGGCGGTCACCCGGATCCGGGGGTCAGGGTCGGCCAGCAGCGGCCTCGAGAGCGTGGCCGCGTCTTCGTTGTGAATGGCGCCGATGGCGGCCAGTGCGGCGGCCCGCACACCGGAATCGGCATCGCCGAGCAGCCGGCGGACCTGCGGAATCCATTGCGCGGCGATGTCGCGACGCACGGCTCCTATCGCGCGCAGAGCCCGTCTCCGCACCGCGGGGGATTCGTGATAGAGCAGCAGCGGCGTGACCAGGCTTCTCTTCTCGAGCGACTCGAGCATGTCGATCGCATAGACGACACGCGCGGCGTCCTGCTGTGAGAGCTCCTGCACGAGGGTTTCGATTGTCGACAGGTCGCCCCCGCTCAACCGCACGTCCTCCGGGACGACGTCGCGCCGCTCGATGCTCTGCCTGAAGGCCGCGAGGTATCCCTTTCGGGCGCGCATGGACATGTAGATCCAGAGAGCCGTGACCGCCAGGCTCGCGTAGCTCAGGCGCTGCCAGTCGAGGCCAAGCCCCCATGGTTTGATGAGGACCAGCATCAGCAGCGCACCAGCCGCCTTGGCCGACCGGTCGACCGTCACGTCGACGAAGGACTTCGCCTTGCGCTTGATGTCTCCGGGCAGCGGAAGGAACAGGATTTCCCGCGTGGTCTTGTCGACGGTGTATCGCAGCGACTGATCCAGGACGCGCGCGAGCGCCGGGGCCCACAGGGCGCCGTTCAGCAGCATCACGAAGGCGGTGGTGCCAAGGCTGACGGGAAGGATCATCAGCGCAAAGCCGATTCCGAGATACCGATGGATCCGGCTCGTCAGCCCGATCTGGATCACGAGTCCGATCGACGACGTCCACAGCGCCACGCGCGCCAGGAAGGCGGTGATTGCATCAGTGGCGCCGGCGCCTTTCGCGGCTTCGGCCGCCATACTGAGCTGCTGCTCGATGATGCCGGCGCCCACGGCGGCGAAGCTGATGACCAGCGCGATAATCTGCAGCGACCGTGACTCCCGCAGCAGCTGGATCGCTTCGATGGCGCTGACGCCCTTCTCGCGCTCCATGGCGAGCGGCTCGGTCTCCACCCGCTCGCGCCTGATAATCGCGGCGACGAGCAGCGCACAGAGCGTCATGAAGGCAGCGCTCGGGAGAAGCAGATTGACGGATCCGATGGCAGGGGCGTATGCGGCCAGCGCAGATCCGGCGATGCCGCCGAGCGGCGCGCCCGCGCCGATGAAGCCGAAGACCCGCTTGGCCTGACGCGGGTCGTACACGATGTTCGCGAGGGTCCAGAACTGGCTGATGAGCAGCACACCAAAAATCAGTCCGGCGACGTAGAACGCGACCGAGACCCATGTGGCCCCCGTCTGCAACAGCCACCAGAACGCGAGCATCAGGCCGGCGAGGCCGAGCTGAACGATGGGGAGTCCCCACCGCCGCGGCAGCCGCGAGATGAGCCACGCATAGCCGGTCATCAGGACGCCGATGATCAGCCCCGCGGCCAGCAGGACGTAGGGAATGTTGTCGGCGCCGAGGGCGGTGATGTACTTCGACTTCGTGATCGGCCGGATGGTGTTCCAGGTCGCCATCGCCAGGAAGGAATACGCGAACATGAGGAGAGCGGTCAGGCTTTCCTCACGGCGCACATCCACGATGGGGGAGAGGAGACGCTGGAGCATCCCGGAAGCCTAAGACATGCTTCAGCTGAAGTAAACTGCCCTTCACCCGATGCTGCTGCGGATCCGGCGCTTCTTGGACGTGCGGCCGGGCGAGGGCTTGCGCGTTCTCCTGTCTTTTTTGTATGTCGCGATCGTGGTCGCGGCATTCCTCCTCGCCAAGCCCATTCGCAACAGCCTGTTCCTCGAACAGTACGGCCCGTATGCGCTCGTCTACGTCTACGCCGCCGTACCCCTCGCGCTGTCGCTGTTCGTGCCGGTCTACACCCGGATTGCCGGCCGCCTCGGTACGAGGGCCGTCACGGTGGGAACACTGGTGTTCTTCAGCACCAACGTCCTGCTTTTCTGGTACGGGTTCCGCACGCAGCCGGGGGTCCGTGCGATCCCTGGCTCGGTCGGCTGGCTGCTGCCCGGCATCTTCTACGTCTGGGTGAACTGCTTCGGCGTCATCGCGACGGTGCAGGCGTGGACCTTCGCGAGCTCGCTCTTCGACTCGCGACAGGCAAGGCGCCTGTTCGGACTCATCGGCGCCGGAGCGTCTCTGGGCGCGATGGCGGCAGGGTTGCTGGCGCGGTTCCTCGTGGAGCCCGTTGGCGGCAC
>Ga0180121_10001314_pt1 | contig 10533 bp, 11 predicted proteins | sample AntDrymUQ5402106_2_FD_129676 | JGI IMG/M metagenome (GOLD analysis project Ga0180121, IMG submission 129676) | Polar desert sand microbial communities from Dry Valleys, Antarctica - metaG UQ540 (21.06) (version 2) (version 2) | ecosystem: Environmental > Terrestrial > Soil > Desert | place...
CGGTGAGAACGATCAGGTAGAGCGAGAGCGCCGACGCGCCCGCGAGCTGGAGGTACCGCGCCGGGGAGAGCTCGTGCGACCGGCCTCTGGCGACGGAGTCCATCAGGCGAGCACCACGCCCGCACCCACCTCGACGCGGCCGATCCGACCGATGAAGAGCTCCCGGGCGGCGAAGCTCGCGGCCAGCACCGCTCCCTTGTCGGCCGGTAAGGAGACGAGCAGCCCACCCGCGGTCTGGGGGTCGTAGGCGAGCGCGAGCAACTCCTCGCTCGTGTCCGCCTCGACCGCCGCTTCTGCGAAGTCGCGGTTGCGCCGGTCCCCGCCCGTGCGAACCCCCTCGCGCGCGAGCTCGAGAGCGCCGGGTAGGACGGGCAGCGCAGCGGCGTCGAGCACGACCCGCACCTCGCTCCGCTCGGCGGTCTCGTAGGCGTGACCGAGCAAACCGAACCCTGTGACGTCCGTCACGGCGCTTGGCTCGAAGGGACGGAGCGCCTCCGCTGCCGCACGCGAGAGCTCGGTCATCTGGTCGTACGCCTCCGCGAGTCCCTCCTCGTGCCGCCGGCCCTCGCGAGCAGCGTGCAGCAGGAGCCCGGTTCCGAGAGGCTTCGTCAGGAAGAGCGCATCGCCGGGTCGGGCGCCGCTCTTCGTCCAGACCCCTTCGGGATGCACGGTGCCGACGACCGCGAGCCCGTACTTCGGCTCCTCGTCCCGCAGCGTGTGCCCGCCCGCGAGGAGCCCGCCGGCTGCTACCACCTGCTCGGCCGCGGCGCCGAAGATCGCCGCGATCGTCTCGTTCGACAGGCTCTCGGGAAAGGCCGCGATCGAGAGCGCGAGCAGCGGGGCGCCCCCCATCGCGAAAACGTCGTTCAGCGCGTTCGTCGCCGCGATCCTGCCGTAGAGGGCCGGGTCGTCGACGAGGGGGGGAAAGAAGTCCAGCGTGAACACGAGCGCCCGCTCGTCGTCGAGTCGGTAGACCGCGGCATCGTCGGAGGGCGCGAGCCCGACAAGAAGGTTCGCGGACTCGGCAGGCACGAAGCCGCGCACGAGCTCAGCCAGCCGCGCGGCCGAGAACTTGGCCGCACAGCCGCCGCTCTTCGCGAGGTCGGTCAGCTTCAGGGAGCTCACTGCTTCTAGCTTATGCCCGGCAAATGCGACGACCGGGAGGGGACCCGGTCGTCGCGCTCTCAGGGGAGAGAGGAGGTGCGGTGCTGCTCCGGTTTCTGCACCACACCGTTTTTTCCTGCCGGCCTTCTGAGATAGTCGTCGGATGCCATCGGCGCTGGTCACGGGAGGCTCGTCCGGAATCGGGCTCGCGATTGCGCGGATGCTCGCGGAGGAGGACTACGGCCTGACGCTCGCCTCACGGACTGCGGAGAAGGTCGACGCGGCGGCACAGGAGCTCGGTGCGCTCGCCGTCGCGGCCGACGTGTCCAAGCCGGACGACTGCGAGCGCGTCGTCGCCGAGCACGTCGCGCACCACGGCGGTCTCGACGTGCTCGTGAACTCGGCCGGGGTCGGGATCGCCGGCCGCGTCGAGGACGCGCAGCTGAAGCACATCGACCGGCAGCTGAACATCAACCTCCGCGGTCTCGTGCTCGTGACCCAGGCGGCGATCCCGCATCTCCGGGCGACGCGTGGTTGGATCGTCAACCTCGCCTCGATCGCCGGCACGACAGCCGCGCCGATCCTGCCGATCTACGCCGCCTCCAAGGCGGCAGTGATCTCGCTCACGCACTCGCTGAACGCAGACCTGGACGGCGACGGTGTCCGCTCGATCGCGATCTGCCCGGGCTTCGTGGACACGCCGATGGCAGAGTTCTCCGGCCTCTCCGGCGAGGTGATGATCCAGCCCGAGGACTGCGCCGAGGTCGTCCGGATGTGTCTCAGGCTGAGCCCCCACGCCCGTGTTCCCCAGGTCGTGATCGAGCGCGTCGGCGGCAGCGGCGTGGGCTAGCCGGGCGGAAGATGGAACGGACGCCCGGTTAGGGCACGAGCTCACGCTCGACCGCAGCGGTCAGCTCTCGCACCGAGAACGTGCCCTCGAATCGATCCTTGACTCGCCCGTCGGCGCCGACGAGGAACGTGTATGGCTCGGAGGGAAGCCTCCACTCCGCGACCCACCGATACGTGCCCTTCGCCGGATCGTTGTCGGTGTAGATCTCGACGTGGATGAACCGGATGGGGGTCTTCGCGAACCGCTTGCGGACGGCGCTGACGACGTCGACCACCGGCCCACAGGTGCGGGTCGTGCAGAACTGCGGGGTCGCGAAGGTGAGCACGAACGGCGCCTTCGCCGCGAGCGCCTCTGCGACGGAGGAGCGGAGGAGCTCACGATCGGGCGGCTTCTGCGTGGAGAGGCTCGCCAGGTCTCCGCGAGTGCTGCCGATCGTCGGCGTCTTCGATGCGATCGCGCGGTCCCCGACGTTCGGCGCTGCACTCCGCTTTGCGACGACCACGTTTCCGATCGCCTGGATCTTGCGGCCGCCGACCGGCTCCGCCAGCAGCCAGTACTTGCCGGGGGCGGGGATCTGGAGCTGGGTGACGAAGATCTCGGACGGATCGGCCTCTTCCTGCGAGCCCTCGAGACCGATCGGCTCGGCCGTCGCGGTCACCTCGAGAAACGGCTCCCGGTCGAGGCCACGGGCCAGCCAGACCCGCGCCGTCGGGCGCGTCACGACCTGTCCCCGCCCGTCGACGACGAGGAAGGAGAAGCGCACGCGACCGGGCGCGAAGTCGGCCGTCCCCGGCACGATCGCCACGTCCTCGCCCGGTGCCTGCCGGAGCGCCTCGAGCGAGCCGGCCGCGGGTTCGTCCTTCACGGATGTCGTGGAGGAGCCGCCGCAGCCGGCGAGCAAGAGGGAGAGAGCGAGAACGACGGCGGGTGAAGCGACGGGTGAAGCGAGGCGTGGCACACCGGCGAGTGTAGCCGCGAGTCTCCTTTAGTTGCCGTCCTGCCAGCCGCGGAAAATGGGGCTGAGCCAACCGCCGGAAGCGGCGAGAAGCACGGGCGCCGAAAGCAGTAGAGAAAGTAGGCGCGTCCTCATCGTTGAGTCCTCCTTTCTTCTAGAAGCGGATGTCCTGAAGTGCCTCGGCGGCGTTTCGGAAGAGGCGCGCCGCTTCCGGATCGTCGCCGCGGCGAGCAGCCAGGTCGCCGAGCGCGACCCACGCGCCCGCTCTGTGGCTGACGGAGGAAAGTTGTTCGTACGCAGCGTCGGCGGCGCGGAAGCACACCTCTGCCTCCTCGAGGCGCCCGCGCTCCAGAAGCGAGCGACCGAGGACGAGCTGCGAGCTTCCGATCTCGTCCAGGAAGTCCTCGCGACCCACGAGCAGCTCCAGGGCATGCCGCGCGTGCTTCTCGGCCTCCTCCCACTCGCCGAGCTAGAGGTGCACCGTGCCGAGCCCGCCCATCGCGACTGCCGCGTCGCCCTGCGACTCGACCTCGACTGCGACGGCGAAGGAGGCCTTGAGAAGCTCGATCGCCTCATGCGGCTTGCCGAGCAGGAGATTGAGCCCGCCGAGGTTGTTCAGCACGCGGCCGACCGTACGCTCGTCGTTCAGCTCCTGATAGAGCGCCTTTGCGCGCTCGGCATAGCTGCGCGAGAGCACCCAGTGCCCCGTGCGCTCGGCGACGAGCGACGCCTGGAAATAGCTGTTGGCGGTCATGCTGCGGTCGCCGACGGCCTGTGCGAGCTCCAGCGCCCGCTCTGCGTCCTCGCGGGCCGCCTCGAAGTCGCGCTGGCGGCGGTGGCAGCGGGAGCGCCACTGGAAGATGTCGGCGCAGCACGTCGCAGGGGAGGTCGGAGCGCTCGGCGAGCGTCAGCGCCTCGCCGAAGAGGGCGATCGCGGTGCCGGTACTCGCGACCTTGAAGCGGCAGGCACCGAGGCGGAAGAGGAGCTCGGCGCGGTCAAGATCCGAGAACTCAGGACTTTCGGCAATCGCGAGAGCCTCGGTGACGAGCTCGATCCCGCGCCGCGGATCACCGTCCTGCATGGAGGCCCACGCTTCGCCCGAGCGCGCGCGGACCTCGAGCTGCGCCGCGTTCGTCGCGGAGACGGCACTCCGGACGTCGCCGTAGGCGGTAAGCGCGTCCTGGTAGTGATGAGCCTGGGTCAGGGCCTCGGCCTGGGAGAGCAGCGTTTCGACGCGGCCCCGCTCGTCCGTGGACACGCCACTGGCGAGGAAGGCCGGATCCACGTTCAGGCGCTGCGCGAGCCATTCGACGGTCTCCTGCGTGGGCCGGGTCTTGCCGCGCTCGATCTGGCTGACGTACTCCTTCGAGAAGCGCTCACCCGCGAGCTCCGTCTGGGTCAGGCCGGCCGAGACGCGCAGGAGGCGCAACCGGTCGCCGAGCCGTCCGGACACGGGGGGCGCGGCGGTGAGACGGGTGTTGGAGGAAGGGGCGTCGTTCATAGCGTGGTTGATTCAGTCAAGTGGCGGGTGGAGCGGGGCGCGTACCCCTTTGCGGGGATCTTCGAGCGGACGCCAGAAACCGTGCTGGCGAGTGAAGCGAGAGTACCACCTAACCACTTGACCGTTCTACTTGACTTCTTCGGACATGACTCCTAGAGTGATGCAACTTGCTCGCTGGACGCCAGGCGATGCAAGGGCGCACCACCGACAGCGACCGCCGTAGTACCGGAGCCGTGACTGAGCCGCAGAGTCACGTCGCCGGAGCGTCGCCCCAGTGGCTGCTTGCCTCAAAGGATCGTCCCCGGAGCCGCAGCCGGGGACGATTCGCGGTCCGGGGTCGGATTTGAACCGCCTCGCGAACGGCGACCGCCGACGCCGCCGAGCCTCTGCGAAGATTCCGGGAGCTCATGCAGACCCCTCCCCCACGCGAGCGCGCGCGAGCGGCCACCGGCTCCCGAACTGACGAGTGGGCCTGGCGCCCCACGCCCGAGCAGTTGGCGCACGCGAACGTCGTCCGACTCGCCCGGCGGCTCGGCTGCGCCGATTACGCCTCCTTGCACCGGCTCTCGACCGCAGATCCCGATCGCTTCTGGCGTGCCGTCGCCGACGACCTCGAGCTCGAGCTCGCACGACCGTGGGGTCGAGTGCTGGACGACTCCCGGGGGATCGAATGGACGACCTGGTTCGAGGGAGCCCGTCTGAACGTGGCGACGGCATGCGTCCACGTCTGGGCCGAGCGCACGCCCGACGCGGTTGCCGCAGTCTTTCGCGGCGAGGACGGGGTGCGAAGCGAATGGAGCTTCGCCGAGCTCTCGCGGGACGTGGCGCAATTCGCCTCAGCTCTCGCAGAGCTGGGGATCGTCGCCGGCGACCGGGTGGCGATCTATCTCCCGATGAGCCCCGCGGTCGCGGTCGTCTCGCACGCGTGCGCGCACCTCGGCGCGATCCAGGTGCCGATCTTCTCCGGCTTCGGTGCCTCCGCGGTTGCGCAGAGGCTCCAGGATTCCGGCGCGAAGGCGGTCGTCACGGCCGACTGGTCGTTCCGACGCGGCAAGCGGACTCCGATGAGGGAGACGATCGAGGAGGCGCTTCTCACCTCGCCGGCCGTCGAACACGTGGTGGAGTGGCGGCGCGGCGACCAGACCTGGAGCGTGCCGCTCGCCGGGGAGACGCGACCGGCCCTCGATGTGCCAGCCGAGCACCCGTACCTCCTCGCCTACACCTCCGGGACGACGGGCCGGCCCAAGGGGGCGCTGCACGTCCAGGGCGGCTTCCTGCTCTCGATCGCGCGCGAGGCGGCCTACCAGGCCGACATCCGCGCGGGCGATCGCGTCCTCTTCTCCACGGACATGGGCTGGATCATGGGACCTTGGACAGTGGTGGGCGCGGGTGCTCTCGGCGCGACGGTCGTCTATCTGGAGGGAGCGCCGGACTGGCCCGACGACCGGCTCTGGGAGCTGGTCGAGTCGGAGCGCGTGACGATGCTCGGCGTTTCGCCGACCCTGATCCGGGCCTTGATCCCGAAGGGCGTGCCGACGGCCGACCTGACCTCGCTGCGGGCAATCACGACGACGGGCGAGCCGTGGAACGCGGGTCCCTACGACTGGCTGAACGAGCACGCGGCCGGGAGCGGGGCGATCCCGATCGTCAACATCTCCGGCGGCACCGAGGTCGGCGCGTCCTTCCTCTCCGTCACGCCGATGGCGCCCACGAAGCCGTGCTCGCTCGGCTTCCCCGCGCTCGCGCAGGCCATGGACGTCTACTCGCCGGAAGGGACGTCGCTGCGCGGCGAGGTGGGCGAGCTCGTCTGCACGCAGGCCTGGCCGGGCATGACGCGCGGGATCTGGGGCGACGATGCGCGTTATCTCGAGACGTACTGGAGGCGCTTCCCAGGGGTATGGACGCACGGCGACTGGGCGTCCGTGGACGGAGACGGGTACTGGATGCTGCACGGACGCTCCGACGACACCCTGAACATCGCCGGCAAGCGGATCGGTCCCGCCGAGCTCGAGTCCGCCGCGCTCGACCACCCCGCGGTCGCGGAGGCGGCGGCGATCGGCATGCCCCACGAGGTCAAGGGGGAGGTCGCGTGGCTCTTCTGCGCGCTGAAGCCGGGAGCGGAGGCCGATGCGGACGAGGTCAGGGCGGTCGTGGCGGCCGCGCTCGGGAAGGCGTTCGCGCCGGAGCGTGTCCTCTTCGTCGCCGCACTCCCGAAGACCCGCAGCGCCAAGATCGTCCGGCGGGCAGTCCGGGCGACTGCGCTCGGTCAGGATCCCGGCGACCTCTCGACCCTGGAGAACCCCGACACTCTGGAGGAGATCGCAAATGTCGTCTAGCGCCCCTGCCCAGAGAGCCCTCGTGACCGGCGCCGGCCGCGGAATCGGCGCAAACATCGCGCGCGAGCTCGCCGCGGCAGGCTGGCACGTCACCGTGACCGGCCGCACGTCCCAGCAGGTGGAATCAGTCGCGCAGGAGATCGACGGCACGTCCGTCGTGGGAGACGTGGCCAGGCGCGAGGACGTCGATCGGATGATCGCAGCGGCGGAGCCGATCGATCTGCTCGTCGCGAATGCGGGGATCACTTTCTGGGAGGACTCGTGGGAGACGGACCCGGACATGTGGTGGGAGATCTTCGAGGTCAACGTGCTCGGCGTCTACCTGACCTGCCGGCTCGCATTGCCGGGAATGATCGAGCGCGGCGGCGGCCGGATCGTGATCACGGGCAGCGGCGCCTCGTACCTTCCGGGCTCGAGCGCCGGCGCGTATTCGGCCAGCAAGGCCGCAGTCGGCCGGTTCGGCGAGGTCCTGGCACGCCAGGTCGAGTCGCACGGCGTCAAGGTCTTCGTGATCAGTCCCGGTCTCGTTCGGACGGAGCTGATCGGCGATCAGGTTCCGGACGACGCGCCGTGGACGCCGCCGGAGCTGGCTCCACGGCTCGTGCTCGAGCTTGCCTCCGGCCGTTTCGACGCGCTCTCCGGACGCTACCTCCACGCCGAGCACGATCCGCCCGACGAGCTCGAAGCCCGGATCGAGCGGATCCTCAGCGAAGACCTGAACGCGATCCGACTGCGACGCGAGGCCGGGTAGCGGACTGTTATCCGGTCTGGCGCGGCTCGATCCAGGTCTGGCGCGCCACTGCGAGCAGCTCGCCCTCGGCCGACCGGAGGGCAGTGCCCGCGTAGCGCTTGCGGCCGTCCTCGCCGCACGGCCAGCCCATGACGATGCAGCGCTCTCCCTCGGTGGGCAGGCGAACGACCCTCGCCGCCATCCTCCCGAGCAGCGTCTCGCCGCGGCCCTGCGCGCTCAGGGCGTACGCGCCCGAGCAATCGATCGCCGCCCAGACGACGGGCAGTGAGACCTCGCGCGCAAGCCACGGCGCCGCGACCGGATTCGCCTGTTCGCTCCGGCCGGGCAGGATGCGCAGCCCGTCGCCTTCGACGCGCAGCTGGCCGCAGCTGAAGCAGCCGCCGAAGGTGTCCGCCTCGAAGGCGTGGTAATGGCTGCTCGCCTCGACGGCGTCGTCCCACGAGATCCCCGCAGGTGCCTCCAGCGCGATCTCGACGGGGCTCGCCTCGGCCACCAGCGCGCCGCCGTCGAGCAGGATGAGTCGGTCGCCGTCGAACTCGACCCTCAGGGGCCGTTCCAGCGGCGGCCGTGACCTCAAGGTCACCTCGGCCGGCCCATCGAGCCGGGCCGCGAGCAGCCCGGCAGCGTAGCCACCGTTGGCCGAGCCCTCGGGGCCGCGAAAGCGACGAGGAATCACGATGTTTTCGCCTGAGAGTCGCAAACCGGTAAGGTTGGGATCGTGCGGCTGGCGCTCGCCCAGATCAACGTGATCGTCGGCGACCTGGACGGCAACCGCGAGCGCATTCTCTCCTCTTTGGCGGATGCCCGCGGCCAGGGCGCCGCACTCGTGCTCTTCCCCGAGCTCGCGGTCACTGGGTACCCGCCCGAAGACCTCCTGCTTCGGCCCGCGTTCATCCGGGCAGCGGAGACGTCGCTGCGCACGATCGCGGCTGCCTGCACCGACGTGACCGCGCTCGTCGGCACGCCCTGGTTCGATCGAGACCTCTTCAACGCGTGCGCGGTTTGCGCGGGCGGCGAGGTGCGCTCGGTCTACCGAAAGCGCTACCTGCCGAACTACGGGGTCTTCGACGAGGACCGCTACTTCGCCCCGGGCCGGGAGCTCGTGCTGCTCCGCCTGGGGCGGACGCTCGTCGGCCCTACCGTCTGCGAGGACATCTGGCAACCGGGTCCTCCCGCCACAGACCTCGCGCTCGCCGGCGCCGAGCTGCTGGTCAACATCTCGGCCTCGCCGTTCCACGTCGGCAAGGCCGAGGATCGAGAGGAGATGCTCGTCACCAGAGCACGGGACAACTCGGCCTTCCTCGCGTTCTGCAACCTCGTCGGAGGCCAGGACGAGCTCGTCTTCGACGGTCATTCCCTCATCCTCGACCACGAGGGGACGGTGCTGGCGCGCGCTCCGGGCTTCGAGGAGGCGCTGCTCGTCGCCGACGTCGACCCCGCCGCGGCGACCGGACGCCGGCTGCGCGACGTGCGCCGCCGGGCGCTCGCGCGGGAGCGGGAGGATGAGCAGGCGATCGAGGTGGTCGAGTTGGGACCCGTTTCCGAGCCCGAAGGTCTTCCGCCCACGCCTGCGGTCGCTCCGTTCGAGGCTCCGCTCGAGCAGATGCGCCGGGGGCTCGTGCTCGCGCTGGCCGACTACGTCGGCAAGAACGGCTTCCACGACGTCGTGCTCGGCCTCTCGGGCGGGATCGACTCGGCTGTCGTAGCCGCGCTCGCGGCAGACGCGCTGGGGCCTGGGCATGTGCACTGCGTCTCCATGCCTTCGCGCTACTCCTCGGAGGGCACGCGTACGGACGCCCAGCGGCTGGCCGAGAACGTCGGCTGCGACTTCCGCGAGCTCCCGATCGAATCGGCCGTCCTCGCCGTCGACGAGGCGGCCGGGGGCCTCGAGGGGCTCGCAGCGGAGAACCTCCAGGCGCGGGTCCGGGGCATGCTCCTGATGGCGCTCTCCAACACCCACGGCTGGCTCGTCCTCGCAACAGGCAACAAGTCCGAGCTCTCGGTCGGCTACTCCACCCTCTACGGCGACCTCGCCGGGGGCTTCGCCCTGATCAAGGACGTGTTCAAGACCGACGTCTTCCGGCTGGCGCACCATCTGAACGAGAAGGCCGGCCGCGAACTGATCCCCGCCTCGATCATCGAGCGGGCTCCGTCGGCCGAGCTTCGCTCCGACCAGCGCGACGAGGACTCGCTGCCGCCGTACGCCGTCCTCGACCAGGTGCTCGAGGCGTACGTCGAGCTCGACCGCTCCCGCGAGGAGATCATCGCAGACGGCTACGACGCGACCGTCGTCGAGCGGGCGATCGCGCTGACCGACCGCGCCGAGTACAAGCGCCGGCAGGCGCCGCCCGGCGTGAAGCTGCGCCCGAAAGCATTCGGCCGCGACCGGCGCACCCCGATCACGAACCAGTGGCGCGATTGACAGGCGCTCTTATGTAAGTTTATACTTACGGTAAGTGAGTACGAACGGAAGAGTGTTGGATGCGCTCGGAGACTGGACCAGGCGACAGATCTTCGAGGCGCTGAGGAACGGTCCCCGTTCGGTTGGGGACCTCGCCGCGGGACTGCCCGTCAGCCGCCCCGCCGTCTCGCAACACCTCCGCGTACTCAAGGAGGCGGGCCTCGTCAGTGACCGGAAGGAGGGGACGCGGCGGGTCTATCGCGTCGATCCCGCCGGTCTCGCGGGTGTCCGTTCGTACTTCGACAGCTTCTGGGGCGAAGCGCTCGACCGCTTCGCCGCCGAGGCACGGAAGGAGACTGGATGAGCACCGTCGCGATCGACGCTGTGCGCAAGACCGTACTCGTGGACTTCGCACCGGCGGAGGCGTTCGAGCTCTTCACCACCCGAATCGCCTCGTGGTGGCCGGTGCGATCGCATTCCTACGGCGGTGACGGCGTCACCGACGTCGTCTTCGAGCCCCATCTCGGGGGTCGGCGGTACGAGGTCAGCGACGCGGGTGAACAGGACTGGGGCAGCGTCCTCGAGTGGGACCCCCCGCATCGGTTCGTGCTCGACTGGCAGATCGGCGAGGCCC